>FSXZ01002802.1_pt1 | contig 26036 bp, 23 predicted proteins | sample 1638121 | NCBI WGS metagenome assembly FSXZ01 (sample SAMEA3914788, study PRJEB12502) | metagenome | biome: forest; material: soil | place: Canada | collected 2011-07-03 | depth 0.1 m
CTCATGAAACCACCATGTCACGTCACGATAACGACAATCTCCGGTGCCGGGCGGGGGAACGGCGAACTCCCGGGCAATCCGGAGGTTCCGCGGCGCGCCTCAGATATCTGTAACTGTCGCCGGGCCGGGCGGACGGCAGGGGCTCAGCGGGCGAGCAGGTCGCGCAGCGCCCTGGCGATGTCGGCCGCGACCTCCTTGGCCATGAAATAGCCGCTGGTGACGAGGATGTGCACGAGGCCAGGCGCCGGAACGGCATCAGCCGGGCTGACCGGGAGCGCTGACGGAGGGTTTCCCGGCCGGCCCGGGGCTGGGATACTGGCCGGGTGAGCGGGGCTGACGGCGCTGTGCTGGCCGACGACGGCTGCCGGCTCTGGATGGCCGACAGCGGGCCGGGCGAGCCGCTGGTGCTGTGCCACGGCGGCCCCGGGCTGTGGGACATGTTCGGCCCGCTGGACCCGCTGCTGACCGGTGCGGTCCGGGTCATCCGGTGGGACCAGCGCGGCTGCGGCCGCTCCGACCGCCGCGGCCCCTACAGCCTGGCCCGGTCGACCGCCGACCTCGACGCCGTCCGGGCTCATCTCGGCCTCAGCCAGATGGCCGTGCTGGGGCACTCCTGGGGCGCGACCCTGGCCCTCCGGTACGCGCTGGATCACCCGGACCGGGTCAGTGCCCTGATCTACGCATCCGGCACCGGGCTCGGCTGGGCCTGGCGCGAGCCGTTCCAGCAGAACCTGGCCCGGCGCCTGGCCCCGCACCAGCCGCGGATCACCGAGCTGCGCGGCCGTGACCGCAGCCCGGCCGAGGACCGGGAGCTGGCGGTCCTGCAGTGGTCGGCGGAGTTCGGCGGCGGCAGCGGGATGCGCCAGGCCCGGCAGATGGCCACCCCGTGGTTCGGGATCAACCGCCCGTCCTACGACGCCATCTGGGCCGAACTGGAACGAGCCTGGCACGAGCCCGAGCTGGTCGCGGCCTGCCGGCGCCTTACCGTCCCGGTCCTGATCATCGACGGCGAGGACGACATCCGGCCCCGGTGGGCGGTGGACTCCCTGGAGCAGGCCCTGCCCGCCGCGAGCCGCGTCGTCCTGCCCGGCGCCGGCCACCTGCCCTGGCTGGAGGAACCGGGGCCGTTCGCCTCGGCCCTCCTGAGTTTCCTGGGCGGGGCCGCCGGGCGGCCGTCGTGACGCGCCGGGCCGGCCAGCCGGGTATCGGGCTGCGTGTCCCGGTTCCCCGGCCTGGCCGCCGGCCAGAAAGCAGGCGACGGGACAGTCAGCCCGCGCCGGCGCGGGGAATCCTGGCATTCTCGGGCTATGGAAAAAACGTTAGTGCCCGTGCGCGACCTCACGGACTCTGATCAGAACCAGGCCGTGCTCGACCTGGCCACCGCCCTGGCCCGCGACCCCGCGGCGGCGGAGCGCATGGCCGGCCGCCTGGGTCCGGCGGTGGCCGCCGAGGCGGCGGCCGCGGCCCGGTCGCGGCGGCGCCTGGGCGAGCTGACCGGGCCGATTCACCTGACCGTGGTGTGGGCCATGTACGGCGAGACGGGCCGCATGGTCCCCCGCAGTGCCCACCCGCACGGCGAGGACTTCGTGCGGGCCAAGGTCGCCCAGCTCGACTGGCTGACCAGCGGCCTGCCCGGCGTCACGTGGAGCATCATCGCCTGCGATGACGGCTGCCCGGACCAGCCCTCCAGCGCCGACCTCATGACGGACATCGCGCGGGCCGAGGGCTACCCGGGCCAGGGCCACCGCAGCGTGACCGTGCTCCGGCTGGCGGAGGTGATCGCGGGCGGCGTCCCGATCAGCCCCGCCTTTGACCAGCTGACCTCGACCGACCAGTCCCGCAAGGGCGGGTCCATCCTGGCCGGGATGGCGGTGGCCGCGGCGACCGATGCCGCGGGGGCGAGCCGGCCCGGCCGGCACGTCATCTGCTGCACCGACGCGGACCTGTCGGCCAACCTGGCCCAGCTGGGCTCCCTGGCGGCGCCGGTGGTGGCCGGGGACGGGGTGGTCGCCGCGCTCGGCCAGCGTTACGGGGTCGACGGGGCGGTGCTGGTCCGGGCCGAGGGACCGGTCACCGAACCGCACAGTACCGGCGACAAGCCCGACAAGGTCATCGTCCTGTTCCGCCATTTCGTCCGGGCCACGCTGATCCCGCCCCTGGCCCAGGTGCTGGACACCCAGGCCGGCTTCAAGGCCTTCGACGCGGCCGCGATCGGCCCGGTCATCGCGCAGATGACGTCCTTCAACGAGACCTTCGACGTCGAGCTGATCATCCACGTGGCCCAGCTCTACGGACCGCAGGCCCTGGCCGTCGAGCCCATCGTCTTCACGGAGGACTTCGCGGCGACGAACTTCCCGTCGGTCGACCCCGGGCTGCGCCACCTCACGATGGTGCGCCAGATCGTCGAGGTCTACGACCAGCTCGTCGCGCCGGTCGCTCCCGCGACGGGCGAGGCGGCCGACCTGCTGGCCCTGGTCCGGTCGCTCGGCGTCGACGACTACGTGACCCTGATCGAGCAGCTGAAGGCCGAGGACCGGGACGACCCGACGCTGTTCGACCGGCGGTGGGCCGTGCCGCACCTGCAGGACATCCTGCGCCGCTGATCCCGCGGAACCTCAATCGCGGGCCGGCGTTACGGTAGTAGCCTTCCCCGTCGGTCAGGCAGAGAGGTTCCCGGGTGCCCGGAGCGCCACGCCCCGTGGTCGAGCTGAAGGACGTCACTTTCCGGCGCGAGCGCACCGAGATCCTGCGCGGCGTCACGTTCACCGTGCGGGAGGGCGAGCACTGGGCTCTCCTGGGACCGAACGGCTCGGGGAAGAGCACCATCCTGGGGCTCTGCGGCGCGGTCACGCATCCGACGTCGGGCACCGTCCATGTCCTCGGCCGGCAGCTCGGGCGAGTCGAGCTGCAGGCGCTGCGGCGCACGATCGGCCACGTGAACCCGCGCCACCCGCTACGGTCGCCGCTGACCGTCCGAGAGGTGGTCCTGACCGGCATTACCGGGTCCGTGGAGGTACCGCTGCGCTGGCGGCCCAGCGCGGGCGAGCTCGCCCGGGCCGTGGCCCTCATCGGCGCCTTCGGCCTGGCCGGGAAGGCCGGCGACCGGTGGCCCACCCTGTCCCAGGGCGAGCGCGGGCGCGCCCTCATCGCCCGCGCCCTCATCTGCGAGCCGCGCCTGCTCCTGCTGGACGAGCCGTCGACCGGCCTGGACGTGGCGGCCCGGGAGCAGCTCCTGCAGGGCATCGACCTGCTCGACCAGACCCACCCGGGCATCGCGTCGATCCTGGTCACCCACCACCTGGAAGAGCTGCCCGGCACCACCACCCACACGATGCTGCTGAACGGCGGCCGGGTCGTCGCGGCCGGCCCGGCCGGGGAGATCGTCACCACCGGGAACGTCTCGGCGGCCTTCGGCCACCCCATCAGCGTGCGGCATGACGAGGGACGCTGGACCGCGCGGGCCGCGGTGCGGCCGGCCGTCTAGGCCGGTCCCGGGCGCCGGCCGGCCGGGCCGGCCGGGCATCGCCGCACCCCAGCCAGGCCTGCGGGCGCTACTGATCGTTGACAAGATGCGGTTACAGCAGCGAAAGTCATGCTAAACCGCCACAGCTGGCCAGTAGCTGCGGCCGGGGGCTCCGGCGCTGGTGACGGGGCAGAAGGGCAGGCTAGATGCGGCTGCTGCTGATCGGGGCCCCCGGCGCCGGGAAGGGAACGCAGGCCAAGGAGCTCGCCGCGCGATTCGGCATCGCGCACATCTCGAGCGGTGACCTGCTCCGCGAGCATGTCCGGGACCAGACGTCGCTCGGCAAGCGGGTCATGCCCTACGTGGACGCCGGCGACCTGGTCCCCGATGCCCTGGTCATGGACATGCTCCGCAAGCCCGTCCTGGCCGCGAGCAGCGGGTACGTCCTGGACGGCTTCCCCCGGACGGTGGAGCAGGCCAAGGCGTCGTATGCCGTGGTCCGGACGCTCGGAGCCGAGGTGCAGGCCGCGATCCACCTCGACGTCCCCCGTGAGGAGCTGGTCCGGCGGCTGCTGGCCCGCGGCCGGGGAGCCGAGGATGCCCAGGCCGTGGTTGAGCACCGCCTGCAGGTCTACCAGGAGAAGACGGTGCCCCTCCTGGAGTACTACGCCGGCCGTGAGTGGATGTTCACGGTGAACGGCGGCCGACCCGCGGATGTCGTGCACGAGGACATCGCCCAGCGCCTCCAGCGGCTGGCGGCGATGGCCCGCTCCGCCTGAGCGCACCCGGCGCTTGAGCGCCCGGCGGGCTAGTTCCGCGCAATTGCGTCCCGGTCACTTAATCGACCGTTTCGGCGCATTATGCGATCATGCCCTGTTTTGGTCGGGCGCGACGATATAGAGCGCTTTCAAACTATGTGCGCGATTTCCGCGAACGAACTGGTGGCGTTGGGTAGGTAATTTCGCCTTAAAGGCGGTCCCCGCGGCGTACGGTTGCACTCGTCAAATTGCATGAGGGGATGTGCTGAATGGGCAGGATTGGCGGGACCGCCTCCAGAACTGGCATACGGGTCAGATTTGCCCGGCGGACGACGGGCCGGCTGGCCGTTGCGGGCGCGGCCACGCTGGCCCTGGTCGCGGGCACCTCGGCGGCGGCCGTCCCGGCCGCGCGGGCGCAGGCCAGCGCGACCGAGACGGTGATCGTCAGCTCCAGCGGGCTGCTGAGCCCGGTGACCGCGGTACTCAGCGTGCTCGGCACTGTCTTAACGCAGTTCCACCTGATCGACGCGGTCGAGGCCACCATCCCGACCGCCGCCCAGGCCCTCCTGGACGTGCTGCCCGGGATCACCGTGACCCCGGACGTCTCGGTGTCCGTGCAGTCCGCCACCACGGACTCGACCGGGCCGCACACCCCGTCGGATGCCTTCCTGCAGCAGACCGGCGCGGACGCCCTGGCCGCCGGCGGCGACACCGGCCAGGGTGTCACCGTGGCCGTGCTGGACACCGGGATCGACAATCTCCCGGACTTCTCCGGGCGGCTGATCGGCGGGGTGGACCTGACCGGCGGCGGGAGCCCGTTCTCCGACCCGTACGGGCACGGCACCTTCGTGGCCGGCCTCATCGCCGGGAATGGCGCCTCCTCCAACGGGCAGTACTCCGGCGAGGCCCCCGGCGCTGACCTGGTGTCGATCAAGGTGGCGGGCGCCAGCGGCAGCACGGACCTGGGCACGCTGATCTCGGGCCTGCAGTGGGCCGTGGATCACGCCAGCGCCGACAACATCAGGGTGCTCAACATCTCGCTCGGATTCCAGCCGTTCGAGTCCACCGTCCTCAACCCGCTGGACCAGGCCGTCGAGGCGGTCTGGGACGCGGGCATCACCGTCGTGACCTCGGCCGGCAACGCCGGGCCGTCGGATGGCACCATCCTGTCGCCGGGCGACGACCCGATGGTCATCACCGTGGGCGCCCTGGACGACCTGGCCCAGCCGACCGTCTCAGCGGACGAGATGAACGACTTCAGCAGCGTCGGCCCGACCGCTCCCGACGGGTGGGCCAAGCCCGACCTGGTCACTTCCGGCCGGTCGGTGGTCAGCCTGGCCGCCCCCGGCTCGACCATCTATGACGACAACCCGTCCGCGCGGATCGGGTCCGGGAACTTCGTCGGGTCCGGTACCTCGTTCAGCGCGGCCATCACCAGCGGGGCGGCGGCGCTCATCCTGTCCGACAACCCGGGCCTCACTCCCAGCCAGGTCAAGGCGCGCCTGCTCGGCACCACCGACGCCGGCCCGGTCGGCAACCCGTTCGTCGACGGGCACGGCGCGCTGAACGCCTATGCGGCCGCCACGGCCGGCCCGATGAACTTCAATCAGTCGGCCCTGCTCGTCCTGCCGACGCTGCCGGGCCAGACCGTCTCGCTGTCACCGCTGCGCGGGATCAGCACCTGGAACGCCAGCCGCTGGTCGGGCACGCCCTGGAGCGCGGGATCAGGCGGCGGGTCCCGGACCCAGAACGGCGTGGCCTGGGACGGCGTTACCCTGGGCGGCAGCAGCTGGGTGGGCAGTGCCTGGAATGGCAGTGCCTGGAACGGCTGGGCCTGGACCGGGTCGGCCTGGAACTCTGGCGCCTGGACGGGCAGCGCCTGGAACAGCGGGACCTGGACGGGCAGTGCCTGGAACGGCAGCGGCTGGACCGGCAGCGCGTGGAACGGGGCGGCCTGGACCGGGTCGGCCTGGAACTGCTCGGCCTGGGATTGACGAGCTGACGACGGTGCCCCGCGCAACCAGGGTCGTCATCGCCGGGACGGTCGCCGGCGGTCTGCTGTCTTTACTTTTAGCCGCCTGGCGGCAGCCTGCCCCCGCTCATTTCGGCGTCAGCCAGTGGGTCGTCGCGGTGACGATGGGCGTCCTGGTCCTCGGCAGCTGGGTGTGGCCCGTCGTGGTGTTCCGCGGCGGCCAGTCCGAGGCCTTCCACCTGGACGAGGGTTTCCTCGTCATCCTCGCCCTGCTGGTGCCGCCGCTGCTGACCCTGGGCACGCTGGCCGTGGCCACGATCCTGGCCCAGGTGGCCCGGCGGCGGGCGGTGGCCAAGTCGGCCTTCAACTCCGGGCAGATGCTCATCTCCGCCTGGGCGGCCCTGGCGGTCAGCCGCGCCATCGCCGCCCCCGGCGACCCGCTCTCCACCACGCAGTTCGCGGCCGTGCTGCTGGGGGTGGTCGTCTACGTGGTCGTCAACTCGTTCCTGGTCTCCGGGGCCATGGTCACCATGGGGGCCAGCTGGGCCGACTTCACCCAGGACGTTCCGATCCGGGTCTCGCTGGCCGGCGTCGGCGCCCTGACCGGCGTGGTCCTCTCGCTGGCCATACAGGCCCACCTGTCGGCCGTGCTGCTCGCCATCCCGGGCCTGGTCCTGGAGCGGAGGCTGATCAGCGCCCGGTTCAGCGCGCTGCACGACCGCGTCCGGATCGAGGGGCTATACGAGGTCACGCTGGAGGCCAACCGCGGGCTCCGCGAGAAAGCAGTGCTGGAGACCATCCTCGGGGCCGTCCGGACCCTGCTGCGCAGCCCGCAGGCGGCCCTGACCGCCGACCCCCCAGCGCCCGGCCAGCTGGCCACGACCATGATCGTCGCGGGTGAGCGGCAGTGGCTGGTCGCGTCCGGCCGCCGCCGGGAGGAGCGGTTCGATGATGCCGACGAGGGCCTGCTCCGGGCGCTGGCCGCGGTCGGCTCCGGCGCGCTCAGCAACGCCGAGCTCTATCAGCAGGTCCGCCTCGAGCGGGAGAAGCTCGCCTCCATCACCCTGAACATCGGCGAGGGCGTCTGCGCGATCGACGCCGCCGGGCGGCTGACCTTCGTCAACCCGGCCGCAGCCGAGATGCTCGAGCTGCCGGAGCAGGATGTGGCCGCCGGCCAGCAGGACCGCGATGCGCCGCGGGCTGCTCCCGGGTACCTCCTCGCTCCGGCTATGGAGGCGATCCGGACGGGACGCACGATCCGCGAGGATGACGCCCGCTTCCGCGGGCGGGACGGGTCCATGATCCCGGTCGCGTACACGGCGTCCGCGGTGCTGAGCGATGAGCGGCCGTCCGGCGCGGTCGTGGCGTTCCGCAACATCACCGAGCGCAAGGCGTTCGAGGACGAGCTGCACCATCACGCGTTCTACGACGGGCTGACCGGCCTGGCGAACCGGCGGCTGCTGGTGGAGCGGCTCGACCAGGCGCTGCAGCGGTCGGCGCTGGACGGCAAGACGCACGCGCTGATCTTCGTCGACGTGGACCGGTTCAAGAGCATCAACGACAGCCTCGGGCATGTCACGGGGGATGAGTTCCTGGTCGCGATCGCGGCCCGGCTGAAGGGCGTCGTGCGCGCCCGGGACCTGCTGGCGCGGTTCGGCGGCGACGAGTTCGTGGTGCTGCTCCAGGACGTCACGGGCGTCGATGAGGCCGTCGTGGCGGGGCGGCGGATCTGCTCGGCCGTCGAGCGGCCGATGGTGCTGCCGAACGGCTACGAGATGGTCGCGACCGTGTCGGTCGGCATCGCGCTGACCGAGCCGGACGCGGCCGCCGACGACGTGCTGCGCGATGCCGACGTGGCCATGTACGAGGCCAAGACCCGCGGGGGCGGCGGCGTGTACCGGGTCTTCGACCAGGCGTCCATGGGAACGCGCTCGTCTGAGCGACTCCAGATCGAGGCCGACCTGCGCAAGGGAATCGAGCGGCACGAGCTGGAAGTGCACTACCAGCCGCTGTACTCGCTGGACGGCCAGCGGATCGTCGGCGCCGAGGCGCTGGTGCGGTGGCGGCACCCGGTGAACGGCCTGATCAGCCCGATGAAGTTCATCCCGATGGCGGAGGAGACGGGGCTCATCCTGCCGCTCGGCCGGTTCGTGCTGGAGCAGGCCTGCCATCAGGTGAGCTCGATCCGTGACCGCCTGCACGTGGACCTGCCCATCAGCGTCAACCTGTCGCCGCGCCAGTTTCAGGAGAAAGGGCTGCTGGCGCAGGTGTCCGCGGCGCTGGACGCCAACGGGCTGACCTCGGAATCGCTGATCTTCGAGATCACCGAGACCATGGTCATGCAGGACCTGTCGGGTGCCCGCGAGGTCATGAAGAAGCTCAACCGGCTGGGCGTGCGGCTGGCCATCGATGACTTCGGCACGGGCCACTCGTCGCTGGCCTACCTGAAGCAGTTCCCGGTGCACGAGGTGAAGGTGGACCGGGTTTTCGTGCAGGGGATCGCGCACGACCCGGTCGACTCCGCGATCGTGCGGGCGATCATCGACCTGGCCCAGGCGATGGGGATCGACGCGGTCGCCGAGGGCGTGGAGACCCTGGCCCAGGTCTCCGGGCTGCAGGAGCTCGGCTGCCCGGTGGCCCAGGGGTTTTACTTCTCGCAGCCGCTCACCGTGGCCGACTTTGACGCGCTGCTGGCCCGGCACTTCGGCACCCCGGGGCGGCCCGGATCGCTGCTGGTGAACGCCGCGGGGAAGCCGGCCGCACCCGGGCCGTGAGGGCTGGCGGCCCCTGGTCGCCGCGGCCGGCGGCGGGCCAGGGCCGCAGCCAGGCGCGAGGGGGCGGGAACCGTCAGGATCCGTGGTTGAAGGTGGCGGTGCAGCCGCCATCGACGGTCACGATGGAACCGGTCATGAAGGACGCGTCGTCCGAGGCCAGGAACCGGGCGACCCGGGCGACCTCCTGCGCCTGGGCCTGGCGGCCGATGGGCTGCAAGGCGGCGTTCGCCTCCCGCCGGGCCTCCGCGGCGGCGCGCTCGGCCGGCGGCAGGGATGCCCGGTGGCCGCCCATGTCGGTGTCGATGTAGCCGGGGCAGATGGCGTTGACGCGCAGGCCATCGGCGCTGTAGTCGACGGCCAGCTGCCGGGTGAGGTTGACGATGCCGCCCTTGGAGGCGCAGTACGACGGGGCCAGCGGCGCGCCGATGATGCCGTAGGTGGAGGCGATGTTGACCATGGCGCTCCGCGGGCGCTGCAGGAGGTGGGGAATCGCCGCCCGGGCGCACAGGAACGTGCCGCGCAGGTTGACGGCAATCGTCCGGTCCCAGGCGTCGATGTCGAGCTCATGGAGTCGACTCGAGCCGCCGGAGATGCCGGCGTCGTTGACCAGCACGTCGAGCCGCCCGAATTCGGCCACGGCCCCGTCGACCAGGGCGGTGACCTGCCCGGCGTCGGACACGTCACAGGACCGGAAGGTCGCCCGGCCGCCCGCGCGCCGGATGTCCTCCGCGGTCCGCTGCCCGTCATCGGCGTTCAGGTCGCCGATGGCGACAGCCGCGCCGGCGGCCGCCATCTCCAGGGCGATGGCCCGCCCGATACCGGTCGCCCCGCCGGTCAGGAGCACCACGCTGTCGTTCAGGGCGGGCATGAGTCCCGGCCTCCTCGTCCTCTTGGTGAGCTCGTCGGTGTTACCAGTCCGGCGCGCAAAGACCCCGGCCGGAAAACCGTACCGACTGGCCGGGCCGCGCTGGTCACCGCCCCGGCCGGCCCGCGCCAGGGGCTCGGCCCGACCGGCGCCGGCCACGAAATGTTGACCTCCCCACCCTGAGCTAGGCACGGCGCGTTCACGTGAACGCGACCTGTGGCGCCCATGCTGAGCCTGCTGCGGGACGCCGACTTGTCGTGACAAGTCCCGGCAATTGCCGCCCGCTCCCCCGGCGGGCGGATCACCCGCCCCAGCGCGACCACGACCCCTGTGCCCTGAGAGGACGGGAACCAGATGACCACTTCGGACAGCCCACGCGAGGAACCCTCCAGCCCGGGCGGGCCGGCTCCGTCGCCCGGCCTCAGGTCCGGGCCGGGCGTCAGCCGGCGCCGCCTGCTGAAGTACGCCGCGGCCGGCGGCATCGCCGCGGCGGCCGCCACGGCCGGCGGGACGGCCGCGTCCGCCGCTTCCGAGGACGGCCGCCGCGCCGCGGCAGGCAGCCTGCCCGCGCAGGAGACGGCCGCGCTGCGGCCGGAAGGCACCACCGGGACCATCGCCGACGTGAAGCACGTGGTCATCCTGATGCAGGAGAACCGGTCCTTCGACCACTACTTCGGGACGCTGCGCGGGGTCCGGGGCTTCGGCGACAAGCAGATGCTCAGGTACCAGAACGGGAACAACATCTTCCAGCAGCCCGACCCCGCCCGCAAAGACCTCGGGTACCTGCTCCCCTACAACCTGACCGACCAGACCGACGGCGACCTCGACCACGGGTGGGACGGCGACCACGAGGCCTGGAACGGCGGGCTGTGGAATAACTGGGTGCCGGCCAAGACCGAAGAGACGATGGGCTACTTCACCCGCAAGCAGATCCCGTTCCAGTACGCGGTCGCCGACGCCTTCACCATCTGCGACGGCTACCACCAGGCCATCATGGCTCCCACCAGCCCGAACCGCATGTACTTCTGGACCGGGACGTCCGCCGGCTGGACCAGCAACCCCGACGACTACGCGGTCGACTTCGGCTCCGACGCCGGCACGGCCGAGGTCACCACCTATCCCGAGCTGCTGGAGAAGGCCGGGATCGGCTGGAAGGTCTACACCAACAACCAGGTGGGTGACAGCGGCAGCTACCCCGACTACTTCCTGGGTGACTACGGCGACAACCCGCTCTGGTTCTACCAGCAGTACAACACGACCAACAGCCGCCAGGGCGGCACCGGCGACCTGGCCGCGCGCGGGGCGGTCACGCCCTGGCAGACCGACGCCGGGGCGCCCCCGCTGAGCGAGGCTCACGCCGCGTACGTGCTGTCGTCGTTCATCAGCGACGTCAAGAACAACGCCCTCCCGCAGGTGTCGTGGATCGTCGCCCCGGCCGGCTACTGCGAGCACCCGTCCTACACGCCCGACTTCGGCGCCCACTACGTGAACACCGTGCTCCAGACCCTGTTCGCCAATCCCGAGCTGTGGAAGTCGACGGCGCTGTTCATCACCTACGACGAGCACGACGGGTTCTTCGACCACCAGCTCCCGCCCTACCCCGAGCTGACCGTCACCGACGAGTACATCGAGGGCTTGCCGATCGGCCCCGGCACCCGGGTCCCGATGGTCATCTGCTCACCCTGGACCCGGGGCGGCTACGTGGACTCCAACGTCTACAACCACACCTCCATGCTCCAGTTCCTGGCCACCTGGACCGGGGTGCAGCCGGCCAACGTCACCCCGTGGCGGGCCTCGGTGACCGGTGACCTGACCCCGGCGTTCGATTTCCAGAACCCGGACTTCTCCGTCCCGGACCTCCCGACCCTGGCCGAGACCTGGGCGCTGACCCAGCTCACCGGGGGCTCGACGGCCACGCCCGCCGAGGGCGCCCAGAAGATGCCGGTCCAGGAGTCCGGCACCAAGCCGCACCGGCCGTCCTCGCACCAGCCCTTCGCCGACGTCACGGTGAACCGCCAGACCGGGCTGGTGACCGCGGCGCTGACCAACTCCGGCCCGGTCGGCGTCTCGTTCGCCGTCTACCCCGACGCCTACCTGCCCTTCACCGCCACGCCGTTCACGGTGCTGTCGTCCGCGGCCCGCTCCTACACCTGGGACACGACGACGACCAGCGGGAAGTACGCCTTCTCGGTGTACGGCCCGGACGGATTCCTGACCAGCTTCGCCGGGAAGGTCGTCCCGGCCGCCGAGAACGCCGGCCGGGTCCCGGTGGTCACCGCCGCCCTGCCGTCCGGCCCGGGCCAGAAGCTCAAGCTCACGCTGGGCAACGAGGGCAGCACGAAGATCGTCTACACCCTGACCCCCAACGACTACAAGGGCAGCACCCAGACGGTCGACGTCACCGCCGGCCAGTCCCTGGTCATCAAGTGGCCGACCGATCAGGACGGCTACTACGACGTCGAGATCAGCGCCAACACCGGTGACGGCTTCCGCCGCCGCTACGCCGGCCGCATCGCCTGACCGACGCCATCATCGCGGCGGGCGGCGCCCGCGCCGGGGCCGGCCAGCGGCCACGGCGCGGGCGCGCGCCCGCTAGCTCCCGCGCAGCCGGCCGAGGCCGGCGTCGAGCGCCGCCCGGAGGTACGCGGAGGAGCCGGTGGCGAGCATCATGACGACCCCGCCCTGGATGGCGGCCAGCAGCGCGGCGGCGGCCTGGCCGGCATCCAGGGACGCGGCGAACTCGCCGGCCCCCTGCATGGCCCGGATGCCGCGGACCAGGGCCTGCTCCCAGCGTTCGTACATGCCGACGACAATCTGCCGGACGGCCGGGTCGTTCGGGTCCATCTGGCCGATGAGCGCGCTCAGCCCGCACCGCTCGCCCTGCTGCTCATAATGCTCGAGCAGGTGCGCGGCCCACGCCTGCCAGGATGCCCACGAGGTGAGCTCGCCCAGGTGCGGCTGCTGCTCCAGCAGGATCTGGTCGGCCTCGTACGCCGCGACGGCCAGCATCAGCTCGGCCCGCCCGCCGGGGAAGTAGTGGAACAGCTGGCTGCTGCTGGTCCTGGTGGCCGCCCGGATGTCGTCCAGCCCGGTAGCGGCGGCGCCACGGTCGCGCAGCACCGCGGCGGCGCCTTCGATGATCCGGCGCCGGGTCGCCAGTCCCTTGCCGGTGATCCCGCGGGGCACGCCCTCAGCCTACGCCAGAGTGGACTTGACTTTCCAAAGTGCGCCCAACACACTGGATTTCTGATTCCAATCTGGAGGTAGAGATGACTCGGCTGCTGGGTCGTTCCGCGCTCGTCACCGGCGGCACCGGCGGCATCGGCCGGGCCGTAGCGCTGGCCCTGGGCCGGGAAGGGGCCCTGGTCGTGGTGACGGGCCGGGACGCCGCGCGGGGCGCGGACGTGACGGGCCGGATCCGCGATCAGGGCGGGCAGGCGGTGTTCGTCAAGTCCGACCTCGCCGCGGGCGGCGAGGCGGTCACGCTGCTCGCCCGCGAGGCACTGGCGGCGGCGGGCGGCGTGATCAACATCCTGGTCAACAACGCGGCCCGGCTGATCCCGGCCCAGTCGATGCTGGAGGCGACCGAGCAGCAGATCGACCAGGCGCTGGCGGTCAACATCAAGGTCCCGTTCCTGCTCACCGCCGCCCTGGTCCCCGCCATGACCGAGCACGGCGGCGGCGTCGTGATCAACATGGGCTCGATCAACGGGGTCGTGGGCATGTCCGTGGCGGCCCTGTACGGGGCCAGCAAGGCCGGGCTGCACTCGCTGACCAAGTCCTGGGCCGCCGAGCTCGCCGCGCAGGGGATCCGCGTGAACACCGTCGCGCCCGGCCCGACCGTCACCGAGATGAATGCCGCGTACCACCCGGTGCTCGAGCAGCTGACCGCCCGCTACCCCGACGGCCGGCCGGGCACCGCGGACGAGGTCGCCGCGGCCGTCGTGTTCCTGGCCAGCGACGACGCGGCCCACATCCACGGCGCCACGATCCCCGTGGACGGCGGAGCGCAGGCGGTGGCCGGCTGAGAACCCGGCGGCGCGAGGCCGGCCGGGACCGGCCTGCTCAGCGGGCCGGGCGCTTGTTCACCGACGCGTCGTAGATCTGGGCCACCGACGCTTCCAGCCGCGCGTTGAACTGCTCGTCGCTCTGCTGGTCGGTCAGTCCCTCCAGCAGCGCGCGGGAGAAGCTCGCGATCATGGCCGGCTCCCGGCTGAGCCGCTCGCAGGCCTCATCGCGGCTGTACCCGCCGGACAGGGCCAGGACCCGCAGCACCCGGGGGTCGGCGGCGAGGCCCGCGTACAGGCCGGGCTGCGTCGGGATGGTCAGCTTCAGGATGACGATCCGGTCGTCCGGCAGGGCCTCGACATGCGCCTGCAGGGCATCGCGCAGCAGCATCTCCGCCTCATCCTTGTGCGGGCTGTCGATGCTGACCTCGGGCTCCAGAATCGGAACGAGGCCCGCCGCCGCGATCCTCGCTCCGTACTCGAATTGCTGATCCACGATCGCGCCGATCCCGCCCTTGTCGGCGTCCTTGATCACCGATCTCATCTTGGTGCCGAAGATGGGGTGGCGGCTAGCCCGCTCCAGCAGGTCATCAAGCGTGTCGATCGGCTTCATCACCTGGACCCCGGACTGCTCGTCGGCCAGCCCCTTGTCGACCTTCAGGAACGGCACGACGTGCTTGGTGCCCCATACGTACTCGGGCGCCGGGACCCCCGACACGTCCCGGTCCATGGTCTGCTCGAACAGGATCGCGCCCAGGATGCGCGAGCCGTCGAAGGCCGGGCTGGTAAAGATGCGGGTCCGCATGGCGTGGACGAGATCGAACATCTCGTCCTCAGAGTGGTACCGGCTCTCGGCGATGCCGTACTCGGCGAGCGCCTTCGGGGTGCTGCCGCCGCTCTGGTCAAGAGCAGCAAAGAAGCCGCGGCCGGAGCGAACGATCTCGAGCTGCGTTTCGTCCATGCCGCCATCCTGCCACCCGCGCCGGGCAACGGCTGGCGGTGACACCGCCCCGGCGGCCCGGGCAGCGAACGCCGGCCCGGGCCGGGGCGCGCGGTCAGCCCCTCAGGTGACCGTCTCCGCGTGCGCGGTGTGGCCGTCGTCGTCGATGTACGCGACGTTGATCCGGTCGGGCTGCAGGTCGAGCACGGCGAAGCCGAACCGGGTCCGGTGCTGGCCGTCTTCCCGCACCGTGCGCGTGCTGTGCCAGGTGATGGCCGGCGTGCTGCCGGCCGGCGGGTCAGCGTCCGGCAGCACGGGGACGCCGCCGTGGCCCAGGCACCGGGGATAGCGGACGCCGGCCGTGGCCTCGTAGGTGATAGCCCGGTGCTCGTGTCCCCACCACCACGCCGTCACCCGGTTCTCGCTCAGGACCGGGCGGAGCTTGTCCGGGAGCGTGCTGGCGAGATCTCCCCTGGAGTAATAGGACACGAGCTGGTGATGGCTGAACAGCACCAGCCGGCGCGATGACTGCGCCGCGGCGGCGGCCACGTACCGGCCCTGCGGATCCTGGAGGACCCCGGACTGGCCGGTTGACGTGACGTCGGTGTCCCAGGACGTATCGAGGCCGATGAAGTCCCACGACGGCGAGCGCAGCCGGAAGAAGCTGGCCGGGTGGCCGTCGGGCGATCGCTGGCCCCGGAAGCGGGGATCGCCCAGCAGGGTCCCGAAGTAGCCGAACCCGCCGCCGTACATGTCGTGGTTGCCGTTCAGCGACCAGGAGGTCACCCCCGCATCAGCCTGTTCCAGCGTGACCGGCCACAGGTCAAGGAACCGCCGCCGGTCCTCGGACTCCAGTCCCGAGTAGTAGACGTCGCCGAGGTGAATCACGTGGACCTGACGGCCGGCGGCCAGCCCCGCGCTGACCTGCTCCTGCATGAGGGCGGCCACGTCGCGGGCCCGCGGCAGGCCCGTGCCCCAGTCGCCGACGACCACCAGCCGGGCGTCGTCGGCCAGGCCGTCGTGCTCGGCCGGCGTCTCGGTGAACGGCGCGTTGCCCTGCGCGAGGCGCTCCAGCACGGCCTTCGCGATGAGCACGTACCAGCCCGGGTCGTCCGGCATGAACGACCCCGGGGCCAGGTGCAGGTCACGCTCGACGGTCTGGACGATCCTCGACCACCGGCTGGGATGGTCGTCCGGGTCCGCGACGCCCGCGACTTCCAGCCCCTGCTCGATATGGCTCTGCACCAGGCTCACCAGGGGAGCGCGCGACAGGTACGGAAGCCCGTCCGGCTCGCCGCCCGAGGACACCATGGCGTCGAGGTCCGGGGACAGCAGCGCGGTGATCTTGTCGCGGGGAGCGCCGTCGCCCGGGACCTGCGCGGCCGCCCGCCCGATGACGTCCTGGAGCCCCGGGTCGCCCAGCGCGTCGCGCACCTTCCCGACGTGCTTGCGGACTTCGGCCCGGTCGCTGGCTTCCTTGCGCATCGGCCGCGCTGCCCTTCTGGTCGGGTCTGCGGTAATAGCCGCCATCCTGGCCCAACCCTATAGGCCGGCGCCGGGGCCTGGCCTTAGCCTGTGAGGCATGACCGTGACTGACTGGATCGCGAGTGCCGTGGACGAGCGGGCCGACGGGTTCATCGAGCTCAGTGACCAGATCTGGGACAATCCCGAGCTGCGCTGGCAGGAATTCGCCTCGATCGCCGCGCAGAAGGATATGGCGGCCGCGGCCGGTTTCCGGATCACCGAGAACGTGGCGGGAATCCCGACCGCGTTCTCGGCCGAGCACGGGTCCGGCGGGCCCGTGATCGCCATTCTCGGCGAGTACGACTCGCTGGCCGGGCTGAGCCAGGAATCCGGCGTGGCCCGGCCGCAGCCCGACCCGGCGAACACCTCCGGTAACGGCCAGGGGTGCGGTCATCATCTCCTGGGGACGGCATCGCTGATGGCGGCGGTGGCCGTGGCCCGGCACCTGGACGAGCAGGGCCTGCCGGGCCGGGTGCGCTACTACGGCTGCCCGGCCGAGGAGGCCGCAGCGGGCAAGACCTTCATGGTCAAGGGCGGGGCATTCGCCGACGTCGATGCCGCCGTGTCCTGGCACCCGGCCTCGGTCACCGGCGTGACGCGGACCAACTCGCTGGCCTACTGCCAGGCCTACTTCGGCTTCCGCGGCCGGCCGGCCCACGCCGGCGCGTCCCCGCACCTGGGCCGCAGCGCGCTGGACGCCGGCGAGCTGATGAATATCGGGGTCAACTTCCTGCGCGAGCATATGCCGACCGACTGCCGCATCCATTACGCGTTCGTCGACGCGGGCGGCCCGTCGCCCAACGTGGTGCAGGCATCGGCCCGGCTGTATTACATCGTCCGCGCCCCGAACGTCCCGGACATGCGCTCGCTGTATGACCGGGTCGTTAAGGTCGCTCAGGGCGCGGCGCTGATGACCGAGACGGAACTCGAGATCGAATTCGACGGCGGCTGCTCGGAGCTGCTGGAGAATACCGTGCTCGATCAGGCCATGAGCGAGGAGTTCGGCCGGCTGGGCCCGGTCCCGTTCGACGATGAGGACCAGGCCCGGGCGGAGCCGTTCCTGGCGACCATCGGCACCACGGAGCTCGGCTATATCAAGAAGGCTGCCCATATTCCGGCGGATGACCACGGCGCCCTGCACAGCGGCGTGACGCCGTTCGATCCCGGTGCTGAGCGCCGGACGATGGGCGGATCGACCGATGTCGGGGACGTCAGCTGGGTCGTCCCGACGGTGCAGTGCACGACGGCCGTGGGGGCCCTCGGCACGCCGGCCCACTCCTGGCAGATGACTGGCCAGGGCAAGCTGCCGGCGGCGCACAAGGGAATGCTGCACGCGGCGAAGGTCATGGGCGCCACGGCCTCCCGGATGCTCGCCGACCCCGGCCTCCTGGCCGCGGCCAGGGCCGAGTTTGAGGGCCGGCTAGCCGAGCGCCCGTATGACTGCCCGATCCCGGACGGCGTCATCGCGCCGCCGCTCCGGCCGGCCTGAGGTAAGCACCGGTCAGTTGCCGGGCCGGCGCGCCTGCTGCACCTCGCGGGCAAATGCCCACGCGTCGGCGACCGGCCCCAGGTGCGCGAGCTTGTCGGGGCTGATCACCGAGCGGACCGCCTGGATCTGGCCGCCGAGCACGTCGAGCGTCATCGTGGCGATCACCTGGCCGTCCCGGTCGCGGAGGATCGCGCCCGGCTGCCCGTTCACCTCACGCGGCTCTACTCCGGCGCCGATCCGGGCCAGCACCGGGAAGACCGACGCGAGCACGCGGGCCACGTTGCCGGCGCCGGACACGGCCCGGGCGAACGCCGGCGCCTTGCCGCCCCCGTCCCCGGTCATCTGAACGTCGGCGGCCAGCAGTTCCCGGAGCCCGTCGACGTCGCCGTCGCGGACCGCGTCGAAGAAGCGGGCCGCCAGCTCGTCGCGCTCCCGGCGGTCCGCCTCGAACCGGGGGCGCCCGTCGCCCATATGGCGCCGGCCGCGGACCGCGAGCTGGCGGCAGGCCGCCTCGGACCGGCCGACGGCCGAGGCGATCTCGGGAAAGCCGAACCCGAATACATCCCGGAGCACGAATACCGCCCGCTCGAGGGGGCTAAGCCGCTCCAGCAGCAGCAGCGCCGCCATGGACAGCGAGTCAGCCAGCTCCGCCGACCGCGCCGGATCCTCGTAAGGGTCGGTCAGGAGCGGCTCCGGGAGCCACGTCCCGGGATAGGTCTCCCGCCGGACCCGGGCCGATCGCAGCACGTCGATGGAGATCCGGGTGACCACGGCGGAGAGGAAGGCCCTGGCCGACGCGGGCTGGGCCGGCGACGACTCGTAGCGCAGCCAGGTCTCCTGGACCGCGTCCTCCGCCTCGCTGACGCTGCCGAGGATGCGGTAGGCGATCGAGAACAGCAGCGGCCGCAGCTGCTCGAACTCCTCGCCCCTCGTCATGTCAGCTCCTCCCTGAAGCCCTGCCGCCACGACGGGTAGCGCGGCGCCCAGCACAGGGCCCGCCTGGCCTTGGCGTTGGCGAAGCCGCGTCCCTCCGTCATCATGCCCACGGCCATCTCGCCGGCCACGTCACCGTCCTCATCCAGGCTGGCTCTCCGTACCGAGACGAGACAGCCCGGCCGGCTGTGACATGAGCCGGCCGGGCGCGGCCGGGCCGGGCCGGGGCCGGGCCGGACCCTGAGGGCAGCGCGGCCGGCCCTGACGATCCGGGACCGCGGATCAGGGTGTGAGTCAGGGCTCATCCGGATCGACGGGGGCGGCCGCCGCCGCCAGTCTGGAAGCACAAGCACGAACCACCGCGGTACCGGGTCCGCACCCTGCTGATCCCCTCACCCGCACGCCTGACCTGAACGGAGACCGATCACCATGCCCGCGATCATCGCCCTCGTCCTCATCACCATCGTCGCCCTGATCATCTTCAGCTTCGCCGTGCACATCCTGTTCTCCCCCTGGCTGCTGCTGGCGGCGGTCGGCGTCCTGGCCTGGGTCAGGTTCGGCCCGCGCCGCTCTCACCGCTAGCCCGAAGGTGAGGTCAGCGCGGGGCCGGGGCACCGGGACGCCCCAGCCACCGCGGCCCGCGCCGCGGGGCGCGCGGATGGCCGCGGCGTAGGGTGGGACAGCTGTCGGCGGCCGCCACCCGGCTGAGCTGATGAGCCGGCCAGACGAGCGTTCAAAGGAGAGACGGGTCAGATGGCAGAAGGCGGCGGCGTGCCCCGGACGGTTTCCGACATGATCGGGCTCGTCGTTGACTCGGCCAGCGGCACCGAGGTGCTGGCCCACCTGGACATCGATGAGCGGCACCATCAGGGCAGCGGCATAGTGCACGGCGGGGTCTATGCCCACGTGATCGAGAGCCTGGCCACGATCGGCTCGTCAGCCGCGGTCCGCGACAAGGGCCAGGCGGCCGTCGGCGTCAACAACCAGACCGACTTCATGCGCCCGTTCAGCCGGGGGCGGCTCGACCTCGTCGCCCGGCCCATCCAGCAGGGCCGCACCCTGCAGCTGTGGCTGGTGGAGATCCGCAACGGCGAGGGCAAGATGGTCGCCCGCGGCCAGGTGCGGCTGTATAACCAGGACCGGAACCCGGCCTAGCGGCGCCGCCCCGGCGAGCCCGCCGCGCCCGGCTCAGGCGGTGCGCGGCAGCAGCGGGCCGTGCTCCAGGCGGGGCAGCACGTGCCGCGCGAACAGGTCGCACTCGGCACCGTGCGGGTAGCCGGACAGGATGAAGGCCTCCATGCCGAGGTCGGCGTACCCGGCCAGCTTGGCCAGGACCTGGTCGGGGTCACCGACAATGGCGGCACCGGCGCCCGAGCGCGCCCGGCCGATGCCGGTCCACAGGCCCGGCTCGGCGAACCCGTCGTCGTCGGCGAGGTCCCGCAGCTCGCCCTGCCGCTGCTGGCCGGTCGACGTGGCATGCAGCGACTGGTTCCGCAGCCGCGTGCCGGTCTCCGCGTCCAGGCGCGAGACCAGGCGCTGCGCCGCGGCCCGCGCCTCCGCTTCCGTCGAGCGGACGATGACGTGCGCCCGGTAGCCGAACCGCAGCTCACGCCCGTACCGCGCCGCGCGGGCGCGCATGTCGGTGACGATGGCCTCGACCGCCGGCATGGTGTCGGGCCACATCAGGAACACGTCGGCCGCCTGGGCCGCGACGTCCCTGGCCGCCTCGGACAGTCCGCCGAAGTAGAACGGCGGGCAGCCGCCCGCCGGGCGGATGCGCGGGGGATCCAGCGTGAGGCGGAAGAACTCGCCCTGCACGTCCACCGGCTTGCCGTCCAGCAGGTCGCGCAGGATGTGCATGATCTCGAGGGTCCGGCGGTACCGGGGCGCGGACTCCAGCTGCTCCCCCGGCCGGTCCGAGGAGATGATGTTGATCGTCAGCCGGCCGCCCAGCATCTCGTCGATCGTCGCGAGCTGGCGCGCCAGCTGCGGCGGCCACATCTCCCCCATCCGGACCGCGGTGAGCAGCTGCATCCGCCGCAGGTACGGGGCCATGCCCGCCGCGAACGCCACCGAGTCAATCCCGGTGGTGTAGTTCGACGGCAGCAGCAGGTTGTCGAAGCCCGCTTCCTCGGCCCGCAGCGCGATGTTGCGGACATGCTCCCAGCTGGACGTCAGCGCCGGATCGGGCACGCCCAGGAACTCGTAGTCCTCGTCGCACAGCGGAGCGAACCAGGAAATCTCGCAACCCACAGGACCGCCTCCAGCCGCTCAGCCGACAGGCCACGTTACCCTTCGTCGGACCATTAACAGTGGCACGACGAAGCGAGAAGTGCCGCGTCCCCGCCCGGGAGGAATCTGTGACGGCGTTGCCGAGCGAGCTCCGGGAGCTGATCGCATCCGGCCCGATGGCGCACCTGAGCACCGTCAATGCGGACGGCAGCCCGCAGGTAACCGTGATCTGGATCGGGCTCGACGGCGACGACCTGGTCAGCGGGCACATGGGCTGGTACGCCAAGCTGCGCAACATCGAGCGTGATCCGCGCGTGGTCCTGTCCCTCGACGCGCCCCGCTCCCCCGGTGTGCTCATGAACCCGTACGCGGTGCTGCACGCCCGCGCCTCGGTGCAGCGCAGCGACAGCGCCTGGGACCTGCTCGACCGGCTGACGAAGACCTACGTGGCACCCGGCGCCACGTTCCCGGCGCCCAGGGGGCCCGGCTACATCGTGCGGTACGCGGTCGGCCGCGTCGGCGGGGTCGGCCCGTGGGCGGCGCGCGCTTAGCCCAGCACGGCACGCAGCTCGCGGAGGACGTCCGCGGCGATGTCGGGGAGAGACCGGTTCTCGCCGTCACGGATCCACTGCGCGAACGCGATCCCGAACACCGTGGCGCCCGACTGCGCGGCCAGGGTGGCCGCCGGCTCGCCGATGCCCCGTGCCCGCAGGGCGCCGGCGACCGTGGTGACCAGGCCCGCGAGCTTGTGCAGCTCACGTTCCTGCAGCGCCGGATTCTTGTCGATCACGGACTGCCGCGCGCGGGAGTACGGGCGGCGCTCGTCCGGGAAGAACGCCGCCGCGCCGCGCAGCGCGGACGCGACGACCTGCAGCGGGGCCGCCCCCGGCGGCGCGGCGGCCGCCCCGTCGACGAAGGCCTGGAGGAACTGATCCTGTCCGTAGAAGAGCACCTCACGCTTGTCGGCGAAGTGCCGGAAGAAGGTCCGCTCGGTTAGTCCGACGGACTGCGCGATCTCCGCGGCGGTCGTCTGCTCGAACCCGCGGGTCGCGAACAGCTCCAGTGCCGCCTGCTGCAGGCGCTCTCGAGCACCCGGTTCCCATCGCGCCATAGGGATCAGTCTAGTGATGACAGTGACTGCCGTGAAGGTGTACCGTGATGTCTGTAGCTGACATCAGTCACTGACATCATGACTTCAGCGCTCCGCCCCGCGGCGGAGCCGAAGGGAGACCGGGCTATGCGCGTATTCGTCACGGGAGCATCCGGGTGGATCGGCTCCGCAACTGTCGATGACCTTCTGGCCGCCGGGCACGAGGTCACCGGGCTCGCCCGGTCCGACGCCTCGGCCGCCGCCCTCCAGCACAAGGGGGTGCAGGTCCGGCGGGGCGACCTGGACGACCTGGCCAGCATCCGCGCCGGGACCGAGGCCGCCGACGCGGTCATCCACCTCGCCAACAAGCACGACTGGTCCAACCCGGCCGCCTCGGCGGCCGCCGAGCGGGCCGCGGTCCAGACCATCGGTGACGCGCTCGCCGGCACCGGCCGCCCCTTCCTGCTCGCCTCCGGCGTCGCCGGCCTGGTCGCGGGCCAGCCGGCCACCGAAGAGCACCCCTCCCCGTTCCACGGGCCGGACTCGCCGCGCGGCGGCAGCGAGAACCTCGCGCTCGGGTTCGTCGACCAGGGTGTCCACACCGTGAGCCTGCGCTTCGCGCCGACCGTGCACGGAACGGGCGACCACGGGTTCATCGCCACGATCGCCGCCGTGGCCCGCGAGAAGGGGGTCTCCGGCTACCCGGGCGACGGCACCAACCGGTGGGCCGCCGTGCACGTCTCCGATGCCGCGCGCCTCGTCGCCCTGGGGCTCGAGAAGGCTCCGGCGGGCGCCCGCCTGCACGCCGTCGCGGAAGAGGGCGTTCCCACCCGTGCCATCGCGGAAGCGATCGGCCGCGCTCTCGCCCTGCCGGCGGCCTCGATCGCGCCGGATGACGTGCCCGGTCACTTCGGGTGGATCGGCACGTTCTTCGGCATGGACCTCGCCGCGACGAGCACGGCGACACGGGAACTGCTCGGCTGGGCACCGACCGGCCCGACGCTCATCGAGGATCTCGCCAGCGGCGCGTACTCGGCGGGCCCGGCGGCGGCCGGGTAGGCGGCCGGGCCGGGCCGCCCGGCGCCCCCGCGCGGTTTCACGCTGGTGCCGGGCGGCGGTGCCTACCGGGCCGTGGCGGCCAGCAGCGGGCGGCCGGCGACACTCAGCAGCTCCAGCCGGTCGTGGCTCTCCGACCCCGGCACCGCGGTGAAGACCAGGAGCGCCTGCCCGGAATCGCCGTCGAGGAGGGTCTGGCAGTGGAGGTCCAGGTCACCGACTTCGGCGTGGACCAGGTGCCTCTCGGGGGGCAGCCGCAGCCCGGCTTCCCGCAGCTCCCACACGGCCCGGAACTCCTCGCTCTCATGCCGGAGCGCGGTAACGACCAGGCCGGTGAAGGAGCCGTCGCCGTAGCGCACGAGGTGCTCCCGCAGCAGTGACGCCTGGACCCGGGAGACCAACTCATGGTCGCGGGCGGGATACAGGTCCCGGCTGGCCGGCTCGGTGAACCACCGGTATCCGGCGCTGCGGGGCAGCCCGCGGTACGCGGTCTCGTCGCCGAGGAGCGCGACGGCGGCCGGCGTCTGCCGGAGGGTCGTTCCGGCCTGGCCCATGACCTGGGCCGGGGTGTCCTGGAGCCGGTCGAGGATCCGCTGCACCCCGGCGTCGACGTGCTCGGTCGCCGGGGTCGCCGGGGCGGCCCCGCCGCAGAGGGCGAAGAGGTCGTCGCGCTCGGCCAGGGTGAGGTGCAGGCCGCGGGCCAGGGCGGCGAGGACCTCGCTCGATGGCCACGGGCCGGTGCCGCGCTCGAGGCGGGCCACGTAGTCGGCCGACAGCCGGCACAGCTCGGCGACCTCCTCGCGGCGCAGGCCGCCGGCCCGGCGGTGCGGCCCGCGGCGCAGCCCGAGCTCCTCGGGGTGCAGGGCCTCGCGGCGGGACCGCAGGAACGCGCCCAGCGCCGCCTTCGCGCCGGAGGGGCTCATGGCAGCTCCTTGCTGGGATGGTCGGTGACCCGTGGTTTACCCGGTCGCGATGCGATCCACCCCGGGGGGCGGGCCCTCAGCCCCGGCCAGCAGGACCCCGCGGCTTTCACGACCCTGGTCGCCGACGCGGAAGAGGTGCTGGCCACTGAGCTCAGCGGCTGGGTCCAGCAGATGAACGATGCCATGCGTGAGCTGAGCGCCCGGCCGGAAGACCGGCCGGCGGATGCCGCGCACGCTCCGGTGCCGGCGGCGCGGCCGGCGCCGGACCGGTGAGGTCACCGGTCCGGGGGCTTCGCCGTCCGGCGTCGCCGCGCGCCCGGCCCGTCAGCAGGGCGTGCGGTAGGCCAGGCCGGGCACGTAGGTGGCCCATTCCTGCCGGGTGAGCTGCTGGCCGGCGCCGGCGCAGACGGCCGCCATGGCCGCCGCCGGGCTCGTGTCCCACAGGTGCACCGTCCCGTCGGTGCTGGTGGCGGCCAGGTCCCGGCCCGAGGGCGAGAAGGCGACGGAGTACACGTGCCCGGCCGCCCCGGTGAGGGTGGCGATCAGGGCGGGCCGGGCCGGGTTCGTGAGTTTCCACAGCCAGACGGTGCCGTCTGTGACGCCGGCGGCGAGCGTGCTGCCATCGGGGCTGAAGGCGAGCGCCCAGACATAGCTCGTCGGCCCGGTCAGCGGTGCTCCCGCCGGGACGGCATGCGCGGGGCGGCTCACATTCCACAGCCGCACGGTCTTGTCCGCGCTCCCGACGGCCAGCAGCCGGGAGTCCGGGCTGAACGCCAGGCCGATGGCATAGCTGCTCAGCCCGGCCAGCGGGGTGCCCAGCAGCACCGGACGGGCGGGCCGGGTCACGTTCCACAATCGCGTGAGGTCATCCGTGCTGGCTGCGGCGATCGTGCGACCGTCCGGCGCGAATACGACCGTGAACACATAGGTGCCCGAGTCCTGCACGCGGGCCACCGGCCGCGGGCGGCCCGGAACCGCCAGCGACCAGATCCGCAGGGTGCCGTCGTCCGCGCCGGTGGCGAGGAGCTTGCCGTCCGGGCTGAATGCCACCGTCTCGGCCGTGCCGGCCGCCGTCACGCGGAACGGCTGGCCGACCGGCCTGAGGGTCCGGGCGTCCAGCAGCGCCGCCGTGCCGTTGCTGCAGGCGATGGCCAGGAGATCTCCGTCGGGTGAGTAGGCCAGGCCGTTGACGATCGCGCCGCCGGGCAGCGGACGGGCGGCGATCAGTGTCTTGCGGTCAGCATCCCAGAGCTGCACGCTCTGGCCGCCGACCGCGATCCGCTGCCCGTCCGGGCTGTACGCGACGCTCGTCGGGGCGTTGCCGGTGACCAGGACCGGCGTGGGCAGCGTCCATATGGACACGGTCCCGTCCGCGTCGGCCGCGGCCAGCCGCCCGGCGCCATCCCAGGCTAGCGAGGTAACCGGCTGCGGGTGCGGCAGCGTCGCGGCCAGCGACCGGGTGGCCAGATTCCACACCAGCACGCTCGCGTCAGAGGTGCCCGCCGCGACCTCGGTGCCGTCCGGGCTGAACGCGACCGCGTTCACCCAGCCCATGGCCCCGGTGAGCGTGCCGTCCGGGATCGCGTGGCGGCCGGCGACCCGCCAGAGCCACAGCTTGTGGTCCTGGCTGGCCGCGGCGAGCAGGCCGCCCGCCGGGCTGAACGCCACCCCCGTCACGGTGCTCCCCGGGCCGGTCAGCGGCCCGCCCAGCGGCCTCGGCGCAGCCGGGTCAGCGATGTCCCACAGCCGCACCGTCTTATCGGCGCTGCCCGCCGCCAGGATCGTGCCGTCCGGCGCGAAGGCGACCGACTGCACGTACCCGGCGGGCCCGGTCAGCGGCCGGCCGAGCGGGACGGGATGCGCCGGGTCGCTCACGTCCCACAGCCGCACCGTGTCGTCGGCGCTGCCCGCGGCCAGCAGCCTGCCGTCCGGGCTGAACGCCACCGAGTACACCGTGTTGGCCGGGCCCGGCAGCCGGGCGATCCGGACCGGGCGGCCGGGGCGGCTCAG
>FSXZ01000242.1_pt1 | contig 25794 bp, 23 predicted proteins | sample 1638121 | NCBI WGS metagenome assembly FSXZ01 (sample SAMEA3914788, study PRJEB12502) | metagenome | biome: forest; material: soil | place: Canada | collected 2011-07-03 | depth 0.1 m
CGAGACCTGCATGGCGCCGAGCACGGCGGCGTCCACGTGGCCGCCGCGGATCATGCCGAAGGAGAGCGAGGAGTCGAAGAAGCTCGCGCCCGGCAGCACGGTCACCGTCTCCTTGCCCGCGTTGATCAGGTCCGCGTCCAGATCCTGCGGATACGGGTACGGCCCGACGCCGAGGATGCCGTTCTCGGACTGGAGCACCAGGTCCACGCCCGCCGGCAGCTGATTGGGGATCAGGGTGGGCAGGCCGATGCCGAGGTTCACGTACGAGCCGTCGGTCAGCTCGGCGGCCGCGCGGGCGGCGATCTGCTCGCGGTTCCAGGGCATCAGGCCCCTGCCTCTCCGGCCGCGCGCACGGAGACCGTGCGCTTCTCGATTCCCTTGGCCGCGGCCTGCTCCGGGCTCAGCGCGAGCACGCGCTTGACGAACACACCGGGCAGATGGACCGCGTCCGGATCGATCTCACCGGGCTCGACCAGCTGTTCGACCTCGGCGATGGCGATCCGCCCGGCCATCGCGGCCAGCGGGTTGAAGTTGCGCGAGGAACGGCGGAAGACGAGGTTGCCGTGCCGGTCCCCCTTCCACGCGCGCACCAGGGCGAAGTCGGTGCGGATGCCGCGTTCGAGCACGTACTCGACGCCGTCGAACTCGCGCACCTCCTTGGCCGGGGACGCCAGCGCGACCGAGCCGTCGGCGGCGTAGCGCCAGGGCAGCCCGCCGTCGGCCACCTGGGTGCCGACGCCGGCCGGGGTGAAGAAGCCCGGGATACCGGCGCCGCCGGCCCGCAGCCGCTCGGCCAAGGTGCCCTGCGGGGTGAGCTCGAGCTCGAGTTCACCGGCCAGGTAGCGCCGGGCGAATTCTTTGTTCTCGCCGACGTAGCTGCCGGTGACGCGGCTGATCCGGCCCGCCGCGAGCAGGATGCCCAGGCCCCCGCCGTCCACGCCGCAGTTGTTCGACACCACGCTCAGCTCCCGCGCGCCCTGCTCGAACAGCGCCGCGATGAGTACGTCGGGTACGCCGCTGAGCCCGAAGCCGCCGACCGCGAGCGAGGCACCGTCGCCGATGTCCGCTACGGCCGCGGCGGCGGTGGCCACCGTCTTGTCCATGTCGTTCCTCGAGCCTGTTCGTCTGATGAACTAAACTTCACAACTCTCGGGCCGAGTCTGCTTCGCGGGATGGCGCTTGTCAACGCCCGTGGGCCGGGTGACGGCGCGGCGCGTGCGGCGGCCGGGCGCATAGAGTGCGGTGAAAGGGACGGAGGCGAGGGTGGGCGTGACGGAGATGACAGCGCGGCCCGCGGCCGGGGCGAGCGCGGCCGGGGCGCCGCCGCACCCGGACGAGAGCGTGGGCCCGCTCGAACGCGGCTTCGCGGTGCTGCGCGCGCTGGCCAACGCACCGGGCGGGCGGCTGCGCGCGAGCGAGCTGACCCGGGGCACCGGCCTGGCCCGCTCCACCGTGGACCGGGTGGCCACCACCCTGGTCGAACTCGGCGCCCTGCGGGCCGAGGGCGACGGCCGCGAACTCGTCCTGGCCCCGGCCGCGGCCCGGCTCGGCGGCGCCTACCTGCGCGGCAGCGCGCTGCCCGAGACCCTCGGCCCGCTCGCCCGCGCACTGGCCGCCGACCTGGACGAATCGGTCTCGCTGGCCGTGGCGGACCGGGACGCGGTGCGCTTCATCGTCCAGGTCAAACGCCGCCGGGCGCTGTCGGTCGCGTTCCGGGCCGGAGACGCGCTGCCGGCCGAACGGTGCGCCCCGGGCGCCCTGTTCGCGGCCGGCTGGCAGCCGGCCGACTTCGAGGCCTGGCACACCCGGCTGGCCGCCGACCCCTCCTGCGCGGCCTTCACCGCCCTGCCCCGCCCCGGCCGCGACGCCGACCCGACCCCCGCCGATCCGGCCCGAGTGGAACCCGAATTCCGCGCCCGGATCGCCCGAGCCGCCGCGGACGGCTGGGCCGAGGACGACCAGCTGATCGAACAGGGCCTGATCGCGGTCGCCGTGCCGGTACCCGACCCGACCGGCGCGGTGGCCTGCGTCCTGAGCGTGGTCAGCCACACCAGCCGGCAGACGGTGCGGTCCCTGACCGAAGCCGCGCTCCCGGCCATGCGCGCCTGCGCCGCCCGGATGACCGAGGCCCTGGCCGCGCCCACGTCGCCGACGCCGTCGCCCACCCCGTCGCCGTCGCCCACTCTGACATCCGAGCCCGAATCCGATGCCCAACCCCCCGAATCACCCCTCGATCCCACCGCCGCGGCCAAGGAACAGCACGGCCCCGGCTACCTCCAGTCGCTCGCCCGCGGCATCAGCGTCCTGGCGGCCCTCGGCGGCGGCGGCCCGGCCGGGATGACGCTGTCCGAAGCCGCCGCCGCCACCGGCCTGCCCCGCGCCACCGCCCGCCGCGCCCTGCTGACCTCGGCCCGGCAGGGCTACGTGGCAGCAGACGGCCCCCGCTTCCGAGCGCTGCCCCGCGTACTCGAACTCGGATACGCCCGGCTGTCCCAGCTCTCCCTGGGCGAACTGGCCCAGCCGCACCTGGCCGAGGTGGCCGCGGCGGTGCACGAGTCCGCCTCGATGGCCGTACTCGACGGCGCCGACATCCGCTACGTCGCCCGCGCCGCGGCCGGAAGGATCATGAGCATGGACATCATGGTCGGCACCAGATTCCCCGCCTACGCCACCTCGATGGGCCGAGTCCTGCTGGCCGACCTACCCGCCGAGGACCGCGCCCGAAGGCTCGAGCAAGCCGACCTCATACCCCTGACCCCCCACACCGTGACCGACCGGGCCGCACTAGCCCACATCCTCGACCAGACCGCGGCCAAGCACTACGCACTGGTGGACCAGGAACTGGAGGAAGGCCTGCGCTCCATCGCCGTACCCGTACACGACCCCGCCGGCCGCGCCGTAGCCGCCGTCAACGTCTCCCTACACGCCGCCCGCACCAGCCCCGCCCAAGCCCGCGCCGTAGTCCTCCCCATCCTGCGCGCCGCCGCCGCCCGCATCAGCGCGGACCTGGCCCTGATCTCGGACGGCGCGGCGGGGCTGGGAGGTTAGAGGTCGCCAATCGGGGTTCGCTGACGTCCGTGGCCATCCGTTCTCGCAGATGAGAGCGGGGCGCGAACGTCGGTGGACACTGATTTATCTGCACGTGTCAAGGTCCGCAATGAGACCATAGTTGAGACCACGACCCGTCTTCTGTCGGAGCCTGGGAAGCCAGGTGAGGCTAGAACTTCCTCGAGCCGGGCGCACCGCCACGAGAACGTGCCCGAGCTCCCGACGAGAGACGCTCCCAGCCGACACCAAGACCGCGTGGAAGCTTACCGAGACGACGCGCCCGAACCGGCAGAGCTGCCCGAAGCAGCGGGAACCATGGACGCCACGGAGCCACCGCCCACGAACACCACGGCCGGAGTCACCAGCTCCCCAACTCTCGAGGAAGACCGCGCCCCCCTAGACGCGACGCCGGGCAGCCGCACGAGACGGGGCCAGCGGTGGCCGCGCAGTCAGCCGGAATTCAGCGAAAGCCGCGGCGACAGCCGGCCGCAGACGCCACCAGAGGACAGTCGATCAAGAGCAGGCCACAGCGGATGTCACTGGAATGCACCAGCCGAGAGTCTGGATCCGCCTTCACACGGAGGCCGTCAGGCTGGTCCACGTCGCCGCGATGCCTCGGTTTCGAGCGCGACCACATGCTTGGACCACAGGGAGTCAGCGCCATCGAGTCTTGCCTGGGGGTTCTTCGCAGTCCATTGCAATGCTGCGTGAGCAAGCCGAAGCCGGTCGGCGAGAGCTCGATCGTCGAGGTGGCCGGCCTTTCGCCTGAAGTCGCGCATGGCGCTGAGGATCGTCTGGTTCACTTGTGCTCGAAGCTGGCGGCGTTGCCCATTGCTGGGGTCGGCGTAGCGGCTAGGAGCGAGGAACCCGATCCGCTTTCTACGTATCCGGCCGCTCGGCGAGAAGTAGATGATCGTGGGATAGCCCGTGATCGCGACGATCACGTCATTGGGGATCTTCCGCTCGTTCCACCACAGCCCGTGGACGACGACGCAGTCGACGCCGCACTCAACGTTCAACGCTCGTCTGGCGCTTCCGAACCACCTGGTCAATGGTCCCCCATTCATGGATTGATCTGCGCGATCATAACGCGAGCCGGACGCCGGACGGTGCCGCAGTGCGATACCGCAAAGAGCGCGGCGCTCTGACTCGGCGGCCTGCGCGGCTCGTGACGCCGCCGCAGCGAGGTGGGGGTCAAGGCTGCGGCGTCGTGCGGCTCGCCCGTGCCCAGAGTACGAAAGCCCGCTCCGCGACAGTGACCTTCGCTGCTCAGCCCCCGACCGCCGCACAGCCACGTCGGCGGCCTGCATCCCAGCCAACGAAGATCAATGAGCTAGTTCGCAATCCTCACGAGCGTCGGGCATCCGCTCGGACGGCACAGCAGGGCGCAAAGTCCCCGCAGCCACCGCACCGCCACGTCGGCGGCATACGCCCCAGCCTCCGACGATCAACCCTCGTCGATCACCGATGCCCCCGCCGTCAGGAAACCTCCGCCGCCGAGTGCTGTCTGGGGCGGCCCGGCGCGGTGGGGAGGCCGGCCAGGATGTGGGCGAGGTCGCGGCAGGCTTGGGCGAAGTCGGGGGCGGGCGCCGGGTGCGGGGTGGTGGTGGCGAGGGCTCTGACGTGGCGGGATATCGCGGCGTGCAGGGTGATTCGGCGGCGCATCAGGGCCGGGTCCGCGCCGGATATCAGGGGCCTGGTCAACGGTCTGGCGACCAGGGCGAGGCGGCGCAGCCGGTCTTCCATGGCGCGCACGGCTGCCGCCGGATCGGCCGCGGGCTCGCCGTCCCGGGCCGAGGCCGTCTGTTCGAGGGCTTCGGCCACCGCGTCCAGGAACGCGCGCTGGGCCGCGTGAACGGTTTCGCGGGTGCTGGTGGGCAGCACCACCAGGCCGACCGCGACGCCGATCGCGGCGCCGAGTGAGGTCTCCTCCAACCGCAGCACGAGCAGGCCGGGCGTGAACTCGTGCAGGACGCTGTAGAGCTGCGAGACCATGATGGTCACGAACACGATCATCCCGGCGTAGGAGACGTTCACGACGTAGAACCCGCACGTCATCGCGGCCACGATGACGGCCAGGACGAGCAGCGTGTGCCCGGCGGTGGCCTCGGCCAGGCCGATGCCCGCGCCCAGCCCGACCAGGGTGCCGAGCACCCGGTTGACCGCCTTGAGCGAGGTCTCCGAACGCGTGGCGGTGCCGGTGAAGGTCACGAACGTCGCGATGACCGCCCAGTAGTAGCGCGCCTCGGAGATCTGCCGGCCGAGCACGATGGCCAACGCGCCGGCCAGCGCGACCTGCACGGCCTGACGTGTCGTCAGCTTGGCACGGCTGAGCGGGTTCCACTGGCCGCCGCGCGCCGCGAGGTCGCCGGCGATCGAGGCCGAGCCGGGCAGCACGCCCAGGGTGAAGGTGGCGGCGGGCACGAGTTCGACCGACGGTTGGTCGAGGCCGACGGCGGTCGGGTCCACGGACTCGGTCGCCAGCGCGACGAAGTCCGCGGCGGCGCGGGCGAGCCGGACGGCGGCGGCCCGCGGGCCGGACGGGAGCGGCGGCGCCGTCGTGGGCGCGGCGCCGGTCGCGGCCGGGATCATCAGCGCGACGGCGCCCAGCAGCTCGAATCCGCGCCGCAGCTCGGCGTCCGCGGCGTCGGCGCGGGCGCTGTCCGCACGCAGCAGCGGCGCGGCGGCGTAGAGCACCGCGGGATATTCGCGGCGCGCCAGGTGGCCGGCCACCCGTGCCGCCGGGTACACGAGTTCGCCGCCGTGCGCCGCCAGTTCGGTCGCGGCGTGGGCGAGTTCGTCGATCCTGAGCTGGGCCTGGAGCAGGCGGCGGCGCAGTTCCGGCCCGGACCAGTCGCGCGGGAGTACGCCCGGTTCCGCGGTCCACGCCTCGATCATCAGCGCCGCCTCGGCCAGCCGCAGCTCGCTCGCGTGCAGCCGCCGCTGTGCCCGCGCGGTGCGCCGCGGGTCGCCGTCGGCCACCAGCAGGTCCGCGCTCGCCCGCGCCACCGCCCGGGCTCGGGCGCCGAACGCCCGCTGCACCCGGCGCAGCGTGCGCCGCGGATGGGTGCGCAGCAGCGTCACCGACAGCAGGATGGACACGGCGGTGCCGACCAGCACGTCCTCGAGCAGCGAGGGCAGTTCGGCGACGTCGGCGTCGAGGAACGCGGCGAAGAAGTAGCCCATCCACAGCATGAAGCCGTAGAAGAAGAAGGCCGGCCCGAACCGGCGGGCCCACACCGCGACGAACATCACCGCCACGAAGACGATCAGCATCAGGTCCGTGTGCGCGGCCACCAACGCGCCCGGCAGCATTCCGGCGCCGAAGGCGACCGGGAAGAAGACCCCGATGCGCAGCTTCGGCCGCACCGCGGTGCCGGCCAGCGCCATCGAGCCCATCATCGCGACCACGCCGCCGAGCATCATCGCGACGAGGATGCCGCGCTGTCCGGCGTGCCGGACCGAGGCGTAGGCGTACTCGACGACGAGCGCCGCGGTCATCGCGACCGCCGCGGACACCGCCATCCTGGCCCGCACCAGGCCGGGATCGGAGGCGATCACCCGATCCCACCCCTCGCGCACCGCGCCGAAGGGTCCGCCGCCACCCGGAGCCACCGTCACCCGTGTCCTCCTGTCCTCCCGCGCCGCCACGCCTGCCGCGCCGCGAGCTGCGGGGATCTGTCTATCCTCAGGGCACGGGCGGACGGCGGCTCAGGTCGCCGTAGGCTCGGCGGGATCCGGGAATTACTTGCATGATACCGATAATAGGAGGCGGTCGTGAAGCGGCTTGCGGAACCGCGGCGGGGCGCGCTGGCCGCGGTGGAGCGCCAGACGGCGATCCTGACGCGCCATTTCGAGCTGCTGCACCGGCGCACGGACATCCACGAGAGCCTCGACCGGGCCGAGTACCTGCTGCTGCGCGCGCTCGACGAGTCCGGCCCGATGCGGATCAGCGCACTGGCGACGCTGCTGGGACTCGACCCGTCCACGGCCGGCCGCCAGGTCGCGGTGCTCCAGGGGCAGGGGTTGGTCGAGCGCGAACCCGACCCGGCCGACCGCCGGTGCACCGTCGTCACCCCGACCGCCGAGGGCCTGGACCGGATGCGGCAGGTGCGCCGGCGCCGCACCGAGATGGTCGCCGACCTGCTCGCCGACTGGAGCGACGAGGATCTGCGCACCTTCGACCGGATCCTGGGCCAGTACAACCTCTCGGTCGCGCGGCGCTACCTGACCGGGCCGGAGGGCGCGGAGGGGACGGGATGAGTCAGCCGCCGGGAATGTGGTCCCGGGCCTCGATCTCAGGGGACTGTTCCGTCGGCTTGCCCATCCCGACGCCAGGCGGCGCCCCCGTGGACACAGACGCGTCATCCGCCTGCCGCATCCGGGCCCGGAGCCACTCCTCGAGCGTGCGGCGGGCCCGGGCCGTGACCGCCGCGTCGGGCAGCATGCTGTCGAACGCGTGCGGTCCGTCGGCGTACACGTGCACATCCGTCGGCACCCCGGCCGCGATCAGTCGGCGAGCGTAGTCGAGGTCTTCATCGAGCAGGCCGTCGAGGTTGCCGACCGCGATGAAGGCCGGCGGCAGGCCGGCGAGGTCGCGGGCGCGGCCGGGGACCGCGTAGGCGGGCACATCGTCCTTGTCCCGGTACGCGCCGAGGTAGGCGTGCCAGCCGAACTGGTTGGTCGCCGGCCCCCACAGCGGCGCGCCGGCCCGGCCCGAGTCGGTCAGCAGCCGATCATCGAGCATCGGGTAGGTCAGCACCTGGAAGCTGATCGGGAACTCACCCCGATCGCGGGCGAGCAGGGCCAGGCCGGCGGCCAGTCCGCCGCCCGCACTCCCGCCGATGATCCCGATCCGGTCGGGGTCGATGCCGAGTTCCTCGGCGTGGCGGTGGGCCCAGCGCAGCGCGGCGTAGCAGTCCTCGAGCGGCCCCGGGTAGGGCGTCTCGGGGGCGAGGCGGTAGCCGACCGAGATCCCGACGCACTCCAGCGTGGTGCACCAGCGATCGAACCGCCCGTCGTCGCCGCGATGCGACCCGATCACGTATCCGCCGCCGTGGATCGAGATCAGGCACGGCCTCGGGAGCGCCGCCCCGCGTTCGCGGTGCAGCCGCAGCGCGACATCGGGGTCGCCCGGCGCGCCGGGAGCATGGCGGTCGAGGTGCTCGACGGCGCCGGTAGGCGTGCCGGGCGAACGCAGCGTACGCCCGCGCATCGCGGCCAGGTTCGTCTCGTCGATCACGACCTCGCCGATCTCGTCAAGCCGTTCGCGCAGGTCGGCAGGCAGCGCCGCGAGCAGCGAGAGGAGGTAGTCGGCCGGTTCGGCCGCAGGTCGGACGGTCGGGGTGGGGGATGTCGATCCTGATGCAGACACGGGGCGCCTCACCGGGTAGAATTGCTTATATGTTTAAAGCTATCAGGGTTTCCGGGCGCCGGCGACCCGCTCCGGTACCGTCTGAGAGCACCGCACCGGCGAAGGAAGCACGGCCATGAACGCGGAGACGGACACTGATACGCCCAGCGACGTGGGCACCGCGGCGGCCGGGCTCGCCGGTTCCGCGTGGACACTCATGTCCGAGTTCGTCCACGGCTTCGACTCGACCGAGGAACTGCGTCGCACCCTCGCGCTGGGCCGCGGCTCCGGGCGAGTCAAAACGCTGCTCGGCCTGGCCGACGGGCCGCTGAGCGTGGCGCAGCTCGCGCAGAGCATCGGCGTCGATCCCCCGTACGCGACGCTCATCGTCAACGAGCTCGAGGCGCTCGGGCTCGTCTCGCGCACCAGCGACGAGCACGACCGGCGGCGCAAAGTCGTGGCATTGACCGCCCGCGGAGGCGAATCCGTACACACCGCGCAGGGCATCATCGCCCGGCCGCCCTCCGCCCTGCACGCGCTGGCCGTCGAAGACCTCGCCGAACTGCACAGAATCCTCGAACGCCTCAACGGCTTGCGCCGAGACGCCCCCCAGCGCGAGGCACCGGCCCGACCATGAACGAGACGAATCCCGGGCCCGCACCCGAGAGCCCCGAAAACCCCGCCCGCGGGCCGCTGGACGGGGTGCTGGTGGCCGATTTCAGCCGGGTCCTGGCCGGGCCGTACGCCACCATGCTGCTGGCCGACCTCGGCGCGCGGGTGGTGAAGGTGGAGCGGCCGGGCAGCGGGGACGACACCCGGGCCTGGGGGCCGCCGTTCGCCGACCTGGGCGCGGGCGGCGAAGCAGCGCCCGAGTCCGCGCCGGAGGCCACCTACTTCCTGGGCGTGAACCGCAACAAGCACTCGCTCGCGCTCGACTTCACCGCGCCCGAGGACGCGGCGCTGGCCCGGGAACTGGTGCGGCGCGCGGACGTGGTGGTGGAGAACTTCCTGCCCGGCACCATGGCCAAGCACGGGCTCGGATACGAGCAGGTCAGGGAGCTCAATCCGGGCTTGGTCTACTGCTCGATCACCGGATTCGGGTCCGGCGCCGGGGCCGGGCTGCCCGGGTACGACCTGATCGTGCAGGCGGTCGGCGGGCTGATGAGCGTGACCGGCGAGCCCGGCGGCTCCGGCACCAAGGTCGGGGTGGCGCTGGTCGACGTCGTCACCGGGCTGCACGCGGCGTTCGGCATCATGGCCGCGCTGCGCCACCGCGAGCGCGGCGGGCCGGGGCAGCGGGTGGAGGTGTCCCTGCTCGGGTCGCTGCTGTCAGGGCTCTCCAACCACTCCTCCGGCTATCTCGCCGCCGGGGTGGTGCCGGGTGCGCTGGGCAACGCGCATCCGAGCATCGCGCCGTACGAGGTCTACCGGACCGCCGACCGGCCGCTGGTGATCGCGGCCGGGAACGACCGGCAGTTCGGCAAGCTGTGCACGGCCCTCGGTGCGCCCGAGCTCGCGGCCGATCCGCGCTTCGCCGCCAACCGCGACCGGGTCGCGCACCGCACGGAGCTCGCGGACGCACTGCACCGGCTGCTCTCCAGCCGCGGTGCCGACGCGTGGTTCGCCACGCTCAGCGCGGCCGGCGTGCCGTGCGGTCCGATCAACGATCTGGCCGAGGCGTTCGCCCTGGCCGAACGGCTCGGCCTGGGCGCGGTGGCGCAGATCGCGGACCCGCGTCGCGGACGGACGCTGCGTCAGGTCGCCCATCCCGTCGCGTTCAGCCAGACGCCCGCGCGCTACCGCTCGGCGCCGCCTCGGCTGAACGAGGACGGCGCGGAACTGCGCCGCCTGCTGGCCCGCTACGCCGAGGAAACGGCGCAGCGGGGTGACCACCGCTGAGGATACGAAACGTGCGAGGCTGGTGCCCGTGACCACAGTCTTCGAGGTGCTCGCGGTACCGGCCTGGCTCTCGCTCGCGGTGTGGATCGTCCTGGTGGCGGCGCGCGGGGCGTTCTGGCGGATGGACATCCGGCTGCCGCCGGTGCCGGTCGCGGCCGGGGACGCGCCGGACGCCGCGGACTGGCCCGCCGTCGCGATCGTGGTGCCGGCCCGGGACGAGGCGGAGATCCTGCCCGCCAGCTTCCCGACGCTGCTCGCCCAGGACTATCCGGGCCCGCTGCGGATCGTGCTGGTGGACGACGCGAGTTCGGACGGCACCGGGGAACTGGTCCGGGAGCTGGCGCAGGCCTCGGCGCGGGCGGAGCAGGTCACCGTGCTGCGCGGGGACGGGCCGGCGCCGGGCTGGGCCGGGAAGGTCGCGGCGATGGACCGCGGGCTCGGGGCGAGCGGGCCGAGCCGGTACGTGCTGTTCACCGACGCCGACATCGGGCATCCGCCGGACAGCGTGCGCCGCCTGGTCGCGCACGCCGAGGCGGGCGGCTGGGACCTGGTCTCGCTGATGGCCCGGCTGAGCACCCGTCACCCGGCCGAGCGGTGGATCGTGCCGGCCTTCGTCTACAGCTTCTTCCAGCTCTACCCGCCCGGCTGGATCCGCAGCGCTCGCCACCGCACCGCGGGCGCGGCCGGCGGCTGCATGCTGGTGCGCCGGGACCGGCTGGAGCAGGCCGGCGGGCTCGCCCCGATCGCCGGAGCGCGGATCGACGACGTCGCGCTCGGCCGACTGCTGAAAATTTCAGGTGCGCGCACCTGGCTCGGCGTCACCCGGAGTGTACGCAGCCTGCGTCCCTACCCGGCTGTGACAGACCTCTGGGATATGATCGCGCGCAGCGCCTACACCCAGCTGCGGTGCGATCCCCGGCTGTTGGCCGGAACCGTCCTCGGCCTGGCCCTGACCTACGGGGTGCCGCCGCTGGTGGGCGTGGCGGGTGCGGCCACCCACGCCTGGGGCGCGGCCGTGCCCGCGCTCGCCGCCTGGATCCTGATGACCCTCAGCTATCTGCCGGTGCTCCGGCTCTACCGGCTCGGGCCCTGGCGGGCTCCGCTGCTGCCGGCGGTGATGGCCCTGTACGGGGCGATGACGGTGGATTCGGCCCGCCGCCACCGGCGCGGCCGGGGCGGGGCCTGGAAGGGCCGGATGATCGAATCCGAGGGCTGAGTAACACGGTGCGAAAGACCCGGCCGCAGCTCTGGTGAGCCCGGCCCGCGCGGCCTAACATGAACACGCATTCAAGAACGGAGTAAGCCCGATGAGCCGACCCTCCGCACCGCCGCTGCCGCGCTTCCCCGACGGATTCCGCTGGGGCGTGGGCACCTCGTCGTACCAGATCGAGGGAGGCGTGCACGAAGGCGGACGGGGCGAATCGGTCTGGGACCGCTTCGCCCGCATCCCGGGCGCCATCGCCGACGCCTCCACCGGCGACGAGGCCTGCGACAGCTATCACCGCTGGGCCGAGGACGTGGACCTGCTCGCCGAACTCGGCGTGGACGTCTACCGGTTCTCGGTGGCCTGGCCCCGGATCCAGCCGGACGGCGAAGGCCCCGCGGTCAAGGCGGGCCTGGACTACTACGACCGGCTGATCGACGGCCTGACCGCGCGCGGCATCGCCGCCGTGCCCACGCTCTACCACTGGGACCTGCCGCAGGCGCTGGAGGACCAGGGCGGCTGGCTCTCCCGGGAGACCGCGTACCGCTTCGGCGAGTACGCCGCGATCATGGCGGACTTCTTCGCCGGCCGGGTCGAGACGGTGCACACGCTCAACGAGCCCTTCATCCACCTCGCCCTCGGCTACGCGATCGGCACCCACGCCCCCGGCCGCACCCTCGGCTTCGAGGCCCTGCCCGGCGCCCACCACCAGCTGCTCGGGCACGGCCTGGCCGCCGCCGAGCTGCGCGCCCGCGGCCTGCGGGTCGGGCTGGCCAACAACTACACCCCGGTGCGCGCCGCGAGCTCCGCCCCGGCCGACATCGCCGCCGCACACGCCTACGACGCGGTGCACAACCGGATCCTGACCGACCCGCTGCTGCTCGGCCGGTACGCCGACCTGTCCGTCCTCGGGCTCGAAGACGCCCCCGCCTACGTGCACCCCGAGGATCTCGCGATCATCGCGGCCGGGCGCCCCGACGTGCTCGGCGTGAACTACTACAACCCCACCACCGTGGCCGGGCTGGACCCGCTGGAGACCCCGACCTCGGCGCTCTCGCTCGGCATGCCGTTCAAGCTCAGCGGGGTCGAGGGGGCCGAGGTGACCGCGTTCGGCTGGCCGATCGTGCCGGACGGCCTGCGGGAACTGCTGGTCACGCTCAAGGACCGGTACGGCGACGCGCTGCCGCCGATCCTGATCACCGAGAACGGCTGCTCCACCGTGGACCAGCCCGACCCGGACGGCGTCGTGCACGACGAGGCCCGGATCGCGTTCCTCGACGGTCATATCAGGGCCCTGCACGAGGCGGTGGCGGCCGGCGTGGAGGTGGCCGGCTACGTGATCTGGACGCTGCTGGACAACTTCGAGTGGGACCAGGGCTACCAGCAGCGCTTCGGCCTGGTGCGGGTGGACTTCGACACCTGCGCCCGCACGCCCAAGGACTCCTTCCACTGGCTGCGCGCGTCGATCGCGGCGCACCGCGGCGCTCCGGCCGGCTGATGTCCACGGTCCCGGCCGCGATCCCGTTGCCGGCCGCCGGGGCGCGCCCGGCGGTCGGCCGCGGCTGGACCACCGCGCTCGCGCTGGCGAACCTGGGCCTGTGGCTCGGCTACTTCGGCCCGCTCCAGGTGCTGCTGCCGGACCAGGTCCAGGACATCGCCCCGCAGGACAAATCCCTGATGCTCGGCGTGGTCACCGGCTTCGGCGCGCTGGTCGCGCTGGCGGCCGGGCCGGTGGCCGGGGCGCTGTCGGACGCCACCGGCTCCCGCTTCGGCCGCCGCCGCCCGTGGATCCTGGGCGGGGCGCTGCTCGGCTGCGCCGGCCTGGCCGCGCTCGGCGGCCAACACGGGATCCTGGGCGTCACGCTGCTGTGGTGCGTCGCCCAGGCCGGACTCAATGCCCTGCAGGCCGGGATCAGTGCCCTCATACCTGATCAGGTGCCGGTGCGGCAGCGCGGCCTCGTCTCCGGCTGGGTCGGGCTGACCCAGTCGCTGGGCGTGGTGGTCGCGGTCGTGCTGGTGTCCGTGGTCGTCACCGGGCGGGTGAGCGGCTACACGACCCTGGGCATCCTGGTCCTGCTGTGCGCGCTGCCGATCGTGCTGCGCACCCCGGACCCGCAGCCCACGGACCGGCGCCCCGCCTTCGACTTGAGGGCACTGATACGCGCGTTCCGGATCAGCCCGCGGCAGCACCCGGATTTCGCCTGGGCCTGGGGCACCCGGTTCCTGGTGCAGCTCGGCAACGCGCTCGCCACGCTCTACCTGCTCTACTTCCTGCGGGACAAGGTCAAGTACCAGGACCGGTTCCACGGCCAGACCGCGTCGGACGGGCTGCTGATCGTCATCGTGCTCTACACCGTCACCACGGTCACCACCGTGGTCATCGGCGGCGCGATCTCGGACCGGTCCGGCAAGCGCAAGCCCTCGGTCATCGTCGCGGGCTACGTGATGGCCGCCGCGGCACTGCTGCTGGCCGCCTGGCCGACCTGGACCGGCACCCTCGTGGCCGCCGCGATCCTGGGCCTGGGCAACGGCGTCTACCTCTCGGTCGACCAGGCCCTGGTCACCCAGGTGCTGCCCACCGACGAGGACCGGGCCAAGGACCTCGGCATCATCAACATCGCCAACTCGGCCCCGCAGGTGCTCGGCCCCGCCCTCGCCGCCCCGATCGTCACCTACCTCGGCGGCTACCGCGCGCTCTACCTCGCCGTGGCCGTGGTCACCGTCGCCGGGACCGTGTTCGTGCGCCGGATCGAGTCGGTGGACTAGCTTTCGGGCCGACGCACCGCGCGCAGCACACCCGTCACCGTCGGCACGCTGAACTCCCCGGCCGAGGTCTCCGGCCGCCCGGCCAGGAAGTCGCTGATCGCGCCGAGCCTCTCGGCCCGCTCCGCCTCCGGCATCACCAGGAACCGCGACGTGGTGGCGATGACGGAGACCGGCGCCTCGGCGGTGCGCGCCTGCGGGTTGTCGAACTCGCCCACCTCGGTCGGGGTGAACCACTCGCTTCCGGCACGCAGCCGGTGTTCCTCGCTGTCCGGTTCCGGAGCGCGGCGCCACTGCGAGATCCTGGCCCCGTCCCGGGTGATCCGGGTGAGCTCCGCGACCCACTCCACCCGGTCGTCGTCCATGTTCCACAGCCCGGCCAGCACCCCGCCGGGCCGCACCACCCGGCCGATCTCCGGCAGTGCCCGATCCAGGTCGAACCAGTGCATCGACTGGCCGCACAGCACCGCGTCCACGCTCTGATCCGGCAAGGGCAGCGCCTCGGCACTGCCCGCCATGGCCGAGACCTCCGGCAGCCGACGACGTAGTTCGGCCAGCATCTGCGGATCCGGCTCCACCGCGACCACCTCGGCCCCGAGCGCGACGAGCGCGCCGGTCAGGATCCCGGTGCCGGCGCCCAGGTCCACCACCCGCAGCGCCGAGGCGTCGCCGACCGGCTCCAGCGACCAGCGGACCGCCGCCTCGGCGTACCGCGGACGGAACCGCGCGTAGTGCGCCGCCGCCGCGCCGAACGAAGAACCACGCCGCATCCGCTCGGCCTGCTCGGCCACCGTCTCTCCAGCCTCCATGGGATCATCCTACGGCGCACTACGTACACTGATGCGAGACTCGATGCCATGACTCCGAACGATCCCAAGGACGACTTGAGCCGCTACCTCGACGCGGCCCGCGACGCCATGGTCTGGAAGCTCGAAGGCCTGTCGGAGTATGACGTGCGCCGCCCGCTGACCCCGACCGGCACGAACCTGCTCGGCCTGGTCAAGCACCTCGCCGGCTGCGAACTGGGCTACTTCGGCCCCACCTTCGGCCGCCCGCACCACGAGCCCCTCCCCTGGCTCGCCGGGAACCCCGCACCCAACGCCGACATGTGGGTCCCCGCCGACGAACCGCGCCAGGACATCATCGACCTCTACCACCGTGCCCGCGCCCACGCCGACGCCACGATCGCCGCCCTGCCCCTCGACGCCATGGGCCACATCGAGTGGTGGGGCGACCGAGGCCACGTCACCCTCCACCGGATCATGCTGCACATGACGGCTGAGACCAACCGGCACGCCGGCCACGCCGACATCGTCCGCGAACTGATCGACGGCGAGGTCGGCCTGCGCAGCACCGGCAGCAACGTCGACGGCGGCGACGCGGCCTGGTACCGCGATTACGTGAACGACCTCGAGACGAACGCCAGGCGGGCGCAGCAGGCGTGGGAGGCGCAGGAGACTCGGAAACCACAGCCGTAGGCCGGTCGACGAAGCCCCCACGGCTCCCGCGCACCAGCGGCGGAACTCATCGCCACCGTGACAGGGTACTGGCGAGCTTCTCGCTGAAGGCCCTCGGTCTGTCCAGGTAACCGCTGTGACCGCCCGGGAACGACTCCACCGGCGCGCCGACGGCCGGGCCGAGCAGCGCGGCGGACCGGGCCGCGGGCCAGGCGGCGGATTCCTCACCGACACCCAACACGAGCTTGCCGAGCCGCGCCTGCGCCGTCAGCGCCGCGAGGTCGGGACGGTGCGCGAAGCCCGGCTTGGCCTCATAGGTGAACCAGAACTCGCTGTTGGCGGCCATCCGAGACGGCAGCTGCGCGTCCCAGTCGAATCCGGGCTCGAACTCCGGCTGTCCCGGCTCGGGCAGCATCCTGGCCAGCAGAGCGTCGGCGGCCGCCGGCACGCCGCGCTCGCGCCCCACCGCGTCCAAGCCCTCGACGAAATCCCAGAGCCGCGCCCCGTCCGGAAGCAGCGCGAGCACCGGCGGCTCGTGCGCCACGACGCCGCGCACCCGGCCCGGATACCGCGCCAGGAAGTCCAACGCGATCACGGCCCCGGCACTCGAGCCCAGCACGAACGCGGACTCGGCACCCACCTCGTCCAGAACAAGCCGCGCGTCGTCACTCTGCTCCGCCATCACCAGACCGGCCGCCGCGCCGTCCAGCGGGCTGCGGACGTACCCCCGCCGGTCATAGGCCACCACCGTGTAGTGCGCGGCGAGCAGCCCGGCGAGCGGACCGTAGAGCGCGCTGTCCGCGATGGAGCCATGGATCAGCAGCAGCACCGGCCCGGCACCGCGCACCTCGAAGTAAAGCCCGGCCCCAGGCACCCGCACCCTGCCCGAAGTCTTGGCCGCCACCGTCATCCCCGTTTATCCCCGTCCGTGAAATCCCTGCCCCGGCCTAGCCGTCCAGTCACCCTAGCCTCGTAGCCGGGATCGCGCCCGCCCCTGTCCTGACGAGAGGCTGACGCCCGGCTCTCCGATGCGTCGATGTGTCAGAAGGACGCGATATTTTGAGCATCAACGGTGATCATGGCGAAGGAGGGGCTGCCGAATGTACCGAGGGGCCGAAGCCTGGTCGATGCGTCGCGGCGACTTCAGCGACCGAGCGACACTGTCAGAGGGATACGGCATCTCGCGGCAGACGGGCATTGCGGTGTCGAGGCGCACACCGCACATCTTTCTCTTCAGCCACGTCAGCCGAGTCCCTGATTTCCATAGCTGGGCCTCGAACGAGCTGTACGTTTATGAGGGCGCCCATGGCGGTCCCTGGGCGGAGCGCGTGAACGCGATCGTGCTGACAGCATGGGAGCAGGGACGAACGATCCAGGTCATGGAGGGTCGTGGACCACAGCGTATTTACCGGTACATTAATGCCTTCATTCTCGCCGATGTGACGGTGGGTGCGCACGGGCAGCCGTTGTTCCTTCTCAGGCCGGTCGAGGCGGCGATCCACGCGCCTGAGCAGATGCGATCGGTGGGAATCGGCTCACATGCTCGATTGATCCCCATGGAGCGTCACGAGCTGGTCTCCCTGGCAGCGGATGCTGAAGCGAAGTTCCGCGATCTTCGGCGAGAGGCACAGCTTGAGAAGAGTTTCGCCAGGTACGTGGTGCGGCAGGGATACCCTGTCTGGAGATACGAGATCCGCCATACGAGCGGCCAGAGCCCCATGTATACCGACTTGTGGATCGGCGGAGCCAATATCCTGCTTGAAGTGAAGTCGAACGCGGACAGGGCCAGCGTTCGCATGGCTCTCGGGCAGCTCATGGACTATACGAGATTTCTGCGGACCGCGGTACGAGCCATCCTGCTCCCGCAGGAGCCTGAGGCTGACCTCTTCAAACTGGCCAGGAGTCAGAACACCGCGTTCATCTGGCCGGTCGGCGGCGACCGGTGGATGACCAGTGAGCCATGGCTGGCCATGCTCGGCATTGAGACATTCAGAGGCTGATGCCCGCGCTGATGGGATGGCCGGCCGCGCGGAGGCGGCCGGCGGTGGGCGTGGGCCGGGCGCCGTCGCGGGTGCGCATGCCGCCCACCTCGCTTATCGCCTCCGTGGTGGTGAATGAGGGGTCTGCCATGTACAGTCGTCGCCGTCGCCAAGGATGTTTCGGACGAAAGGGGGCGGATGGTGGATTCGGCCGGTCGTGAAGTGGTGCGGGGCGCGCTGGCGCAGGTCGGTGAGGCGCTGGTGCGGATGCTCCGCCAGGCGGCGCCGCAGGCGCCCGTCGTCGGGTCGGAGTGGACGCTGGTCGAGGCCGCGAGTCACGTGGCCATCGTCCTGCGGGCGTTCGCCGGGGCCGCGCGCGGGGACGGGGTGCGGGAGCTTCCGTTCGACGTCGGCGACGGGGACTTCCATCACCGTCTCGCGCTGCTCAACGGTGCACTGATCAGTACGATGACCGACCCGGATCCTGCTCGCCAACTGGCGGTCGCGGTCGGCGTGATCGAGGAAGGACTTGCGGCGCTGCTCGATGCCACGGCGACGCTGGATCCCGGAGCGGAGTTGCACACACCCTGGTACGGGCCCGGGATGACCAGGACCACGGACACCCTCACCGCGCTGGCGCTCGGCGAGGTGATGATGCACGGCTTGGACATGGCCCGCACCACGCAGGTCCCATGGCCGATCGAGCGCTCGGTGGCCCTGGTCCTGGTGCGCGAGATCATCCTCCAGATGACGCCGCTGATGCCGACCGCGGCCGGCCGCAACGCCGCGGTCTCGTACCGCATCCGCTGGCGCGGCGCGGCGGATCGTCAGCCGGATCTGGTCATCAGCTTCGGAGACGGCGTCGTGAGCACGCGCGAGACGCTCTCGCGCGAACGGACTGACTGCAGCCTCTGGGCGCGACCGGTCGGGACCCTGCTCCTGGTCTACGGCCGGTCCTCCGTGTGGCGTCAGGCGTTCACCGGCAACGTCATCGCCTGGGGTCGGCGCCCCCAGGCCGCCACTCGCCTGCCGGACCTCCTCTGCCAACCGTAAGCGCGACCGGTTTGCGGTATCGGCCCTCTGTACTGGTTGTACTGGCCCTGCCAGGGCGTGATGGGCAGGGCACGCCTTTTTTGAGGATCCGTTGCCGGCGTGGGGCCGCCAACTGCGTCAATTCGCTTGGCGGAGCTGAGCACTCGGGCGAGACGAGACACCTTCCGGGTGACGAACTGTCGTTGGCGCGACGTCGTGCTGCCCTGGCTGTGTCGCACTGTCTCCCGTCCGATCACGACTGTGCCCTGGAGGCGGGTGCGGGCCCGTGGCTCACCAGGCCTTCGCTGACTACCAGGACCCGGTCTTCGCCGAGCTTCCGGATCAGCCACGCTGCAACACCCTCGTCGTACGGGTGCAGCCCGATCCGCACCCGGTTGTGCTCGAAACTTGGGCCGAGGACTGGGATAGTGCAGCCTTTCCTGCGCCGCGTAGAGCTCTTCGTGTTCCTGCAGCCAGTCCCGCAGTCGGATGAGGTCGATATGGATTTGTCGCTGGCTGGGGAAAGGTCCCGTTGCGTCCATGGCAGAGCTCTTCCCTAGGTTGGCGCGACAGTATCACTCAGCTCGCTGCGGCGACGGCATGGACGTTGAGATCTGACCCAGCGGGGATGTGACGTCGTGTTGGCGGCCACGTCGGGCGACCGCGCGGACGTGCTGGTCTCGCTGAGCGTCGTGATCGGCCTGGGCGCCACGATCATCACCGCCGCCTCGTCGACGAGCACGCCGAGCATGCCGAGGTCGCCGAGCTGACCGGGATCAGCCCGCTCAAGGTATGGCTACGGCCGAAGCACACGGTCCCGCTCTCCCGTCCCCTACCGCGCACCGATCCAGTTCACTGCGATTCGGCTGAATCGCTTGTCCACGACGAAGTACCCGGTGAGGTCGGCCCGCGCGGCGCCCTGGGCGACGGTGAAGCGGGGCTGTGTGCCGCGGGCGTGGCGGTCCCAGTCTCGGATGTGTCCGGCCACGACCTCGGCGAGTTTGGCGCCCTGGGGACCGAAGGCGCTCACCCCGACCTCCCAGCCCCGCGCGCGGCTCGGGGCGGGCGCGCCGCCGGGGGCGCCCTGCCAGCCGAGACCGTCGGAGCTGCCGGAGCCGCCCGACCCGCCCGCATTCCCGGCCACGCCCGGTTCCGGGCCCAGTTCCGGATCAAGTTCCAGTTCCAGCGGGCGTTCCACTCCCCCCTGCCCCAGGTCCGGCTCCCGTCCTCGATCCGCCGCCTCCTGTGCCGGAAACACCGTCACGCACGCGAGGGAGCCGCCGGAGACGGCGGCCATCTCGCCGCCGAACAGGCCGGGGTCGGCGCTGGGGAGGGCGGTGAGGCGGCACAGGCCGCCGGGCAGGGCGCAGGTGAGGTAGAGGTCGAGTGGGGCGAAGGAGTCTCCTTCGGCGAGCCGGACGCCGGTGGCGAGCTCGCCGGCCGGGTGGTCCAGGGCGCGGCCCAGGGCGTCGGGGTCGGCGGCGTGTTCGCGTTCGTGCTCGTGGTGCAGGTGGACGCTGACGGAGCCGTCCGCGGTGAGGTCGATCACGTGGTCGGCGTCGTCGGCGATTCCGCGCAGCGGCATGAAGGTGCAGGGCTGCGCGGATGCGGAGTGCAACAGGCCGCTCGCGCCGCGGTCCAGGGCGAGCGAGAGCGTCACGTCGCCGCGCAGCCGCAGCGGCACGACCAGGCGGCCGCGCGGGGCGAGCTGTTCGATCCAGCCGGGGGGGATGTCGCCGGCGCCGACGGTGACCGAGATGCGGTCGTACGGCGCGGCGGCCGGGTGGCCCAGCGCGCCGTCGGCGAGTACGGCCTCGACGTTGCCCGCGCCGGCCGCCCGCAGGTGCGCGGCGGCGCCCTCCACCAGGTCCCGGTCCACGTCCACGGTCACCACCCGGCCGTGCGCGCCGACCAGGCGGCCGAGCAGGGCGGCGTTGTAGCCGGTGCCGGCGCCCACTTCGAGCACGTTCTGGCCGCGCCGCACGTCGAGCTGTTCGAGCATCAGCGCGACGATGGTGGGCTGGGAGGCCGCCGAGATGGACTTGCCGTGCGCGTCGAACTTGGTCGGCACCACGGAGTCCGCATAGGCCTGATACAGCCGGACGCCGGGCAGGAACAGGTGCCGGGGGGTGTCCCGGAACGCCGCGGCCACCGCCGCGGCCCGGATGGTGCCCTGTTCCCGCAGCCGGGTCGTCATCGCGGCGCGCAGCTCGTCGGCGTCGGCGGCGGCTTCGGCGTCAGCGCGGGGTTCGCTCGGCGTGTCCACGCGGCATGGTAACCGGCCGGGGTGCGGCCCGGCCGTGCGCCGCGCGGGGGGCGCCGGGACTCGCCCGGGCCGGGGCCGATGCGGGCGGCTACTCGCCCTGTTCCAGCTCCACCTGGCGGTTCCACTCGCGCTTCGAGGACTGCCAGCCGTCCTCGTCGTGGCCGAGGCGCCAGTAGCCGGAGATGGACAGCGCCTCGCGCGGCACGGCCCGGTCGTTCTTCAGCAGGCCTCGCAGGGCCTTGACGAAGCCGGCCTCGCCGTGCACGAACACCTGCGGCGTGCCCTCGGGGAAGGCGAACGCGGTGACGGCCTCGACCAGCGGCGCGCCGACCGGCTCGGCGCCGCGGTGCAGCCAGGTGACGTGCAGGCCGGCCGGGGCGGTCAGCTTCAGTTCCTCGGCGGCGTCGGCGACCTCGAGGAAGACCTGGCCGCGGGCGTCGGCCGGGAGCGCCTCGAGCGCGGCGGCGATGGCGGGCAGCGCGGTCTCGTCGCCGGCCAGCAGGTGCCAGTCGGCTTCGGGGTCGGGCGCGTAGCCGCCGCCGGGGCCGGAGAAGTACAGCACGTCGCCCGGCCGGGCCCGCACGGCCCACGGGCCGGCGATGCCCTCGTCGCCGTGCACGACGAAGTCGAGCGCGAGTTCGCGGGTCTGCTCGTCCCAGCTGCGCACGGTGTAGGTGCGGGTGTTGGGCCACTGCTCGCGCGGGAACTGCTCGCGGATCTCGCGCACGTCGTAGGGCTCGGGGTAGGCGACGCCGTCCGCCGGGAAGAGCAGCTTGACGTAGTGGTCGGTCTGGCCGCGGGTGGCGAACTGGTCGAGGCCGGCGCCGCCGAGGAAGACGCGCACCATGTGCGGGGTGAGCTGCTCGACCCGCAGCACCTCGCCCCGGTGGGCCGGTCCGCCCCGCTCGCGGCCGCCGCCTCGTCCTCGTCCGGCGGGGTTGGGGGATTCCTGGGTAGTCATAACGGGATCATAGCCGAGAGGCATGTCCCAGGCATATCATCGATAGTGCTAACGACAGTCGTTATGTCGCGCCGGGGGAAGCGGACGCGGCGGTCGGGGCGGGCGCGGCCGGCGCGGCGCGGGCGGCGAGGCGTTCCACCGCGGCCGCGACCACGGCCGGATCGCTGATCAGGGTCAGGTGCCGGGCGTCCGGGATCAGGGTCGGGGCGGGCGCGCCGATCCGGGCCGCGGTCTGGGCGGCCGAGCCGGGGGCGTACTCCGGGTCGTCGGCGCCGTAGACCACCGACTTCGGGAACGCCAGCGCGGCCAGCCGGTCCAGGCTCGCCACCGGGAGCGAGGGGATGCCCGCGGTCAGCACGGCGAACGCGGCGGGTTCGGCCCCGGCCACCTGGAACGGGCGGCGCCACTGGTCCACGCCCGCCTCGGTCAGCGCCGGGCAGCGCGGACCGCAGGTCTCGGCGTAGATGAGCCGGATCGCCGAGTCCGAGCGCAGCACCAGGCGCAGCAGGGTCGTGCGATAGGGCTGCGGGATGCTCAGGCCGAACCCGCCCGCGTCGCGCCCGCCGTCGGCGGTGCCGGACAGCGGCAGCCCGTCGCCGTCGAGGAACATCACCCTGCCCACGTTCGCCGGCTCGGCCAGCGCCACCGCCGCGGCCACCGCGGCGCCGCTGGAGTGGCCCACCAGCAGCGGCCGCACCAGGTGCATCGCCGCGATGAAGTCCTCCACCTGCTCGGTCACGTGCCCGGTCGTGTACGGCGCGACCCGGGAGGAGTAGCCGAACCCGTCCAGGTCGATCGCGTACACCCGGTGGTCGCGCGCGAGCAGGGCGGCGGTGTCCTGCCAGGTGTCGGCGGACTCGACGAAGCCGTGCAGCAGCAGCACCGGGGTCCCGGACGTGCCCCACTCGCGGTAACGCGTGTCGATGTCGCCGGTGCGCACATACGTCAACCCGGCCGGCGCGGGCACGGCGCCCTGGGTCGCGAGGTTGTAGACGAAGCCGAAGGCGGTGAAGCTCAGTGCCATCACCGCGAAGGCCACGACGCACTGCCGCACCGGGCGCAGCGCACCGCTGCGGAATCGTGCCATGGGCTGCATCGTATGCGCGAGGCCGGACGGCGCGATCACCGGTGTGCAGATCACGCAATCCGGCATCGGCGCGGCGCACTCACCCGGAAGCCGGCCTGAGCCCGTCCAGGAACGGCGTCAGCTCACTGAGGAACCGGGCCGAGGCGTCGCGATGCACCGAGTGCCCGACGCCCTCGAGCGTGACCAGGCGCGCCCGCGGGATCAGCGCGGCGGCGTCGGCGAGCACGTCCTGCGGCACGTGGCTGGTCGCGCCGCCCGCGATCACCAGCGTCGGCACGGCGATCCGGGACAGCGAGCTCCACCAGACCGGGTCCGGCGCCTCGATCTGCGCGAAGATTCGCGGTACCAGCTCCCAGTCGTAAGGCAGCGACCGCGGATCGTCGGGCCGCGCGGGCACGGGCAGGTGCACGCCCGCGCGCGGCAGCACACTGTCCTCCAGCACCAGCCCGAGCAGCCCGGCCGGGTTCTGCTCGGCCGCCAGCGTGGCGACGGTGCCGCCCATGCTGTGCCCGACCAGCACGAACCGCTCCAGCCCGAGCGCGGCGACGAAGCCGAGCAGGTCCCGGGCGTACCCGGGCAGCGTGTACGGGCCGACCCGTCCGCTGCGCCCGTAGCCGCGCTGTGTCAGGGCCAGTACACGGTACGGCCCGGCCGCGGCCAGCTGCGCGGCCACCGCGTCCCAGGTCGCCGCGCTGCCGGGATGGCCGTGCAGCGCCACCACCGCAAGCCCCGAGGCGGGCCCGGTCTCGCGGTAGTGCAGGGTGAGACCGGGGAGGTCCACGGTCCGGTCCACGTGCTCGAATGCCACGGCGCCACTGTAACCGGTGGACGGCGGCGGCTGGCGGCGGATGGCGGCGGATGTGGGAGGCGGGCGCGGGCGTGGGCGAGGTCATCGCCCGCCGCGAGCTGTGGCTCGGGCGCAACGGCTCGGCGATCGAGGCGGCGCTCACCCGACCTGACGGAGTCTCGGCCCAGGGGGTGCGCGGTTGCGCCCGCCGCGGCCGAGCCGGGACAAGCCCCCGGGCCCGGGCCCGCCGCGGCAGCGCGGCGAGCACGGGCCCGGGGTGTGGGTGACCGTCTGGAATTCCCCGATCAGCCGATCTTTATATCAGACCGCATCCGCAGGTCCCGGGACGAGGAGCCGACCTCGATCCGGAAGCTGCCGCGGGGGTGGGTCCAGCCGCCCGCGGTCTCGTCCCAGCGCGCGAAGGCTCGGCTGGGCAGGTGGATCCGCACGATCTCGGTCTCGCCGGGGCCCGCGTGGGCGCGGGTGAATCCGGCCAGGACGCGGACCGGGCGTTCCGGCACGGCCTCGCCGGCCGGACCGGACAGGTACGCCTGGACCACGAGCGAGCCGGCCCGGCGGCCGATGTTGGTCACCGCGACGGTGATCTCCACGTCGGCCCCGGCCCGGGTGGGACCGTGCGGGACCTCGAGCTGCTCGTAGGACCAGTCGGTGTAGCCCAGGCCGTGGCCGAACGGGAACCGCGGCTCGATCAGGGCCTTGTCGTAGCCGCGGTACCCGACCAGCAGGCCTTCGCGGTACGCCAGCGCCCCGTCCACCGGCACGGCCTTGCCGATCGGCAGATCGGCCTCGGTGCGCGGCATGGTCACCGGCAGCCGGCCGCCCGGCTCCCGCTCGCCCCACAGCACGTCGGCGAGCGCGTGGCCGAACTCCTGGCCCGGGAACCAGGCCTGGATGATCGCGCCGACCTGGTCGGCCCAGGGCATCAGCACCGGCATACCGCTGTTGACCACGACGACCGTGCGCGGGTTGGCCGCGGCCACCGCGGCGATCAGTTCGTCCTGACGGCCCGGCAGCACCAGCGTGGTGCGGTCGTAGCCCTCCGACTCGGTGGTCCCGGTGGAGCCGACCACGACGATCGCGACCTCGCTCTCCCGCGCGGCCGCCACCGCCTCGGCCAGTAGCGCCTCGTCCGAGGCCACGGTGGCGATGCCCACCTTGAACCGGATCAGGTCGTGCTGGTAGCCGTCGGGCACGCACGCGGCGGTGAACTCGAGGATCTCGCCGTCCTGCAGCTCGATCTCCCGGCCGAACTCGTGCGGCCCCGCGTGCGAGACCATCGAGTCCGCCGGATGCGGGGCGATACCGCTGAGAGTAAACGCTTCCCCGCTGTCGGCACCGCTCGCGCCACTGGCCTTGACCTCGAGTTCGAGGCCGCCGATACCGCCCACGGCCACCCGGTACCGGCCGGAGCCGGCCGCGGTGAAGGTGGAGCGCAGCACGATCCGGCCGATGCCCGGACCGGTGACCAGGGGATCCGGATCCCACCAGGTCGCCTCGCTGGTCGGGCGCACGCCGGTGTAGCGCAGCTCGCCGTCGGTCCCGTAGACCTCCAGGCGCACCCCGGGACCGCCGCTCTCCGGCTCGCGCAACGCCGCCGGCGTCGGCAGCGGAGTGGAGGTCCAGGTCCGGCAACCCTGCGCGACCCGCAGCAGCGACTCCGGCGAGGAGTCCTCGGACGGTCCCCGGCCCGAAGCCAGCGCCGCGCTGATCGCGGTGCGCAGCCCGTCCACCGGTGAGACCCCGAGCGCCATCCCCACCTCGGCGCTGCCCCGGCCCATGTACTGCGGCTCGAGCACGTTCGGCCCGATCAGCGCGACCGAACCGGGACGCGCGCCCGCACCGGAGAGCGCGCCGCGTCCGCCCGGGCTGCCCAGCGGCAGCAGCGGGCCGATGTTGCGCAGCAGGGTGAACGCGTTGGCCGCGGCCTTGCGCAGCAC
>FSXZ01001946.1_pt1 | contig 25263 bp, 55 predicted proteins | sample 1638121 | NCBI WGS metagenome assembly FSXZ01 (sample SAMEA3914788, study PRJEB12502) | metagenome | biome: forest; material: soil | place: Canada | collected 2011-07-03 | depth 0.1 m
GCCCGTGGACGTGGTCGGCTGGAATGATCGAGGCCCCGCCCGGCGTCGATGGCGGCATGGAGGCTGTCCTCTGGACCGCGAACATCTCCGGCGAGCACGACGATGACGACTACCAGGCCGCGCTCGGAGCCTGCGGGATCCATGCTGAAGAGCATGCGGCCGACAACCTCCGGTTCCTCGCCCACGCGCGCGAGGACGTTCCGAAGCTGCTGGCTCACGTCGCCGACCTCGAAGCCCAGCTCGAAGAGATCACCGACCTCGACCGTTCGGCGCTGAAGCATCAGGAACTCAAGGACGAGCGGGCCCGCGCGGTCCGCATGTGGCACGACGAGAAGAAACGCGCAGACCAGGCTGAGGCACGGGTGGCCGAACTCGATGCCGAACTGAAGCTGGCCCGGTCGCACCGGATCGCGTCGCCCTCGAAGGCCGTGGATCCGACCGTGCACACCCCGGAGCGGATAGCCGCCTATCTGATCGCACGCGGCTGGCGACCTCGGCCGGGCAGCCGCAACCTGTGGGATCTTCGCGACGAAGAGACCGTGCACGTCCACCACGCGGCTACCGCGTCCGACTACTTGGGCCGTACCGGGCTACTGGTCTCGGATCTCGCTTCGGCCTACGGGCAGGGCGAGCTGCAGGTGCTCGCGGACATCGCGGAGGCTGGCGATGAGTGACGTCACCCCGGACATGCTGGCGGCCTACTTCGCCGCGCGTGAGAACCAGCGGCGGCGGGAGATTGCTGTGGCGCTTCCTCAACTCGAGGAACAGATGGCCACGTTTCTCGCTGAGTACGCCGCCGATCCGTCGCTGCCGCAGTTCCTCACCCGGCTGATTCGGGAGGCCACGGTGGCCGCGTACGTCCGTGGCGGGATGCATGGGCGCGTCGAGCTGCCGGGCGACAGTGTGATGCTGTTCGAGGCGTTGGAGACGGTCTGCGGCAACGCCGACCTGTATCCGGCGTGGCGCATGTTCGACGGGCGTCAACTCGAGGAGGAGAACGGTGCTTGAGGACGCGAACGCCACTGTCGCCCGCTTGAACCGCGCCCTGGCCGAGTTGGGCATGCCTGAGGCTGCGTTGACTGTGTCGTGGGCGCCGGGCGTGTTCGGCTGGCCTGAGGCTGTGGTACGGCTCGTGGTCGCCGAGGACCCGGAGACGGCGTACGGAGAGATTCCGATCAAGCTTAGGGCGGTGGGCGATGTCTGACGGTCAGTGGCGCATGTCAGCCGAACGCTTCAAGGGCATGCTGATCCACATCGGCGACCGGCGGTATGCGGAACTGTACGCCGGGACGGACGGATCTGTAGTCGAGGTCGACGTCATCGAGGTTGCGGACGACGAGTCGGCGACGCATTGGGCGTGGCTCGACGCCGACGGGTCGCCGCCGATGTTCGCGCAGCCCCGCCGGTTCATACTCGACATGTGCTTCGAGTACGGCGCGGAGGCCGAGGAAAAGCGCGGCAAGGGCCGGGTTGTCCGGCTCGCGGTGACGGAGGTGAGCAACCGTGACTGCTGACGAACTTGTCCACGACCTCATCCTGCGCCGCTTCGTCGAGAAGTATGAGCGCCTGCCCTACTCGACCGGCTTCCACATCCTGCACTGCGACCGCATCGAGGTCGCCGACGTCAGCATTCAGGAGGGCGGCACCTGCCTCGGCGGCACCTGCGATTACACCGACTTCGCCGCGATGGTGCGCTGCCCGCATGCCGAGCAGCGCTTCGAACTCGGGGAAGGCGGTCAGTTGCCGTGGATACTCCGCGACCTGGCCGAACTCGCCGAGATGCGGGAGATGGCATGAATGCGACGACAGGCACCCCGGTGCCTGACGGCCACGACTCCTGTCGCCCGGTTACCCTGCCGTCGGGCGAGACGATCCGTATGCGTGGCGCTGGCGAGATGAGCCCGGAGGCTGCCGCGGCACTCGGTGAGATCGTCGAGGCGGCGCGGCGCAAGATGGCGGTCGAGCATCCTGAGAACCCGGATGCGGTTGCACTGTGGCACCGCCTGCTCGGCACAGCTGACGCCCGTGGCGTTCGACTACGTGACGCGGCTACAGAGTCAGGCGTGCGCCCGTGGGTCCTGTTGCGCATCGCCCAAGGGATCATGCCTGACCGGGACGCCCTGGCCGCGATCGAGAACTGGCTCACGAACGGCGACGAAAATGAAGGAGAGGCGTGAAGGGGTTCTCGTACACCACTGCGTCCGCCGAAACCGTGCTCGACGAGTCGATCGACGGGATCGTCTGGCGCATGTTCGAGTTGCAGCGGCTTGTTGCGCTGCTGCTGTCGAGAGCCGGCGGGGTGGTGGAGTTCGGGCCGTACGACCTGATGGAACTCGACGACCGGCGGCCGACGATCGTCGAAGGGGCGCCGCGACCTGACATGACGGTGGAAGTGCGACTCGTCGACAAGGAGGGCAACCCTTGGCGGAAGGAACCCGGGGGCGAGTAACGCAGCCGCCCCGGTGTCTGAGTCCCGGGGCGGCGTCCGCGAATGGTCAGCGGGGTGGAGCGTGCCAGCCGAGGGGGGATCAGCCGACGGATCCAGGGTAGCGCTGGGTCGGGCCGTTCGTGGCCTGTACGCCGGATCTGCTCGCAGAGATCGAAGATCTGCGGCACAATGCGACCATGGCCGAGCCCACGGTGAGACTCCTCGTCGATGCGAGCGTGGAACTCCTTGAGAAGGTCCACTTTGCTGCAGCCGACGGACGGAACATTCACAACCTGTGCTGCGCGACGAGGGACCTCGACGAGGCCGGGACCTGTTCGTGTGGCACGGCCGCGTTCCTGAGGGAGCTCGCTGAGCTCCTACCGTTGCCGCCCGGTGCACAGCAGCCGTACCGGCCGGCGTGGGTGCCCAGTACTGCCGTCGCTGCGTAGTGTCCGCCCGCGCCCGATCCGTGCAATGGTGCGCCCGCGACCGTGGTTCTGCGGTTGGATAGCCGCCGTGGACATCCCAGCCATCATTGACACCGCCCACATGACCGTCAGCGACGTAGCCAGCGGCGTGGTGCTCGCCCTCCACGGTGCCCAAGCGATCCCGGCCGCGTTCCGGGACAAGCCCGCCCCAGTGGATGTGCGCCGGGCCGCATACGCCCGATTTCAGGACGCTGCGTGCCGCTCGTACGCGGTCGCCTTGTATTTGCCGGAGTTCGCGCGCATGAACCAGCGGGCCGCGCTCGCGCTCCTTCCTGGGGCGGACCGGATGATGGAGGTGCACTCGGAGGCGAACCGGGTGCTCGCCGAGATCCTTGCTGCGACCGCGCAGATTCGCCTCGTCGGCGGCACGGGCCCGGCGGAAGCGATGCGGCCGGTGCTGCGCGGACTGACGGGCATGTACGGGTCGCTGCCGGTCGGGACCTGGAAGTGGCAGCGTGAAGCGAAACGTCCGGCGTTCGAGGCGGCGGAGAAGGCGTTCGCCGAGGCGCTGCCGAAGTTCACGGAGGCGTCCCGGATCGACCTGGCGTACAAGCGTCGTCCCCGCGAGCATTGGTGGCAGTTGGCCCGGCCGAAGGCGCCGAAGAAGGCCGATACGTAGGTGCGCGGCTGCGGGACACTGGTCGCATGTCGGTTCGTTCTGATCTGGCCCGGAATCCCTGGGTACTGCGTTTGATGGCGTGCGTCGCGCTTGCCGGCTTGAACTTTCTGGGCGCGGTACTGGTGCACACCTCGTGGGTTGTTGCCACGCCGCCGACGGTTGCGGTCGACGGGTTGTCTCTCTGGGCTTTGGTGATGGCCGTGCGAACGGAGTTGGCCCACGTCGGCGCAGAGTCGGCCGCGCAGGTCCGCGCCTCCGCCGAAGCCCGCGAACTCCGCATCCCCCGCGTCTCGAATGCCGGCCCGGATCAGTGCCCGGTGTGCGGCGGCTTCGGCCTGGCCGACCTGGCGGCTGACGACGCGTTCATGGAGCGCGGGCCGGACCGGGCGAAGGTCGTGGCGTGGGGTCGGAAGCGGGCGCACTGGGACTGCGCAGAACTGTCGCCGTACGTGCCGACGGCAGAGGAGAAGGCGCGTGACACTCACTTCCGCGAGCACGGTCAAGCAGCGCACGTCCGAACCTGCGACTGGTGCTTCACGGAAGACATCCGCTGGGAGCCGGCGGAAGCGCGGCGCGCGTTCGAACGGTCCCAGCCCGAATTGATGGAGTCAGCGGCGGCAGGAGATCGGCGGATCCGGCTCAACCGGCAGCCGGATCCCCAGTTCCGCCACTGGCTGATCAACGAGGGTGCGCCAACGCGGCACATGGACATCCTGACGGTCGAGTCGTGCGAGAAGGCATGGGATGGCCACGGCTGGACTGCGATCCTCGCCGAGCCGCTGCGCCACGAGCTCTACGCCATAACGAGCTACGGCCGGAACATTGAGACTCACGGCCGCCGCCTGACGCCGCTGGAGTCCGAGCGCTTCTGGAACCGCGAGGCTGGACGCCCGTACACGAGGACGGAACTCGGGCTCTGCGACTGCGACGAGCCCGTCGTGGGCGGCACGCTGCACGCGTCGGTGCGTGTGGACTGGGAGCGGCTGGGCGAGGAGTTCGACCGGGAGTACGGCGACCTGTGGCCGGAACTGAAGGGCTGGCGCCGCTAACCCGGCGTCGGGCCAGCGGCGCCCTCCAGCGGGCCGTCAGGCGGCACGCTTGACGATGCGCAGCGGTTCGAGGAGTTCCGGCGGCCAATTGCCCGTGGCGACGAAGTTCTTCATGCACCAGAAGTAGAGATGGCGCTGGTACGCCCAATACTCCTCATGCGAGAGGCCTTCGACCGGCGTGGTGATCCTCGCGTGCTCGACAACCCGATCGTGTGCCCAATCGATGACCCGCGCGCAGCGAGCAGCGAACTCTTTGAGCGCGTCGGCAACCTGGGAGTCCCCAAGACGATCGATCAGTTCGCTCGCTTCCTGGAGACCCTTTTGTGGCAGCGTCGGATTCTTTACCGGACGGCCGCGAGGGTAGATCTTCGGCTGCCTGTTCGTCGGCTCCGTGTTGCACTCCGGCGCTTTAGCGACGGTACGCCGTGGGGCCAAGCTCGCAGAGCCAGATCGTTCGAAGCTCTGCTTCGCACCATCTCTCGGGTTGTACTCGGGTTCTCCCTCGGGTTTAACGGAAGTCCGCTTCCGTTGGCCAGGACGCCACGCTTCCGTTGGTGATGACGCTGTACTTCCGTTGGACGCCATCGCGCCGAGGAGGATCAGATCTCCCTTGGCGGGTCGTTCCTGGGTGGCCTCGGCACGCGCTTCGGCGGCATCGGAGCGCGCCTTGAGGTACGGCTTGTCCTCGGCGAAGTACGGGGCGAAGTCTTCCTTCGTGCCGAGGAACCAGTACCGGTTGAAGTCGTACAGGCCGCGCTTGCTCTTGACCTTCTCGATCCGGATCAGCTTGTCCTCGGCCGCGAGCTTCTTGAGGTGACTGTGGACTTGCCGCTCGCTGAGTCCGGATTCGACGGCGAGAAGGTTGAGGCTCGGGTAGCCGTAGCCGTCGTTCACGTTGGCGTGCTCGGCGACGAGCAGGAGGATGAGCTTGCGAGGCGCGGGAGTGACGGGCTGGTCCTTCGCCCACTCGAAGTACTGCCAAGCCATTAGAGGGCGCCCCCGTCGTTCGGGGTGCGCATGTCGTAGGGCTCAGGTATCGTCGTCACTAGATGTAGCTCCTTCGACAGGGGAGTTCCGGTTGGCGAGTTGGTAGCTCGCTGGCCACAGATTGCGGCGTCGGCCTTCGGGTCGGCGCCGCTTCTGCTTGCTCCGATTCTCCCATGAACAGGCGACAACCGTTGCAGGACAAGGCATGTAATGACACGTCACCCACGGTCGGGCATGCGAGACAATGGGTGCATGACGGATTCACCCCGGATCACTGCGGGACGCATCAACGTGACCGGCACGCTCGCGTGCTCGTTCGCCGAGGGCGCCATGGACACGCTCACCCGGATGCTCGGACTCACGGAACCGCCGCGCTATCACGTGAAGGTGGCGTGCCCGCCGGACGCGGACCGGCGCTGTCCGGCATGCGGTGAACCCGCCGACGCGATCGTCATCGAGGACGTCGCGCTGTTTGATGGCGGCCAGGCGAAGAAGGTCGGCGACGGCACGGGGTACTGGCTGGTGGGCCTGGATCCGGCCGCCTACGGGTGCGAGCCGTGCGGGCACCGGTTCGACCGGGACGGGGTGGAGATCGATGGCTGAGACGCCGCCGTGGCCGTTCGCGGACACCCCGGCCTGGGAGGAGCCGCCGGAACGCTCCCAGCGCTGCATAGACCTGCTCGACCGGCTTCAGCACGGCCGATACCGTCCCGCCGAGTCCACCGTGTGGATGGCCGACAGTAAGGCCGCGAAGCGTGCCGGCGTGCACGAGTGGGAGTGGCGGAACGTCATCCTGCCCGCCTGGTGCGAGCGGGCCGCGAGCCGGCCGGACTGCCCGTGGCCCGTGATCCGGCTGCCGCACTGCCCGAACCAGGTTCTCCTCCCGTGCGAGGAACGCGACTACAGCAGCGGCAACGGGTACGCGAACATCATCCAGGCCTTCTGTTGCTGCCCCGAACCCGACACGGAGCGGTGGCCGCACCACTTCTACCACCGCGTCCACTGGGTCACCCACGAGGGCGAGCCCATGTACTGTCACTGCGGGCCGACCGAGTACACGCCCGGTTCCGGGGAGTACGGCGGCACCAACGGCGACGGGTACGTGTGCGAGTCGTGCGCGCCGCTACTGATCACGATGCGGTGGACGTGGGACCACCGGCAGGTCACCGAGGCCGGGCATCCGGGCGACGGCGCGTCGTGGTCGCATCGGCTGAAGTGCGACTGTCGTTGCTGCTACTGCGGCGGGACGGCGGTGGAGCGGCGCGGGTGGCGACTGCGCGGACACCCGCCGATCCGGAAGGACGAAGCGCCGATCGATGCCTGACTCCGGGACGCCGAACGACTTCGACTGCTTCGTCTTCAAGGATCTCAGCAACGCGTACACGCAGCAGCCCCCGGCGACGCTCGCGGAGATCAGCGCACTGCTGGAGTCGTTCGAGGCCAACAAGAAGCGGCTCATCGTGCCCACGGATCGGGTTGCCGAGTTCGAGGCTGCGGTGCGCGGTGCCGGCCTGGGGCACGCGGTGACGGTCGTCGGGCATGCGTGGCTGGAGCCGGGCCAGGTGTTCCTCATGCAGTCCGAGGCCGAGTTCGACGCCGACATGCGGGCGTCGATTGAAGCAGGCCGGGCCGAGACGCTCGCGGACCTCGACGAGCAGACGGCGGCATGGGCGGCACGGATGCGCGAGAAGTGGGAGGCGGAGTGGGAGGCCGGGCGTGTGTACCGGCAGTCCGGGCCGTTGCCGTCGTGGTCACCGCTTGCGGGACCGACCGGGATCTAGCCGTACATCTGGTGCCGTGTGGGTAGATGGTGCGACACTGAGCCGACAGATCAACACGCAGAGACAGGCAGTGCATTGGCAACCGGAACGATCAAGTTCTTCAATGAGACCAAGGGCTTCGGGTTCATCACCCAGGACAGCAACGGCCCCGACGTCTTCGTTCACTTCTCGGCGATCCAGGGCGAGGGCTTCAAGACCCTCCACGAGAACGACCGCGTTGAGTTCAGCGTCGAGCAGGGCCAGAAGGGCCCGCAAGCGGCCGGCGTCCGCGTCATCGCGTAGGCTGGACCCGGCAGCCAACCCGCGAGCAGCCCCCGTCGATCACTCAGATGATCCGGGGGCTGCTTCGTTTTTCTCGACCAGTTCGCGTCCCTCGCAGCCGCAGGGCCGGAACTCCCAGCGCACCTCGTCGCGTTCAGCGTTCTCGGCGTCGCAGTAGATCGCCCGCGTGAACTCCGTGCGACTCTCCCCGATGCGCGTGCCGCACAGTGGGCAGCGTCCGCGCCACGGCCAAGGCGACCGCCCCGTGGCCAGCCACATCAGCGGCGTGATCAACGGCGGCGGCAGGTAACCGCCCGGCGTCCACCACGTGCACTCGCCCTTGTGGTTCCAGCCCTGTCCGCACCGCCAGTACGGGTCGCCGTCCGGGCCGGCGGTCACGCATGGGCAGCCGTCGGGGATGAGCAGCGTCGACTCGTAGTAGCCCATCAGAAGTGATGCGTCCACGGAGGGCCGTCTTGCTCCGAGGGCGGCACCGGATGCGCACGCTCGTACAGGATCGCGCTCAGTGCCGGGCCAGCAGACTCGGGGAACAGCGGCGTCGTGTCGGCGCCCTCGAACAGTGCGGCGTATTCGTCGTCGGTGCCGATCGCGCGGTTCGGCATCCGGCCGTGACGGTTCACGCGGGCACGGACGCGGCGGGTACGGCGCTCAGTCATTGGGAAGATCCTCCGCCCACGTGTAGTCGCAGTTCCGGCAAGTCCTGGCCAGGTACTCGGGTGCGATGCCAAGGTCCGTGGCCTGGTACTCGGCGAGCATCGGCCGCTGGTCCACATACCGCGTGGAAGCACCATGGTGGTGGCACTTCTCGCAGCGCGCGTTCGCTCCGGTGCACACAGGGAGCGGCAGGGTCGGGGTCTCGAAGTGGCTCAACGTCGCCCCCATGCTCGCCCCCATGCCCGCCGCCAGGCCCGCTTCCACCACGGGCTCGGCCCGGTCCAGTACTCGTTGTAGTGCGCCGCGCCCTCAACGGGCCCGATGGTGACGGCGGCTTGTTGTCCGTCCTTGTCGCGCGCGGCCACGGTGTAGACGTGTTCAACTGGGGCGCCCGCCTCGGTCCGCAGCGCGCGCAGCGTCGCCTCGAAGTCGGCGAAGTGCCGGTCTTCGCTTACGGACGGCTCGTACACCCACGGCTCGGTGCCGTCGCCGAGGATCCGCCAGCCGGTCACGTTGCCGTCGCCGTCGCGGCATAGGGCAAGTGCGAAGCCGCGCGGATGGAACACGGCGCGGTTGATCGCCCATAGGACGCCGCTGTCGCTCAACTCGGCGAACGGGCGGGACATGTGGTCAATCATGGATCCTCCACGCGTCCTTGAACCCCGGCCGCTCCACGTACGCCGCAGCAAGATGAGTCAGCGCGAGCTCCCACGCATCCATTGCGGCGGCGTAGCCACGGTCGTCGGAGTCGTGACGCTTGACGTTCTGGGCGAGCGCATCGAGGAGGGCGCGCTTCCCGGCGATGTCCGCGAGCACCGCGGCCGGGTCATGGCGCTGGATGTGCCCCGCCGCCGCAGTCGGAACGCGGTCGCTGTCCCCGATGATGCGCTCCGGCATCAGCGACACGCCTCCGCTTTCGAGCCGCCACTCCCACGTCTCAACGCTCGTCAGGGTGACGTGGTGCCATTCGTCCGGCTCTGGCACCTCGTTCAGGATGGGGCTGATCGACACGTCAGGGGTGAAGGCGTCCCAGTTCTCCCCGTAAGCCCAACGCCAGTGCATCCCGCCAGGAATCTGCTCCGGCACCACCCAGCCCCGCTCCGGACTGTTCTCGGCGCTGAAGCGGCTTGCTTCTCGCGCCCACATCTCATCCTCGGCCAGCCACGTCCGCAGCCGGGCGTCGAGTTCCTCGTACTCACTCACCGCGCGGCTCCTCAACGATGGTCGGCCGGTGCTCGGGCTTGAGCGTCGCGTACTCCTTGCCGTCCGGCCCAGTGATGATGTCGCACCTCGCGCGGACCCGGGCGTCGGCGGCCTCCGAGATGCTGCGCATCCCGCGCCGCTGCACGACCTCGTTCACGATCAGGTAGGCGAGGACGGCGCCGAACACGGCGACGATCAGCCAGGGCATCCATTGCAACATCAGGTCACGCTCCGGGTCGAGTCGTCGGGTCAGGGTGCTCGGCGAGCACGCGCACGTGCGGCCAGAGGCTCCACGCGGGGTCATAGTCCGAATGGAAGGCGTCCGCGCTGGCGAACGCCTTGACGACACCGAGCAGCACGTTCTTCGCGGCCTCCCCGGCGGCCGCCTCTGCCAACTTCAACAGCCTGGCATCCTCGTCGCGTTCATTGAGGGCGTTTTCCGTAGCCGCCCCCGCGTCGAAGGCCACAGCGAGCTTGTACTCGCCGATCAGGTACCGCTTGATGGTGACGTCGGCGAGGATCCGTTCGGGCTCGCCGCAGTCGCAGGTCCCCATCGGGCAGCAGCCGTCCGGGCAGGGACTGTGCGCGTCGCAGCCGAGCGCGTGGATGAGATGCGCTTCGGCGGCACGCTCGGCAAGCCGGGCTTCGACGAACTCGGAGATCTCGGTCATCCGCGTACCCACTTCGGGCAGGTGTGGACGCCGTCACGCCGGCCGTGGATCCACGTGCCGTCGGTTTGGTGGCAGCCCTCGAGGAATGGCGCGACGGGCGTCGGCAGCGCTGGCTTCAACGCTTCGGCATACGCGCTGGCCATCCGAACGAGGTTGCCGGCGACGACCTGCGCGACCTCCTCGCCGTCTGGGTGCTGAGCGAGAACCCGGGGCAAGTCGCTCACGTACACCGGAAGCTCTTCATCGGCCACGCCTCAGCACCCCTTGCATTCGTTGGGCAGGTGGATGTCTCCACGGCACTGCTCCTTGCCGTCGTGGACGCAGGCGTGCAGCAGCCCGCGCTGGTTGAGCCGGCGGACCTTCGCGACGAACACGTTGTACGGCACGTTGGGCATCAGTTCTTCGAAGAGCGGCCAGACCGCGGTCCATGTGCGCCAGTACCCCGGCGTGGCCTCGACCGCCTCGATCACCGTGCCGTCGGGGATGTCCTTGCACTGCACGGCTACCGCCGTCCCTTCCGCAAGACGCGCCGCCACCACGGGACGGTCGGGACGACCTCGGTGAAGTGCCTGTGCGGCTCACAGTCGGGGATGGCGCACCACCAGCAGGGTTCCTCGGCGAGCCGGAAGAACCCGCGGCCGTCCGGGGACGCAGCCCGGTAGTGCGTGTGCTTCGACGTTGGGCAGTCGGCGGAGCAGTGGGCCAGCGGCAGGAGGATCATTTCGGCGCCTCCAGCATCGCCTTGACCGCAATGCGGATCGCCTCGGCAGTGCGTAGCCGGATGATGTCCGACGACTTGCCGTCCAGTTCGCGCACTACGAGCCCATGGCCTGCCGGCCCGCCCGGGGCGATCGAAACGCGCATGTCGCGGAACTCGATCAGCAGATCCTCGATGTATCGGCGCGCAGCCTCAATGTCGGCGTTGGTGAGTTGCGAGAGCAACTTGTCAGGCATCGTCGACCTCCGCATGCATGATCTCGAAGTGTTGGAGCGCAGCCTCCTCAGCCATGCCAGTCCTCCGGCCCTAACTTGCGGACGTACTCGAAGTGGGGAACGCCGTCGAGTACGTCCACCGCGTACACCCCGACCTCGGTTGGGAACGAAGACAACGGTAGGTGTCGCGGCGATGGCGCCGCCGCCTTGAACTCGCAAGCCCCCCAGTCGGGAGCGCTGTAGCACTCGGCGGGGTGGGTGAATGCGAAGCTCGCATCGTTCGGGCCGCGGACCGAGAGCGTCACGACGTGCCGCGTCTCAGGCATTGGGCTTCCCCATCCAATCGGGTGGCATGACGAACGTTGTCGGCACCGCGACACGCTTGAGGAGTTCAAGCTGTTCCTCGTCCCGGCGTTCCCGTTCGGCGACGTCGGCAGGGTTGGGGCCGCCGTACAGGATCGCGTTCAGCACCCGGTGTCGAATCTGCCCGCCTACGCCTTCGTCTTGGAGAACAGCGTCGATGATGTTGAGCCAGTGGGTGCTGAGTTCCCGGGTGTAGTTGGCGAGCACGTCTGTTGCCGCCGCCTTCTTCGCGGCCGGAAACCGCTGCTCGTACGCGGCCCGCACGTCGCGCGGCAGGTAGTGGTGCTCGAGCATCCGATTGCGGTCGCAACAGTGGCACGGCTGGTCGTTGGAGCAGTCCAGGTGGCAGAACGCGCAGTAGCGGGCGTCAGGCATCTGTGGCATCCTCAGTCGCTTCGCCCGTGCGGCTTGGCGCCTCCCGCGCGTCCACAACCTCGACGCGGCGATCCGTGCGGACAACGTCCACGTAGCCGGCCGCTTCCAGCATCTCCAGGCTGCGTGCAGCGCGTCGTTTCTCGCGTCGCCCCTCGATTAGGCGTAGCAGCGTCGGTGTGTGTCCAAGTCGCTCGATCCGTTGGGTTCGGAGCTCCTCCTGTATGCCTTCGAGCGTCACGGTGGTGGATCCGTCCACGCCGAGTACATAGGTGAGCAGTCCGACGGCCAAGCGGTCGAGGCCAGGATCCTTGTCGGCGGCGGCCGGGATGGATTTGAAGCCGCGCGGGTTCGGAGTCGAATTGGATCGGATCACTGCGGCCCCGCACAGATCTGCTGCGCGATGTCAGCCATCGTCGCCTCCGCGCCGCTGCCGGATCTCGATTAACGCGAACGACACCGTGGCCCGGGAGTCCGCCGGCATTCGTGCCCGCGCCTCCCAGCCCGAGTCGCCGAGCGGCAGGTACTCCTCGGAGTTGAGGTCGACGGGCGCACCCCGGTCGGCTGGGTTGTGGCGGGGGCAGTACGTGCTGCCGTCGTCGTCCACGGTCCAGGCGTGCTCGGCGAGCGTCTTCGCGTGCCAGTGTTCGACGTCGGAGAGCGGGACCGTGTCCTCGAGCGGCGCGCAGTACTGGCCGGAGGACGGGCGGCTGCCCGTGCAGGGGATCGCTACGTGGATCATTCGGCGGCCTCTTCGTCGCCGTCCGCGTCCCAGCCTTCGGGCGGCTCCGGGTACGTGATCTCAGCCCAGTAGCTGACCGAGCAGTCGTCAGAGCCGTTCCGGGTGCGGAACGTGTGACCGTCGTAGTACCCGAGGTCTACGCCGTTGCTGTAGAACGTCTCGATGATCCAGACGAGTTCATAGTCCAGTTCCTGCGGCGGCGCGGTCTCGCCCCTGTTGGCGTAGTCGAAGGCGTGCCACTCGACGTTCGGCGGCAGAGTCAAGGGTGCGGTGGTGTCTGGCACATCGACAGTGTCTCACCACAAACATCGCATCATCACACCTTTGCGAAACTGCAGGTCGGACGCTCGTCCGGGTTTGCCGTCCAGCGTCCGGGTTCACGTCATCCGGGCCGTCCGGCGCGGCAGCGGCGGTAGCGTGGCCGCAGATCCGGACGTACCTGGCTGGCACGCACTGGACTACCGCTGCCCCGCCCGCAAGCGGGAACGGCAAAGCGGCCCCACCCGTGGTGCAACCGGGCGGGGCCGCGTCGTTCGTTCAGGCGAGCACAGCCCTGAGCACCACGGTCGGCGGATCGTCGTCGAACACGGGCACAGACGCGACCGCCGGGCTCGATACGGCGGCGAGCGCGATCGACACCCACACCCGCTTCCCACCCGGAACCCAATCAACGCCCCAGTCCGCACCCAACGCCTCGACGAGCGCCAGGCCGCGGCCACCGTCGTCCTCAGGGCCAGCCTCCCGCGGAGCCGGCACCTTCGTGGAGCCGTCCTCCATCTCGACGAATAGCAGCCCGCAGTCCTCGTACACGGACATCGACACGGGCCCGCGGCCGTGCAGGAAAGCGTTCGTGGCGAGCTCGGACGTCAGCAGTTCCGCGCCCCACGCCGCGTCGGCCAAGTCGTAGCGGCCACTCACCCGGCGGTCCGCACCGATTTCGGCGAGCGCGTCACCCAGCCGGGCCCGGGCCTCTTGCGCGATCGTGTCGTCGAACGGCAAGTTGAACCGGGCCGGGAGCCACGCGCTCACCGTGCCGCACCGATCGCCGCGCACGCCTCGGCCAGATCGGGTCCGGCGCCGCGGCCGCTCAAGTGCGCGGTGAGCGCGGCGTGCAGCCGGATCGCTTCGGCACCGTCCAGGATCAGGTCGACGACGGCCGCCGGCTGGCCGGGCGCTTGGAACGCTATGGGCAGTGCGATACGCCCGGCGTGGGTGGTGCGCGGCGGCGCCGTCAACCGCAGGTGCCAATCGGGGCTGAGCCTGGTGATCACTGCGTCTCCTGACGTGTCGCTACGTCCACTGTCCGTGAAACTAACGGCACGTCAAGCAGCCCGCCCGGAATATGCTTCCGGCTTCCCTCACGCTCCGGGTCAGCCGATCACGCCGACCCTGGTCGCGAGCGCCCGCAGATCCTGCCGGTAGATCGCACGCTCCCGCTTGAGCAGGTCCCTGATCGCCTCCCGGGCAACCGGGAAATACTTGATCTCGTCCGGCGACTGGCGCTCGATCTTCTGCAGCATGTACAGGGTGCCGACGTCGTCCCGCGCGATCCGGTTCGCGTTCATGACCTCGACGTAGTAGCGGGTCGTGCGTTCGAGCGGCAGCACCCCGTCGATGACTTCGACGTTGTCGGCCAAGCGCAGTGCCGTCGTCGGGTCGCCTTCCTCGCCGGCCAAATGCACGCCGTGCATCGCCACGTTCGTCGGCCCAAAGCTCGTGCGCCAGTCGTTGCGGTCTTCACCGAGCCGGGCCGCGACGTGGCGGGCGTCTTCGAGGTAGTCCCAGCCGCGCGGGGACTGGCCGGAGCGGGCGCATGCGATGACTGCGACGAGGTGCAGCGCCCCGTAGACGCTGACGTATTCGGCGCTGGCGTCGTCGGGGATCGGCGACATGAGGCCGATCATGCTGCGTGCGAGGTCGAGCGCAAGATCCCCTTCGCCGCGGTTCAGCATGATCGCGCCAAGGTTCCAGGCGGATGCGCCCATCAGTACGAGGTCTCCGGCGTCCGTGGCGAGCGTGAGCGCCCGGTCGGCTGCGAGGCGCGCCAGTTCGGGTTCGCCGAGCCGCTTCAAAAACACCTGCAGCAGGTGGTAGGTCTCGATCAGGCTGCGCGTCGCCCGCGGCGCATCGTCCCCGCCGGCGCGTGCGGTGCGGTGCGCCTGTCCGAGGAGGTCGGGCAGTATGGGGCCGAGCCGGGCGTAGCGGGCCTTGTCGTGGTCGTAGATGTGCCAGGCGTCCGCGACCTGCTTCGCGAGCGCGGTCGTGTCGAGCGCCGGGGTTTGGATCGTGTTGCCGCGGGTGGCGGGGAGCCGGGACATGGCGGCGCGGATCCCGGCGACGGACTGGTGCTCAGTCGATCCGTTCGGCGCGAGCGCGAGTGCGTGGCCGGTGAGGTCGACGAGGTCTTTGACTCCGAGGGCGTGGGCGAGGTCGACGAGCATCGAGAACGAGGACACGGGGATGACGCCGCGTTCGACTTTCGACACCCAGTCCTCACTGCGGTTGACCATGCCGCCGAGTCCGAGTTGGGTGAGTCCGCGGCGGGCGCGGTAGTGGGCGATGCGTTCGCCGATGGGCATGTCGGTGCGCGGCTGCTCCATGATTGCCGTCCCTTGCGTGTGCAGTCTTCGCCTGACGCGCCGCGCGGCTGGCTGCCGCGTGTCAGCGGGGGCGCCTAGACTGCTGGTGGCTGAGTATTACTCAGACTAGGCCTGCCGCGGCCGGTCTGGGAATGTTTCGCCCCGGTCGACATCCAGTCGGCCGGGGCGTTTCGCGTTCTCGGGAGGTTTTGGGCGGGAGCTTCTAGATCGAGGACCCGAACGCCGCAACCGCGACCCGTCCGGTCCCATCATCGGGCAGCACGTGCCGGAGGCTGTCGGCGACGGTCGCACTGTCGCGTGCGAGGTCGGCGAGCGTCGTGCCGCGGGTGTCGGTAACGCCGGGGACGATGGGTGCGGCGGCGGGGGTGGTGTCCATGCCCGGATTCTACGGGGCCGGCGCATAGTCTCGGGGCGTGACCGCCGAGCCGCCGCAGTACACCGAGGGCCCGATCCTGCCGGAGATCACCTCTCCCCCGCCGGACCGGATCCAGGTCCGCGGCGCGCAACTCGTTACCGTCTACGACTCGCCGGAACGCACGCTCACGATCGGCGGCAAGGCACGCGCGGACGGCGGCCGGGAAGCCGTCGTGCTGGCCTGGGCGCGGATTCCGGACGGCGGGTGGGCGGTGCTGCTCGCTTGGACCTCGTACGCCCGCATCGGCCTTCAGGCGACCGCGCTGGCCCGCTACGGCTGGTATCGGCTGGACGAGGAGCGGGTGGAGCGGAAGCCAGCGCCACGGACGCTCGGCGAGGGCGCGGCATGGCACGGCTGGCATATCGAGTCCGAACTCCACAAGGCGATCCTCGAGGCCGTCCGGCTGCTGCCGGGACACCTGCGCGAGTTGGCGATCAAGCCGCGGCCGTCGTCTCCTTGAGCACGTTGATGATGTCGGCCGCAGCCCGAACCCACCGCCCGTCGTTGACCGTAAGTTCCCCGGCGCAGATCGCAGAGAACATCCGCTCCTCGCTCGGCGACGGCGCGTCCTCGATTACAGCGAGGGACTGGCGGAGCATGAACAGCTTCGTTGCCGCGGCCAGCCATTCCTCAAGCGGGTGCGTCTCGCAGTGCGCGCGTAGGGCCCGCTCGACCGGCTGTATCTCGGCGAGCAGGTGGATGAACATGGCGCGGTGCATGAACTCCGGCAGCGTGCTGGCGACGGTGTCGAAGGCGCTCTGCACCGTGTCGACGACCACCTGGCCGGTGGCTTCGGGGTCGTCGTCCTCAACCGGGTCGTCGAGAGTCCACGGGCAGAGCGGACAGTAGTAGCGGTGCTGGGGAAGTTTGAAGTCGTCAGGCATCGTCGTTCACCCGTCCGTCCGCCACGCACTCGTCGCAAGGCGTTGTCCGCAGCCATCATCACCGTCCGTTGATCCGGCGGCCTGCCGGCGCACCTTGCGGCGCGGCACCTGACCGCCTGCGAGCATGGCCGCGAGCGTGTCGATCGTGGCGTTGGAGAGCGGCGCTTTCACTGCCGCAAGGTACGCGGCGCCTTCGTCAGCTTCGGGGTTGATGACGACGATCTCGCCCGTGTCCACGTCAAGGGCGCCGACATTCGCGCCGACGGCAACGACCATGCCGGGCCGGATGCGGCCGTCGACCTTCAAGCTCATCGCGGGCAGGCGCTCGCGGACGATGGCCGCGTCCTGCTTGCGCTGCAGGTCTGCGCAGGCGCAGTACGCGTTGTCTGGCTCTTGGCACGGATGTGGCGCAGACTCGATGCGTTCGGCGGTCTGACTGGCGCGCATTTCGTCGTACGCGTTGAGGATGTCGGCGAGGCAGCGTCGTACCGAGCCGCCCGGCGAATGCTGCTTGCCGGCCTGCTCGTCGAGGATCGCAACGAGCTCGGGCGGGATGGATTCGGCAGTCCAACGGGGATTCATGGCCACAGCAACAGTCTGGCACTAGCCGTCAGATGATCAGACCTTTGCCGGTCGGCTACACCTCGGTAAGCAACACGCCCACCCGTCGGTGAGGCTTACGCAGCCCGGAACATGCACCGGGCGCATGCTGCGGCTACTCGGCGGCGTCAGGCGTCGTACATTTCGCGGATCATCGCATCCAGGGCGGCGAGATCCGGATGCGTGGCGGCCCGATGCTCGATGATCTCGCTCAGGCAGGCCGTGCCCAGCCGGGCGACGGCGGCGCATTCCTTGAAGGCTTCGACGAACTCGGCGTGCCTGCCGTGCTCCCAGTGGTCGAGCATGACGCTGGCGGTGCTGCCGAAGAGGTTGATCAGGCGCTGGGCTTCGGCCCTTACTGCTGGGTCGTCGAGGTCCATCAGGTGGTTTCCCACTCGGCGGGCAACTGCACGTCGCAGTCCGGGCAGAGTACGGCGACACGGTCCCCGATCACGGTCTCGACGGGCACGGCATTCGCATGCGGGCAGCCGCCGAACGCGACCGCGAGCCGGGCGGCGACCATCGCCTGCGGGGCGCCGCCGAGACTGGCGCCCGTGTTCAGGTCGATCGTGCCGGGCGGCGAGAGCGGGCCGAGGTCCATGGTCAGTCTCCTTCAGGCGCGAGCGCGAGGATCCCGGCGGCCACCTGCTGCACTTCGTCGGCGGACATGCCGGGCGACGTGGCGAGCCGGTTGAGGCTGTCGAGGAACTGCCAGCGGGCGGTGAGGGCCCGCACGAACGATTCGTCGCCCCCGGTCGGCGGTTCCACGCCTGCTTCACGTGCCTCGCGGCGTTCGCGGGCGAGCATGAACAGGCCCTGCGTCAACTCGTCGAACCAGGGTGGGTTCCGTGGCATGGTCACGTCTCCTTCGCGGGTCTCAGCGACTCCAACTTCTCGCGGCCGGCGTCCGTCAGGACCGCGACGGGCCGACGCCGGTCGGAGAAGTCGATGGTGACGAGCCTGGCGGCGGCGAGCACGTCAAGGGTCCGGGACACGGTGCGTGCCTCGCCTTGGACGTACCAGCCGTACTGCGGCCGGTTCTTCAGTAGACGGTCGTCGCGCCAAACCTTGCCGAGTGCGACGGAACGCAGTAGAGCGGCCTGCGGCGGCGTCAGGTCCTTCGTGGCCATGGTCATGCCTCCTTCGCGGCCTTGAGTTCGGCAACGGCGGTCCACTGCCCGGTGACGTCGTGATTCCCGTCGAGGATCGCGAGTACGTCGTCGAGCACAACGGCGTGACCGCCCTCGTATCCGGAAGCGTTCCGCTGGATCTGGTTGACGGCGTAGTCGCGCAGTACCTTGCGGAGTTCGAAGCGCATGCCGACCGTCGGGTAGTCGGCGAGCTGTCGGGCGAGCCACAGGGCGGCGTCCTTCGTGCCCTCGTCGAAGTCGTCGACAACGGGACGAACATGGTTGGCGCGGGCATGCAGCGCGGCCATCTGCCGGTCGGATAGGGCTTCCATGGTCACGCCTCCTTGTTGACGTGGAACCGGCTGCCGCACGAGCCGTCCTCGTTGAGCGGCAGGTTGCATACGCCCCAGCCAGCCTCCTCGGTGCAACGCGCGATGCGGTGCTCGCCGAGCCGGCGCAGGGCGCAGGCAAGGTTGGCTGCGGCGTACTGCACCTTGTTCCACTTGAACGCGTCGTAGTCGCCGCGCTCGGTCGTGTACGAGCGCATGAAGGCGCTGCGGGCGTTCCCGAACTCGTGCTGCATTTCGGCGACCTGCGTGCCGGGCATTGTGGCTCGGTAGGCGAGGGTGGCTTCGTCGAGCATGGACACCCAGCCGGTGGGTGCGCCCTTCGCGGGGACGTTGAGGATCTGGTCGAGCTCGGCGGCGAGCTCGGCGGCGGTCATGTTGATGTAGTCGCTCATGGTCAGTTCCCCCTGCGGTCAAGCAGGTCGGCGGCGCCGATCTCAGTCAGAGCCCAGCGGTTGCGCAGGCTTGCGATCGCGTCCGCGCGGCTGATCTCGCCAGCCCGGATCTGGGCGCGCAGGTCCGCGCAGACGCGGGAGAACATGGCGGACACGTTGGCGATCCCGTCGCGGGCGGCAGCAGCAAGCTGGTCCAAGTGCGCGGTCTCGGCGGGGGTAGACATGGTCGGGTCTCCTTCGCTGACGGTTCACGGTATCGGGGTGGGCCCGGCCGCGTGGGCGACCGGGCTAGACGTGTCAGTAGCGGGCGCGGTAGGCGGCGTTGGCCTCGGCGCTCAGGCTCTTGAAGAAGTCCTCGGCCTCAAGCATGTTCGTGACGTTCGCGTCGACCATGCGGCCGATGAGCTTCGTGAACTGGTAGGCGGAGAGGCCTTCGCGGACGTACCAGCAGACGATCGCGTCCACGCGCCCGCCCTCGATGTGCTTGTGGTAGCCGCTGACCGCGGTGTATGCGGCGCTGAACTCGGCGGTGCGCTGCTCGCCGTAGTAGCCGGGGTAGACGACCGCGTTGCGGACGGCTTCGAGGATGTCCTCGCGGAGGCTGCGACGGAGCCGGGTGCGGGTGCCGATGCCGAGGTTCTTGACCATGCTGGCGGTGAACTTCTGGCCTGCGGTCTTCGTGGCGGTCATCTTCGGCTCCTCGGTGTCGGTTCCTGCCTACAACTTCACTGTAGCCCCCCTGTGGCCACAGCACAAGTCCCTGTGTAGACTCGGATGTGTCCACACTTAATAGGGAGAGCCATGGCCAACACGCCACTGAGGAAGTTCCGCGCCGACGACCCACTCTGGAATGCGTTCAGCGCTGCCGTCACCGATAGCCCGGACCCGGAAGCCGACCGTGCGAAAGTGCTCCGGCAACTGATGCGCTGGTATGCCGGACTTCCTGGCGCCGAGCTGCCCAAGCGCCCCGCCGACCGCGCTGCCTGACCTACCCCCGCCCTTCCCGCGCCCGCAGCGTCTCGATCACCCGCCGCCGCACCTGGTCCGGATCCAGCCCACGCAACCGGTACGCCAGGTCCGTGAGCCCACAGTCGGCCCACGCCCCGTGTTCGCAACGAGCACCGGGGCCCGGCTGGCACGGGCGCAGGTAGTCCGCGGCCTCGGCGAGCAGTTCAGCGTTGCCGGCCGCGTTGGCCCGAGCCAGCCAGTCGACGAGCACGACGAGCGTGTCCACGGGTAGACCGAGCAGCGACCGCGCCACGGCCATATCCAAGTCGCCTAGGCCGACGCCGGCCTCCTCGAGCGCGTTCAGCAGCCACCGGAAGCGCACTGTCGCGCGGGCACGGCGTACGGCCGGGTTGTCGAGGTTCCCGCGGGTGACGGCGGCGAGCTCGGCTTGCAGCGCTTCAGTGGCGGGCTCGAGGTCGGCGCGGGAGTGGAAGGGGCCGTGGACAGGTAGTGGCATGACGGTGCGCCGTGTTCAGTACGGGCGAGTACAGCCTCGCCAGATTCGGCCGTTGACTCCGGTGAAGGTATGGCAAGACCCCCTGGGTTCACAACGAAGGCGACGTGATCGTTATCAACGATGTTCAGCTTGGCGTCAACGGGCCCGTTCTGGCATCCAGCGCCACAACAGTTCCCTTAGTCTCGGCACGATCAAGCCGAGAAGGGACGCGATGCCTGCCGCCGACGCCGCCATCTGGCGCGAGATCGGCCTCGCCGTCTCCCGCCGGCGCATCGAACGCGGCTTCCCCACTCAGCAAGACCTCGCCGATGCTGCACGCGTACACCTCAACACGATCAGCCGGCTGGAACGCGGCGCCGCATCCAAGCGGCGCAACCCCACGTGGGGCCAAATCGAGCGCGCCCTGGACTGGCCGCAGGGCACAATCGGCGACATGGTGCAGCGTGCAACGCGCAAGGCCGCAGCAGACCGTGCCGCAGCGACCGTGCGGCAGACGGTCCTCGACGCCATCCACGAAGTAGGGCCGCATCTGACGATCGGCCAGGCGCGGCAGATCGCCACGATCACTGTCGAAAGGTTGAGGCGGGAGAAGATCCTGCCCGCCGACCCGGACGCGTAGGCGACGCTACGGCCGCTATCCGACCGCCGCGGGCTGCTTCGCGGCGATCTGCGCCCGTGCTGCATCCCACAGCGCCCGGTCTGCGTCGGCGCGGGACGGCTGCGTCCGCCACCAGCTGTGGGCCTGGATCAGCTTGGCCAGGTTGACGCACCGCTGGAAAGCGTCGTGGGACCGCTGGGCGTCCTCGTCGGCGATCGGGGTCAGACCATCCTTGATCAGCATCACGATCTGCTCGCCGGTCGGGAACGAGCGACAGATCTGCCGGTATCCGTCGTCGGCTTCAATGAACTGGACCTTCAGGTCGACGAGGTCCGGCGGCGGGACGATCTCAGGCATGTGGGCTCCAGCGGGTGTGGGTGAGGGTGGTCCAATCCTGCCAGCGCCCACCGACAAGACCGGTCAGCCGCCGTCGGCCTCGTCGCCGATCGGGGTTAGCCGCACATCCCATAGCCGATTTCCGCAGCGCGCACGCATCCACCCCTCCGGCATCGATTCGTCCTCGATCAGTTCGACGCCGAGGAAGCGTCGCGCCGGTGGCGCATCGAACGCAGCCCATGCGGGCGGGAACGGTGTCATGGCGTTCTGCGTGGCCTTGATCCGCTGCGAGGCGAGGACTGCGTTCCTCGGCGAGAGTCTGACCGAGTCGATGGGCTCGTAGTCGAGGGTGTGTTTGATGTCGAGCAGGATCCGCGTGTTGGGCTCAGTCACGGTCGCGCATCCTCGGGGTCGGCTGAGCGCCTGCCGACGGGGTTCGGCAGCGGCAGGTCGAGGTTGGCGTACAGGCGGTTGCCGTCCGACCATGAGCCGAAACGGCAGTCGCCCTCATGCCCGCGGGCGAGTTTGCACCGTGCGGGCGCCTTCGGGGAGTGGCAGACCTTGCAGCGCTTCCGGCTGGGGATCTGCGGCTTGTCGGGGTGGGCATAGGTGGTCATGGCTGCTCGCCTTCGTCGCTCCGGCACTCGCGGATCGCAGCGGTGAACGACTCGTACTCGTCGTCGGTGAGCGGTTCCTTCGTCGCGAGGTCGTCCGCGGATTCGACCGGCCTGACGCCCTGTTCGGCCGCGAGGTCGGCCACGGTCTTACTCGGCATCGGATACGGGTACCGGTGTAGGTCGTGCCCGGCGGGAAGGCTGCACGGCTTGCAGCCCATGTCAGCGAGCTCCTGCCCGGGTTCTGCCCCGCATATCGGCTCCTCGCCGAACCAGGCGTAGGTCACATGCACGGCCTTGATTTGCTCGATCGCGGCTTCCACGACTTCCGGGGTGGGGTCACCGCCGCCTTCGATGCTGCACAGTTCTTGGGCCATGGCCCACGCGACATCATCACGGACGAGCGTACGCAGGAGTATCCGGTGCTCGCGGGCCAGGTACCGGCGCGCGGCGGCGCGGGCCAGGCGGGCGAGTTCGAGGGTTGTCGGCGCGTCGCTCACTCGTCGTCCTCGACGTACAGGTCGTCCTCGTCCTCGAGATCCGGATGGCCGTCGTACCCGGTGAGCCGGTAGCCCTCCGCGTCGGCGAGTTCCAGCGCCTGCCGGAGTGCCGCGATCGACGGGTTGGACCAGGTTTCGGAGCCGCCGATTCCGTTGCCGCGCCGGTCGGCGGCGCTGACGAAACCGGTCCACTCGATGCAGTCGCCGGCACGCGAGATCTCGATGATTGAGCCGTCGGGGCTGGTGAGGGTGAATCGTTCATCGTGCTCAAGGATCGCCATGTTTCCTCCAATTCTGCGCCGATGCTAGCTGTCCGGTAGGACATATCAGGGCTTGAGCATGGGGAAATTGGCGTGCGGCCGCAGGATTGGCGGCATGATGGTCTTGTCGGGTGTGGAAACGCCCGGCGGGCACAGGCCCCAGGTGGGACTGGTCGGCCTGGCCAAACCGCGGGGCGCCCAGGCTGGGGAAGGCCTGGGCGCCCCGTGCTGTTGCGGACGTCTACAACACGCAGGTACCGAGCACTCCGGGCACCTGGATCGAGATCAGGCAGTCGGTGCTGGACGGCGTCGGCGTGCCGCTCGGCAGCACCGTGACGGTGACGGTGACGGGCAGCGACGGCGTAGGCAGCGGCAAGGGCGGGAGCGAGACGGACGGCAGCGGCAACGTCGGGCGCCGCGGAATGGTCCGGGACGGTTCCATCGGGGACGGCTCGGCTGGGAACGGGATCCCTGCCGGGTTGGCCGTGGACACGTACGCGACGGGCTCTGCGACAGCCGGGGCGCTCGAGGACGCCGCTGGGCTGCCTGCCGTGCCGCTGGGGACCGCGCTGGGGCCCGTGGGCGCCGCCGTGGGCATCGGCACGCCCGGCAGGCCACTCTGGGCCGCGGTAGGCGCCACGCCGCCCGCTGACGACCGCTGAGATGTCCCGGCCGATGGTAGGACGAGTGCGGCCGCGACCGCCCCACCGGCCACAAGCACGGACCCCGTGGCCACCAATCGCGGTGCGCGCCGGCCGATGGCGCCGGTTCCGAGTGCGACCATCGCAGCGATCCCGCTCAACCCGCCCTGGATCAGCCGCAGGAGCGGCCGGTCCGACTCGGTCTCGGCCGGGAGTTCGACATCCCGATGCTTCGACGCGAGCAGGATGATCGCCTCGGACTGCCGCTCGAGTCGGCGCTGCATCCGCCGGACCCGGCGCACGAGCAGCACAACGGTGATGGTCAAGGCGGCGACAGAGATACTTAGCACCGCTAACAGTGCATCCATCTAACTCAGCGTACTCAGATCTGGGCAGTGCGCTGTCACTCGTTTGGGCGAATCTGCATCCGCACGTGCGATCGCGTAGTAGCGTGCAAGTTTCGGAACCTGAACGCGACGCAAGGGGCGGCCATGCGCAAGGCAAACGAACCATGAGCCGCCCCGACACCCACATCGACACCGCCGACCAGCTGCTGACGGTTTTCGGCGCCCTCTGCGACGCGACCCCGCCGCTCAGCGAGCCCGCGCGTGTGCCCGAGAACCGGCGGCTCGAAAAAGGTCTGACGTCGTACGACTCCGGGTTGCGCGAGTCGGCCCTCCAGTTCGGACGCGACTGCGGCCTGGACGAAGAGACCGCAGCCCAACTCGCAGACGAGCACATGGCCCGGCTGCGCGGCATCTGGTCGGCGGCGCTCGGCGCGCTGGCCGTCGTCATGCCGTCGTAGTCGCCGTCAGGCGTCAGCCCACCTGGTCTCGGCCCGCTCGCGCGCAGGTCACGGATTGGCGAATCCGTCACGCCGCGCCAGCGATCCGCGTACCGTCCGCTGCGGTGGACCATCGACTCGAGGGGGATTCATGCGCACTTCCCGCGCGCTCATACTCGCCAGCATCGCCGCATCCGGACTGCTGCTGGCCGGCTGCAAACCGACAGCGTCAACCGTAAACACGAACGCCGCCAACACGGGCACCAGCACCACGGCCGCTGCAGCCGCGAAACCTGCCGGGCTCGGCGCGACGATCAACGTGACCGACGAGTCCGGCGACAAGCTCGCCGTCACCCTCGTCAAGGTCGACCTGCATCCGGCCGCAACGGACGGGTTCTCGACGCCTCCCACTGGGGACGTGTACTACGCGGCACAGGTACAGATCAAGAACGTCGGGTCGGCCGCATGGTCCGATTCGCCCTCGAACTGCATGATCGTTAAGGACGCCAAGGGGCAGACGTTCCAGCCGGACCTCGTGCAGTCGATCTCATCGGGTCCGTTGATGGCGGCCACCGCGAACCTCGCACCCGGGGATTCGGCGCTCGGCTGGATCGTGTTCGATGTCGCGAAGGGCGACACGGTGACGCAGGTTCAATTCACGCCGCTGTCCGGGATGGGCGACGACACTGCGCAGTGGTCGGTCAGCTGACGCCGTAGACGCGCCTGTGGCCGCCGGCTTCCTTGCCCGGCGGCCACAGCGCTTCGGTCAGGCTTCGATCTTATGCCGCCAGTTGCCGTGCATGAGATCCACGGACCCGTCCAGGTCGACCAGTACGGCCGCCCCGTACAGCGGGAAGCCGCCGTCGGTAAGCCATCGGGTCTTCAGCCCGTCCAGGACCGTCCACAACCGCTGCGGGCCCGCCTGGTGCACGACGGGCACCTCGCCAGGCCTGCCCCAGGCGCTCGCCCACGACCCGTCCGCGCCCCACAGCAGGCATACCGCATTGCCGTCCTCGCCCGGCCCGTGCCAGCGGCATTCGACGTCGGGATGCGTCACCCCGAGCATCGAGGCCAGCTCCCAGTGGTCGTCGGGATCCGCCAGCGGGTACACGCCGACGTCGA
>FSXZ01002685.1_pt1 | contig 25004 bp, 21 predicted proteins | sample 1638121 | NCBI WGS metagenome assembly FSXZ01 (sample SAMEA3914788, study PRJEB12502) | metagenome | biome: forest; material: soil | place: Canada | collected 2011-07-03 | depth 0.1 m
GGCCGCGGGCTCGCGATCCCAGGAGACCAGTTCGTCGCAGCGCTCGGCCAGCAGTGCGCTGAGCACGCCGACCGAGCATCCCGGCTCGAAGGCCCGCCGGTATCGCGGCGCCGGCAGGGCGGCGAGTGTGAGCGCGTACTTGCGCTGCTCGTACCACCGCTCGGCGAGCCGCCAGGGATCCTCGGCGTCACGGTACTGGGCGGCGAAGTACTCCCCCGGCACGTTCATGACCGTCATACCAGGACCACCTCGAAGTCGCGCCGGAAATGGTCGAGGTCGCCGGCGGGCAGGATCGCGGCGTCCTCGGCCGCGGAACTCAGGGGCTTGATCTGGCTCTGATGGCAGTCGACGGCCTCCTGCTTCGCCGCCACCGCCCAGGCCGGCAGGTCGATCCGGCGCGCCCGCCGCCACGGCACGCGCGGATCACCCGGCCGGGCCCAATGCCACGTCCAGACCGGGTACTGCCACACCGGCACGCCGAGTTCGGCTCCGACGCGCAGCGCGGCTCGTCCGACGCTCTCGTGGTCGGGGTGCACGTCCGCCTGCCAGGGTGCCACGCACACGTCCGTCTGGTCCGCCTCCGCCAGCAGTCGGCCGACCGCCGCGTCCAGATCCCGCTGACGCGCGGTCAGTCCCCCGTCCGGCAGATCGAACCGGTCGATCCGCGCGGCGCCGAGTCCGAGCCGGGCGAGGGAGGCGGCGTCCTCCTGTCGGCGGCGCGCGGCCAGCCGGGCCGGGCTGAGCGTGCGGCTGCCGGGGTGCGAAGCCTCGCCGTCGGTGGCCACGCCGATCCGCAGCCGTACGCCGGCGGCGGACAGCAGCGCGAGTGCCCCGCCGAAGCCGAGGATCTCGTCGTCGGGGTGCGCGGCGAGCACGACGACGCTGCGCAGACGCGTGAGCGGGCACGGCGCCAGCTTCGCCCATCCGGGCCACGCCGCCCAGTCGCGCTCGTCGGTGCCCGGCGCCTGGATCGGGTCGGCGCCGACCGCCGGGTCGTGCGCTGCGCCCGGCTCGTCGGCGACGGCGCGCGGGCCCACTCCGGCGACCTGGCCGCTGCCGCTCACCACGTGCTCCATTCCCGGTCGGCGACGGCGCGGCCGAGGGCTTCGTGGTCACGCTCGGCGTGGTGCTGGCGCAGATAGACGGTCAGGTCCGCGACGACGCGCGCGTGCTCGCCGTCGTGGGCGAGCGGCGCCGCGCCGAGCGCCCGGCCGACTCGGTCGATCACCTCGCGGCAGGTGCTTTCGGCGGTGGCGCGCACGGCTTTCGAGCGCAGCGCGGCGAGCCCGGCGTGGTCCTGCGGGTCGGCGTCGATCTCGCTCGCCGCCTTGTCCAGGGCGGCGTGCAGCGCGTTCAACTCGGCCACGACGGCGCCGAGATGCGCGAGCGCGTGCGGTCCCGGGTCACGCTGCCTGGCCGCGGCGTGCAGGGTGCGCGCGACCGCGCGGGCTCCGCCGTACCAGCAGGCTGCCACACCGATGCCACCGTGCTGGAAGCCGGGCCGCGCCAGGTACGCGCCGGCGGACCCGACCGGCTGGGCCCGGACGCCCTCGAACCGGACGTCCAAAGTATCAGAGCCCTTCATCGCGTCGGCCGGCCAGCTCTCCGCCGACGCACGCACCCCGGGCTGGTCGAGGTCGACGCGCAACAGCAGCCGCTCGTCCCCCTCGCGGGCCGAGACCAGCGCGCGGTCGAGGGTGCGGGCGCCCGAGCAGTACGCCTTGACGCCGTCGAGCCGCCACGCCCCGTCGCCGGTCCTCGTCGCGGTCAGGCCGGTGCCCGGAGGTTCCGCCGCCCACACGCCCCACAGGGCGCCGTCCGCGGGGCCGGAGTCCGAGTCCGGGTCGATCTCGCTCAGGATGGCCAGCGCGTCGGCGTGGCCCTCGGCGAGCCGGGCGAGGGCGGGATCCTCCTCGCCCCAGGCCGTGAACCGGGCCCAGCGTTCACGGGTGCGCCCGCTCCCCGGATTCGGCAGAGCGAGCGCACCGGCCGCGCCGAGCTCCCTGAACCGCCGCGCCACCGCCCGCCACCGGGCTCCCTCGTCCTCGTCCCGGCCACCGTCGCCGTGCGGCGTCGTGGACGCACGTTCGAGCGCCACCGTCTCCATCGCGCACCTCCCTCGGTCTTGAGGTGACCCTTTTGCCCCGGGCGCGGATTCCAAACCGTACATACATCGAATACATGGAGTGACCAGTCGCGTCGGGCCGAGCCGTTTACCGTCGGCCATCGCGGTGAACAGGGTCTACCGCGTCGCCCAGGAAGGACGGCCATGAGCTCGACGACCCCCGCCGCGCCGCGGCAGCCGGAACGCATCCGCACGCCGCTGCGCGCCGTGGCCGTGATCGTCCCGGCACACGACGAGCAGGAACTGCTCGGTGCCTGCCTCGACACGCTGCGCATGGCGACCCGGCACGCACGCCGAGCCGGGCTGCACGTGCGGACGCTCGTCATGGCCGACGCCTGCACCGACGACACCCCAACGGCCGCGTACTCCCGGGGGGTGCGCTGCCTGGAGATCGATGCCCGCAACGTCGGGGTCGCCCGGGCCGCGGGCGTCACCGCGACCCTGGCCGAGCTCGGCCGAGAGGGCTTCGCCACCTCCCAGATCTACCTCCTGCACACCGACGCCGACTCGCTCGTCCCGCCCGACTGGATCACCACGCACGTCCACGCCGCCCTGGACTGCGACGCGGTCCTCGGCAACGTCGTCGTACGAACCTGGGCCGCCCGCAGCCCCGACTGCGCCCGGCTCTACGCACGGGCCCGCGCGCTCGAGCCGACCGGCCACCGCGTCCACGGAGCCAACCTCGGCGTGCGCGCCGACGCCTACCTGCGCGCCGGCGGCTTCCCCCCGCTCGCCGGCAGCGAGGACCGCGGACTCGTGGCCGCGTTGCGCGCGTCGGGCGCCCACCTCGTCTATCGCGATGGGCCGCCCGTCCGCACCTCCGCGCGCAGGAGCCGGCGCGTCGACGGCGGGTTCTCCGACTTCCTGTCCCGACTCGAGGGATAAACCCCAGGAAATGGGGCACTGGCTGTCAGCGTGAGTGCATCCCGATAATCGGAAGATTTACGACATCGCAATCGGAAGGAGCCGGTGATGGGCGCCGAGGACAAGGTGAAGAACGCCGCCGAGAAGGCCAAGGGCAAGGTCAAAGAGGCGACCGGCCGCGCGACGGATGACCGGTCGATGGAAGCTGAGGGCAAGGGCGACCAGGCCAAGGGCGGCCTCAAGCAGGCCGGGGAACACCTCAAGGACGCTGCCAAGGACGCCACGGGGACGAAGCACTAGCGTCACGTAGACGCTGACGAAATGGGCCCGGTATTCGGCTGCTCGCGACGAGCATCGCAGGATCGTCGCGAGCAGCCGAATACCGGGCCTTTTCGTCGGCACGGCGCAGCACGACGTCACCCCGCTGACGTCGTCGGCGCGGAGGCGCTCCAGCTGCTGAGCAGATCGAGGGCTTCGGCGTCGCGACTGCCGGGGGCGACGCTGCCGATGATGAACCTCGTGGCGGGCCCAGCGCTGGCGGAAGGTGTCGCCCGCGATGGCGTCCAGGACCGCGTCGGTGGCACCGCGTGCGTCGCCGCGCTCGAGCCGGGTGTAGTACGGGACGCTGACTCCGGTGGGTGAGGAAGTCGCGGATCTCACTGCGTCGGTCCATGCCCGACCCTACGACCAGGGCTTCGGCCGGACCCGGCCCTGGGGGACCTTGTCAGGGTCTCCTTCACGGCTGCCGGAGCGCCGCGGGGCGGTGTTGACTGGGAAGCAGGTTTTTCCACCGGCCCGTCCACCGCCGGGGCCGCACCGGGTGCCGGTTTCGAACCCGTCAAGGAGAGTTGAGTCCATGCGTGCAACGCTGCTCCACCAGGCCGGAGACGTCCGCGTCGAGAACGTCGCGGATCCGAAGATCCAACAACCCACCGACGCCGTCGTGCGGATCGTGCTCGGCTGTATCTGCGGAAGCGACCTGTGGCCCTACAAGTCCCTACCGCTGACCGATCATCCCCGCCAGATGGGCCACGAGTTCATCGGCGTGGTCGAGGAGACCGGCCCGCAGGTCACCACCGTCAAGGCCGGGGACGTGGTCGTGGCCCCGTTCACCTACAGCGACGGGACCTGCGCCTACTGCCGGGAGGGGCTGCACACCTCGTGCGAGCACGGCGGCCCGTGGGGTGTGAACGGCGTCGACGGCGGCCAGGGCCAGGCCGCCCGCGTCCCCTACGCCGACGGCACGCTCGTCGCGCTTCCCGTCGGTGAGGACTCCGACCTGCTGCCCGACCTGCTCACCCTCTCGGACGTCCTGTGCACCGGCTATCACGCCGCCCGCACCGCCGGCGTGCGGGCCGGGGAGAGCGTGACCGTCGTCGGCGACGGCGCGGTGGGCCTGTCCGCGGTCATCGCCGCGAAGCTGCTCGGCGCGGAGCGGATCATCCTGATGGGCCGCCACCGCGCCCGCACCGACCTGGGCCGCGAGTTCGGCGCCACCGACGTGGTGGCCGCGCGCGGGGCCGAAGGGGTCGCCGCGGTGCGCGAACTGACCGGCGGTCAGGGCACCGGGCGGGTCCTGGAGTGCGTGGGCCTCAAGGACGCCCTCGTGCAGGCCACGGGCGTGGTTCGGGACGGCGGCACCATCAGCCGGGTCGGCGCACCGCAGTACCCTGAGGTGCCCCTCGGGTTCCCCGAGTTCCTCCGCAACATCACCCTGACCGGCGGCGTCGCCCCGGCCCGCGCCTACATCAGGGAACTCATGCCGCACATCCTGGACGGTACGATCCGCCCCGGCCGGGTGTTCGACCGCACCGTGGCCCTGGACGAGGTGGCCGAGGGCTACCGTCTGATGAACGACCGCGAAGCGCTCAAGGTCATCGTCCGCCCCTGATGCGCGCGCCGGGCCCCGGAACCAGCACGACCACTCCACCGAAGGAACGTGAACTCTCGTGAAGCACATCCGCCTGCGTGACCTGGACGTCTCCCGCATCGGCCTGGGCGCCATGGGCATGTCCCACGGCTACACCGGCTCGGGCACCGACGACGAGCAGTCGGTGCGCACCATCCACCGCGCGCTGGAGTTGGGCGTCACGCTGATCGACACCGCCGAGGTGTACGGCCCCTACGTCAACGAGGAACTCGTGGGCCGCGCCCTGAAGGACCGCCGGGACCAGGTGGTGCTGGCGACCAAGTTCGGGCTGATCTCCCACACCGGCCGCCCGCACGGCCCGGACAGCAGCCCGGACAGTATCCGCGCCGCCGTCGAGGGCTCGCTCACCCGCCTGGGCACCGACCGGATCGACCTGTACTACCAGCACCGGGTGGACCCCGGCACCCCGATCGAGGAGACCGTCGGAGCTCTGGCCGAGCTCGTCGCCGAGGGCAAGATCCGGCACATCGGCCTGTCCGAGGCCGGGCCCGAGACGATCCGCCGCGCCCACGCCGTCCACCCGGTCACCGCGGTGCAGTCCGAGTACTCGCTGTTCACCCGCGACCCGGAGGCCCGGGTGCTGCCGGTGCTGCGGGAGTTGAACATCGGCTTCGTGCCCTTCTCCCCGCTCGGCCGCGGCTTCCTGACCGGCGCGATCCGCTCCACCGAGCAGTTCGACCCCACCGACTTCCGGGCCGACAACCCCCGCTTCAGCGGCGAGAACTTCGCGCACAACCTGCGGCTGGCCGACCAGGTCGGCGAGATCGCCGCCGAGATCGGCGCCACGCCCGGACAGGTCGCCCTGGCCTGGCTGCTGGCCCAGGGCGAGGACATCGCGCCCATCCCCGGTACCCGCCGCGTCGCCCGCGTCGAGGAGAACACCGCCGCCGACGCCCTCGAGCTGACCGACGAACAGCTCGCCCGGCTCAGCGCCCTGCCCCCGGCCGCCGGACAGACCCACAACGAAGCCGGCATGAAGATGATGGAGCGCTGATGACCGGACCGGCCCGCGGGCCGCACCGGACCCCGTGCGCGACCACGCCCCGAAGCTCGCCGACCTCACCGATGACGTGCCGAGCAACCGATCCGCCAAGGAGCATCCCGTGCAGCAACTGACCTTGAACAACGGCGTGACGATGCCCGCCCTGGGCTTCGGTGTCTTCCAGACTCCGCCCGACGTCACCACCGACGCCGTGGCCACGGCGCTGGAGACCGGGTACCGGCACATCGACACCGCGGCCGCGTACGGCAACGAGCGCGAGGTCGGCGAAGCCGTCCGCCGCTCCGGACTGCCGCGCGAGGAGGTGTTCATCGAAACCAAGGTGTGGATCAGCGACTACGGCTACGACCAGACCCTGCACGCCTTCGACAAGTCCGCCGGCAAACTCGGCGTCGAGACCATCGACCTGTTCATCCTGCACCAGGCCCTGCCCAGCCGGTTCGATCTGACGCTGGAGGCGTACCGGGCGCTGGAAACCCTGCTCGGGGACGGCCGGGTCCGCGCGATCGGCGTGAGCAACTTCATGCCCGAACACCTCGCAGCCCTGATGAAGCAGGCCACCGTGCTGCCCACCCTCAACCAGGTCGAAATCCACCCCTACTTCACCCAGCCCGCCGTCCAGAGCGCCGACACCGAGCGCGGCATCCTCACCCAGGCGTGGTCGCCCATCGGCGGGATCACCAGCTACCGAGGCACCGGCACCAGCACCTTCGAGGACCCCGCCATCACCGCCATCGCCGCCGCCCACGGCAAGACCCCGGCCCAGGTCATGCTCCGCTGGCACCTCCAGCAGGGCCGATCCGCCATCCCCAAGTCCGTGCGCCCCGAGCGCATCGCCGAGAACTTCGACGTCTTCGACTTCACGCTCACCCCCGGCGAACTCGAAACGCTCGACGGCCTCGACACCGGCACCCGCGGCGGCCCGGAACCCGCCGCCATCACCCTGGAGTCCTTCGGCCGCGACATCCCGGAGGCCTGATCCGGCCGGCTAGTTCAGATCCTGCAACAGCACCGCCTGAGTGCCGGGCTCGAGGGCGGCGAAGACGTGCGGGAGGTCGCCCGGGTAGAGCACATAGTCGCCCGGGGCGAGTTCCACCGGTTCGTCGGTGAGGCCGACCAGGGCGCGCCCGGCCATCAGCACGACGTGCTCGACCACGCCGGGCATGTGCGGATCGGAACGGCGGGGGCGGCCGGGCTCGGCGTCGATGCGGTAGATGTCGCGGCGTGCGGTCGGGGGGCAGGCGGAGAGCAGGGTGGCGCGGTAGTTCGCCTCCACGGCGTCGACCGCGCCCGCACCCTGCTCCCCCGCCCTGATCACCTGCACCCGCGGGCGCGGCGGGTCGAGCAGGGCGGAGAAGGGCAGGTCGAGCGCGACGCACAGCGCCCAGAGCGTCTCAATGCTCGGATTGCCCTGGCCGGATTCCAGCTGGGAGAGGGTGGATTTGGCGACGCCGGCCCGGCGGGCGAGCTCGGTCAGGCTCAGCCCGGAGGTGGAGCGCGCGCGGCGCAGCGCCCCGGCGATGGCGGTCAACGGGGCCTGAGACCGGGGGACGTTCTGCGCGGACAACCGTTCGCTCCAGCAGTCTACTGTTCGGGTTGGCGAACACTTCGATACTGTTCACCATAGCGACCATGCGTACGATCTGGCGAACGCTCGACCGGGCGGAACTGCGCGACATCGCCGTGGTCTGTCTCGGTGTCGGGATCATCGGGCTGTCCTACGGCTCCACCGCGGTGGCCTCCGGCCTGCCGGTCTGGGCCCCGATGCTGCTCGCGGTGCTGGTGATCGCCGGCGCGTCAGAGCTCTTGTTCGTCGGCATCCTGGCGGCGGGCGGCAGTCCGGTGGCCGCGGTGCTGGCCGGACTGCTCGTCAACACCCGGCACATACCGTACGGACTCGGCCTGCCGGACGTGCTCGGCCGGGGCTGGCGGCGGCTGCTCGGCACCCACCTGCTCAACGACGAGTCCACCGTCTTCGCCCTCTCCCACAGCGCCGACCACGCCCGATCCCGCGCCGCGTACTGGGCCAGCGGACTCGGCATCCTGCTGAGCTGGCCGCTCGGCGCCGGACTCGGCGCGCTGCTGGGCACGGTCGTGCACGACACCGACGCCTTCGGCCTCGACGCGATGCTCCCCGCCGTCCTGCTGGCCCTGGTCCTGCCCGCCCTGCGGCAGCGGGACAAACGCCGCGCGGCGCTGACCGGCGCCGCACTGGCCCTGGCCACCGTCCCGGTGCTGCCCGCGGGCATGCCCGAACTCCTCGCCCTGGCCGGCCTGGCCACGCTGGTCCGGCGATGAGCCGCCCTCCGCTGCCCGATGCGGCCGTGCTGATCGCCGCGATCCTCGCGCTCGCCGCCGGAACCTACGCGTGCCGCCTGGCCGGCCCGCTGCTGCAATCCCGGTTGAAGGTGCGCGAACCGGCCCGGCTCGTCCTGGAGACGGCGGCGATCGTCCTGCTCACCGCTCTGGTGGCGACCACCGCGCTGACCGACGGCCACGGCCTCGCGGGCCCGGCCCGGCCCGTCGGCGTGGCCGTCGCCGGACTGCTGGCCTGGCGCCGAGCCCCGTTCCCGGTGGTCGTCCTCGGCGCCGCCGCGGTGACCGCGCTGCTCCGGCTGGCCGGTATGTCCTGAGGGCCGATCATGGCGCCGATCCGGAAGGATATGATCCGTCCCTGAGCGCGTTCGGGGACCGGGCGCCGCAGGCCCGGGGTACGGCGAACCGCGCCGCCCTCGCGCGGTGCGCGGGTCGAGGTCGGTGACGGTTCGACCCGCGGACGCGCCCGCGGCCGAGTGCGAAGAGAGGAACGCCATGGCGCGCCGTCCGCGGCAGTCGGGGCCGTCGCTCGAGGACGTCGCCGCCCTGGCCGGGGTGTCCGGCCAGACCGTGTCCCGGGTGGTCAACGGCACCGCGTACGTGATGCCGGCCACCCGCGCGAAGGTCGAGCGCGCGGTCGCCGAGCTCGGCTACCGGACGAACACCGCGGCGCGGGCCCTGGCCACCGGCCGGTTCGGGTCGGTCGGCGTGGTCTGCTTCGACCTGACCGCCGTCGGCAACCTGTTCATCATCGACGAGGCGATCCGCCAGGCCCAGCAGCACCGGTACGCGGCCACACTGATCACGGTGCCCAACGCCACCGAGGCCGACCTGCAGACCGCGCTGCGCGGACTGGCCGATCAGACCGTTGACGGCATGCTCCTGATCGAGGGGCGGATCCTCGACACGCCCCACCTGCACCTGCCGGAAGACCTGCCCATCGTGGTGGCCGAGGGCGCTCGGGACGTGCCCTACGCCGCGGTCGGCGTCGACCACGCGGCGGGCGGCTGGCTGGCCGTCGAGCACCTGGTGGGGCTCGGGCATTCCACCGTGCACCACATCTCGGGCCTGCCGAGCTCGTATCCCGCCCTCGCCCGGCTCCAGGCGTGGCAGGACGTGTTGCGCCAGCATCACCGGGCCGTGCCGGAACCGGTCGCCGGCGACTGGAGCGCGGCCTCGGGATATCAGGCGGCGCTGAAACTGCTGCGCGACGACTCCATCTCGGCCATCTTCGCGGCCAACGACCAGATGGCGGCCGGAGCCGTGCGCGCGGCCGCGGATCTGGGGCGGCGCGTGCCGGAGGATCTGAGCGTGGTCGGCTACGACGACAGCGAGATGGCGGCCTACCTGGTGCCCGCGCTCACGACCGTGCGCCAGGACCTGCGCAGTGTCGGCCGGCGCTGTATGGAGCGGCTGATCCCGGCGATGCGCGACGGCGAGCCGCTGCCGCCGACGCTGGACTTGTTGAGCCCTGAGTTGGTGGTCCGGGCGAGCACCGCCCCGCCCGGACCACGCACGGCTCAGGAGTGAGGGTTCACCGCGGCGTAGGCCTGCTGGAACAGCGCGGTGTTGTCATAGTTCTGCGTCGGCACCGTCGAGGAGATCTGGCCGCCCTGGACGAACAGGCCGTTGAGGGCGCTGTACCACGCGGCGGTCTGGCCTGACTGGTCGTCCGCCAGGATCTGGGCCGAGCTGAGCCAGGTCGTGTGCGCGGCGAGGTACTGCTGGCCGCTGACCGGCGTGCCGGCGTCCTTCGCGGCGAGGGTCTCCGCCTCGGTGACGTTCGCCTTGCGCCAGTCGTTGGCCAGGTCGAAGGCCTTGAGGAAGTCCACGACCTCCTGCGGGTGCTCCTTGACCAGCGTCGGGCTGGCCACCCACACCTCGGGGAAGACGTACTGCGGCTGGAAGTTCTGGTCGCTCACGATGACCTTGGAGGTCTTGCTCTGCGCCAGGATCTGCGCGACGCCCGGCGGGAAGGGCACGGCCACGTCGATCTGCCCGGACAGGTAGGCGGTGGGTATCAGGTTCTGGTCCATCGGGACGAGGTCGACGTCCTTCGCGGTGAGCCCGGCGCTCTTGAGCGCGAGGTCCAGGATCATCTCGCCCGAGGTGCCCTTGGGATACCCGATCTTCTTCCCGGCCAGCGCCTTCAGGTCGGGCACCTTCGCCGGGTCGGCGACGAGCGCGTCGGCGTTGGAGAGCGAGTCGACGGCGATGACCGTCGCCTTGCCCGCCATCGCGGACCACAGCGCGCCGGGGCCGATGTAGGCGATGTCCAGCTTGCCGGCCGCCATCGCCTCGATCTCGTCCGGTCCGCTGGCGAACTTGGTCGTCTTCGCGTTCACCCCGGCCTTCGCCCAGAAACCGTTCTGGTCGGCCGCGGTGACCAGTCCGGCCCCGTGCACGTCGGCGATGTAGCCGATGGTCAGGCTCACGTCGGAACCGGACCCGCCGGACCCGCCGCCCCCGCCGGACCCGCACGCGGCCGCGGTCATCAAGGAAAGGACGAGGACGCCGAAGCGTGCTGCGCGCATGGGCAGGTGTCGTGTGCGGTGTGTCATCGGGTTGCCCCATTCTGCCCTGACGGGCGCTCACTCCCCTGCGGATCCAAGGGAAGGCCTTGGCCGTGCACGGCGTCCCAGACACGGCGCCGCAGGAGGTTGAACTCCGGGCGGGTACGCATCTCGAAATTCCGCGGGTACGGCAGATCGATGTCGATGACCGTCTCGACGCGGCCGGGGTGCGGGGCCATCACCACCACCCGGTTCGCCAGGTAGACCGCTTCGTCCACGTCGTGCGTGATGAAGAAGATCGTCCGCGGTTCGGCGGACCACGCTTCGAGCAGCTGGTCTTGCAGGCCGGTCTTGGTGAGCGCGTCGAGCGCGCCGAACGGTTCGTCCATGAGCAGCAGCTTCGGCTGCACCGCGTAGGCGCGCGCGATCGCACAGCGCTGCTTCATGCCCCCGGAGAGCTCCTTGGGCAGCTTGTCGGCGGCATCGCGCAGGCCGACGAGGTCGAGGTAGTGTTCGGCGACGCGCCTGCGCTCACTCGCCCGCATCCGCTGCAGAGCGAGCCCGAACTCGACGTTCTTACGCACCGTCAGCCAGGGGAAGAGCGCGTACTGCTGGAAGATCACGCCGCGTTCCGGGCTCGGGCCCGCCACCGGCCTGCCGTCCACCTCGACCACGCCGCCGGTCGCGTCCTCCAGGCCCGCCACGATGTTCATCAGCGTCGTCTTGCCGCAGCCGCTCGCGCCGACCACGCACACGATCTCGTTCTGCGCGATGGACAGGGACACCGGGTCGAGTGCGCGCACGGGCCCGGACGCGCCGTCGAAGAGCTTTTCGACGGCCTTGATCTCGACGCGCATCTCAGCCGGCCCTCCTGTCTTGCCAGTCGGTGAGCCGCGCCTCGCACACGAGCAGAGCCCGGTCCATGACGAAGCCGAGCACGCCGATGCAGATGATGGACACGACGATCGCGGCCGTGTCGAAGTACTGGGCCGAGGTCTCCATCAGGTAGCCGAGGCCGGAGTTCGCGGCGACGAGTTCGGAGGCGACCAGGGTCGCCCAGGAACTGCCCAGGCCGATCCTCGCCCCGGTGAAGATGAACGGCATCGACGCCGGCACCACCACCCGCCGGAACACCGCCCAGTCGTTGGCGCCGAGCACCCGGGCGGCCTTGACCAGCGTGGCGTCCACGTTGCGCACGCCGTCGAAGGTCGCGATCACCGTGGAGAGGAACGAGGCGAGGAAGATCAGCCAGATCTTCGCGGACTCTCCGATACCGAAGAACACGATGATCATGGGCGTCAGCGCGAGCGGGGGTATCGTCCGGAAGAACTGGACCCACGGCTCCAGCAGACCGCGGGCCACGCGGTACCAGCCCATCAGAAAGCCCACCGGAACGGCCACCGCGACCCCGAGCACGAATCCGATCAGGACCCGCACCGAACTCGCCTCGATGTCGCTCCACAGCACGCCCTGCGCGATGAGCGCGCGCGCCGCGGAGACGGTCTGGGCCGGGGTGGGCAGCGTCTGTTGGGCTTGGAAGACGGTCACCGCCAACAGCCACCAGAGGCCCACCCCGCCGATGATCGAGACGGCGTACAGGCCGTAGAGCCGCCGCGACCGGCGCACCCGCTTCGGGGCGGACCCGGGCGCGGCCCGCGCCGAGCCCGGTACCGGCGGCCCCGAGGCCGAGGGGCTGATCAGATGTTCCGAGGTCATCCTGCCTCCAGGCTCCGGGGGACTGCGTGGTGCGGTCATGTTAGCGCCAACTTGAATTTCCGCCGGGACGGCAACCGAACTCTGAGACCTGACGTATCGGTACTTACTGTGGAACACACTTGTTCGGGAACCGAGATATCTCGCGGCGGCCCCGGCCAGGGCTTTCGGAGCGCGCGTCAGTTTTCCTCAACATCCGAGGATGACTGTGGTTAATCCGCAGACGGCAGCGCAGTGCTTGACGCAGCGATCGCGTGCGCGCCATAGTGACCTCGCCCTGGGGGCTTTGGTCGGCCTGGCGATCCATTCCCTCGCCGGGCATGCGGATAAGCCGTGATCACTCGCTTGCGCCGATGAACGAAAGTCATGTTTGCGCAAACATGAAGCGGCTACTTCGCCCGGCGCAGCCACCGCAGGGCCCAGAGAGAGGAAGTGGCCTGGCATGAACCCTCGGATCAGATTCCACCTGCCGCGCAAGGCGGCGTTCGCCGTCAGCGCCGTGCTGGCACTGGTGATCGGCGCGTTCACCGTCGCGCCCGGCGCCGCGGCGGCGCGCCCCGTGTCGGCGGCGCCGACCGCGGCGGCACACCGGCTGCCCTGCGATATCTACCAGGCGGACGCCACCCCGTGCGTAGGCGCCTACAGCACCGTCCGGGCGTTGTACGCGGCCTACGACGGCCCGCTCTACCAGGTCACGCGGGCGTCGGACGACACCACGACGCGCGTCTTCCCGCTCAAGCCGGGCGAGGTCGCGAACGCGGGGCAGCAGCAGCGATTCTGCGCCGGCACCTCCTGCGTCATCTCCGAGGTCTACGACCAGTCGCCGCAGCACAACGACCTGACGATCGAGGGCCCCGGAGCGCAGGGCGGCCAGGACGTGGGTGCCGTCGCGGACGCCCTGCCGGTGAACGTCAACGGCCACCGTGCGTACGGCATCGAGATCACCCCCGGTACCGGCTACCGCGACAACGCGGCCACCGGCACCGCCGTGAACGGAGAGCCGGAGACCATCTACGAGGTCACCTCCAGCACGTACGTGAACAACCAGTGCTGCATGGACTTCGGCAACACCGAGGCCACCAACGACGACAACGGAAACGGCCACATGGACGCCGTGAGCTACAGCACGCGGTGTGTCCGGTTCTCGCCGTGCTACGGCTCCGGCCCCTGGGTGCAGGCCGATCTGGAGAACGGCCTGTTCCAGTCCAACATGGGCTACAGCGAGAACACGCTCAACACCGGGTCGACCCTTCCGTTCGTCACCGCCCTGCTCAAGAACAACGGGCAGAACTACTTCGCGCTGAAGGTGGGCGACGCCCAGTCAGGCGCCCTGACCACCGACTACGCCGGCCTGCTGCCCACCATCCAAGGGGGCGGATACTCCCCCATGCAGCAGGAGGGCGGGATCGTGCTGGGCACCGGCGGCGACAACAGCAACAAGGGCACCGGCTACTTCTACGAGGGCGTCATCACGGCCGGCCTGTCCTCGGACACCGCCGACGACGCGGTGCAGGCGAGCATCGTGGCGGCCCGCTACTGACCGCACCGGGCGGCCGCCCACCCGCCGCGCCGCCGAGACCAGCCCCGCACCGCGCCGCCGATCGAACCACGGGATGCCCGACCATGACCGACAACATCATTTTCCTGATGACCGACCAGCACTCGATCTCCAACCTGGGCTGCTACGGCGGGGCCGTGCGCACGCCGGTGCTCGATCGGCTGGCCGGCCGCGGGACCCGCTTCACCCACGCGGTCACCCCGACGGCGATCTGCACCCCGGCCCGGGCCAGCCTGCTCACCGGCGCGGCCCCGTTCCGGCACAAACTGCTGGCCAACTACGAACGCAATGTCGGCTATCTGGAAGATCTGGCCCCCGACCAGTTCACCTTCGCCGAGGCGCTGCGGGACGCGGACTGGCGCCTCGGCCTGGTCGGCAAGTGGCACGGCGGGGTGCGCCGGAGCGCGGCCGACTACGGCTTCGAGGGGCCGGTGCTGCCCGGCTGGCACAACCCGATCGATCATCCCGACTACCTGGCCTATCTGGACGAACGCGGCCTGCCGCCCTACCGGATCAGCGACCTGATCCGGGGCGTCGCGCCCAACGGCGGCCCGGGCAACCTGCTGGCGGCGCGGCTGCACCAGCCGGTCGAGGCGACCTTCGAACACTACCTGGCCACCCGCAGCATCGAGATGCTCGAACGCTTCGCCGCCGACCCCGACGGCCGGCGGTTCTTCCTGGCCACGCACTTCTTCGGGCCGCACCTGCCGTACATCCTGCCGGACGAGTACCTGGACATGTACGACCCGGACGAGGTCGAACTGCCGGCGTCCGTGTCCGAGACCTTCGCCGACAAGCCGCCGGTGCAACGCAACTACAGCGCGCACTGGGCCTTCGACACCATGGACGAGGCCACCAGCCGCAAGCTCATCGCGGCCTATCGGGGCTATGCCACCCTCATCGACACCGAGATCGGCCGCATCCTCGACGCGGTCGAACGCCTCGGCCTGGCCGAGCGCACCGCCGTCATGATGACCGCCGACCACGGTGAGTTCACCGGCGCCCATCGCCTGCACGACAAGGGTCCCGCGATGTACGACGAGATCTATCGCATCCCCGGCCTGATCCGGATTCCGGGCGCACCGCCCGGCCAGACGCGCGAGGAGTTCGTCACGCTGATGGACTTCACCGCGACCATCCTGGACATCGCGGGAATGCCCGCCGAGCGCGCCGTGGACGGCCACAGCCTGGCACCGCTGGTCGCCGGCGCGCACCCGGACTGGCGGCAAGACGTGATCGCGGAGTTCCACGGGCACCACTTCCCCTACCCGCAACGGATGCTGCGCACCAAGACGCACAAGCTCGTGGTGAACCCGGAGTCGGTCAACGAACTCTACGATCTGCTCGACGATCCGCACGAACTCGTGAACCGGATCGAGGACCCGCACCTCGGCGAGATTCGGCGGGAGCTGATGGTCGCGCTGTACCGTCAGCTGCGCGAGCGCGGCGACAACTTCTACCACTGGATGACGTCGATGTTCGACGTGGGCGGCGCCGACTACGACGTCACACTCAGCTCCTTCGAGACGCCGAGCACCCGGTGAAGCAGTGCTGCGCGCCGCCCCGCGACCCCGCATCGGCCGCCGTCACCGTCGAACCCCTCGGCGCACCGCTCCCGATCGCGGCCGCACCGCCGGCGATGGCCGCCCGGCCGGGCCGGATGCTCGCCCTGCCGGGCGGAAGCTTCCGCATGGGCACGCAGGACGCGTCGGGGTTCCCCGAAGACGGCGAAGGACCGGTCCGCGAGGTCGTCGTGGCGCCCTTCCTCATCGACGCGCACTGCGTCAGCAACGCGCGCTTCGCCGAGTTCATCGAGGCCACCGGCTATCGCACCGAGGCCGAGCGCTTCGGCTGGTCGTACGTCTTCAGCGGATTCCTCCCCGCCGCGCTGCGCCGGATCTCCCCGCGGCTGCCCGAAACGCCCTGGTGGTGCGGCGTCGCCGGGGCCTGCTGGGAGCGGCCCGAGGGCCCCGGCAGCAGCGTTGACGAGCGGTGGGACCACCCGGTGGTGCACGTGACGTGGAACGACGCACGCGCGTTCGCCCGCTGGGCCGGGCTGCGGCTGCCGACCGAGACCGAGTGGGAGTACGCCGCGCGCGGCGGCCTCGACCAGGCCCGCTACCCCTGGGGCGATGAGCTGACTCCCGCCGGCGAGCACCGCTGCAACATCTGGCGTGGCAGTTTCCCCACCCACAACACCGCCGAAGACGGCTACCGCGCCACCGCGCCCGTCGATGCCTTCCCACCCAACGGCTTCGGCCTGTACAACGTCGCCGGCAACGTGTGGGAATGGTGCGCCGACCGCTGGGCGCCGCGCGACCCCGCACGCGTCATGCGCGGCGGCTCCTACCTCTGCCACGAGTCCTACTGCAACCGCTACCGCGTCGCCGCGCGCACCCGCAACACCCCCGACAGCTCGACCGGCAACCTCGGATTCCGCTGCGCCGCGGACCCGAAGACGTAGGGCTGAGGCGACCGCGCGACAACCGTCAGCCGGGCACACTGGTGAGCATATTCATCGTGTTCACCATTGTGGATACTCTTCCCCGCCGGAGTATCGAGCCAGTCAGCGTCGTGTTTTACTTGGCTGACTTCGGAGCCTGGGGAGGGCGAACGTGAAGATCGGAAACGGCGCGATCGGCTTTGCGGGGAAGAACAGCCGGGGCGCAGGGTGGAGCCGTCGCAGGTTCGTGACGGCGACGAGTGCGTCCACGCTGGCGGTCGTGGGTAGCACCGCGTTGACCTCGTGCACGGCAGCGGCGGCTCCGGCGGTGGAGGAAGCCGCCTTCAATCCGGCGGCCGACAGCTGGCTCAAGCAGATCGCGAGCACCGTGGGCGCGACCGTCATCGAAGATGCTCTGACCAAAGGGCTCAAGGACGTCGAGGATTTCGCGTTCTCCGGGTGGAACACCAAAATCAAGAACACGGTCTCGAACTCGGCGTCGACCGCACCGTTCACCTACATCTACAACGACTATTGGGCACACCGGGTCCCGCCGGTGGTCCTCGTGGGCATCACCCAGAAGGTATCCGACCCGTTGACGGACAAGATGCTCGCCTGCGTGAATTCAGGCCAGGACTCAGTCCTCTTCGAGGCGTGGGCCTGGCAGGCGCTGTCCATGCTGACCAATGACCTCACCGCGAACAAGACGGGTGCGGACCTCACCGGATTCCAGGCCCTCTGCCTGATCAGCCTCATCCCGTGCGGAACGGCCCCGAAGACCGGGTCGAGTCCGGAGGGGCTGGTCGGCTGGATGACCTACGAGACGCGCAACGGCACGGTCGAGATCTCGCGGCACAAGGAGCCCGACGGGACCTACCGTGCGACGATCCAGGCGGATGGCATACCGGACGCGGCGGGGAACGCGACGGTGAAGGACTATCCGCTTCCGACCGCGGTGGCGACCTCGGACACATCGGACTCCTAGCGACGCGGTGTTCACGGTCCGTCAGCAGGCCTGCGACCACGCGGTGTCGGCTCCTCGGCTGTTCCGCTGATCACATCCGCAACGCGGAGGCTGACGAATTTAGTAGGACGTCCTAGTATTCCTCTCGTCCGCCCCCTGGCCCCCGTCCGGGAAGAAGATCCGATGAGCACTCTGCACCGCCCCGTCCACCCCGTCCGCCTCGTCACCGCCTCGGCCCTGTTCGACGGGCACGACGCGTCCATCAACATCATGCGGCGCATCTTCCAGTCCCAGGGCGCCGAGGTGGTCCACCTCGGGCACAACCGGTCGGTGCGCGAGGTGGTGGACGCGGCGATCGAGGAGGACGCCCAGGGCGTGGCCGTCTCGTCCTACCAGGGCGGGCACGTGGAGTACTTCGAATACCTGGTCGAGTCGCTGCGCGCCCGGGGCGCCGGGCACGTCCGCGTGGTCGGCGGCGGGGGCGGGGTCATCGTGCCCGAGGAGATCGCCCGGCTGCGCACCAGCGGGGTGAGCATCTTCTCCCCCGAGGACGGCCAGCGGATGGGCCTGGCCGGCATGGTCAACACGGTCGTCGCGGACTGCGACTTCGACCTGTGGCAGGCGGGGCCGGCCGAGGTCGCGGAAGTCCTCGTCGGCAACCGCTCCGCCCTGGCCCGCGCGATCACCGGGGCCGAGCTCGGCGCCCTGCCGCCGGAGTTCCTGGAGTCGATCCGGGCCGGCGCCGCCGGACGCGCCGTACCGGTCCTGGGCATCACCGGCACGGGCGGCTCCGGCAAGTCCTCGCTCACCGACGAGCTGGTGCGCCGGTTCCGGGTCGACCGGCAGGACAAGCTGCGCATCGCGGTGCTCGCGGTCGACCCCACCCGGCGCCGCGGCGGCGGAGCGCTGCTCGGCGACCGGATCCGGATGAACTCCCTCGACGGCGACCGGATCTTCTTCCGCAGCCTCGCCACCCGCGGCAACCACGAGCTGCCCGAGCACCTGGCCGAGGTCATCGCCGTGGTCAAGGCCGCCGGGTTCGACCTGGTCATCGTGGAGACGCCCGGGATCGGCCAGGGCGACGCGGCGATCGTCCCCTTCGTCGACACCTCCCTGTACGTGATGACGCCGGAGTTCGGCGCGGCCTCGCAGCTGGAGAAGATCGACATGCTCGACTTCGCCGACCTGGTGGCCATCAACAAGTTCGAGCGGCGCGGCGCCCTGGACGCACTGCGCGACGTCAGCCGCCAACTCGTGCGCAACCGCGAGGCCTTCCACCAGCGGCCCGAGGACATGCCGGTCTACGGCACCTCGGCCGCCACGTTCAACGACGACGGCGTCACCGCGCTCTATCAGGGTTTGACGACCGTCCTCACCGAGGCGGGACTGCCGTCGGCGCCGGGCGTACTCGCGCACGTCGAGGTCCGCCATTCCTCGGGGATCCGGCAGGTCGTCCCGCCCGAGCGGGTGCGCTATCTGGCGGAGATCTCGGACGCGGTGCGCGGCTACCACGCCGAGACGCGGCGCCTGGCCGAGGCCGCCCGCCGCGCGCAGCGCCTGGCCGCCGTCCGGGACGAGCTCGTCGCGGCCGGCGCCGATGCCGCCGCCGTCGAATCGCTGCTCGCCGACGCCCGCGCCCGACTGCCCCGCGACATCAGCGCCCAGATCGAGGACTGGCCGGCCCTCGTCGCCTCCTACTCCGGCGAAGAGCTGGTGGTGCAGGTCCGCGACAAGGAGATCCGCACCACGCTGACCCGGGAGTCGCTCTCGGGCAACAAGATCCGCCGCGTCGCGCTGCCCAGGTTCACCGACCACGGCGAACTGGTGCGGTTCTGGCGCGGCGAGAACCTGCCCGGCCACTTCCCCTTCAGCGCCGGAGTGTTCCCGTTCAAGCGCGACGGCGAGGACCCCGCGCGCATGTTCGCGGGCGAGGGCGACCCGTTCCGCACCAACCGGCGGTTCCAGCTGCTGTCCGAGGGCCAGCCGGCCACCCGCCTGTCCACCGCGTTCGACTCGGTCACCCTCTACGGCCGCGACCCGGACGAGCGCCCGGACATCTACGGCAAGGTCGGTACCTCAGGGGTCTCCATCGCCACGCTCGAGGACATGAAGGAGCTCTACCGCGGCTTCGACCTGATCGCCCCGAGCACCTCGGTCTCCATGACCATCAACGGGCCCGCCCCGACCATTCTCGCGTTCTTCCTCAACACCGCCGTCGACCAGCAGCTCGACCGGTTCCGCGCCGCCGAGGAGCGCGAGCCCACCGAGCAGGAGGCGGCACGGCTGCGCGCCCACGCCCTCGCGAACGTGCGCGGCACCGTGCAGGCCGACATCCTCAAGGAGGATCAGGGCCAGAACACCTGCCTGTTCTCCACCGAGTTCTCGCTGCGGATGATGGCGGACATCCAGGAGTGGTTCATCGAGCACCAGGTGCGCAACTTCTACTCGGTCTCCATCTCCGGCTACCACATCGCCGAGGCCGGAGCGAACCCGATCAGCCAGCTCGCCTTCACCCTGTCCAACGGCTTCACCTACGTCGAGGCGTACCTCGCCCGTGGCATGCACATCGACGACTTCGCCCCGAACCTCTCGTTCTTCTTCTCCAACGGCATGGACCCCGAGTACTCCGTGCTCGGCCGGGTGGCCCGGCGCATCTGGGCCGTGGCGATGCGGGAGAAGTACGGCGCGAACGAGCGCAGCCAGAAGCTGAAGTACCACGTGCAGACCTCGGGCCGCTCGCTGCACGCCCAGGAGATGGACTTCAACGACATCCGCACCACCCTGCAGGCGCTCATCGCGATCTACGACAACTGCAACAGTCTGCACACCAACGCCTACGACGAGGCGGTGACCACCCCCAGCGAGGAATCGGTGCGCCGGGCCCTGGCCATCCAGCTGATCATCAACCGGGAGTGGGGCCTGGCCATGAACGAGAACCCGCTCCAGGGCTCGTTCATCATCGACGACCTCACCGACCTGGTCGAGGAGGCGGTGCTGCAGGAGTTCGAGCGCATCAACGAGCGCGGGGGCGTGCTCGGGGCCATGGAGACCGGGTACCAGCGCGGCCGGATCCAGGACGAGTCCATGCTCTACGAGCAGCGCAAGCACGACGGCACGCTGCCCCTGATCGGTGTCAACACCTTCCGCAACCCGCAGGCCCAGAGCGCCGAACCGCGCACGATCGCACTCGCGCGCGGGACCGAGGAGGAGAAGCAGTCCCAACTCGGGCGGGTCCGCGACTTCCAGGACCGCCACCGCGATCCGGCCCACGCCGCCCTCGAGGCGCTGCGGGAGGCGGCGGTCAGCGGGGGCAACGTCTTCGCCGTCCTCATGGACGCCGCCAGGGTCTGCTCCCTGCAGCAGGTCACCGACGCGTTCTTCCAGGTCGGCGGCCAGTACCGGCGCAACGTCTGATCCACCGCCGACCCGCGAGGGTCCAACCCGCACCCGCACCACCCAGCACGAAGGACCCGTCCATGGAAACGATCACCCGTCTCGGCGTCGTCGGCTGCGGCCTGATGGGCTCCGGCATCGCCGAGGTAGCCGCCCGCCGCGGCGTCGACGTACGCGTAGCCGAGGCCACCCCCGAAGCCCTCGAAGCCGGCCGCGCCCGGCTGACCGGCTCGCTCGAACGCGGCGTCCGGCGCGGCAAACTCACCGAGGCCGAGCGGGACCAGGCCATGGCAGGACTCTCGTTCACCGCGGACCTCGGCGACCTCGCCGACCGGCAGCTGGTCATCGAAGCCGTCGCCGAGCACCGCGACGTCAAGACCGAAGTCCTGCGCGCACTCGACAAGGCCCTGGGTGACCCGGCCGCGATCCTCGCCACCAACACCTCCTCCATCCCCGTCATCGACCTGGCCGTCGCCACCGGGCGCCCCGACCGCGTCATCGGCATGCACTTCTTCAACCCCGTCCCGGTGCAGCAGCTCGTCGAAGTCACCCCGGCCCTGTCCACCAGCACGGAGACGATCGAGCGCACCCTCGCCTTCGCCCGGCAGCTGGGCAAGCAGACCGTCCAGGCCACCGACCGCTCCGGCTTCATCGTCAACGCACTGCTCGTCCCCTTCCTGCTCAGCGCCGTCCGCATGGTGGAGTCCGGCGGCGCCACCCCGGAGGACATCGACCGCGGCATGGAACTCGGCTGCGCCCACCCCATGGGCCCGCTGCGCCTGCTCGACCTCATCGGCCTCGACACCATCGAGGCGATCGCCGAATCCATGTACGCCGAATACAAGGAGCAGCTCTACGCTCCGCCGGCCCTGCTGCGCCGGATGACCGCCGCGGGCCGGCTCGGGCGCAAGAGCGGGCGGGGGTTCTACAGCTACCCGGCGTAGCCGGGGTCGCGTTCCCAGCCCGGCCGGCGCCGGGACCCGCGCGGGTCTCGGCGCCCTGGCGTCCGCCATCGTCACGTACGGTAAGTTCACCGTCAGTTCACCTGGAATACCCCTGAAATATGCAGTTGCGGGGCCATCCGTTTCCCCTCTGGACGCAGCGTGTTCACCGTTGATCCGGATTCCGGCGTGTCTCGCGCGTCGGCCACCGACGCAGGATGGGATGGCAGACGCTCATGGCGGAGTCGACCGCACTCGGCATCACCGCGGCCCTGGACGAGGCGCCGCTCAGCCGGTTCCATCGCCGGGCGGTGCTGACCTCGGGCATGGGCTTCTTCACCGACGCCTACGATCTGTTCATCGTCGGCGCGGCCAGCACCCTGATCGCCGCGCAGTGGCACCTGAGCACCGCGCAGACCGGACTGATCAACTCCATCTCGCTGCTCGCCGCGTTCCTCGGCGCGTTCTTCTTCGGCCGGGTCGCCGACCTGGCCGGGCGTAAGCGCACCTACGGGCTGCTGGCGATCCTCATGGTCGTCGGCGCCCTGGCCTCCGCGTTCGCACCGAGTCTGGCCTGGCTGCTGGCGGCCCGGTTCGTGCTCGGCGTCGGGGTGGGCGGGGACTATCCGGTCTCCGCGGTGCTGATGACCGAATACGCCAACCGCAGCAACCGCGGCAAGCTGGTCGGCCTGGTCTTCTCGATGCAGGCCCTGGGCACCATGGCCGGATACGCCGCGGGACTGATCCTGCTCGGCACCGGGGTGGACCACGCGCTGGTCTGGCGTCTGCTGCTCGGCTTCGGCGCCGTCCCGGCCGCATGCGTGATCTACCTGCGCCACAAGATGCCGGAATCCCCGCGCTTCACCGCGCAGGTGCGCGGGGACGCGGCGGCGGCGGCCGCCCACCTGACCGCCTACACCGACGGCGCGGTGCGGGCGAGCGGGGCGAACCCGGCGGCCGCGGCGGCCGGTTCCTCGAGCCTGGCCGCGCTGTTGCGCAACCGCCGCCATCTGCGCACCCTGTTGGGCACCGCCGGCGCCTGGTTCGTGTTCGACTACGCCTACTACGGCAACTCGGTCTCCGCGCCGCTGATCGTCAAGAGCGTGCTCGGCGGCGGCACCCACTCGCTGACCCAGACGCTGGCGCTGAACCTGATCGTGTTCACCGTCGCGGCGGCCCCCGGCTACTACCTGGCGACCGTGTACATGGACCGGATCGGCCACCGCCGGCTCCAGCTGATCGGCTTCGCCTGCATGGGCCTGGCGTTCCTGCTGATCGGCGTCATCCCGGGGATCACCACGATGCTGCTGCCGTTCCTGATCCTGTTCGGCGTCAGCTACTTCTTCGCCGAGTTCGGGCCGAACACCACCACGTTCGTGATGGGCGCGGAGGTCTTCCCCACCGCCGTGCGCTCCACCGCGCACGGCATCGCGGCCGGCTTCGCGAAGGTCGGCGCGTTCATCGGCGTCTTTCTGTTCCCGGTGATCCAGCGCGACCTCGGCACGGCCGGCGCGCTCGAACTCTCGGCCGGCTGCTCGCTGCTCGGCGTCCTGCTCACCCTGCTGGTCCCGGAGACCGCCGGGCGCAGCCTGGACGAGCTCGACACCGACCCGGCCGACGCGCCCGCGGTCGTCGCCGCGGCCGAGCAGATCGCCGCCGCCGGATACACGACTTCGAAGGCTTAGGGGCCGGCCGGGCGCCCCGGTCCGCGGATCGGACGCGTTCTGCCGCATGCGCGCGCGGTACGCGAGACGATGGCCGCAGAGCGAACCCGGGACGTGGGCGCCCGGGTCGCCGGCCGATCCCGGAGGCGTGCATGAGTCCGCAGTTCGCCGCGGTGCCGCGGGACTTCGTCGAGGAACTGACCCGGGCCGTCCTGCACGCGGAGAACCGGCTGGGGCGCCGGGTGAAGAGGGCTGATCTGGCGCGGCGGCTGAACGTGTCTCCGGCCAGCCTCTACGCCTATCTCAACGGCACGACGCTCCCGCCCGGCTCCATCTTCGACCGCCTTCTGGTCGAGTACGGCATCGTCGGCGCGGAAGCGGGCCGGCTCAGCAGCCTGCGCGACCAGGCGGAGCTCTCCCAGCGTTCGAGTCGGCGCACGGACGGGCCGTCCGAGCGGGTGCTGCCGATCCCCCGTCAGCTTCCGGCGGCGCCGCCGCACTTCATCGGCCGCTCCACCGCGCTCGGCGCACTCGACGAGCTGGTGCTCGGCCGGGCCGAGCCGCGCACGGCCGTGGCGGTGGCCCTGAGCGGCACCGCCGGGGTCGGCAAGACGGCGCTGGCGCTGCACTGGTGCCACCGGGCCACCGAGCACTTCCCGGACGGCCAGCTCTACGCCGAACTGCGCGGCTTCGACCGGCGCCCGCCCGCGACGGCGGCCGACGTGCTGCTCGGGTTCCTCAGGGCTCTGGGTGTCGCCCCGGATGCGGCCCCGGACGAGGTCGAAGCCATGGCCGCGCTCTATCGCAGCCTGCTGGCCGGGCGCAGAATGCTGGTCCTGCTCGACAACGCCCGCTCCGCGGCGCAGGTGCGCCCGCTGCTGCCCGGTACGGCCAGCAGTCTGGCCGTGGTGACCAGCCGGGACCGGCTCGACAGTCTGACCGCCCGGGACGGCGCGCAGGGGATATCGCTGGACGTTCCGGACCTCGACGAAGCCCTCGCCGTGTTGGCCGGGCACGCGGGGGCCGGCCTGGTCGACGCGGAGCCCGCCGCGGCCCGGGAACTGGTGACGCTGTGCGGACGCCTTCCGCTCGCCATCAGCATCGCCGGCGCGCGGGTGCGGGCGAGCGTCGCCCGGCGGATAGCGCCCCTCGCCGGTGAACTGCGCGATGCGCACGGGCGGTTGGACGAGCTGGGCGGCACCGAGGCGGACTTCGATCTGCGGACCGTCTTCTCCTGGTCCTACGCGGCCCTGCCGGACGGCTCGGCCCGACTGCTGCGGCTGCTGAGCGTCCATCCCGGCACCCATTTCGACGTCCACGCCTGCGCGGCGCTGCTCGGCGGGACCGAATCGCCACAGCCGCCACTGCGCGGCCTGACCGCGGCGAATCTGGTCACCGAACGCTCCCCGGGCCGGTTCGTCATCCACGACCTGCTGCGCATCTACGCCGCGGAACTGGCCGATCAGGACGATCCGGCGGCCGCCGTCGCAGCACTCGAACGCCTGCTGGACTACTACATCGAGGCGGCTCGGCGGGCGAACGCGCGGGTTCAGCCGTCCTGGACCGACGCCGAGCCGCCC
>FSXZ01001222.1_pt1 | contig 24853 bp, 18 predicted proteins | sample 1638121 | NCBI WGS metagenome assembly FSXZ01 (sample SAMEA3914788, study PRJEB12502) | metagenome | biome: forest; material: soil | place: Canada | collected 2011-07-03 | depth 0.1 m
GCAGCCGGGGCACCTGGGTGCCGGCGTCCCCGGCCCGCAGGCCGTAGCCGAGGCCGGCCCCCAGCCCGGCCGCGGCCAGCACGACCGCCGTGCCGGCCGCCACGACGGCCAGGTGGCTGGCCGCCCACCGCACCCGGCCCGTCGGCGTGACCAGGACTACTTCAGCCAGCCGGGCCGACTCCTCGCTTTGCAGCCGCAGGGCGGCCGAGACCGCGTAGCCGGCGGCCGCGACCCCGGCCAGGCTCATGATGGCCGCCAGGTAGGCGCTGACCAGCGCGCCCTGGCCGCCGATGCGCTCGAACGCCTGCCGCAGCGAGGAGCTCGTCCCCAGCAGCGAGCCGATGCCCTGGGCGGCGGCGCCGACGGCCACGCCCGCGGCCAGCAGGCCGAAGGCCCAGCCGGCCAGGTTCCCGCGCTGCAGCCGCCACGCCAGCCCGGCCGGCCCGCGCAGGACGGCACCCGCCGCCGGCCGCCCCGGCCGGTCCGGCCACAGCCCGGCGCCCAGGTCACGCCGCCCGGCCAGCCCGTAGGCCGCGGCGGCGAGCAGGACCGCGGCCGCGGCGGGCAGGAGCAGCACCGCCCAGCGGTCCCCGGCGAACGGCCGGACCTGCTCGGCCCAGCCGGCGGGCGACAGCCAGGAGAGCCAGCCCAGGCCGCCGCCCGCCGCCCCGGCCCCGGCGCTGGCCGCGTCGCCGGCGCCGCGCAGGACGAAGCCCGCGCCGAGGACCGCGATGGCCAGGCCCCGCGCACCGCGCGGGTTCGCGCTGACCTGGGCCGTGACGGCGGCCAGCGCGGCGAAGACCAGGCCCGAGCCGGCCACGGCCAGCGCGTAGGCGATGGCGCCGGCCAGCGGGAGGGCCAGGACCACCGCGATGATCACCATGAGCACGGCGGTCACCGCGCTGGCCAGGCCGGCGACGGCCAGGGCGGCGGTCAGGGCCGCGGACCGGCCGACCGCGGCCGAGCCGGCCAGCTCGAGCCGCCCGGCCTGCTCGTCGGCGCGGGTGTGCCGGATGACCAGGAAGATGGTCATCAGCCCGGCGCCGAGGGCACTGTAGGCGAGGTACCGCCACGCCGTCAGCGCGCCCGGCGAGCTGCCGTGCAGCGGCCCGTACAGGAACGCGAGGGCCGGGTTCCCGGCCACGGTGGCCGCCAGGTCATGACGCCGGGCGGCGGTCGGGTACAGCCCGCGCAGGCTGAAGGCGACCTCGGCCAGCGAGCCGGCCAGCACGTAGACCCACGCCGGCAGCATGACCCGGTCCCGCCGCAGCGCGAGCCGGGCCAGCTCGCCGACCCCGGCCAGCCCGGTGCCGCGCCGGGCCGCGGGACGAGCCCGGGCCGGCCGGGCCGCCGGGGCCGCCGCGGTCACGCCCGCGCCGCGTAGTGCCGCAGGAATAGCTCCTCGAGCGTCGGGGGGCGGCTGACCAGGCTGCGCACGCCCGCCGCCACCAGCCGTCCCAGCAGCTCATCGAGGTGGCCGGCGTCGACCTCGCAGTGCAGGCGGGTCACCGGGCCCGGCCCGGGCTCCACCGTCACGTCGTGGAGCCCGGCCAGCGACCCGAGATCCGGGCGGGCGGCCAGCTCGGCGGTGATCGAGGTACGGGCCAGGTGGCGCAGCTGGGCCAGCGTCCCGGTCTCGACCGTGGCGCCCGCGCGGATGATCGTCACCCGGTCGCACAGCGCCTCCACCTCGGACAGGATGTGGCTGGACAGCAGGACCGTCCGGCCGCGCTTGCGCTCGTCCTGCACGCAGTCCCGGAAGACCGCCTCCATCAGCGGGTCCAGGCCGGCCGTCGGCTCGTCCAGGATGAGCAGCTCAGCGTCCGACGCGAGCGCCGTGATCAGCGCGACCTTCTGCCGGTTGCCCGTCGAGTAGGTCCGGGCCTTCCTGGCCGGGTCCAGGGCGAAGCGCTCGATCAGCGCGGCCCGCCGGCCGGCGTCCTGGCCGCCGCGCAGCCGGCCGAGCAGGTCGATGATCTCGCCGCCGGTCAGGCCCGGCCACAGCGTGACGTCGCCCGGCACGTAGGCCAGCCGGCGGTGCAGCGCCACCGCCTCCCGCCAGGGATCCCCGCCCAGGAGCCGGGCCGTCCCGCCGCCGGACCGGAGCATGCCGAGCAGGATCCGGATCGTCGTTGTCTTGCCCGCCCCGTTCGGCCCGAGGAAGCCGTGCACCTCCCCGGCGGCGACGCCGAGGTCGAGCCCGTCCAGCGCCACCGTCCGGCCGTACGACTTGCGCAGGCCGGAGACCTCAATAACCTGGGTCATGACCGCGAGAGTACATCGTATTCACGAAATCATGAATTTAACGAAACGAAGGGCGCCCGGAACTCGTGCCTCCCCGTCGCAGCGCCGCCCCGGCCGGGCCGCCCGGCCCGTCCCCGAGCCCGGCCCGCCCGCCGGACGGCGCGGCTGAGTCCCCGGCCGGTGCCGGGCCGGCCGCGGCGGCGGTCGGCGCGTTCATCGAGCGGTTCGCCGGGCTGCTGTACGAGGCCGGCATGCCGCGGATGCCCGCGCGGGTGTTCACCGCCCTGCTGGCCGCCGACGCGGGCCGGCTGACGGCCGCTGACCTGGGCGGCCGGCTGGGGGTCAGCCCGGCGGCGGTGTCCGGGGCGGTGCGCTACCTGGCCCAGCTCGGCCTGGTGGCGACCACGGGCGAGCCGGGCTCGCGGCGGCTGTCCTACCGCGTGCCGGATGACGTCTGGGGCCAGCTGGCCGAGGCCCGCAACGCCACCATGGCCCGGATGAGCGCCACCCTGCTCGACGGGGTCGCGCTGCTGGGCGCCGGCACCCCGGCCGGCCAGCGGCTGGCCGGCACCGCCCGCTACTTCGACTTCGTGCTGGGCGAGCTGGCCGACGCCGACGAGCGCTGGCGGCAGTTCGCGGCCGGCCGGGACGGCTCGGTAAGGTCTGCGGCCGGGCATACCGGGGCGGACCGGGCCGGCCCGGATGGCGCCCGGGCGGGCGGCCGGCCATGATGAGCATGCCGACGCAGAGTGGCGGGAGCCCATTCGTTTCGTCGTGAGAATTTCTGATTGCCGTTGAGCGTTGGTAATACTAAGGCAACGCAGGCGACGGCGAGAGAGGCTGTGACGTGGGGCGCGATCCAGGGGACCTGTACGAGCTGAGTCCCGCCGCACCCGAGCCGGACGGCGATCTCGTGATGCTCTACTACCTCGATGGCTTCATCGACGCGGGTAGCGCCGGGCGGCTCCTGGCCACCCACCTGTCCAGCTCGCTGGAGGGCCACGAGGTGGCGCGGTTCGACGTGGACGCGCTGATCGACTACCGGTCACGGCGGCCCGTGATGACCTTTGCCAAGGATCACTGGGAGGACTACGACGCTCCTGAGCTGAACGTCTCTCTGATGCATGACTCCGAGGGCAAGCCGTTCCTCCTGCTCAACGGGCTGGAGCCGGACCGCGAGTGGGAGGCGTTCACCAGCGCGGTGCGCCAGCTGGCGGGTGACCTGGGCGTCCGGCTGGCGGTGGGGTTCCACGGCATCCCGATGGGCGTGCCGCACACCCGGCAGCTCGGCGTCACGGCGCACGCCACCCAGCCCGGCCTGATCGACGGCTACCGGCCCCTGGTCGACAAGCTCCAGGTGCCCGGCAGCGCCGCCGCGCTGCTCGAGTACCGCCTCGGGCAGGACGAGCGCCCCGCGGTCGGCTTCGCCGTGCACGTGCCGCACTACCTGGCCCAGGCCGCCTACCCGGCGGCCGCGGTGACGCTGCTGGAGTCGGTGCAGCGGGCCACCGGCCTCATCCTGCCGGGTGACTCGCTGCGCGAGGCCGCGCGCCGCACCGACCAGGAGATCACGCGGCAGGTCGAGGGCTCCGCCGAGGTGACCGAGGTCGTCGAGGCGCTGGAGCAGCAGTACGACGCGTTCACCGCGGACCGGGAGAACCTGCTGGGCGACGAGTCCGAGCCGATGCCGACGGCCGAGGAGCTGGGGGCCGAGTTCGAGCGGTTCCTGGCCGAGCAGCAGGGCCGCGGGGACAGCCCGGAGTCCTGACCCCGTCCCTGCCCCCGCCGTCTCCCCGCCCGGCTGTGCTGGCTAGCTGACCTCGTTCAGCTGGCCGGTGGCCACGTCGAAGACGAAGCCGCGGACCTGGTCGGTATACGGGACGAACGGGCTGGCCTTGATCCGCGCGATGGACTGGCGGACGTCGCCGTCCAGGTCGGGGAAGGCCTCGGCCGCCCACGGCGGCTTGATCCCGGTCTCCTCCTGGATGCTGGCCTTGAAGTCGTCGTCGGTAAACGTGAGCATGCCGCACTCGGTGTGGTGGATCAGGATGATCTCGCGGGTGCCCAGGAGCCGCTGGCTGATGGCCAGCGAGCGGATCTCGTCATCGGTCACCACCCCGCCCGCGTTCCGGATGACGTGCGCCTCGCCATCGTTCAGGCCCAGGATGGCGTAGACGTTGAGCCGGGCGTCCATGCAGGCGATGACGGCCACGCCGAGCGACGGGGGCAGCGGCAGCGGGCCGGAGAATGATTCGGCGTACCGCTGGTTATTCGTCACAAGCTGGTCAGTTTGAGACATCGTTGGTCCTCTCGACGGCAGCTGGACTTCCGGGTCAGTTTATTAAAGACAATGATGATCGGAATAGAGGTCTATGAGGTAAGAGTTCCTGCAGGGCAGCTGTGAGATCAGAGTGTTCCCGCGTGTCACGGCCGCCTCGCCTCGCGCAGGAGGGGACACTGAGGGCGGAGATTTTCGGGGGCGCCAGGCGATGCGGGCCGCGGATACGGGGGTATACCGCGGTTACCGGTATCGCGGCGTGCCCACCAGGAGGCAACGCCGCGAGCCGGGCCAGTTCCCCGGTGCTGCGGGCCAGCGTCACTTAGGTGGTGCGCTCGCCACGGGTACCGCCAGCGCGGCGCACCAGCGGGTGCGCCGGCGAGCGCGACGCCGGCCACAACGGCGCCAGCCCGCCGCGAAGCGGGCGGCGGCCGCGCCTCCGGTTACGGTGCCGGCGACTACGGGGGAATCGGCCAGTCATGAACCGCAGCGCGGTACGGGCGCTTCAGGCGCCGCAGACCCAGGTCGCGCGGGGCGACCTGCTGGTGCTGACCGAGGCCGGGGACCCGCTCCGCGGCCCGGTGCCCTGCCCGGCCGCCCCGCTGATCGCCGGGTCGCTGCGGCGCCGCGGCCTGCACTGCGTGCTCGGCCCGGTGCACCGGCTGGATGAGGTAGACGGCATCGCGGGCGCTGCCGTCTACCTGGCCATCTGCGACCAGCGGGACGGCAGCGTGGCCGGGCTGGGGGCGGCGGCCGCGGGCGCCGACCGGCGGGCGGCCGCCGCGGCGATGGCCGCGGTGGAGGAATGGGCCGCGGTGACCGGGACCCGGCGGCTGGTGCTGGCGGGCCGGCCGTGGTGCGGTGGCGCGCTCCGGGCGCTGGAGGCCGCCCGGCGCATGGTCACGACCTACGGGACCCCGGACGGCCCGGCGGTCCCGGCCCAGGCCCGCCACTTTGGCGGGGACGGCGATGACGGCCCGGCCGGGGACAGCTATGACGGCCTGGCCGGGGGTGCTGGCGGCGAGGCCGGGGGCGCTGGCGGCGAGGCCGGGAGTGCAGGCGGCGGGGCCGGGAGTGCAGGCGGCGGGGCCGGCGCCGCCGGGGACGGCAGCCGCGCGGCGGGGCTCCAGGCGGCGGCGCGCTACGCGGAAGGGCCCGCGGGACCGGCGTCAGGCGCGGGACCGGCGGCGGGCGCCCCGGGCCGGCCGGTCTACATCCTCGGCGAGCTGGCCGGGCCGCCCGAGGCCCTGTCCGACCTGGCCGCGGGCGGCGCCGTGGCCATCACGTCGCTGGACGGCCTGGCGCCGGGCGACGTAGTCGTCTTCCCGGCGGCCGGGGTCGCGCCCAGCGTCCTGGCCCAGGCGGCCGCCCTGGGACTGACGGTGATGGACGCGACCTGCCCGGTCGTCGCCCGGGTCCAGGACGAGGCTGAGCAGCTGACCGCGGACGGCGAGGACCTGCTGCTCATCGGCCTGGCCGCGGGCGCCGCGGCGGCCGGGATCACCGGCCGCGCGCCCGGCCGCGCGACGGTGGTCGAGACCGCCGCCGGGACGGCCGGGCTGCGCGTCGTCGACGCGCGGCGGGTGTCCTACCTGCTCCAGCCGGGCATCCCGGTCGAGTCGGCCACGTCCATGATCGCCGCCCTGCGATCGCGCTTCCCGGCCGCGCGCGGGCCGCATCCGGACGCGTTGTGCTACGCGCCGTCCGACCGCGCGCAGACCATCCGCGCCGTGGCCGCCGGCAGCGACCTGATGCTCGTCCTGGGCGACCCCGACAGCGCTGACGCCCGCCAGGCCTGCGGGCTGGCCCGGGCCGGCGGAGCCCGGACGCAGGTCATCGCCTCGGCCGGCGATCTCACGCCGGCGCTGCTCAGCGGGGTCACCGCCATCGGGATGGCCGAGTCGACCTCGGCCCCGTCGGCCCTGGCCGGCCAGATCATCGCCGCGCTGTCGGGCCTCGGCCCGCTCAGCGTGGCCCGCCGCCAGGTCGGCACGACCGTCACGGACGGGCCGCCCGCCGAGGCGGCTCGCCCGCGCTGACCGGTCCCGGCGGCCGGGCCGGGCCGGGACTGCGCGGTGCGCCTGCCACTTGCCAGACGGGATACGCTAGATCGACCTGGAGAATTTGAGTGACAGCTTGGCGACCAGGATAAAAACGCCTAAAGAGTCCGCGCCCTCCCGGCGCGCTCTGCGGTCGCCGGGCACTGAAGGAGCGCGGTGACCGAGCATACGGGGTCTGGGAGTACCGCTACGAGCAGTACCGCTGGCCGCAGCAACGCCGTCAGTACGGCCGCTGCGGGCGCTGCCGCCGCAGGCACGGGCGCTGGCCGTCGTCCTGAGCGGGCCAGCACGGCGGCGCTGCGGGCAGCCATGAGCGAGCGGATCCTGGTCCTGGACGGCGCCTGGGGGACGATGCTGCAGGGCGCCGGGCTGGCCCCCGAGGACTACCGGAACGACCGGTTCCGCGACCACCCGCATGACCTGACCGGCGACCCGGACCTGCTGAACCTGACCCGCCCGGACGTGATCCTCGACACCCACCGCCGGTACCTGGCCGCGGGCGCGGACATCACGACGACCAACACCTTCACGGCGACCAGCGTCGGGCAGGCCGATTACGGCCTGCAGGCCGCGGTCCGCGAGATGAACATCGCGGGCGCGCGGCTGGCCCGGCAGGCGGCCGATGAGGCCGGCGGCCGGTTCGTGGCCGGGTCCGTCGGGCCGCTGAACGTCACGCTCTCGCTGTCGCCGCGGGTGGACGACCCGGCGTTCCGGACCATCACCTTCGACCAGGTCCGCGACGCGTACGCGGAGCAGATCGCGGCCCTGGCCGAGGGCGGCGTCGACCTGCTCCTGATTGAGACGATCTTCGACACGCTGAACGCCAAGGCAGCCATCAGCGCCGCCCGCGAGGTCGCGCCCGACCTGCCGCTGTGGATCTCGGTCACCATCGTGGACCTGAGCGGGCGGACGCTGTCCGGGCAGACCGTCGACGCGTTCTGGACCTCCATCGCGCACGCCGAGCCCCTGATCGTCGGGATCAACTGCTCGCTGGGCGCGGCGCAGATCCGGCCGTACGCCGAGGCGCTGGCGCAGATCGCCCCGGTCTACTCCAGCTGCCACCCGAATGCGGGCCTGCCGAACGCGTTCGGCGGCTACGACGAGCAGCCCCACGAGACGGCCGGGATGCTGCGCGGCTTCGCCGAGGCCGGCCTGCTCAACGTCGCCGGCGGCTGCTGCGGCACCGGGCCCGAGCACATCGCCCAGATCGCCCGCGCCGTCGCCGGGCTGCCGCCGCGCGCGGTGCCCGAGATCGCGCCGCGGCCGCGGTTCAGCGGGCTCGAGCGGTTCGAGATCGGCCCCGACACCGGGTTCGTGATGATCGGCGAGCGCACCAACATCACCGGCTCGGCCCGGTTCCGGCGGATGATCGAGGCCGGCGACTACCAGGCCGCCGTGGCCGTGGCCGCCGAGCAGGTCCGGGGCGGCGCGAACCTGCTGGACGTGAACATGGACGCCGACCTGCTCGACGGCGAGCAGGCCATGACCACCTTCCTGAACCTGATCGCGACCGAGCCCGAGGTGGCGCGGATCCCGGTCATGATCGACAGCTCCCGGTGGGGCGTGCTGGAAGCCGGGCTGAAGTGCGTGCAGGGCAAGGGCGTGGTCAACTCGATCAGCCTGAAGGAAGGCGAGGAGCCCTTCCTGCGGCAGGCCCGGCGGATCCGCGACTACGGCGCGGGCGTCGTGGTCATGGCCTTCGATGAGCAGGGCCAGGCCGACACCGTAGAGCGCAAGGTATCCATCTGCGCCCGGGCCTATGACCTGCTGACCGGGCCGGTCGGGTTCAATCCGCAGGACATCATCTTCGACCCGGCCATCCTGGCCGTGGCCACGGGGATCGAGGAGCACAACGGGTACGGCAAGGCGTTCATCGACGCGCTCCCGCTGATCCGCGAGCGATGCCCCGGCGTCCGGCTGAGCGGGGGCATCTCGAACCTGTCGTTCTCCTTCCGCGGCAACGACGTGGTGCGCGAGGCCATGCACTCCGCGTTCTTGTTCCACGCGATCACGGCCGGCCTGGACATGGGTATCGTCAACGCCGGCCAGCTCGCCGTCTACCAGGACATCCCGGCCGACCTGCTGGAGCTGGTCGAGGACGTCATCTTCGACCGGCGGCCCGACGCGACCGACCGGCTGGTCAGCTTCGCCGAGACGGTCAAGGGCTCAGCCACCCGGCGGGAGGTGGACCTGTCGTGGCGCGAGGCGCCGGTCGAGAAGCGGCTCGCCCACGCCCTGGTGCACGGGATCGTCGACTTCATCGAGGCCGACACCGAGGAGGCGCGGCTGGCCGCGGACCGGCCCCTCGACGTGATCGAGGGCCCGCTGATGGACGGCATGAAGATCGTGGGCGACCTGTTCGGCTCCGGCCAGATGTTCCTGCCGCAGGTGGTGAAGAGCGCGCGGGCGATGAAGCGGTCCGTGGCCTACCTGGAGCCGTTCATGGAGGCCGAGAAGGAGCAGGCCCTGCGGGAGGGCCGCGCGTCCACCGGCCGGGCGCAGGGCAAGGTCGTCATGGCCACGGTGAAGGGCGACGTTCACGACATCGGCAAGAACATCGTGGGCGTGGTGCTGGGCTGCAACAACTACGAGGTGATCGACCTCGGCGTGATGGTCCCGGCCGACAAGATCCTGGACACCGCCGTGGCCGAGGGGGCCAGCGCCGTCGGGCTGTCCGGGCTGATCACGCCCTCGCTGGACGAGATGGTGAACGTGGCCGGCCAGATGCGCCGGCGCGGCCTGATCCTGCCCCTGCTGATCGGCGGGGCAACGACCTCGCGGCAGCACACGGCCGTGCGGATCGCCCCGGCCTACGACGGGTCGGTGGTGCATGTCCTGGACGCGTCCCGGGTGGCCGGCGTCATGTCCGACCTGCTCGACCCGGTCCGGGCCGGCCAGCTGGACCAGGCCAACCGGGCCGAGCAGGACCGGCTCCGCGAGCAGTACGCCAGCAAGCAGCGCCGGCCGCTGATGCCGATCGCGGCGGCCCGGGCCAACCGGGAGCAGGTCTCGTTCGATGACCTGCCGGTGCCGGAGTTCACCGGGACCCGGGTCCTGGCGCCGGGCCTGACCACCCTGCGGGAGCTGATCGACTGGCAGTTCTTCTTCGTGGCCTGGGAGCTGAACGGCAAGTTCCCGGCCATCCTGCAGCAGCCCGCCGCGCGGGAGCTGTATGACGACGCGCTGGCCCTGCTGGACGAGATCATCGAGCAGGGCCTGCTGCAGGCCCGCGCCGTGTACGGCTTCTGGCCGGCCCACGCGGAGGGCGATGACATCGTGGTCGAGGACGGGCCGCGGTTCCCGATGCTGCGCCAGCAGTCCGAGCGCACCGACGGCCGGCCGAGCCGCAGCCTGGCCGACTACATCGCGCCCGCGCGCGACCACCTCGGCGCGTTCGCCGTGGCCATCCACGGCGCGCAGCGCCTGGCCCAGAAGTACGAGGGCGAGCAGGACGATTACCGCGCGATCATCGTGCGGGCGCTGGCCGACCGGCTCGCCGAGGCCTGCGCGGAGTACGTGCACCTGGAGGCGCGCCGCGCCTGGTACGAGCCCGGCGTGGTGCCGGACATCAGCGAGCTGCACGCCGAGCGGTTCCGCGGCATCCGGCCGGCCTTCGGCTACCCGGCCTGCCCGGATCACTCGGAGAAGACCAAGCTGGTGGACCTGCTCGGCGCGCGGCGGATCGGCCTCGGGCTGACCGAGTCGTTCGCCATGACGCCCGCCGCCGCCGTCAGCGGGCTGCTGTTCGCCAACCCCGGGTCTCGCTACTTCGCGATCGGCCGCATCGGCCCGGACCAGGTGGCCGACTATGCCGCGCGCAAGGGCATCGAGCTGGCCGAGGCCGAGCGGTGGCTAGGGCCGAACCTGTCCTACGAGCCGGGCGACCAGCCCGGCCGCCAGGCGGCGCCGGAGACCACCCGGGCACCCGGGGCGGCCGCGGCCGCCGGGTCAGGTGCCGGCCGCTAGGCTCGCGGTCATGACCGATCTGGCAGATTTCACCGGGCTGGTGCGCCGGGAGCACGGGCTCAGCGTGGTGTCCACGCTGCGCGCGAACGGCACGATCCTGTCGTCGGTAGTCAACGCGGGCGTGCTGGACCATCCGGTAACCGGCGCCCCGGTCATCGGGTTCACGACCCGGCGGGGCGCGGCCAAGCTGGCCCACCTGCGCGCCCGACCGCGGGCCACCCTGGTGGTCCGGGCCGGCTGGGAGTGGGCCGCCGCCGAGGGGCGCGCCGAGCTGGCCGGCCCGGACGACCCGATGGCGGGCGTGGACGCCGAGCGCCTGCGCGTGCTGCTGCGCGATGTCTTCATCGCGGCGGGCGGCACGCATGACGACTGGGCGACCTATGACGCGGTGATGGCGCAGGAAGGCCGGGCCGCCGTCCTGCTGGCCGCGGAGCGGCTGTACTCCAACCCGCCGGCGCCCGCGGCCGGCTGAGCCGGGCGCGGGTCAGCCGGGTCAGGAGGCGCGGTAGGCCCGCAGGAAGACGTCGAGGCCGCCCATGATGATCGCCTCGAGGTCATCGCCGCTGAGCGGGATCAGGCCGAACAGGCCCCGGTTGTTGACCTGGCCCAGGGTCAGGGCGGTGAGATAGCCGGCCGCCTGCGCCGGGTCATCGATAGCCAGGCCGCTGCCGGCGGGCAGGCTGGCCAGGGCGCGGGCCAGCAGCGGCGTGATGGCCGCCCGGTCTGACCGCCGGCCCTGCCACAGGTCCAGGATCTCCGGGAAGCGCGGCGCCTCGCTGATCATGAGGTGCAGGAGGGCGGCCCGCTCGTCGCTGCCGGCCATCTCGCGGGCGACACCGCGCAGGAAGCCGGCCAGCTTCTGCCGGGCGTCACCCGGCCGGTCCAGCTCACGGTCAGCGATGACCCGCACCTGGTCCAGGAGCCCGTTGTAGGTGTCCTCGACGACCGCCAGGAACAGCCGCTCCTTGTCGGGGTAGTGGCTGTAGACGGTCCGCTTGGACACCCCGGCCTGAGCGGCGATGGCGTCCACGCTGGTCCGCTCGTACCCGTCCCGGACGAACAGGCCGAGCGCGGCCCGGGCAATCGCCGCCCGCTTGGCGGGATAGCGGGGCTCGTCCGCAATCGCCCGCGGCGGCTCACGCTGCTGCGTCGTCACGGCGCCAGCCTATCCCGGCTCAAACTAAACTGCACCGTGTAGTTGATTAAGGTGAACTGCACGGTTTAGTTTCGGTCGCATGAGGCCGACGACCCTGCCCCCGCACCACGAGACCCCAGCCGCCCCTGACTCCCGTCAGGACAGCCCGGCCGACAGCCCGGCGCTGGCCGGCGCCCCGGCCGCCGCCCCGAAGGCCGGCCGCCTGGACCCGGCGCTGATCCGGCTGGCCGTGGTCCTGCTCGTCGGCGGGATCGCGCCCTTCCTCGACACGACCATCGTGAACGTGGCCGTCGCGTCCGTCGCGCATGGCCTGCACGCACCCGTCTCGTCTGTGCAGTGGGTCCTGACCGGGTACCTGCTGTCGTTCGCCATGGTCGTCCCGCTCAGCGCCTGGGCGCTGGCCCGGTTCGGCGGCCGGGCGACGTGGACTTTCTCGCTGGCGGTCTTCCTGGCCGGCTCGGCGCTGTGCGGGGCCGCCTGGAACATCGGCAGCCTGATCGCCTTCCGGGTCCTCCAGGGCATCGGCGGCGGCATGCTGGTGCCGATCATGATGACGCTGCTGGTCCAGGCGGCCGGCGGACGCCAGCTGGGACGGCTCATGTCCACCATCAGCCTGCCCGTGGTGATCGTGCCCGTCCTCGGCCCGGTCGCGGGCGGCCTGATCGTCAGCAACCTCAGCTGACGGTGGATCTTCTACGTCAACGTCCCGATCTGCCTGGCCGGCCTGATCCTGGCCTGGCGCGCCCTGCCCCGGCCGGCCGCACCGCCGGCGGGCCGCCGGGCGGCGAAGCTGGATATCGCCGGGCTGGCCCTGCTCTCCCCCGGCCTGGCCGCGACCCTGTACGGGCTGGCCCAGGTCAGCACGCACGGCGGCTTCGGCAGCGCGGCCGTCCTGATCCCGGTGGCGGCCGGCCTGGCCGCTACCGGACTGTTCGCGGCGCACGCGCTGCGGCTGCGCCGGCGGGCAGACGGGCCCGGCACGGTGGTGCCGATCCTCGACCTGCGGCTGCTGCGCTCCCGGTCGTTCACCGGGTCGGCGGCGCTGATGTTCGTCTTCGGGCTGTCGCTGTACGGCGCGATGTTCCTGCTCCCGCTGTACTACCAGGAGGTACGCGGGTCGAGCGCGCTCGCGGCGGGCCTGCTGCTGGCGCCGCAGGGGCTCGGCACCCTGCTGCCGCGGCTGGTCGTCGGCCAGCTCACCGACCGGCTGGGCCCGCGGCCGGTCGTGCTGGCCGGCATCGTTCTCGCGACGCTGGGCACGGTCCCGTTCGCCCTCGCCGGCGCGCACACCAGCGAGCTCCTGCTGAGCCTGGCCCTGGTGGTGCGGGGCGCCGGCCTGGGCGCGGCCACCATCGCGGTCATGGCCGCGGCCTATCAGGGCCTGAGCCCGGCGGAGATCCCGCACGCCAGCAGCGCGACCCGGATCACGCAGCAGGTGGGCGGCGCGTTCGGCGCCTCGGTCCTGGCCGTCATCCTGGAGCGGCAGGCCATCGCGCACGCCGGCACCGGGCTGGCGGGCGCGGCCGGGGCGTTCGGCGCGACCTTCTGGTGGTGCCTCGCCCTCACCCTGCTGGCGCTGGCCCCCGCGCTGCTGCTCGCCGGCCGGGCCCGCCGGCGCGCGCCGGCTACCTCAGGTACGTGAGGCCGACGGTGGTGCCGTTCACCGACAGGGAGCCGGGAAAGTCGGGCAGCAGCCCGGCCGTGTACGACACGCGGATCGTGACCGGGGAGCCGGGCCGCACCGTCCCGCCCGGCTGGCTCACGCCGATCCCGGACGGGGCCGAGATGCTGAACGAGACCGGCCCGTTCGCGGCGGTCAGGGTGAACGAGCCGCCCCACTCATTGGTGCCGCCCTCGGTCATCGATACCGTGGCCGGCGATTCGCTCAGGACGGGCGGCGGGGGCGCGCGGGTGGGCGACGGCGCTGAGGTAGGCGGCCGGGTTCTGGACGGGGCGGCCGAGGACGAGGCCGGTGCCGCCGCCGGCGTCCCGGGCCGGGCCGACGCGCCCGGCGGCGCGGGCGAGCGACCCGGCGGGGACGAGATCAGCCGGCCCGGGTCGGGAGTCGGCTCGCCCGCCGGAGCGGAGCTCCCCGCCGTCGCGGCGCCGGGCGCGGAGAGCGGGATAGTCCCCGCCGCGTCGGCGGGCGCGCGGCCGGCGTCCCGGCCGTGCAGCACCACGGCGGCGATGCCGCCCCCGACGGCCAGGACCAGCACGGCCGCTCCGACGGCCAGCCCGCGGGCCGCGGGACGGCGCATCCCAGAGCGGAGCATGGCGGGACGGCGCATCGCGGGACCGCGCAGGGCCGGGCGGCGGGCCGCGAGGCGGCCCATCGCGGAGCGGGCTGACCGCCCGGATCGCCCCGCCCGGCCAGCCGGGGCGATCTGGACGGGGAATCCGGCCGGGTCGAACGGCGCGGCCCGGCCGACGACCTCGTCCCGGTAGCTGACGGCCTCGGGGCTGTCGTCGGGGACCAGCCACAGCACGTGCTCGCGCAGGCTGTCCGGCAGCGGCGGCAGGGGGAGAATCCGGAGCAGCATCGCCCGGCCCAGGACCTGACGGCGGCGGCGGCCGCACACCGCGCAGCCGTCGATGTGCCGCCGGGCCCGGGTGCGCCACACCACCGCCGGGCGGCCGTCCCAGCCATCGAGCAGCGCATCCAGGCCGGGGCACTGACCCCCGCCCGTGGCCGCCACCAGGAGCGTTCCCAGCGACCGGTCCAGCTGATCCGCGGTCGTGGCCGCCAGCGCGCGGGCCTGGGCCGCCGGCATGCCTAACACGGCGCCCAGGTCAGCGTCCTGCAGGCCATGCCGCCGGCTGAGCTCGGCGACCTCGCGCTCGCCGGGAGTCAGCCGGCCGGCCGCTTCCAGCACCAGGTACCGGAGCTCGCCCTGGCCGGGGTCAGCCGATCCGTCCGCGGTCGTCAGGGCGGCCCCCGGGTCGCCCGCCGGGTCCGGCTGGGCCGGCCAGGCCCCGGCGCGCAGCCGGGCCTGGGCCTCGTTCCGGGCGACCCCGTACAGCCATGGCCGTAACCGGGCCTGATTGCGTAAGCCGCCCAGCCGGGCGGCGGCGATGATGAAGGTGTCCTGCACTGCGTCCGCGGCGTCCGAGGGCTCCGCGAGCACGCTCCGGCAGTAGCCGTATAAGCCCGCCGCGTGGGCGTCGTAGGCCGCGGCCAGCCCGTCCGGATCGCCTGCGGCTAAATCGGCGGCAATATCCCGGTCTCGCATGAGGCAACGTTAGGGTCCGGGCCTGCCCGAGAAGGCCCACTTCGCAACATTCCGGAGGATGACCGTGCCATCGCGGGATGACCGTGCCGGCCGTGAACGACCCGGCACCTCGTCGACGGCCGCGGCGTGATCGCGGTACCGGTGCCGGTCTCGCCGGGAACCGGCGCCCCGCCCTGGCCGGGCGGGCCAGGGCGCCCGGTCAGGTCAGGCGCAGGGAGCCGGCCGCCTCGGTCATGCCCGGCGAGCCCTGGCCGGAGTCGGCCGGCGGGGATGTCGGCGGGGATGTGGTGGGGAACGGGGTCGGATCGTAGGTGGACTCCGACGGCGACGGTGACGCCGAGGCTGACGGCGAGGCCGACTTGGTCGGCGAGGATGACTTGGCGGGCGGAGACGTCGCGGGCGGAGACGTCGCCGGGATTATGACGGGCTGGGTCGGCGCGCCGGCCGGCGACGGGCTGGGCGACGACGGGGTCACGGACCTGGGGCTGATCAGCGGAGTCGGCGGCGGCGCGGTCGTGCTGATCGCGCCGGCCAGGTCATGGCGGTGCCCGGCGGTCTTGGCGTGACCGTGCCCGGCCAGCAGGGCGTACGTCGTGGCCGCACCGCCGCCGAGCAGCAGCACGAGCGCTCCGGCCGCGGCCAGGAGGACCAGCATCGAGCGCTCGCCGGCATGGCGCCGGCGGCCAGGGCCGCCCGGGCCGGGACCGCCTGCGCCGCCGGCCCCGGAGCCGCTGGCCCCGCCCGCGCCGCGGCCGCGCCCGGATCGAGCCGCCGCGGCGGCCGGCGCGATCTGGACCGGGAACCCAGCCGGGTCAAACGCGCCGGCCCGGCTGACAACCCGGCCCCGGTACCCGGCCGCCTCCGGGCTGTCGTCGCTCACCAGCCGCATCAGGTGGTCGCGCAGCCCGGCGGGCAGCGGGACGAGCGGCAGGACGCTCAGCAGCATGGCCGGGCTGAGCACCTCGCGCTTGCGCGCGGAGCAGATGTCGCAGCTCTCGATGTGGCGGCTGACCCGCTTGCGCCACAAGGCGGTCAGCCTGCCGTCCCAGGAGTCCAGGATCGCGTCCAGCTCGATGCAGTCCCGGCGCCCGGTCCGGGCCACGAGCAGCGCCCCCAGCGCCCGCTCCAGCTGCGCCCGGGCCCGCGAGGCCAGGGCGTGCGCCTGGCCGGCCGGCACGCCCAGCACGCCGGCCAGGTCCGCGCCGGCCAGGTCATGCCGCAGGTTGAGCTCGATGACCTCGCGGTCACCGGGATTCAGCCCGGCGATGGCGTCGGTCATCAGCCGGCGGAGCTCATCGCGCTGGGCGAAGCCAACGACGTTGTCCACGTCATCGGTCATCTCGCCGGCCTGGTCCAGATCCGCCTGCCGGGCCCGGGCCCGCAGGCGGCCGTGACACTCATTGCGCGCCACGGCGTACAGCCAGGACCGGAAACGGGCCGGATTCCGGAGACCGCTGACCTTGACCGCGGCAATGACAAATGTGTCCTGAACCGCGTCCGCGGCGTCGGCCGGCTCGCCCAGCAAACTCCGGCAGTAGCCGTACAAGCCCGCCGCGTAACTGTCATAGGCAGCAGAAAGACCCGCAGGGTCGCCAGCAATGATGGCGGCGACAATGTCGCGGTCTGACACGAAACCCACGGTAGGTGCTTAGTGCCCGGCCCAGGCGGAAAACCCACCAATATCCTGGTCTTTCCTTCCGATATGCGGGCCGGATGCCGATGAGCCTCCCCCTCACGGGCCCGTCAGCATCCGGCCCCTACTCACCGTGATGCGCGTGTCACTGGCGGACCGGGGCGGCGCCGGGGAACCGGCCCCTGTGCGGCTCCGAACGGCGTGCGCCCACCAGCCCGGACAGGCTCGGGTCGGACCTCCTCCCCTGACGGCGGCCGCCTGCCGGGCGCGGATCATGGCCGGAACACCAGTAGGAGTCGCGGGCCGGTCTCCCGCCAACAACTTTTGCGCCCAAAATGCGCCGTCCGCGGATCTGCCCCGCGCCGGGTGTTGTCACGATGGCCATCGAGAACGGGCTTAATGATCGCGACGACTTACCGGGGTCAAGAAACGCGGTAAAGCGGTCGCGGTCCATGAGGCGCGCCCTGGCCGGAGGGGCGGTGCTGCGGGTGGCGGCTAGCTGGCGGGGGGCCGGCTGGACCAGGACGGGTCGCCGGACGGCGACGGGTCGCCGGACGGCGCGGGCGAGGACGAGGAGGACGGGGGGGACGATGACGGCGCGGGCGCGGACGGGGGGAACTCGACGACGACCGCCAGGCCGGCCGGGCTGACGATGAGGATGCTCCGGAACGGGACGCTGTCGCTGGCCACGACGGAGACGGTAATGGTGACCGGCGTGCCGGGGACGACCGTGCCGGAGTCAGGCTGGACGGTGAAGCCCGCCGGGGCCCCGACGGAGAAGGACGCCGGGGCGCCGGCGGCCGTGATGGTGAACGTGCCGCTCCAGGTGACGCTCGCATCCTGGGCCGCCGCCGCGCGGGCGGCCTCGGCCCGGACCAGGACAGAGTCGAACGGCCCGGAGCCCGCCGGCGCGGACCCCGCGGCGTCGCCGGCGGCCTGGTCGGGGGCCAGCACGACGGTCTCGGGGGCCTCGCTCAGCACACCCGCCGCAGGGGAGGAGACGGGCGGGGACGACGAGCCGGGGGGCCGGGACACGGGGGGCGAGGACGCCGGGGACGAGGCGGGCGCGGAACCGGAGGCGGGGGGCGGGGAACCCGGCACCGCGGCGGACGAGGTGGCCGCGGGCGCCGCCGGCGCGGACTGCGCTCCGTGCTGGACGCCGGCGGGCTGCGGGCTCGTCGCGCCGGCCGCGGAGCTGGCCGGGGGGGCGCCGGCGGGAGCCGCCCCGGATGGCACCGGGCCGACCTGCGGGCTGGTCACGTCCAGGGATTTCGACGAGCCGGTCACCATCAGGTAGGCCACCGAGGCGCCGCCGAGCAGGAACAAGCCGGCCGCGACGCCGACGCTGGCCAGGACGGAACGGCCGGGAGCAGGGGGGCCGGCCGCCCCCGGGCCGCTGTGCCGCCCGCGCCCGCGGCGGTCGCGGCGCCGGACCGCGGCGACGGGGGCGAGCTGAGCCGGGAACCCGGACGCGGTGAAGGGCTCGGCCCGGGCCGCGACGTGCGCGCGGTACCTGGTGGCCTCGGGGCTGTCGTCCGAGACCAGGCGCAGGACCTGGTAGCGCAGCGCGGCCGGCACGGGGATCAGCGGCAGGACGGTGAGCAGCATGGCCGGGCTGAGGGCGCGGCGCTTGCGCTCGCCGCAGACCGCGCAGTTCTCGATGTGCCGGCTGACCCGCTTGCGCAGCAGCGGCGTGAGCTCGCCGTCCCAGCCGGCCAGCAGCCGGTTCAGCTCGGCGCAGTCCTGCCGCCCGGTGCGGGCCACCAGCAGGGCGCCTAATGACCGCTCGAACTGCCCCCGGGCTCGCGACGCGAGTGCGTACCCCTGGTTCGGCGGGACGCCCAGGGCCTCGGCCAGGTCGGGCCCCTCCAGGTCGTGCCGGAGGTTCAGCTCGATGACCTCGCGGTCACCGGGGTTGAGGCCGCCGATCGCCGCCAGCACCAGGCTCCGCAGCTCGGTGCGCTCGGCCTGCTCGCTGAGGTCGACGTAATCGTCGGCGGCCTCGCCGGCCTCGTCCAGGTCGGCCTGCCGGGCGCGGGCACGCAGCCGGCGATGGCACTCGTTCCGGGCGACCGCGTACAGCCAGGGGCGCAGCCGGTCCGCGTCCCGCAGCCCGCTGAGCTTGACGGCGGCGATGACGAAGGTGTCCTGGACCGCGTCGGCGGCATCCGCGGGCTCGCCCAGCAGGGTCCGGCAGTAGGCATGCAGGCTGGCCGCGTACCGGTCATAGGCCGCAGCCAGGCCGACGGGATCCCCGGCGATGATCGCGGCGACGGTGTCGCGGTCCCCCATGCCCTCCACGGTAAATCGCGAGCGCTGTCCGAGATAGCCCGCGAGACGACTTTTCGGGACGTCTCGCCCGGCGGCCGGCTGGCATCGGGGATTCCGCCGTTTACGAGGGTTCCGGCCGCGCCGGGCCGGGGCGGCTAGCTGCGGAACATGTCGCCGACGATCCCGCCGCTGTCGGCGGACTGCCCGCCCGGCTCCGGCAGGTAGGGCTGGATCGCGTGGGCGAGCTGGACCAGGGGCAGCGACTGGAGCCAGATCTGGCCCGGCCCGGTCAGCGCGACCAGGTGGAAGCCGTCGCCGCCGAACGCGATGTTGGCGATGCCGCGCATCTGGGTGACCTGGAACTGCACGGAGCCCTCGAACATCCCCACGTGCCCGGGGTGCACGAGCAGGGTCTGGCCGGGCGGCAGCTGGTAGGTCGTCAGCTCGCCGGACAGCTCGATCCAGGCCCGGCCCTCGCCGTCCAGGCGCTGCAGTACGAACCCGTCCCCGCCCCACATTCCGCCGCGGAAGCTCTGCTGGAGCCCGACGCTCGGCGTGATGCCGGGCGTCCCGCACAGCCAGCCGTGCTTGTGCACGTAGAAGGCCTGGCCGGGCGTGATGTCGACCGGCATGATGTGGCCGGGCAGCTTGGCCGCGAAGGTGACGGAGCCGGGGCCGGCGTAGTGGGTCAGGAACAGCCCGCCGCCGCCCATCACGCGCTTGAGCCCGCGCATCAGGCCCCCGCCCCCGCCCCCGCCGCCGCCGCTCGCGGACTGTGACAGCTGGATGCCCGGCGTCATCCAGGCCAGCTCGGCGTGGGTGGATACGATCTCCTCGCCCGGCCCGAGGGTGACCTCCAGGATGGGCATCGTCGTGCCCGCGACATTGGCCTGCAACTGGTGCCTCCCGGGAATGTGGTCACGGTGCCGGACGACACCCGAGGCGAAACGTACTGGACCAGCAGCGCAGGAGCGTGCGGACATGCCAGATGATTACCGAGTCCTGAACCAGGCCAGCTGGGACGAGCGGGCCCCGGCGCACGCGGCCGCGCCGGAGTACGCCGTGGAGCAGTTCGTGGCCGACCCTGACTTCCTGAGCGGGGTGGTCCGGTTCGATCAGCCCCGGCTGGGCGACATCCGCGGGCTGCGCGGGGTGCACCTGCAGTGTCATATCGGCACCGACACGCTGTCGCTGGCCCGGCTGGGCGCGGTCATGACCGGGCTGGACTTCTCCCCCGCCGCGCTCGCGCAGGCCCGCGAGCTGGCCCGGCGCACCGGGTCGGCGACAGAGTTCGTGGAATCCGACGTCTACCACGCCGCCGACGTGCTGCCGGCCGGCGGCTTCGACCTGGTCTACACCGGGATCGGCGCGCTGATCTGGCTGCCCAGCATCCGCCGCTGGGCCGGCGTCGTGGCCCGCCTGCTGCGGCCGGGCGGGCGGCTGTTCATCCGCGAGGGGCACCCGGTGCTGTGGGCGCTGCAGGAGGCCCGGCCGGACGGGCTGCTGGCCATCGAGCACACCTACTTCGAGCGCGAGCAGCCTTTTGTCTGGACCGACGGCGGCACGTACGTGACGACAGACGTCGAGTTCCAGCACAACGTTACGCATGAATGGAACCACGGGCTCGGCGAGATCGTCTCCGCCCTGCTGGCCGAGGGCCTGGCCGTCACCGGGCTGACCGAGCACGACAGCGTGCCGTGGGACGCGCTGCCGGGGCAGATGGAGCAGGTGGGCGGCGGCGAGTACCGGCTGGCGGACCGGCCCTGGCGCCTGCCGCACACCTACACCCTGCAGGCCGTGAAGGCGGCCTAGGCTAGCCGCCCGCGAGCGCGGTGGCCAGCCGGTCCAGCTGGTCGTCCGGCGTGCCGAACAGCACCTCGCCGGACATCGCGTTCTTGTAGTACAGGTGGGCGTCGTGCTCCCAGGTGAAGCCGATCCCGCCGTGCAGCCGGATGGTGGCCGACGCGGCCTCGAAGTACGGGGCCGAGGTCAGCACCCGCGCGGCGGCCGCGGCGGCCGGGAAGTCGGCCGGCCGCTCGTCCGCGGCGCGGGCGGCGTCCCGGATCAGGGCGTGAGCCAGTTCCCAGGCGGTCGCCATGTCGGCCAGCTTGTGCTTGACCCCCTGCCACGCGCCGATCGGCCGCCCGAAGGCGATCCGGATCTTGGCGTACTCGGTGGTCATCTCCAGGCATGCGCCCATCGCGCCCAGCTGCTCGGAGGCCAGGGCCAGGTCGGCCAGGGCGGCCGCGAAAGCCAGGGCGCCCGCGGCGTCGCCCGACAGGGCCCGGCCCGGCGTGCCGTCCAGCCGGACGGTGGCCACGGCCCGGCTCGGGTCGGTGCTGGCCAGCGGGGTCACCGACAGGCCGGCCGCGTCGGAGTTGACGGCGAAGATGACCGGCGCGCCGTCCCGGAGCGCCGGGACGAGCAGGACGCCGGCCTGGGCGCCGTTGAGGACCGGGGACAGCTCGCCGGTGAGCGCATCGCCGGAGGCGGTCACCGCGTCGGTGGCCGCCAGGGCGGCCAGGGACACGATCAGCTCGCCGCTGGCCAGGCCGGGCAGCAGGTCAGCCTGGGCGCTCTCGTCGCCGAGCTGCAGCAGCGTCCCGGCGGCCAGGGCGCCGGCCACCAGCGGCGAGGCCACCAGGTTGGTGCCCAGCTCGGTCAGGGCGACCGACAGGGCGGAGTAGCCCGCCCCGGCGCCGTCGTGCTCCTCGGGGATGACCAGCCCGGCCAGGCCCAGCTGCGCGGACATCTGCTTCCACAGCTCCGCGTCGAAGGGCGCGCCGGAGTCCATCAGCTCGCGCAGCTTGGTCACCGGGCTGCGGTCGGTGACGAAGCGCCGGACCGAGTCCTGCAGCGCCCGCTCGTCGTCATTCAGGATCAGTGCCATGGTCGCTCCTAGCGCTTCAGTGTGCCGACGGCCAGCTGGTTGAACGGGACGCTGCGGTCCACGCCGGGATCCTTGGGCAGGCCCAGGACGCGCTCGCCGATGATGTTGCGCTGGATCTCGTTGCTGCCGCCCGCGATGGAGCCGCTGGGGACCCCGATGATGGCGGTGATGACCGCCTTGGCGTCCTCGTTGTCGGTGCCGGCCGCGTCGGGCCCGAGCACCTCCAGGGCCACGTCCGCGGCGTGCAGCCCGAGCACGGCGCCGGCCAGCTTGGCCTCGGAGCCGCGGGGGCCGGGGTCGCGGCCGGCCATGGCCTCCTCGCGCAGGACCTGGCCGAAGAGCCCGGACGCCCGCTCCTGGGCGTAGAGCCCGGCCAGCGCGCGGGTCAGGCCCTGGTCGCCGCTGCGGCCCAGGGTCGCGGCCAGCTTGCTGAGCGAGTCGAAGGCCAGCGGGCTGGTCCGCGCCGGGGCGGCGGTGCCGATGGTGACGCGCTCGTTGCGCAGCATGACCACCGAGGCGGCCCAGCCGTTGTTGACCTTGTTGATGACCGCGTCGGCGGGCAGCCGGACGTTGTCGAAGAAGACCTCGTTGAAGGGCGACGCGCCGGTGGCCACCTTCAGCGGCCGCACGGTCACGCCGGGTGAGTGCATGTCGATGATGAACATCGTGATGCCGTTGTGCTTGGGCACGGTCGGGTCGGTCCGGGCGATGACCGCGCCCCAGTCACTGTGCTGGGCGCCCGAGGTCCACACCTTCTGGCCGTTGAGCACCCACTCGTCACCGTCGCGGACCGCGCTGGTCTGCAGGCTGGCCACGTCCGAGCCCGCGCCGGGCTCAGAGAACAGCTGGCACCAGATCTCCTCGCCGCGCAGCATCGGCGGCAGGTAGCGCTTCTTCTGGGCCTCGGTGCCCAGCTCCAGGATGGTGGGGCCGGGCATGCCCAGCCCGATCACGAACGCCCCGGTCGGCAGGCTGTAGTTGCGCGCCTCCGAGCTGAAGGCGATCTGCTCGGCGTTGCTCAGGCCCTGGCCGCCGTACTCGACCGGCCAGGTGATGCCGGCGAACCCGGCGTCGTACAGCTTCTTCTGGAAGGCCTTCTGGGCGGGGATCGAGGCCAGGCCCCGGGGGTCTTCCTCGCCGCCGTCCGGGCCCCGGCGAGGCGCGTTGGCCTCGAGCCAGGCCTTCGCCCGGCTGCGGAACTCCTCTACCGACTCGTCGCTCATGCGGGTTCATCTCCTTCGGCAAACCCGGCCCTCGCTGGCCGGCGGCCGCATTAGGGAAAACTGTAACCAGTTATGCTTTCCTGCCCCCAGCCAAACACTGCCGGGACCTGGTGTCAACGGACGCACGACCACTTCGGGCGGGCGCCCGCGGCGCCGGACACCGGGAGCCGGCCACCAGGGCAGATGGCAGAATTAACTCTCAGAAAATGGCTGCGCCGCGGCCCGGCCGGACGCCCGGCCGGTGCCGTGCCGCCCGTGCCCGGCCCGGGCGGCCGGTCAGGCCGGGCTGAGCGTCTGGACCGCCGCGGACAGTTCCTGCTCGGCCTCCAGCTCGGCGTCGGTGAGGTCCAGCAGGTGGGCGCCGACCCGGATCTGGAACCGGGCCTCGGCCGCCGAGCAGACCCCGGTCTGCCAGCGCCGGCTGGCCGAGCCGAAGTTGTCGATGATGATCGGCAGCAGCCGCCGCTGCCGCTCGGTGAACAGCCCGGGCCCCGAGGCGGCCACGTGCTGCAGGATCTGCTGGTGGACGTGCCCGATGACCTCGATGATCTCGCTGTAGTTCCGGCTGGTCTCGGTCAGCACCTTGGTCAGGGCGGTAGTGAGCCGCTGGTTGCGCTGCTGGGCGCGGAACTCGCGCAGCAGGTGGTTGGTCACCCGCTCGCGGACGGTGGCGCCGCGGGGCGCCTCGAGCAGCACCTTCCGGGCGGCGGCCTGGTAGTTGGACAGCGAGATGGCCAGCAGGACGTGATCCTTGGACGGGAAGTACCGGTACAGCGTGGCCAGGGAGACGTCAGCGCGCTGCGCCAGGTCCTTCATCTGGAGCGCCTCCTCCCCGCCGGCCGACAGGATGGCCGACGCGGTCGTGAGCACCCGGTCATAGCGCTCCCGCTGCGCGGGCGTCGAGGGGGTGGCGGGCGTTACCGGCGCGACCATCAATCACCACCTCCCGTGTCCGGCCCCGAGCGAGGTTCGGCTCCCGGAAATTCTGCCACGAGCGGCCGCCCCGGCGGCCCCGGGCGGGCGGGGCGAATCCGGCCCGGCGCCGGACCTGGTGCGGCTGGCCTGGGAGTGAGCGTTATCTGCGAGCATCCGGCGCCCTCGCCTTCAGCGTTCGAGCTGCGGCTTCCGATAGCCGTCTATCGGCAACTCCTAGAGTTGATTCTAGTTCGAAGACCTAACCAGTTCAAGATTTCCCGGCTCGGCTGACGGGCCGGCGCGACCACGGCCTCTGACGGCTCTAGCTGCAGACTTGCCGCTGTTTGGGCGGTTGCGAGGTTACCTGGCCCCCCGCGGGCCTGGCGCGCCACTCCACCCGTTTTAACAGGACCGAAACGAACTATTGTCAGGAACCAGAACCGAGTGTCACTATGCGGTAAGGCGTGCCGGACAGACGGGGCCGGCGGCCGCCAGCGGGCGCCGCGGCCGGGATTGTGGAGGTCCTGGCCGCGGCGCCGCCAGGTGCGGGGCGTGGCGCCGCCCGGCGCGGGCGAGAAGCACGAAGGCCGGCCCTGGCTCCGTCGTCAGGGCCGGCCTCGTGGTCCCGGGCGGCCTCACGGCCGCGGTGGTCAGCGGTAGGCGGTCGGCAGGGACTGGGGCATGGGCTCCCCGGCCTGGACCACCCCGGAGCTGACCAGCTCCTCGATCTCCTCGGGCGTCAGCCCGGCCCCGGCCAGGGCCTGCCGGGCGTGCTCGCCGACCCCCGGCGACTGCAGCACCCCGGACCGCGGCGTCCGGCTGAACGCGGCGTACCGGCCCGGCGTGACGAAGGTGCTGCCGTCGGCCGCCTCCCGGATGTGCGAGAACTCCGACATGAGCAGCTGCGGGTCCCGGACCACAGCGCTGATCCGCCGGGCCGGGACGGCCGGCACCTGCGCCGCGGTCAGCCGCTGCGCGGCCTCCTGC
>FSXZ01002320.1_pt1 | contig 24801 bp, 6 predicted proteins | sample 1638121 | NCBI WGS metagenome assembly FSXZ01 (sample SAMEA3914788, study PRJEB12502) | metagenome | biome: forest; material: soil | place: Canada | collected 2011-07-03 | depth 0.1 m
ACGTAGGCGTCGGCGTGGTCCGCGAAGTACTCCGCGGCCCGTGCGCGCATCGCGCTCATCACGTGTTCGTCCGTCGCGCTGGATTCCTCGGACAGTGAGAGTCGCTCGCGGATGAGCTCCGGCTGCCTGCGATAGACGAGTTCGACGACGTCGCCGGGGCCGGCCGCGGCGTCTCGTGGGACGAGTCCGGCGGAGTCGAGCGCGGCCCACTGATCTTCGGTCAGGTACCACGGGGTGCCGTTCTGCGCGGTGATCGGGCGCTCGGTCAGCAGAGCTGAACGGGCCTTGGACTGCACCGCGTTCTGCACCGCGCGACCAGGACCCCGGAACTGTGCGGGTGCGAACGCGGTCGCGGGCGCGTTCACGACGGGCGCGCCGACCGGCTGCGGGATCGCAGCGGCACGCGCGGCGGCACGGGCGAGCATCTGCCGCGCGTGGTGAACGCGCTGGGCCACGGCCGGGGGGAGAGCGCCGTGGGGCGCGCTCGACAGCGCGCCGGTGATGATCGACTGCGCCTGAGCGGCCGCCGCAAGGGCCTCGGCCCGCTCCTCCCGCTGGTAGTTCTCGAGGTACCGAGCATGCGCTTCCTGCTGCTGCGGCGTCGCGGCGGCCGGGGCGCTGAGCGGCGCTTCGAGCGGGATGCGCAGGTCGTGGTTCCACAGGGTCGGCAGGTCGGGCCGGTGCGGCGAGGGGCGCACGCTCACCCCGAGTTGGGCCATCGCCGGGACGAGGTCCTCGCTCAGCACGCGCCGGGTCCCGTCCGGGTAGTAGGCCTCGAAGGTGTCGTCGCCGGTGCGCGCCGCCGTGTACAGGTCACCGCGCTGGGAGAAGTACGCGCTGCCCGCCCTGAACAGTCCGTCGGTGCCCTGCAACAGCGCCGAGCGCGCGACGACCACGGGCCGGTTGACGACGGAGGCGGCGCTCCAGGCGAAGTCGGCCAGGGCGATATCGGCCTGGCGGCCGGTGCCGCCCCCACCGGCGAACAGCACGACCGCCGCCGCCCGATGCAGCGGGAGCGGGCTGCCCAGCAGTGCCTGGCCGAAGCTCACCGCGTCGTAGGAGTTGCCCTCGACGAGCAGTCGACCGGTACCGCGGTCATAGGACCCTGCGATGAACACCGCGTTGTCGGCAGACGGGAGCAGCGTGGCGTATGCCGCGACGACGTCCGGGGCGATGTCGCGGTATGCGAGCGGCGTGCGCGGCGCCGCCGGGTCGGGCCGCGCGCCGACCCACTGGCCCGGAGCACCGAGAGCGTCGCGCATCAGTCCGTAGGTGGTCGCCGTCATCGGTTCCGGGGTCACCGGGACGCTGGCGATGGTGGTGGGGGCGATGACGAGCCTTCCGAGCTGATCACTCATCGCCTGGGTGCCGCCCGTCTGCGCGATCTCGCAGGCGAGCGTGAGGATCTGGCCGTCCGCCGGCAGTGCCCTGATGCTCGGTCGGCGCCGCAGCATCCCGCCGAACACGGGCAGCGAGAGCTCGACGACCCCCTCGTCCGTCGGCACCTCGACCGCGTCCGGGGTGCCGTGGGCCAGCGCCACGTAGACGGGCTTCGTCGGGTCGGTGGGCGTGGGCTGCCAGGTGTGGCGCGCGCTGTCCTCGGGTGCGCCCGGGTCCGCGCCCGCGTCCCACTGCTTGTAGAGGGCGGCGTCCGGGGCGAAGGTGGCGAGGAAGTGCTCGCGGATCCGGATGTCGCGCTGCGTGTGGAAGGCGCGGCCGGTCGGCAGTCCGCTGCTTCCCTCGACCACCGCCTCACTCCGGATCCGGCCCGCGCGCAGGTAGCCGCCGCCGACGGTCGGCAGCATGATCCGCGCCTCGAAACGGTCCCGGCCGACGACGCCGGCCGGATAGTCGCCCTTGCGGTGGCCGACGACGGACGGCGGGTCGATCCTGGTCCAGTAGCCGGTCATGCCGGTGGCGTCGCCCTTGACCAGGAGCTGGAGCTTTCCGTTCAGCTCGACCAGTTCGGTGGTCCGGGTGAAGACCCAGACCGTGCGGCCGATGCTCTCCGCGACGCGCCGCACCTCCTCGAGTCCGCCGGTGCCGGCGTGCGAGCGCAGCAGCACGACCGGGTCCGCGAGCGGACGCCGATTCAATTCCCGATCGGCGAGGAGGGTCCGCTCCAGGTCCGGCCAGGGCACGGAGACGCCGTCCGGGATGTGCACGAGGTAGGGCCGCACCGGCTGTGCGCTCCAGGCCCACGGCGGCTTCGCCATCAGCTGGGCCGCCATCCCCTCGGCCGGCACGTTCTCGCCGGCGGACGCCGCCGCCCAGTAGCGGCCGAAGCCGTCGTCGGCGAACCTCAGGCCCCTGGTGTCGGCGTAGCTCAGGCCCACCCGGCCGTTCGGCGCGTCGAGCGGCAGCGCGAGCGGCCCGGCGGCGCCCGGCGGGTGGGCGGCCTGGAGCGGCAGCGCCGTCATGACGTTGCGCAGCGTCATCCGGGTCGGCGGCCGCAGTGCCGGGACCACCGGGAGCCCCAGCATCCGCATCGACTCCGCGAAGCCCCGGTCGAGCGGCCGGAACCGGCCGTACCCGTCGTACTCCTCGAACACGTCGCCGCCGGCCGAGGAGTTGACGATCCCCGGCTCGCGGTGCGGCGCGACGTCCACGGAGGCGGAGCGGACCTCGCCGTTCGGGAGGTGCACGACGTTGGCCCGGCTGATGATCAGCGTGGTACCCAGGGCCGCCGCGACCTGCCGGGCGAACCCGGGCATGTTCTGGGCGATCCGGTTGCCGCCGCTCGCGCCGCCGGAGAGCAGCGCGACCTTCCTGGCGTCGCCGGGCTGCCAGTCGTAGGAGCGCCTGACCCAGTCCACGACTCCGGCCGCGTCCTGCCAGACCCCGTCCAGCAGCACGCGGGCGGTGGCGTCGTCGTAGATCCCTGGGATGATCACCGCGCCGACGATGACGCTGGGCAGGTGCGGGAACTCCGGGTCCAGGTGGAAGCTCGGCAGCGACGGCGCCGGAATCGCGACGGTCGGAACGGCTGCGGTCGGAACGGCGACGGACGCCGTCCGCCGGGACCGGCCGGGCGCGCGGCGCCCGGACTGGAGCACCTCGGGCCGCGGCCGATCGACCGGATCCGCCTCCTGGTCGGAGTCGACCGGGATCCAGTTCGCCTCATCGGCTTCGGCCGCCGCGTCGGCCTCGGCCTGGCGCGCCCGCTCGCGGTCGGAGAGCGCGAAGATCTCCGGTACCTCGCGCTCCACGAAGATCGCGTCGCGCTCCGGCATCATCGCGTAGAGGCCGTTCGGGACCTCCACGGTCACGCGTCCCTGCGGCCCGTCGATCCGGACCCGGACTTCCATCGCGTAGTAGCGGTAGCCGACCCTCTCCTCCTTGTCGTTCTCCTCGATCTCGCCGGCCTCGGCGCCGAAGGCGTGCTTCGTCGCGCTGCCCGCCTTGTACGTGGGTTCGGCCTCGAAGATGCGTGTGCCGGGTTCGTCGGACCGGCCCGCGATGAACTGGACCGCGTACCCGAGGCCGCCGCCGCTCCTCTCCTCGTTCGCCGGCGCGGTCTCCTCCTGGGCGTACCGGCGTGCCTTGAAGGTGGTGCTCTGCACCCGGGTGGCGCTGAGGATGTCGACGCCGATGGTGACCGGCTTCCCGCGCAGCTCGATCCGGTGGCGGTGCTCGAGCAGGTTCACGATGTCGGCCCGGGTGGCCGTGTCGCCGGTGAAGTACGACAGCTGAAGGCCGGGCAGTGTGTCGAGGCCGAGCTCCGGCACGTCCGCGGCCTGGTGCTGGTCCAGCGGCCGGGCTTGGCGGAATTCCGGGACCGTGGTCCGGGTGGCCCATTTCGCCATCGCGTGCACCGCCGGCACCGTGTTCGGGTGGATCGAGTCCTTCAGCCGCTGGAACGCCGCGCGGGTCAGAGCCGGGCTGGGCTCGAGCGCGGCGCCCCCGGCCGCCGCGGCCAGTTGCGCCCGGGAGGTCCACTGCGGGTTCTCGCCGAACGAAGCCGCGGGCAGCCGCCGGTGCTCCGGCGCCTCCTCGGTCAGGTGCAGGGGGGTGAGCAGCCGCACCCAGCCGGCCAGCGGCTGGTTCGGCCGCGGCACGGCCGCGGTCGAGGCCGGGTCCCGCCTCTCGGTGAGGGTCTCCAACCACTGCCAGGGCCGGTGGGCGTACCAGAACTCGCGCATCGACCTGCCGCCGAGTTCGCTCTTGGCGAGCAGGTCGGCGGCCTCGAACATGGTCCGCTTCGTCGCCTGCACGAACTGCCGGGCGATCTCCGGCGGCTCGGTCGAGACGCCGACCTCGACCCGGTAGCCCAGCTCCATCCGGTACTCGGCGGACCGGTCCGAGGTGCCGATCCGGAAGATGTCGCGGGTGGTCTTCGTCGCGCTCGCGGTGCGTTCCGTCCCGCCCGAGTATCCGAGCTCCAGGCCCGCGCCGAAGCGCTCCTCGCCGGTGCTCCCGTAGCCCTGGAGGTGCACCATGGCGCTCCCGCCGATCTCGGTGCCCTTCTTCTGCTCCCGCTGGGTGAGCCGCTCCGCCCGGACCGTGAGCTTCGCGTCCGGACGGGGCGCGCCGCCGGTGACCTCGCCCGGCACCGCGGTCACCCGCACCCACAGGTGCCGCACGACGCCGCCGGTCTTCGGGATCGGGTACCAGCCGACCACGCCGGTCCGGCGGAGGTTCACGAACTCGTTCTGCAGCGCCCGCGAACCGAAGCGCGTGCGCAGAAACCCCATCAGATCGTTGGGGCGCCCCTGCGGAATGTCGTCCGTCGGCTGTCGCAGGACGCGGCGTTCGCGCAGTTTGGCGACGAGCACGTCGAGCACGTCGTCGGCGTCGAGCAACTCGGGGTGGGACATGCTGACCGACAGTTCGGGCTCGATCATCGCCCGGACCGGATCGCCCGGCCGCGCGGGCGCGGGCAGCATCGGTGCCAGCAGGTTGAGATCCCGGGCACGGCGTTCGGAGAGGATGAACTCCACCGCCTGCGGCGCGAAGAGCGTCCGGGTGAGCGACTGCTCCCGGCGACCCTTGACCCCGTCCTTCCACCGCTGCACGGTCATCCGCAGAAACGGGCTCGACCGGAAGGCGTGCATCGGGCCGGAGTTCGTGGTGCGGGTGACGTCGATGCTGCCGGCGTTCTCGGTCGTCAGACTCGACTGCTTGTACGTCGCCTCGCCGGAGAGGTTGAGCGCCACCTGGTTCTCGGCCTTACGGCTGCTGCGGCTTCCCTCGCCGGCGCCGTGGCTCGCCTCGTCCGCTTTGCCCGGGGTGAAGACCGGGCCGAAGCCCAGGTTCACGGCGCCCTCGGTGTCCCAGCCCCGGCCCTCGCTCAGGTGTCCGGCGGACTGCTGGTACCACTCGATCTCGACCTCGCCGTCACCGTCGAGCACGACCGGTTCGCCGCCGTCGGCCGCCGGGACGGTCTTCTGCTCGAAATGCTCCTTCTCGTGCACGGTGTCGTAGAGCTCGAGGTCGTACCTGACCGCCTGCTTCCAGCCGTCGTGGTCCGCCAGCCGCTCGGTCCAGCCGTGCCGACTGACCGCGTCGTCGAAGCCGTTCTGCAGCGCGGTCGGCGTGGACATCGCGCGGATGGCCTCCGGCCAGTCCCAGCGATGCGGGGACCACGCCAGGCCGTTGAGCTCGTGGTAGAGGCGGGCGGTCTGCTCGGCGAGCTCGGGGATCACCGAGAAGACGGGGTAGAGGCCGTCGGTCCGCGCCTGGCGGAAGTCGAGCGCGACGCCCGCCGGGGGATCCACGTCCACGAGGGCGGCCGGAATCAGCGGTGGCCCGGCGGCGAGCGCGGGGGCGGGCGCGGGCAGCGGCCGGTGCTGTTTCGGGATGGCGAAGCGGGCGAGCACATCCTCGTCGTGCACGTACCAGGTCTGGACCGGGGTGCCCCTGCCGCCGGCCCGCAGTTTGACCTCGTAGACCACCCGGTAGAGGTTCTCCCGCACCTCGCCGACGGTCTCGGTGCGCCGGTAGGTCTTCTCGCCCGCCGCCAGGGCCGAGCTGCGGTTGCGGCCGTGCTGTCCGGCCAGGCCGAAGTCCCCCGCCTCGATCTTCAGCAGGTTCCTGATCTTGACCCGGAGGCTGGCGCCGGCGAACACCCGCGCGGACTTGATCCGGTTGCGCCGGACGGCGACGGAGCGGCCGCCGGTCGCGCGGGCGTTGACGGTCATGTCATAGGTCTGCTGCTCGACCCGGGGACCGAGGTGCCCCTGGACGGAGACGTCGTAGGTGGCGCCGTCGATCCGCACCGAGTGCTCGATGCCGGAGAGCAGCACCTGGAGGTCGCCCTCGAGCGCCGGTGTGCCGAAGTGCACGCTCAGGTCGCGGTGGGCCTGCGACCAGTCGGTCCTGCGGGCGATTCCGGCCGCGCGCGCGACCCGGCGCACCGGGCCCTGTGCCTCGGCCACCTTGTTCCGCAGGACCATGATGATGTCGTCGTAGACGCGTTCCGAGCCCGGCAGCGACAGCAGCATGCCGAAGCCCTGTCCGGTGCGCGAGCGCACCGCGAGCGGTTCCTCCGGATCGGGCGCCCAGTGGTGCCGGTCGATCAACGCGTCCGGGCGCACCGTGTCCAGGGCCGGCAGCACACCCAGCGCGGCGCCGCGCAGCAGCAGGTCTTCCACGTTCGGCTGCCGTTGCGCGCGCAGTGGCAGGTCCAGTCGGCGCAGCCGCTCGGTCCGCACGTCGCCGAGCACCGTCTGCTCGAACTCCGCCGCCTCGGCCAGCGGCACGTCGATCTCGGCCGTGGTCCTGGCCGTCGCGTCCGCGATCCGGTGGGTGGAGGAACTCGTCCGAATCGTGACGTCCACCACGGCGCGGTACCGCTCCACGGCGGTGTCGCGCATCAACGTGGTCTTGTTCATCGAGGAGGAGCCGAACACCGCCGCGTGCTCGCGCTCGGACCCGAGCGAGACGCCGACGGCCAGGTATCCCAGCTTGTTGCGCGCGTTGCGGACCGCGTGCATGCCGCCGAAGTCGAACAGCACGTTGAGCGCGGCGCCGCCGATCAGGCCGCGGCCGCGGTTGCGGGAGAACGCCAGGCCGAGGTCGTCGCGCAGGCGGACCGGGGCGCCGGGGTCCTCGTCGGTGATGTTCTCCAGCCGCGCGATGGCCGCGGTGGCGGTGAAGTCGCCGATGAACGAGCTGAACCGGCCGGCGCCCTCGGCCATCTTGCTCGACACGTCGCCGCTGCTGATCCACCAGCGCTCGCGATTGCGCACGGAGGTCTCGCTGAGCATCTCCCCCATCAGCTTCCGGGTGAGGGTGTTGACCGTGGCCGGCGGAAGCCCGCCCTCGATCAGCTGCGTCTGGAGGCTGGCCACATAGGGCGCCGGGTCGAGGGCGGTCACCATGACCCGCGCCCGGGGCGGGCGGCGGTTGCCCACCGCGGTGTGCGCGATCCGGGTGGAGACGTCGGGCCGGTGCTGCATCGGCGCGCTGAAGACGTTCGGGAATTTCAGCCGCACCACGTCCGCCACGACGTGCCCGCTCTCCCATTCCTGGCCGTCGACGTAGACCCGGAATCGCAGACCCGCGCTGAACTCGGTCGAGCCCTCGGACATCAGCTTGCGGCCCGAGACGGCCTGCGAGGAGCCGGATTCGCTCTGGCTGCGGGTGGAGCCGAAGGTCAGCGTCGGCGCGGCCGGGACCAGCGAGGACAGGTGGCCCGAGGCCAGGTTCAAAGTTGCCTCGAACACGGCGTCGAGGGCCTTGGTGGACTTGGTCTCGCGGCCCGAGGTGCGGGACGGGCCGCCGAAGTTCACCTGGTACTCGCGCGGCCCCGGGCCTTCCGGGCCGGTCGGCGGCGGCGGAACGTGGGTGAGCGCACCGACGACCGGGCGCAGCCAGACGGTGTGCCGACCGACTTCGAGGAACCGGCCGGCCCGCAGATGCTCGTGCTGCCAGGCCTGCCGCCGCGCCTCGTCCGTGCTCTCCGGAGGCGGGGTCAGCAGGGCACTGACGGCGCGCTCGACGGCCTCGGCGACCGCCGCGCCTTCGGCGAAGTCCGCCGGGATCCGCAGCGCCCCGCGTACCGCCACACCCGGCGCGGCCACATCGGCCGGAAGAGTCAGGCCGCTGACCGTGTACTCGCCCAGCGCGCCGATCTCGGTGTACCAGGGCCCTGGCGGTGCCGGGGGCGGGGGCGGTACCGGATCCAGCTCCGAATCCGGTTCCGGCGACGGCGGCGGGACCGGCCGGGCGACGCGCCGGACCGCCCGGTTCGCCCGCGCCCGGTGACGCTTGTGCCGGGCCCGCGCGGCCCGTGACCGCTCGGCCGATGACGGCTGCTCCTGCGCCGCGACGACGCGTTCTTCCTGATCCGCCCGCTCCTGGTGCGGCGGCTCGGTCTCCGTGGCCCCGGTATCGCGCGGCGGGAAGAACAGGCTCTCCAGCTCGGCTCGCTCGAACTCCCGCGGCACCACGTCGATCACGTGCACGCCCTCGACCGTCGTCGAGCCCGTCACGCTGAGCCGGCCCGGCCCGAGGACCACTTCGGACTGATGCTGATTCACCGGGCGCGGCTCGCCCTCGACCGGCTGATGGCCGTCGGGGTAGGACAGCGCGACCTTCGGGTGCTGTTCGGGCACCGCGATCTTGAAGATGACGTAGCCGGCCGGGTCGTGGCCGTTCGCGCGGATCCAGTCCCGAGCCGCCGCGAAGCTGTACGAGGCCGAGGCGGGCAGCATCTCGTCGAAGTGGGCGGCGGCGCGCAGGGCCGGGTCGATCCGGACCGCGCGGTAGAGCGTCATCGGCCCGTCCACGTCGGTGGCGCCGCGCAGGTTCTGCGCGAGCTGCCGGAAGGTGTTCACGGCGTCGTGGAGGTTGCGCCGAGCGGCCGCGCTCAGCGTGGGCAGCAGCCGTCCGTCGGTGCCCCTGCGGCCGGTGAACGACCCGGCCACGACTTCGCTCATGAACTCGAAGATCTCGCCGTTCGCCCGGATGACCCGCAGGTGCCCCGCGGAGATCGTCTCCGCGTCGGCGGTCCGGGGCGCGGTGGCGGTCGGGGCCGCGGCCGCGGCGCCGCTGACCTTGAGCAGCTTTCCCGCGCGGTCGAACTCGAAGGTGCGGCCGCCGTCCGGTTCGCTGAGCCGAAAACCCTTGCCAAGCGGCTTCGGCCGGTAGGTCCACTCCGCCTCGACGCCTCGGCTCAGGACCCGCGCGGGTGCGTTCCGGCGGCCGTATTCGATCCGTGCGATCGCGGTCGCGTCCCCGTCGGCGAACGCCAGGGCCTCGGCCAACAGCCTGCCGTCCGGGCCGTACTCGCGGAAGACCGCGGCGTTGCCCGGATCGGTCAGCCGCAGCACGCCGTGGTCCCGGGCACTCGCCAGGCCCGAGCCCACCACCGCGCCGGTGTCGGTATTCACCAGCTCGTACTCGTACGCACCGCGGTCGGCGGCCGTGGGCCGCAGCGTGTGGCCGGTCGGTGCGGCGACGGGCGCGGCGAGGTGTTCGGGCGCGGGCTCCGCGACGGTCTCGGGCGCGGCGGTGTCGGCGATCGTGACGGCCGTGGGACGCCACGGCCGGTCACCGAGCTGCGGCGGATCCCCGGGCAGCAGTTCACCGAGCGCGTGCAGCCGTGACTCCGCGGCCTGCACCCGGGAGTGGTACAGGGCTTCCTGGGCTTCCAGATCCGGCAGTGGATCCGTGGTTCCCCCGACGTTCCCGTTCCCCCCGCGGAACCGCGCGATCTGCGTGGCCGTGTCGCGCAGCCCGATCATCGCCGCGGAGCGCTCGTCCTGGGCCTCGGCGACCGGGTCCGCAGGATGCTGCTCCTGCCTCACCGTGCCCGTGACCGTACCCTTACCCTTCGCCTCGCGGCTCGGCGCCGCCCGCATCCTGCGCACGCGGTACAACGGCTGCGCGCCGTCTCTCGCGCCGAAGGCGCCGGCCGGCCGCAGGAACACCCGGTCGCCGTGCACGAACAGGGTGAGGCCGCCCTCGTCGGCGGCCTCGGCGAAGAGCCAGGGCGCGCGCGTGCCGAGGTCGGCGACCTCGTCGTCCGGCACGGTCAGGATCAGGCCGTCCGGCTCCGGCTCCCAGACCGGGCCGTCCGGGCCGTCGGTCAGGACGTCGACCTCGGTGGCGTGGTATCGCAAGGACTTTCCTATCCGTCAGTCCGGCAGTCCGGCAGTCCGTCAGGCCGTCAGTCCGTCATTCCCAGGCCGTCAGTCGGCTTCGGTCGGGCGCGGCAGCCCGGCGCGCAGGGCGTGGGTCTGCCGCGCGACGTCGTCCAGCCGTTGCCGACGCTCCTCGTCCAGGGCTCGGTGGGCCTCGTCGACCGCCTCCACCACGAGGGCGGCGCAGCGCTCCGGGTCGTCCGGGTCCATCAGGGAGGAATCGATCCGCAGCGCGAGCAGCTTCGCCTCGCCGGAGATCTCGGCGACCACGAGGCCGTCGCCGGACGCACCGGTGCACCGCAGGGCCTGGAGATCCTCCCTGGCCCGCAGCAGATCGCCGCTGATCCGCTGCATCCGCTGGTTCAGGGCGGTGAAGTCGATGCCGACCCGCCCGGGCCCTTCGTTCACCGGACTCACTCTCCTTCGCTCGGATTCGGTCGCTCGTCGTCGCTCACCGCGATCTGCACCAGCCCGTTCGCGCCCTGTCGGCGCACCAGTTGCGCCCGTCCCGGCGGCAGGATCCGGCCGCGCCGGTCCGCGAGCAGCACGCCTTCGCGCGGATCGCAGGAGAGCAGCAGCCCGGCCGCGCCGAGGTCGCGCAGCGGGGCGATCATCGGGTCGGACGCGAGGGCCCGGCCGATGCCGCCGGAGCGGCGGGACAGCACGACGTGGAAGCCGATCTCCCGGCCCTGCGGCAGCAGTGCGGCCAGGCCGAGCAGTGGCGAGGTGCGCGTGCCGGTGATCAGGTCGTAGTCGTCGACGACGAGGTAGAGCTCGGGACCGGCCCACCAGCTGCGCTCGCGCAGTTCCTCGGCGGTGACGGAGGCCGGGGGCAGCCGCGCCGTGAGGGTTTCGGCGAGCTGCGCGGCGTAGGTCTGCGCGGTGCCCGCGTCGGCGGCATAGGCCCCGACGTACGGCTCGGGCACCACGTCCATCAGGGAACGGCGATAGTCCACGACCATGAAGCGGGCCTCGTGCGGCGAACGCCGGGCCGCGAGGCCCCGCATCCAGGTGCGCAGGAACGTCGACTTTCCGGAACCCGCGTCCCCGAGCACGAGGCAGTGCGGATCGGTCCCGGTCAGGTCGAGGCGGACCGGTTCCAGGTCGTGCTCCGCGAGCCCGATCACCGTGCCCTTACCGACGCCGGAGCCGTTGCCGGAGCCCGCACCCATCCTCGCAGAGCCCTGCGGACTCGGTCCGGCCAGCTCGGCGACTGAGATCCGGTTCGGCAGCACCCTGAGCCGTGGCGCGGCCGGACCGGACCAGGCCGCCGCGATCTTGACGATGGCCTCCGCCTGCGCGTCTCCGAGCCCTTCGACCGTGTCGCGGCCGTCCAGGCGCGGCAGTACCGCATGGAAGAGATGGCCCGGCGGCACGGCGCCGCGCCCCGGCGTCCCGGCCGGCACGGCCCGCGCGGCCCGGCGGTCGATCTCGGACTCGGCGCTGTCGTTCAGCCGCAGTTCCAGCCGGGCGCCGACGGCGTCGCGCAGGTTGGTGCGGATATCACCCCACCGGTTGGCGGTGAGCACGAGGTGCACGCCGACGCCCGGGCCGCGGCCGGCGATCTCCAGGGCCAGCGCGTCGGCGTTCTCCAGTTCGGCCCGGACCGCGCCCCAGTTGTCCGCGACCACGCACAGGTCCGCGGCGCGCAGGTCCGGATCGAGCTCGCCGCGGTCGCGGGCCGCGCGGAAGTCCGCCACCGAGGCGATGGCGTGCTCGCGGAAGTAGAGCTCGCGCTGGTCGATCAGTCGACGCGCGTCGAGCAGCACCCTTAGCGAGCGCTCCGGCTCGTGCCGTCCGGCCACTCCCGCCGTATGCGGCGCCCCGGCGAAAGCCAGCAGCGTGCCGCCGCCGTAGTCCACACAGCTGAACTGGAGCTCGCGCGGTGTGTGGGTGAGCATGGCGCTGAGCATCAGGGTCCGCAGCCAGGTGCTCTTGCCGGACTGCGGCGCGCCGACGAGCGCGACGTGCGGGTGCATCTGGGCGAGATCGAGCACGAGCGGCTGCTGCTCCTGACGCAGCGGCAGGTCGATGACCCCGACGGGGAAGCCGAGCCGGCCGCGCTCCGGCCACACCTCGGCCTGTAGTCCGCGGTCCGGGTGCACGGATACCGGGCCGAGCAGCGCGTCGAGCGGGATCGCGGGCGGCAGCGGCGGCAGCCAGACCTGGTGCACCGCCTGTCCGAAGGCGCGCAGCCGCTCGACGGCCACGGCCATCTGGGTCGGTCCCGGCAGCACCGGCGGGGGCGCGGGCTCGCGGACGGCCGGGACCGGCCGGGCGCCGCGTCCGCGGTCGCGGGCGTTCGCGGGGCCCTCCGGGTCCCGGGCGACGCGCGGTCCCAGCAGCACCGGTTCGAGGGCCGGGCCGGTTTCCCGGTCGGCGTCATCGTGCCCTGCGAAAGGTGCGGAGACGTACGCGACCCGGAACCGGGTGTAGACGGACTCGTCGACCTTCAGGTAGGCGCTGCCCGGGATCGGCGGCAGCCGGTAGGCGTCCGGGGTGCCGATGACGGCCCGGCTCTCGGCGGCGTTGAAGGTGCGCAGGCAGATCCGGTAGGACAGGTGGGACTCCAGTCCGCGCAGCCGTCCCTCGTCCAGCCGCTGCGTGGCCAGCAGCAGATGGATGCCGAGGCTGCGGCCCACCCGGCCGATCTGCACGAACAGGTTGATGAAGTCGGGGCGGCCGGAGAGCAGTTCGCCGAACTCGTCCACGACCACGAGGAGGTACGGCAGCGGTTCGAGCGGGCGGCCCTCGGCGTCGGTGCCCCCGGCCGCCTGCCGGATCTGGTAGTCGCGCAGGGAGTCGACGTTGCCCGCGTCGCGCAGCAGCTTCTGCCGCCGCTGCTGCTCCCCCGTCAACGCGTCGCGCACCCGGTCGACCAGCGCGAGATCGTCGGCCAGGTTGGTGATCAGACCGGCGACGTGCGGCAGCTCGGTCAGGCCCGCGAAGGTGGCGCCGCCCTTGAAGTCCACCAGCACCAGGCTGAGCAGCTCCGGCGGGTGGCGCAGGGCGAGCCCGGTGACGAGGGTGCGCAGCAGTTCGCTCTTGCCCGAACCGGTGGCGCCGACGATCAACCCGTGCGGGCCCATGCCGTCGCGGGCCGATTCCTTGAGGTCGAGTACGAGGTCTTCGCCCTCGGCGGAGATGCCGAGCGGCACGCGCAGCACTTCGTCTTCGGCCGGGGTGAGCCAGTGGCGGCTCGGATCCACCGTCTCGAGATCCTCGATGCCGTGCAGTTCGGTGAGCGAGAGTCCGTGTTCGACGACGTGCAGTTCGTCCTCGGTCAGGACCAGCGGGGCCAGGGCGCGCGCGGTGGACGCGGACAGTTCGATGCTCGGCAGGTCGGCGGTGGCGCGTTCGACCGGTCCGCGCAACGAGGGCGCCCGGCTTTCCAGGGTCAGCGAGCCCTCGCCCTCGACCCGCACCCTTACGTCCACCCGGCCCGGCTCGCGCACCTCGTCCTCGGAGAGGGTGACGACCGTGATGCCGGATTCGGGGCCGGCCAGGGAGAGCAGCTCGCGGGCGGCGGCGGTGCGGCCCCACGCGGAGGCCGGATCGTAGCCGTCGATCAGCAGGACGAAGCGGCGGGCGGGCCCCTTGCCGCGGCCGAAGGTGCGGGAGGCGGCGGCCTGCCGGGCCGTCTCGGCCTCGCGCTCGACCAGATCGGCCAGGCCCGCGTAGTCGACGGCCACCAGCGAGGGGACCGGGTCGGCCGCGCCCTGCGCCCGCGCCGTCTTCTCCCCCTCGGTGTCGCGGGTGTGCGGCAGCCAGCGGGTCCAGCCCCACGCGTCCTGGTCCGGCGCGCACACGGCGAGCACGACGTCGTCCGGCGCGTGCAGCACGGCGATCTGGCCGAGCAGGGCCCGGGCCACGGCGCGGGTGGCCGCGCCCGGACCCAGGACGCTGACCACGCCGGCGCCGCCGAGGTGGATCAGGGCGGGCTGGCGTCCGACGGTGCCGTGCCGGGCGACCACGCGTTGCGCCGCGGAGAGGGCTTCGGGTTCGTATTCGACGGTCGGGTCCGCCCGCAGGTTCAACTGGAGCGGGGCGGCCAGCGGGCCCCGCCCGACGCCGACGCGCAGCCAGAGGAAATCGGGGTCCTGCGGTCGGCGTTCCCAGACCCGGCGCCGGCGGTGTGCCAGCGCCCACAGTCGCGCCGGGCTGGGGTGTTGCGCCACGGCGACGTCGCGCTGGACGGCGGCGAGCTCGCGGCCTGCGTCCGCGACCTCGTCCAGGTGGTCCTGGTAGCGCTGCCGGTAGCGGTCCTTGGTGCGGCGCGCGGCGGAGCGCATCTGCCAGCGCACGCCGAAGGTCAGGCCCACCGAGAGCAGCACGATGCCCACGCCGAGCAGGATCATCGCACGCTTCTGATACGCGATCATATAGGCCGCCATGCTGACGCTGGAGAGCAGCGGCAGCAGCAGGGTGACCCAGGTGGACAGGCCCTGGGACGGCGGGACCTGCGGCGGCGCGGCCACCGCGATCCGGGCGTCGGGCAGGGCGGGCGGGTCGATGCGGGGCGGCCGGTGCCACCGTACGCGGGTCATGGGCGCTTCTCCGTCACGGCTGCGGTCAGGGCGGCGAGGTCCTCGGGCAGCACGGCCACGAGGTCCTCGGTCGTGGGGTCGGGCAGTTCGGACACGCGCCGGGCCTGATGCTCGGTCATCTCCTGGAAGACCTGGCGGGCGGTGCGGCCGTTGCCGAATCCGGTCCCGCGCTCCAGCCCCCGGAAGTAGCCGGCCAGGGCGGCGCGGGTCGGCTCGCCGATCTCGTACTGGTGCGCGGCGGCCTGGTGCTCGACGATCTCGACGAGTTGGGCCGCGGTGTAGTCCTCGAAGCCGAGGCTGCGGGTGAAGCGGGAGGCCAGCCCCGGGTTGGAGGCGACGAGTCGGGCCATCTCCCCGGGGTATCCGGCCACGATCACCACGACCTCGTCGCGATGGTCCTCCATCAGCTTGACCAGGGTGGAGATCGCCTCCTGGCCGAAGTCGGCGCCGCTGCCGGAGGGCACCAGCGCGTAGGCCTCGTCGATGAAGAGCACGCCGCCGAGGGCGCGGCGGAAGACGGCCTGGGTCTTGGGCGCGGTGTGCCCGACGTACTGGCCGACCAGATCGCCGCGGCCGGTCTCGACCAGGTGGCCGCGTTCGAGCAGACCGAGCGCGGCCAACAGCCGGCCGTAGAGCCGGGCGACGGTGGTCTTGCCGGTGCCCGGGTTGCCCGCGAACACCAGGTGCCGGTTGAGCGGCGGCGGGGCGAGCCCGGCGGCCCGGCGGCGCTGCACCGTCTGCATGAGTTTGACGAGGGTGCCGACGTCGCGTTTGACGCCGTCCAGGCCGACCAGGCTGTCGAGTTCGGCGAGCAGCGTCTCCAGTGTCTCCGGCGCGGCGGCCGGATCGGCGACGGCGGCCGGGTACCCGCCGGGGGACGCGACGAGAGCGGGCTGGGCGACTCCGACCGGCAGCGTGGCGTCCTTCACGTTCAGCGCCTGACAGTGTTCGAACACGGGCGCGGCGCCGTCGGCGAGGCCCAGGTCTTCCTCGGTGTCGTGGATCAGGCAGCGGCGCAGCACCGGCGTCGCGCCCGAGCCGATGTGCACGGCGGGGTAGCCGGTCTGTCCGAGCTCGCAGTCCTCGAAGACGCCGAGTCCGTCCGCGTCGACGAACAGGCCGTTCTTCCCGGTGCGCTCGACCTTCGTGTGGCGCACCGCGGGAGCGGCGCCGGCCCGGGCCACGATGCCGGTCCCGGCGGTGTCGGCGACGGTGAGGCCGTGGATCAGGGCCGTGCTTCCGGCGTCGAGGAAGACCCCGGCCGTCCCGGCGTGGTGCACGCTGCCGCCCTCGATGACGGCGCCGCAGTCCGGCCCGATCTCCACGCCGGCGCGCAGGCTGTGCCCGATCTCGCAGTCGCGCAGCAGCGGCCGGTGCGCCCGGCCGGCCAGCCGCGCGCCGGTGCCGCAGTCGGTCAGCCGGCACTCGTGCAGGGCGGCGTCCGCCGATTCGTCCACGGTGAGCCCGGTCAGGCCGGCCGAGCCGATCTGGACGCGGACGGCGCGCAGCACGGCGCGGCCGGTGACGCGGACTCCGTGTTCCGGCGTGTGCAGGATCCGACACTGCGTCAGCTCGGCCTCGCCGGAGCCGCCGAGATGGACGGCGGTGTACGCCGACTGGGAGATCTCGATGTCGGACAGGGTGAGCACGGCCGTGTCGCCGCCGTACACGCCGTTCGCGCCGGCCCGGGTCAGCGACCCGCCGCGCACGGTCATCCGGGCACCGCCGACGGCGGCGAGGGCGCTGCCGCCGCTGTCGCACACCACCGCGTCCTCGACCGTGAGCACGGCCTCGCCGGACGCGGCGATGCCGGCGCCCTTGGCCTCGGCGATCCGGCAGCCGCGCAGCACGGCCCGGGCCCCCTCGCCCGCGCTGACGCCGTCGGCCCCGATCGACCACAGTTCGCAGGCCTCGATCAGCACCACGTCGGTCCGCCGCCGCCCGGCCCCGGACGCCGTCTGCGCGTCGGGCGCCTCGGGCGCGTCGGCCGGGACGGCGAGTCCCCGCAGCTGGACGCCGGAGCCGGCGGTGTGGTGGATCCGGCAGCCGCGCAGCGTCGGCCGGGACGCGCCCTCGACCAGGGCCGCGGCCAGGCCGGTCTCCGAGAGATCGCAGCCCTCGAACCTGCCGTGCGCCTCGCCGCGGCTGCGCACGGCGTGCCCGGAGACCTGGCGCACGCTCAGCCCGGTCACCAGCGGCCGGGTGGTGCCGTCGAGTTGCACGCCGTCGCCGTCGATCTCGCGCACCGTCAGATCCACCAGCCGCGGCGCGCCGGAACCGGTCAGCAGCACGCCGCGGCCCTTGGCCCCGCTGACCACGCAGCCGGTCAGGGTCGGTGACGCGGCGCCGGCCACCTCCAGGTGCCCGCCGGTGATCGCGCAGTCCTCGAGGCTCGGGGCGCCGGCGCCGATCACCACGGCCGGCTGCCCGCGCTCCGCGCTGAGGGTGAACCCGTGCACCGCGGCGGCCTGCGCGCGCAGGGTGAGCGCCGGGCCGCGGGTCGCGACCAGCTCGACCGCGCCCGCGCCGCCCTCGGCGACCAGCGTCACCGGACGGTCGAGCACCAGGCTCTCCCGGTAGGTGCCGGGGGCCACCGACACGACGGCGCCGTCCGCGGCCGCGCGCACGGCCGCGGTGATGCTGCGGTGCGCGCCCCAGCCGCGCGGGGCCACCCGCTCCCGGACGGTACTCACATCGAGTGCCCGACCGCGAACAAGTGCCCGTAGACGCCGAACACGCCGACGGCCAGCGGGACCGTGGCCGCGCCGAGCAGCGGGCCGATCCGGGCCGGCCAGGTCCGGCGGACGGGCTCGGGCCGGGCGGTGCGGGCCAGGGCGACGACGGCGTGCAGCAGGAGCAGGCAGCCGAGTCCGGTGGCCGCGGCGGGCGCCGCCCACCAGGGCGCGTGCAGCCGGGACGGGAGCTCGAACGCCAGGCCCAGCAGGCCGATCGCCGCCGCCGCGGCGCCGGGAACCGCCTCGGCGACCACGCCCTGCCCGTCGGAGCGGGCCCACAGCGCGAGCGCGGCCGACCCGGCCAGCCCGAGCGCGTACGGGTCCTGCGAATGCGCCAGCACCAGCAGCGCCGCCGCGATGAGCGCGGCCAGGGCTCCGTCCCAGGCCGCGAGCAGGCCGCGGCCGCGGCGCACCAGCTCCGCGACCGGCTCCCGGTCCGGCGTGTCAGGGTACTGGCGTGCCAGGGCGGAGGCGAGCAGCCGGCCGGCGGTCCACGGGGCGAACGCGGTCAGGCCGAGGCAGAGCACGGCGAGCGCGGCGGCGCACTCGGCGAGGTCCGCGTGCACCCGGCCGAGCGCGGCGGTGGCGACCACGCCGAGCGCGGCGGCCGAGGGCGGCATCCAGGCGGCGAAGCCCGGCAGCGCGAGCGGCAGCGCGAGGGATCCGACGAGCACGCCGAGGGCCGTGTTCAGCGCCAGCGCGGGCAGGCCCGCGTGCGGACCGGAGAGCCGGGCCGCCGCGACGGCGACCGCGGGGGTCGCGGCGAACGCGGTGAACGCGCGGAGCGCCGGCGGGACCGGCCGGCCGCGGGTGGCCCGGGCCGCGGCCGCGCAGGCCGCGCCGGCCAGCAGCGCGAACGCGGCGGGCAGCCATACGTGCGGGCGCGCCACCGTCACCGCGAGCGCGATCGAGGCCGCGGCGAGCCAGCCCGCGCCGAGCAGCAGGGCCGTGCCGGCGCGGCGTTCGCGGGTCCAGGGCCCCGCGCCGAAACGCTCGGAGGCCTCGAGCACCGCTTCCCGCAGATCCTCCACGCTGGGCTCGACGGCCTCGCCGTCGAGCAGGTCGCACAGGTAGAGCACCGCGCCGTCGGCGATCCCGGCTCCGGCCAGCGTGCCGGCCGGGTCGAGCGGGCCGCGGCCGGGCGGCGCCAGCGACCACGCGGGCGGCAACGCCTCCGACTCCTCCTGCCCGCAGAAGCCGGCGACCGTCATCATGTACTCGGCCAGCGGCGCGCGGGCCGGCAGCGCCACGTCCACCCGCCGACCGCCGCCCACCACGGTGACTCGGCAGCGGTCCTCCTCGAGCAGGCTCACTGTGCCTGCCAGGTGCTGATGTTCGCGGCCTCGGCCTCGGAGTAGTTGCCCCAGTTGACGTTCATCGCGGCCGCGATCTGGCCGAGGACGCCGTCCGGCGAGAACAGTCCGGCCGCCGCGGTGTTCCACTCCGCCTGGAGTCCCTGGTAGTAGTCCTGGGCCGAACCGGTCCACACTCCTTGCAGCGCTTCGAGCTGGTTCCACAGGGAGCGGAGCTGGTCGGCCATCTCCTGGGCGCGGGCGTTGATCTGCGCGCCCGCCGCCTCGAGGTCGAGCGGGACGACGATATGGGCGCCGTCGACGTTGCTCATGATGGGTCTCCTGTCGGGTAGTCGTGGGGTCGCGGGTCGGGCGGTCAGGCGAAGTTGGCGCCGGGGATCTCGCCGTGCACGGCCTGGAGGCCGCTGATGTTCGTCTGCTCGGCGTCGGAGTAGTTCACGTAGTTGCCGTTGAGGCCCTGGCCGATGTCGGTGAGCGCGTTCTCCAGCATCTGCGAGTAGATCGTGTAGTCGTTCATCAGCGCGGAGAAGGTCTGCGAGGCGATGCCCTGCCACTGCGTCTCGATGTCGATGACGTAGTTCTTGAGTGAGGTGAGCTCGGTGTCCAGCAGCGCGGCGGTGGCCGCGCAGTTCGCGGCGGCGGTCTGGACGGCCTCCGGAGTGACTCCGTAGTCGGTACCGTCGGACATGGTCGTTGTCTCCTACGTGGTCGAATGTCATGGACAGAGGTTGACGGCCTGGCGGTGGAGCAGGTCGGCGAGCTCGATCCCGTGCCCCAGCCGGTCGACGGCGGCCTGAAGCACCGCCGCCGCGCCGGCCGAGGCGGATCGGACCTCGACGACCAGGCGGGTGGCCTCGAGCGGCAGTCCCTCCTCGTGCAGGGTCGCGCGCAGGAGTTCGGCCAGGTCTGCGCCGAGCCCGGCCAGCTCGGCGTGTGCGCGCCGCGCGGTCAGCGGGTCTCCGGACAGGGCGGAGAACGCCTCGGTGGCCGGCCGGGCGCCGCCCATCCGGTCGAGCAGGGCGGTGAAGGCGAATCTGCGCTCTGCCAGGACCGGGGCGGGCTCGGCGACCGGCTCGGCGACCGGCTCGGCGACCGATTCAGCCACCGAAGCCAGGACGGGGGCGGGCACCTCGGCCGGGGGCGCGGGCTCATGCGTGCTCTGCCAGGTCCGCGCGAACCAGTCGGCCGCCTGCGCCTCGTGCGGCAGCCAGACCTCCAGATCGGGTACGGCCGGCCCGAGGGTGCGGGCGAAGCCCGACACCCAGTCGTGCCGGAAGTCGCTCGAGAGCGCGTCGCGAACGCCCTCGGACAGGTCGCGGGCTGCGGCCAGCGCCATGAAGTCCTCGCCCGCGTCGCGCACGGCCTGAATCAGCCGGGGCTCGGCGGCCACGCGCGTCGGCAGGTCTTCGATGAGGGCGTCCAGAGCGGGGCCGAGTCGCACGAGGGCGTTCTCGGTCTCCGCCAGGTCGAACCGCCGCGCGGCGAGATCGCCCCGGATCGCGGCGACCACATCGCGAGCCGCGGCCGCACGCTCGTGGACGACCCGCTGGGCCCCGTCCTCATCGAGGCCGAGTTCCCCAGCGGCCTCCTCGGTCTCATCGAGCACCCGATCGATTTCGGCCTGCGCGTTGCTGTCGAAGACGAGCTGCTGTTCGAGGTCTGCGGCTTCGGCTGCCAGCCTGATGCGCAGTGCGTCCGGCGCCCCGGCCGGCCAGTGCCCTGCGAGCGCCTTGTCATACAACGACCAGGCAGTCTCGCGCAGCGCTGCGAGCGTCTGTTCGGCGCTGTGCGCGTCGATGCCCCCGCGCGCAGTGCGCACCGCGTCGAGCGTCCGGGTACGCACGTCCGCCTCGAAGTCGAGCATCGTCTCGGTCGCGGCGCCCGTCTGGCCGAACCACGTGCGCAACGCCGACTCGGCGGCCTCCGCCGACTCGACCGAGCGGCCGATCTCGTGGTGGATCCGCTCGACCGCCGCCGTCAGCACCTCGGCGAGGCCGTCGGCGACCGCGGGATGCGCACCACGCTCGATCGCGGTGCGCGTCGCCGCGCTGATCCGGGTGTCGAAATCGGGCCGGAGCCGGGCGAGCGCGAGCGCCGTCCTGGTCCGGACGAACAGTGCTGATATCTCCGGTCGCAGCTGCGTAGGCACCTGGTCGGACTTGGTTTCCCAGGCCAGGCCGCGGCCGAGCGCCGAGGCCTGCCGCTTCAGTTCCCGGATGTGCTCGGCCGCCGCCTGTGCCGTGGCGGGATCCGCCTCGGCCAGAATGCTGTCTATGTGCTGACTTGCCTTGACGGCGTACTCGCGGCGTGTGCGCAGCGCGTCGCGGCGAACGTCGAGACCGAGCTCGAGATGGCGCAGCACCTCGTCGTAGGTGACCGGAGCGTTCACGTCGAGCCGCCCCGAGAACGCCTCCGGCACGTGCAGCTGGTCGAAATAGGCCAGCGCACGGGCCTTGAATTCCGCGAGGGTCTCGTCCCGCAGCGCCGTCTCGAGCTCGTCGTGCGCCTTGGGCCACTGGCTGCGTACCTCGTCGGCGATCGCCTGGGCCTCCCGCGTCCGACTCACCCGCAGCACCTCGACCCGAGCCTGCGTGGCCAGCGACGCCGCCAACCGTCCGCGTTCGCGCTGCCAGCGGCTCGCCGTCGCACGCCAAACAGGGGAGTCCGCTTCCGAGCCGAGGGCCACCGCCGCGTGCCAGGTCTCGTCGTACGCGTCGTTCACCCGGCGCACGAATTCGGCTTGGCTCGGCAGCCGCGACGCCTCGACCACGTCGAGCCCGGAGGCGTTCCGCATGACGTACCGGTAGATTCCGGCCGCGTCCGGGCGACGCAGTTCGACGCGCTCGGCGACGACGATTCTGGCTTGGTACCTGTCGATGAGGCCGGCCCGCTGCTGCTCCCACTCGAGCGCGCGCTCGGCGTCGGTCTGCGCCGATGTGGCGGCCTTGGTCTCGACGGCGGCGGCCGTCGTCGCGTGCGTGAAGCGCGGTATCGCGGCGAGTACGGCGGGCTGCGCGTCCAGCCGCGCGTTCCACTTGTCTTCGACGTCGGTCAGGGCCTCGCGCAGACCGCGTTCGAATCGCTGGGCCGAGGCGGCGACGTCGGTCTTGCGCAGGGTCCAGTCGGTGGCCCGCCGCAGTTCGCGTCCGGCCACCGTCTCGATGGTCGCGACGAACTGCTTCTCGACTTGGCGCAACTGCTGCTGTTCCACCACGTCGTGGTGCGAGTCGTCCGAGGCGGACAGGCGGGCGCTGACAGTCACCTCGACCGTCTTGAGCGCCTTCTGCCGGAGGGCGCGCAGACTCAGCCACGTGTCGGACCGGCCGACCATGGCCTGGTACCTCGTCCCCCAGGCCGCGCGGGAGACGCCCAGCCCGGTATCGGCCATGCCCTGGTGCGCCCGGGCGAAATCGGCGCGCACCGCCTGCGCCAACGACGTGGTGGCGTCGTGCACGGCATCCGAGCCGACCCCGTCGCGCAGCCACGCCTCGCTGAGCCCGGCCATGTCCTCGGCCAGCTGCTTCTCGTTGTCCGCGGTGCGTTTCAGGAACTCAGCACGCTGCGGAAGCGACTTGAGCGAGAGCTCGTAGTCACTGCGCCAGCCGCGCTCCACGAATCGGCGGGCCAGCGGGCCGGCCGCGCCCCGCGCGTCCGACTCGGCGGCATCGAACCTGCTCTGCCACGCGTCGTGGGCCGATTCGCGCAGCCGGACGAGCTGCACCTGGTCGAGCGCGCCGAGGCCTGGTGACGTGTGCACCGCTTCGTCGAAGTCGGCGTCGAAATCAGGATGCCGGATCAGGGAATCGTTCGCCGGGGAGTGGATCTCGATCTGCTCGACCGCGTCATGCTCGTCGGGCACCGTCCGCTCGTGCGACAGCTCGACCGAGGACGAAGCCGCGGCCTCGTCCTCGCGCGTCTGACGCAGCGACGCGAGCTTCGTGCCGAACGCGTCCTCGTGCAGCTTCTCGTGCTCCAGCCACGCTCCGAGGTCGCGGTGGTCGATCTGCCAGATGTCCCGGTAGCTGGTCGCCAAGTCGGTACGCAGCGAGTCCCCGAGTTCGCCCGCGTGCTGCTCGTTGACCTGGAAGCGCTCGGTGAACCCGGCGAAGCGCGTCGCCCCGTCCTCGAACGCGCCGGTGAGATGCGTCTCGGCGTCGAAGAGCCGGTCGAGCCGGTCGGTGTAGTGCTCGAGCGTGGTGCGCCAGGCCTCGTCCGGGCCGCCGAAGCGGCTCCAGCGTTCGGCCGGAGCCAGGTACACCTCGTCGAAAGCGCCCCGCAGGTTCCGGCCGAACTCCGTCCTGAGCCGTTCCTCGGCGTCCGGGGACAGGGTGGCGCCGTGACGCTGGATCCAGCTGTCGTACGCCGATTCGAACGCGCGCAGGTTGCCGCCGTATTCGTGTTCGAAGGCCGCCTCGTGGCTGAGCTTCGCGGGCAGCGTGGTCTCGCGCAACTGCTTGAGCTCGGCTTGCCAGGCCCGCTCCTCGGCATCGTTTCCGGATCCGAGGCTGCGGAAGACGCGCTGGTACGCGGCATGCGCGTCGGCCGTGAAGGCCTCCCGTGCCGCGTCCAGGACCGGCTCGGACGCGGTGCCGTGGCGGGCCGCCCAGGTGGCCGCGCTCTCCTCGAACAAGCCGTCGAGCTTGGTGTCGAGGCGCAGCACCCGGGCGAAAATCCCCTGCACCGTGCCGGTCAAATCCTGCCGGCGCAGCGCCCACTGCTCACCCGGCTTCTCCACCTCCGCCCGGCCGCCGCGGAACGGGCTGCCGAACACGTCCTCGAAGTCCGTCTCGATCCGGTGTTCGGCCCCGTACTGGGCCCGCCGCCAGACATCCTCCGGCGGATCGCCGAAGACGTGCACACGCAGGTCGTCGACCACGGCGTGGCTTTCGTGCAGGGCGTGCACCAGCGCGAGCTGCGCATCGACGGCCTGCGGCACCTGCTCGACCAGCTCGTCGAACCGACGGATCACGTTCGCCCGCAGCTCGCCCCCGTCGGCCACGGCGGAATCGAACGCGCCGCGCAGTCGGCCCTCGAAGTCGGACCAGGCCGTCTCGCGCCAGGCCTCCGCGCGCTCGATCGCCCCGCTCGAGACGTAGCGGACCGGCATCTCGACCGGCCCGTCCGGGATCGGGTGGTCCGCATCGACGTCGATCTCCACGATGTGCTCGCGGCGCCACGCCTCGGCGCGCGCCTGGTCGCTGCGCTGCAAGCCGTCGGAGCCGAACAGCTTCTCCCGCTCCAGCAGGGCGGGATGCGCGGCGATCTTCCCGTCGAAGGCCGCGTGGGCGGCGTCGCGCCGGCTCTCCCACACCGCCTGCCGTTCGAGGCGGGCGGGCAGGTCGTCGACGAGTTCGTCAAGATGCGGGCTGAATGCGGCGACGTGGTCGGCACCGGAGTCCGCACCCTGGTCGGAGTGCGCGAAGCGCTGTTCGAAGGCTGAGGTGACGTCCCGTTCGAACGCGCCGCGCACCTCGGCCACGCCGTGCTCGGAGAGCGGCTCGCCCGGCTTCTCGGCGTACCGCTGCCAGTTCGCTTCGAAGCGGTAGTCCGCGGCCCGCTGCACCCGCTCCACCTGGGAGGTGTAGCCGAACCGGCCCTCGTAGTCGTCCCAGATCTTGCCTCGCGCCGCCTCCCACCGCACTTCGCGCAGATTCTCGAAGTACCCGGACAGGTTGGCGGCGGGGCTGGCCGCGGGATCGGCGGGGGGATCGACGGCGGGGGACTCCGCGGCGTGCTCGGCCGGCGGCGGCGCGCCGTGGTCGGCACTCGAATACGCCAGCACCGGCTGCTCGTGCGCCGTGGCGATATGCGGGGACGCGAGGGACGCCGCGCCGCCCGACCGGTCCCCGGCCGCGGTCTGGTGCGCCGCGGAGGACGCGAAGGAGTCCGCCGTACTCGAGGTCTCGTCGCCGAACGGCGAGTGGAACATCGAAGCCTGATCCCCGTGCTCGGACTCGGGGATGACGATGATGCTCCTCTCGTCTCCCTCGGAAGGCGTCGAGGACCTCGTGAACGGCACGTTCACCTCTCGGTCCCGCACAGCCGGGGAGTCCGCCGGGAGCACGCCGACCGCCGTCCGGTCCTCCGCGACGGAGACCGGTGCGGGCGACCCATGTGA
>FSXZ01001638.1_pt1 | contig 24667 bp, 20 predicted proteins | sample 1638121 | NCBI WGS metagenome assembly FSXZ01 (sample SAMEA3914788, study PRJEB12502) | metagenome | biome: forest; material: soil | place: Canada | collected 2011-07-03 | depth 0.1 m
GGCCTTCCGCCCCCGCCACCTGCGCTCCCCCGGCCGGGTGGCCAGCCTGCGGACCCTGGGCCTGGCCGCGGCCGTGGCCGTCCTGGTGGCCAGCCCGCAGCTGTTCGCCATGATCCGCCAGGTGGCCGGCGGCGGCGCGGCCGTCGGGGCGCAGGAGCTGACCCAGACCTACCGCTACTACGGCGTCGGCCTGCCCACCCTGTTCGCGCCGTCGCCCCGCCTCGGCCACTTCCACCTGCTCCAGCTGGCCTCCGCTTACCACTTCCAGCAGCCGAGTGAGGGCGTCCCGACGTTCGGCGTCACGCTCGGCGCCCTCGCCGCCGCGGGCCTGATCCTGACCTGGCGGCGGCACTCGTCGCGGTGGCTGGCGGTGCTGTGGGCGGCCGGCGCGGTGCTGGCCCTCGGACCCACGCTGCGGATCGGCGACGCCACCTACATCCCGCTGCACGAGCGGTGGCACGGGGTCACCGTCTCCCTGCTGATGCCCTATACCTGGCTGGTCCGCCTGCCCGGCCTGTCCGCGCTGCGGGAGGCCGACCGGCTGGCCCTGCTCGGCCTCCTGGGCGCGGCCATCCTCGCCGGAACGGCCGTCCAGTGGCTGATCCAGCACGCCCGGCCGGTCATCGCCACGGCGGGCATCGTCGTGATCGCCGCCGCGGGCTTCATGGAGGCCGGCTGGTCGGCCACCGCGACCAAGACCATGCCGGTGACGATGCCGCGGGTCGACGGGCTGATCGCCGCCGACCCGTCGCACTCGATCGTGGTCGACGTGCCGTTCGGGCTGCGCGGCGGCGTCGGGCTGACCGGCTTCAAGATGCAGCCGGAATCGCTGATCCTGGCCACCGACGACGGCCACCCGCGCGCGATCTCCTACACCTCGTGGGTCCCGCAGCCGACCAGGGCCGGAATCCTGAAGGACCCGTTCTCCCGGTGCCTGTACGGCGCGCAGAACGGGGCCCGCCACGCCTGTGACCCGGCCCAGGTGGCCCGCGCGCTGGCCAGCCTGCGGCACAGCCCGCAGCACATCGGCTGGGTCATCGTCTGGCACAGCCGGCACCGCGCCGCCCGCCCGACCGTCATCAACTACCTGTACGCCACCGGCTTCGGCATCGTCCGGCAGGTCAACACCCCTGATGCCGGCATCACCATCTGGCACCGCGGCTAGCCGTGGCGGATGCTAGCTTAAGGCGCCCTATCCATCCGAAACGTGGTGCCTGACGCCCGACTCTCTCCCACCGCGGCCCGCGCTCCCGCGGCTCCGCCGACACGTCCCAGGAGCGGCCATGGCCAAGCCCAAGCAGCCGACCGGCAGCCGGCCCAAGGCCAGCGGGCCCAAAGCCAGCGGGCCCAAAGCCAGCCGGCCCAGGGCCGGCGCCCCGGGCACCGCCCCGGCCCGGACCCGGGGGACGGCCGCCGGGGCGCCGCGGGCGCCGGCGCGGGGCCCGCGCGGTGCGGCCCCGGCGCCGGCCGCCGCGGCGCAGCCGGTGCCGCTGCCGCGGTCGGTGCAGATCGCGGTGTGGCTGATGTACGCCGGGGCCGCGCTGGCCGCGCTGGACCTGATCGCGACGCTGGCCACCAGCGGCAGCGTCCGCGCCGAGCTGCACCGGGCCAACCCGTCCTGGACCGCGGCCCAGCTCACCACCGGGGTCCACTCGTTCATCAGCAGCATCGTGGTGAGCTGGGCGATCACGATCGCGGTGTGGCTGATCATGGCGCGGACCAACTCGGCCGGCCGGGCCTGGGCGCGGAACGTGGCCACGGTGCTGTCGGCGCTCAGCACGCTGAGCTTCATCCTGTACCTGCACGAGCCGGGCTCGCTGCTGGGCAAGCTCCTGCTGGTGCCGATGTGGCTGGTCGGGGTGGCCGCGGCCGCGCTGCTGTGGCGGCGCGAGTCGACGGCCTACATCCGCGCCGGAAAAACAGCCTGACCCGGCGGCCGCGCCAGGCGAGCCTGGCTGGCGGCACGGCCCCGGGCTGCCGGAGGCGGCCTTCCGCGGGCAGTCCGCCGCGGCCGGCGGGCCGGACGGGCCGGGACGGCCCCGTTCCGGATGGATGCAGGCCCGCCAGGGCTCGCGTCAGCGCAGGTAGGCGAGGTCCGGGCCGTGCTGCTCGCGGTAGTCGGCGATCAGCTCGCGGGCCACGGTGAGGCCGGGGACCAGCGGGTGGCCCGCCAGCGCCACGGCGGCCAGGTCGGCGTCGCCGGCCAGCGCGGCGGCGACGATGCCGCGCTCGTACTCCTTGACCTGCTCGACCAGGGCGCGGGCGGCGCGCGGCAGGTCGGGCACGGGCAGCGGGGTCAGGCCCGCCGCGTCGGCCCGGGCGGGCAGCTCGATGACGTCGGCGGGGTCCAGGCCGAGGCGATCGCCGGCGGGGACGTTGACGATCACGTCGGCGGGCTGGCGGCCCGCGAGGCCGCCGATGACCCGCAGGGCCAGGCCCTCGTACCCGCCGATCCGGGCGGCGGCCAGGTCGGCCGCGCCCGCGCTGGCCCGCGCGGTCCGGGCCACGGCCTGGCCCGCGTCACCGTCGGTATCGGCGCGCATGTAGGTGTCGCTGCGCACGCCCATCAGGGTGTCGTAGGCCGACCAGGCGGCGGCCAGGTCGTCGCGGGCGAACGCGGCGGCCAGGGCGGCCAGCAGCTCGTCGTTCAGGCGGAGCACGTCCTGGCCGCGGCTGGCCCCGGCCCGGCCGACCTCGCGGACGTAGCGGCCGGGGTCGTAGTAGTAGTACACGTACTCGGCGGGGACGGCGCCGGCGTGCCGGACCTGGGCCGGGTCGAACGCGGCGAACCGGTGGTCGTAGCGCCGGAGCTCATCGAAGCGGCTGATCAGCTCGCCGATGCGCTCCCGGCCGCCGACGCGCAGCGAGCCGACCCAGCCGAGGTGGTTGAGGCCGGCGTAGGAGCCGGCCAGGTCGGCGTGTTCCGCGCCGAGGAACTCGGCCAGGCGCTCGACCGTGCCGCCGGGGGTGTCGCAGACGCCGACCGCCGTGACCTGGCCGTGCGCGCTGACGGCCTGGGTAATCAGCCCGGCCGGGTTGGTGAAGTTGATCAGGACGGCGCCTGGGGCGGCGCGGCGGAGCAGCTCGCAGTACTCGAGCACGACCGGGATGGTCCGCAGGGCCATGGCGCAGCCGCCGGCCCCGGTAGTCTCCTGGCCGACCAGCCCGCGGCGCAGGGCGACCTGCTCGTCGATGACCCGGCCCCGGTCGCCGCCGACGCGGATGGCGGAGAACACGTAATCGGCGCCGGTGAAGGCGGCCTGCGCGTCGCCGGTGACGGTGACGACCTGCGGGTATCCCAGCTCGGCGGCCAGGCCCGCGGCCAGGCGGCAGATGGTGTCGCGGCGGGATGGCTGCGGCTCGAGCAGGCTGATCTCGTCGAAGGTGCCGGGGGCGGCGGTCAGCACGGCCCGGACGAACGCGGGCATGCGGACGCCGCCGCCGCCGAGGATGGCCAGCTTCACGAGAGGCCACGCTAGCAATCCGCGGCACGGCCGGGCGGAGGTCACCCGGGCGCGCCGCGGGCCAGGCCCGGGCGCACTCGTACCGGCCGCGGACGGGCGCGGCGCCGCAGGATCAGTGCTCGCCTGGTGCCCGGTCGCCGGCCAGCGCCTGGCAGGCGATCGCGGCCGCGGCCACCACGTTGAGCGAGTCAACGCCGGCCGCCATAGCGCCGGGCGCCATGGGAATGCAGACCGTCTCATCGGCCTCGCTGAGCCAGCGCGAGGACAGGCCATCGCCCTCGGTTCCCAGCAGCAGCGCCACCCGCTCCCGCACCGGTACCCGGCTGACGGGCACGGCGGCCTGGTCCGGCGTCAGGGCCAGCAGCTGAAACCCGGCCGCCCTCAGCTCGGCCAGGCCGCCCCGCCAGTCCGTCATCCGCGCGTACGGGATGGCGAACACGGCCCCCATCGACACCTTGATGGCCCGCCGGTACAGCGGGTCAGCGCAGCGCGGCGACAGGATGACGGCGTCGATGCCCAGCGCCGCCGCGCACCGGAAGATCGCGCCGACGTTTCCGTGGTCCACCAGATCTTCCAGCACGATCACCCGGGCCGGCGCTGCCCGCTGTTCATGATGCCCGCCGGGGCCGGTAACGTCCTCCGGGACGGAGGCGTGGCCGCGACCAGGCCGGGCGGCGCGGCCCGCGATGACGTCGGCGGCCGGGGGCAGCGGCGTGCGGCGCATGGCGGCCAGGGCGCCGCGGTGCACCTGATAGCCGGTGATCCGCTCGGCCACCGCCGCGGGCACGACGTAGCAGGGGGCCGGGCTGTCGCGGGCGAGGTCCTCGACCGAGGACAGCCGCTCCGGCGCGACCAGGATGGAGCGGACCGGGTAGCCCGCGGCGATCGCCCGCCGGATGACCTTGTCGCCCTCGGCGATGAACAGGCCGTGCTCGGCCTCGAGGCTGCGCCGCAGGCGCACGTCCGTCAGGCCCGCGTAATCGGCCAGCCGGGCGTCGCCGGGCTCGCTGATCCATACCGGGCTGGCCACCCGCCCAGTCTGGCCGCCGCGGCCCGGCCGTCCCGAGCCGGGTCCGCCACCCGGCTGGCGGCCCTGGCCGCCGGGCCCGCAGCCCGTCCTCCCGGTGCGCCGGCGGCCCGGGCCGCCGGCTGGCCCGCCTCGCCCCCGGCCGGCTCGCCATCGGGCCCGCAGCGCTGCGACCAGGGCGGACGTCCGGACCGGCCAGACCGGTCGGGCCTTGCGCTGTCTGGTCAAAAGCGGGCAAGTCGGCAGGTCGCCCGCGAGCTGGCCGTTATAGTCAACCGGGGCGAGCCAGGACCAGGCCGGGACACAGCGAAGGACGCGGTAATGGCGCGACGCGCGCGGACGACGGCCCAGGAGCCGCCAGAGCAGGGCGGCCCGGCCCCCGGGCCGCCGGACCGGGGCCAGCCGGCCCGGCGGCGCCGGGCACGCTTCAGCACCAGCGCCCTGGTCGGGATCGCCGTCGTGTTCTCGCTGCTGCTCCTGGCCGGGCTGACCACCCAGGCCGTCGCGGCCCACTCGGCCTGCGGCACCAGCCCCATCCTGGTGAACGTGGCGGTCAACGACGACCTGGCCCCGGCGGTCGCGCAGGTCGCCCGGGAGTTCAATAAGCAGCAGCACACCGTCAGCGGCCGCTGCGCCACCGTCCAGGTCACCGACGAGCCGTCCGCCACGGTGGCCGCCCGGCTCGACGGGCAGGCCAGCAGCGCCGGCCAGGCCCCCGTGCAGGCGTGGATCCCCGACTCCAGCCTGTGGGTCGACGTGGCCCGCAGCTACCCCAAGGGCGCCCAGGCGGTCCGGCTCACCGGCACGGAGATCGCCGAGTCGCCGCTGATGACGGTCATGCCGATGGCCGTGGCCAGGGCGACGGGCATCTTCGACTCCCCGGCCGGCTGGAGCGTGCTGCTCCCCGCGACCGCCGGCGGCCCGCCGGCCAGCACGGGGCTCAAGGTCGCCATCCCCGACCCGACCAGCAGCGCTGCCGGGCTGGCCACGCTGGTGGAGCTGAGCCGGCTGCTCGGGTCCGGGTCGGCCGCCCGGGCGACGTTCACTAACTTCGTCCTCAGCGCCGAGTCGACCCAGCAGTTCGACAGTCCCCAGTCACTGGCCTCGTTCGTCTCCGCCTCGGCCGCGCCCGGGCACAGCCGGGATGTCACCGTCACCTCCGAGCAGGCCGTGATCGCCTACGACCGGACGGACCCGGCCCAGCCGCTCGCGGCGCAGTACCCGACCGGCCTGCAGGCCCAGCTCGGCACCGCCACCCTGGACTACCCGTTCGTGCTCACCACCTCCGACTCCGCCGACCAGGCGGCGGCCCGCGAGTTCGAGCGGTCCCTGCGGGGACCCTACGCGCAGGCGCTGATCAGGTACTACGGATTCCGGACGGCCAATGGCGTGGCCGACGCCACCCCGGCGTCCTTCGGGCTGCAGACCCAGGTGCTGCAGGCCGCGGCGTCCGCCAGCCCCAGCGAGGCCCAGACCAACCTGGAAGTCTGGCGGAAGCTGGAGGAGGGCCTCCGCATCCTGGTCATGATCGACACCTCGGAGTCCATGGGCATCCGCGACGGAGCCGGCACCCAGACCCTGGCCCAGGAGACCGGGCAGACGAGCTCGATCGGCCTGTCGCTGTTTCCCGATACCTCGCAGGTTGGCCTGTGGGAAATCTCGGACAACCTGACCGGCAGCCTGCCCTACCGGCAGCTGGTGTCGATCGGCCCGCTGCCGGCCGAGCTCGGCCTCATCACCCGGCGCCAGCAGCTCCAGCAGATCGACGAGGGCCTGCGGCCGGACGGGCAGCCCCTGAAGCTGCACGACGCCATCCTGGCCGGCTACAAGGAGCTGACCGCCACCTACCAGCCGGGTTTTGCCAACGCGCTGGTGGTCCTCACCGCCGGCGTGGACAACGCACCGGGTGACATGTCCACCAAGGCGCTGGTCCAGCAGCTCCGGAAGCTGTTCAACCCGCAGCGCGGCGTCCAGGTCCTGATCGACCAGATCGGCAGCGCCGGGAACTTCCCGGCGCTGCAGCAGATCGCGACCGTCACCGGCGGCGCCGCCTACGAGGTCCGGCGCCCGGCGGACATCGGGCAGGTCTTCATCGAGAGCATCTCCCACCGGCTGTGTGACCCGAGCTGCGCCGCAACGCCGTAATTCCGCCGGAACGGGCGGCTCCCGGCCGTCACGCTCGCCACGCGCCCGCGACCAGCGGAAACCGGCGGCCAGAAAAGTGCTGACGGAATCTGGCCCGAACGTGTGAACCGGCCGCAGAGGCAGGGCGTCTTCTTCGTGAGGCCCGGCGAGAGCGGGGCGCCGGGCCTCACTTAAGCTCTCGGGTTAATTTGATCATCTTCTGGCCGGCCAGCCTCAGGCTGTGCTCTCAGGCCGGCATCCGGGCGCTTGGTGGCCGGGTGCATGCAAATCGTATTGAAAGTCACAACTGTGTTGCGCTGACTGCCGTCCCTGATCCGGCAGCCGCCGCCGCCTGCGGGCCGCGGTCCAGGTCAGCGCGCTGATCGGCGCCGCCTTCCCTGGCGCACGTGCGGTACTCACTTGCCTGCGGCCCGTCGGCCGCGCCCGCCGCCCGCTCCACGGGGTCTGGACTAATCAATAACCCAGGCGTAAGGAAGTTAGCAGGGGCGACGGAGCCGGCAGCGGCTGTCTTTTTCCGAAGGGAGCGCGGTGAGTGACGCATGGATGCCCGGGATCAGGTACGTCCGGGCAGCGGCGGATGGCGGCCCGCTGAAGGGCGGTGCGCCCCGGGTGGTGTGGCACGCTCTGGGCGCCGACCCACGGCAGGTATCCGCCAGGTCCGCAGCCCAGCGCCTGGACACAGCCGGCCACCCCACTCACCTGGTGTGGAACCCGCATAGTGGGGAGATCATCCAGCTCATCCCGATTGTCCGGGCCGCCAGGGCGCTCTGCCTGTCCGAGCCGCTCGGATCGCCCAGCTGGCCCGCCGCTGTGCGCGCCGGCGACCCGAACGCGGAGGGGCGCGTCTGCGTGCAGATCGGCGTGGTCGCCCGGGACGACGAGCCCTTCACCGGCGGGCCGATGGTCGGCCGCCGGGAGATCATGGGCTGGCTGGACAGCTGGGACATCCCGCGCCTGTGGCCCGCGGGCCAGCCTGCGGCGTTTCCCGAGTGCCGCGCCGCCGGGCACAGCCGCCGCCTGTGGGCGCGCGGCGGCCATTTCGGCGCGTCGCAGGTTCCCGGTCAGGTGGCCACCGGCCCGGGGGCCATCGACACCGAGCGGCTGACCGGGTGCGGCGCCGCGACGGCGGGGCACCCGGCCCCGGCCCGCGCCGACGGGCCGCTCCAGCCGGTCAGCTCGCATAACGGCGGGCAGCCCGCCGGCGCCGGCTATGACCCGCCGGATCTCGGGGAACTCCTGGGCACGCACGCGGCGCTGCCGCCGGCCCGGCTCTCCCGGGTGCGCTGACGGCGCGCCGCCCGGAGCAGCCGGCCGCCCGGCGACCGGGCGGGCGCGCCCGGCCCCGGACGGGCCGTAGGGTAGAGGAATGACCGACCGGCTCGTCTGGATCGACTGTGAGATGACCGGGCTTGACCTTGCCAGGGATGCCCTGGTGGAGATCGCGTGCATAGTGACCGACGGCCAGCTCAACGTGGCTGACGACGGGATCGACGTGATCATCAAGCCCCCGGCCGAGGCACTCGACCACATGCCCGAGGTGGTGCGCGAGATGCACACCGCCTCCGGGCTGCTGGCCGAGCTCCCGGCCGGAGTGACCCTGGGCGAGGCCCAGGACGCCGTGCTGGCCTACATCCGCCAGCACGTGCCCGAGGCCAAGAAGGTCCCGCTGTGCGGGAACTCGATCGCCACCGACCGGTCCTTCCTGGCCCGGGACATGCCGGAGCTGGACGAGTTCCTGCACTACCGGATGGTCGACGTCTCGAGCATCAAGGAGCTGGCCCGGCGCTGGTACCCGCGGGCCTACTTCGCCAGCCCGCCCAAGCACGGCGGCCACCGGGCGCTGGCCGACATCCTGGAGAGCGTCCGGGAGCTGCGCTACTACCGCGAGGCCATCTTCGTGCCCCAGCCCGGGCCGGACACCGCTACCGTCCGCAAGATCGCGGCGCGATACGAGGGCCAGCTGCCCGCGCCGGGCGAATCTGGTGCCGGGCACTGACCAGCGAACGGTATGCTTGCAGAGCCCTGCGGCCGCACGCCGGCCGGGCGGCATGGTGGGTGTAGCTCAGTTGGTTAGAGCGCCAGGTTGTGGTCCTGGATGTCGTGGGTTCGAATCCCATCACTCACCCCACATGAACTAGCAGGTAAGAAGCCCCGGTCGCCAGCCATGACCGGGGCTTCTTCTATGCGGGTGCCCGTGCCGCGCATGCCGGGCGCCTCGTGGCCCATCCGCTCGGACTGCAGGGCACGCTCTCACCCCGGGATGGGCTGCGCTCCGGCGATCAGCTTGCGGCCCCGCTCATAGTCGTCATCGGACTGGTAGGTCAGGACTCCCACCGCGGCCCCGGCTCGCTCGTACCAGACGGTGAATCCCCCGGCTCCCCGGTCGGTGAGCCGGGCACGGTCGTAGCCGTCGCCCCACGCGGCGTACTTGAGGGTCCGGTCCCCGATCGTGGACCAGAAGCCGGGCACCTCGGCCCAGGCGGTGTCGTGCCCGGCGGCGGTCTGGCCGGCGACGCGGCCCATGGCCGCGGCGTCACCCCAGTGCTCGACAACCAGCCGGCGGCCGGCGGCGGCATTCATGGCGTAGGCGGCGTCGCCGGCGGTCAGCACCGCGGGATCGCCGGTGCGCATCCCGGCGTCCGCGACGATCCGGCCCTCCGCTACGGCCAGGCCGCTGTCCGCCGCGAGCCCGGACTGCGGGGACACACCGCCCGCGACCAGGATCAGGTCCCCGTCTATCACGTCGCCGCCCCCGAGCACGATCCGGTGCCCGCCGTCGAACCTTGTCACCTGGGCGCCGGGCCGCAGGGCTACGCCTTCCTCAGCCAGCCACTGTCCCAGCCGCTCGCCGGCCGCGGCGCCCAGCCGCGCAGCCTGGGGGAGGTCCTCGGCAGTCACCATGGTGACGTGCAGGCCGCGGCGAGCAAGGGATGCCGCCGCCTCGCAGCCGATGAACCCGGATCCGACCACGACCGCCGATCCCGCCTGCCCGGCCGCCTGCCGCAGCGCGTCGGCGTCCCGGCGGGACCGCAGCAGCCGGATACCAGCATGCCCGCCGCCGGGCACGGCCAGCGGCACCGGGTCAGCTCCGGTGGCCAGGACGCAGCACTGATAGCCCAGGGACTCCCCGCTGTCCAGCGTGAGCGCCCGTGCCAGACGGTCCAGCGACCGGGCCCGCATCCCCAGCCGCACCTCGATACGCTGCTCCTGGTAGAAGCCGGGGTCCTCCAGCGGCAGGTCCTCTAGCCCAGACTCCCCGCGCAGGTAATCCTTGGACAGGGGCGGCCGCTGATAAGGCAGGTGCTCATCGGCCGAGACCATGACGACCTCGCCATCTCCGCCGACCTGCCGGTAAGCCCGGGCCGCCTCCAGCCCCGCCGGGCCGCTCCCGACAATCAGCAGCGGCCCTGTCGGTGTCCGTCTGTCTGCCATCAGTTCCTCCGTGGTTGCAGCAGGCTTCCTCCGTGTAGGCCTGGCCGCTTCCGGCGCGCGGGCCGGGGCATTCCCCGCTGATCGATGAGCTCGGCATGACTTCCCCTTCCCGGGCCGGCGAGACTGCAGGGCTACCCGGGGGGCCGGCCAGGAAACGCGCCCGCGCCGCGTAGGCGACGGCGGAAGGCCCCTGCCGGGCAGGGGACGCGTCGCAGCAGACCTCGCCGCCCTGCCCGGCGGCATCGCTAATTCCGGCAAGCTGCGGCTGGTGCCGGAGACGGTCGGTTTCGTGCAGGAGATCGCTGCCGCCGGCGAGCCGACGGCCGGGTCGTGTTCGGCATGGGCGGGAACTACGGGGACTGCGCTGCAGGGCCGCCGGACGGCAGTCAGCCGCGGGGCTGCTCCGGGCGGGGGGCCTCGGGCGCCGCGTCGTCCTGGCGGGCGGCCGGGCGGGTGCCGCTGCCTGCCTCGCCGGCCTCGGTCGCGGCGTCGCCGGGCCGGGTCAGGGCCGCGAGGAACGGGCCGATCCGGAGCCCGTCCTGGGCGGCGTGCCGGAACGGGCTGTCAGGACGCACGGAGTAGATCGTACGGCGGCCGGTCCGGGTGCGGCTGATGTAGCCCGCCTCGTCCAGGTCAGCCACGATCGCCTGTACCGTGCGCTCGGTCAGCCCGACGACCGCGCTGATGTCGCGAACCCTCGCCCCGGGATTGCTGGCGATCTCCGCGAGCACCCGCCCGTGACCGGTCAGCAGGGTCCAGCTGCCGCCGTGCCCGTCCGCACTGCTCATACTCAGACAGCATATAGTCACGAGAAGTTAGCCACGAGAGATAACACGCGAGAAATTATTCATGCTTCTGTTGACAGGCGTCTGCCGGCTCGCTGATCCTTGACACGACCGCTGACCAAGCCCCCGGTCCGGGAGGTGATGGCGATGACCATGGCTGGCCAGGGAGAGATCCTGGCTCCCGAACGGCAAGCGCAGTCCTCCGCCCCGGCCGGGGCAGGCCCGGCCTGGCCGCCGCCCGGGCCCCCGGTGACGGTGATCCCGCTGCCAGAATCAATCGACATCGTCAATGACCTCGACGTCCAGGACATGCTCAGCGCCGCGGTCGACGGCGGCGCCGCCGTGCTGGTCGCCGACGGGAGCCGGACGACCTTCTGCGGGTGCTCCGGCGTCACCGCGCTGCTCCTGGCCCACCACCGGGCCGCTGCCGCCGGGGCGCAGCTGCGCCTGGTCGCAGCAGCCCCCCTGGTCCGCCGGATCCTGGCGGTAACCGGGGCCGACCAGGAACTCGACATCTACCCAGACCGGGCCGCAGCGCTCGGCGGCCGACAAGGACGGCCAGCCTTTCCCGCAGGCTCGACCCAGGCCGGCCGCCCGATAATCCCCGTGCCCGCACCGTGAGGAGCGACCGTGGAAACGACGCGCGCCAGCCAGCCGCGCTGGCTACCGGGACAGGCCGACGACTATGCCGAGAAGGCCGCAGAAGCTGACCGGGCTGGCCCGGCGGCGCCGGCGGGGCGGTCCCGCGGCGGAGCGGCCAGCCTGGCCGGACTGGGGACCCCGGGCATCGCTGCGTTCCTGGAGGACCTCGCGGCCCTGGCCGCCCGGCGCGGCGGGGCTGGCGGGCTGGCATGCGCAATCACGCTGGCCCTGGACGGGCAGCTGCACACGGTCGCGGCCAGCGACGCGCTGGCCGCCCGGCTCGAAGCGGCCCGGGCCGACGACGGCGACGGCCCGGGCCCCAGCACGGCGCGGACCGGCCAGGCGGCCGGCATCACCGACACCGCGGACGCGGCACAGTGGAGCGTGTTCGCGGCCCGCGCTGCCGCGGCGGGCATCAGGTCGGTGCTGTCGGTGCCGCTGACCATCGCGGGACGGCAGGCCGGGGCGCTCAGCCTCTACGCGCGCCAGCCGGCCGCGTTCGGCGACGCCGAGCGGTGCTGGGCGCAAGCGGCCGCCGGGGCCGTGTCCGGAGTGCTGGCCCTGGCGGTGAGCCAGGCCGAGCAGGCCGACCTGGCCGCGCAGCTGCGCGCGACCCTGGCCGCCCGCGCCGTCATCGACCAGGCGCTGGGAATCATCATGGCCGAGCAGCGGTGCAGCGCCGCGCAGGCATTCGACGTCCTGCGGCGCGCCTCGCAGAACCGCAACATCAAGGTCCGCGACATCGCCGCCCGCATCGTGACCGGCGTCACCGGCCAGCCGCCGCAGCCCCCGCCCTTCATCACGACCCCCAGACGGCCAGGTCCTGATGGCCGTGACGGGCCAGCTCGCCCGGCATGAGCTGCCGGTGCGACGCCCGGGTCAGCGACCACCGACCCGGCCTGGCCCGCCCAGTACACCCCTGACCACACCACCAGCGGCGGCCGCCACCTGAGCGGGCCAGCCCACCAGTACGAGGGCGCCGGGCGCTCCTGCGGCAGACGGCCGCGGCCTGTCGTTTTCAGGGCCGGGCCGGTGAGCCCGGGCGGGGGACCCAGGCAGCACTCGCGCAGCGCCGGGCCCGGCAGCCCGCTCATCCCTGAGCCCGCCACGGCGTCCCCAGCCCCGCCTGCCCGTTTAAGCCGAAACGATGCAGCGCTGGCCGGGGACCTCGGCCGCAGGTCCCGGTCACCGTCGAACACGTTGACCGCGCTCGCCGGCGGATGGCCTCGTTCAGCCTGCCCGTGCCTGGCCCTGCACGGCAGCGGAGAGCCGGACAGCGCCGCGTCTCTGGACGCCACCGGCAGAGAGATGGCCGGGCCCCCTCGCCGCGTCCCAGACGTCCGGCCAGTCCTCGCACTTCACATTAAACTCAGGTCACGGCAAGATCAGCCGCTGCCCGCGAGAATGTCGCATGCCAGCTCGGCGCTACTGGTCCCAGAAACGACGCCGCCCAGCGAGTCGCGCCGTGCCGAAGCCGCTCGGGACCTGGCGGTGGACGTGAGATCGTCCTGGCGGGCCGTGCTGATGTGCTATCTGCTGATGGCTGACGCTACGGGCGCCGGCGCCCCGAGTCGCCGGCGCCCGTGCCGTACCCGGTCAGCTTCGGCGCGGCGCGTGAGCTGGCCGGTGCGCCCGCGGAGCACCGCTGCTCACCAGAAATGCCGAATCCGGCTCTAACCACGGCAGCTAACCATGCGGCAGGCTCCTCCGGGCTTCGCTGTTGCCCCCCATTGGCATGATGGTCGAACCTGATGTGACGCTCTTAGCGCAAGGCAGCCAGATAGTGGATGAACAGCTCAGCCGCGCGGTGGTGGCTTACCTCCTAGGCGGCCGCTACGTGCGGCCCGGCGAGAGCCCGGATGCGGTCGCTGGCGCGCTCGGGGCCGAGGCTGCGGAACATCTTTTGCCGCGGTTGCGAGAGCTTGCCCGTGAGGCGGTCTGCTGGCCTGTTAACTGGCAGGAAAACGACGATGTCTCGGCCATGCGGGTTGTGGAGCGTGAGATCGCCGGGGCGCACCCGGAGCTAAGCGCAGAAGCCGTCAGGGCTCTTAGCCAGTACTTCTCCTTCTGCAACAGGTGATCAGTGCTGTCCAGGAAAGGCAAAGGCCGCCGGCGCCGGCACGGCGACATCCGCGGCCAGCTCGCCAGCGCGGTGACGGATCTCGAGCAGTCCCGGCACCCTGACCCGCCGCAATGGCACGCCACCGCTCCCGTCCGGCCATGAGCCCGGCGTCCGGCCCGGAACGGCATTCACCCGGTTCCCGGATGTCTGGCAGAGCGGCCCAGCCCCGGCCAGCGGCCCGTTGTCGGCGCGGCGGGCATCCGGGAGGATAGCTGCCCATGGAACAGGAAGCCGGCTATGTAGCCGTCGTCCCGACGCTCGGGCGGCCGTCTCTGCAGGCGTGCCTCGCGGCGCTGGCGGCGGCGGCCGGGGCGCCGCCCGACCGGGTGGTGCTGGTCGATGACCGGCGCGGCGCCGCCCGTCCCCTGCCGGTGGCCGTGCCGGAACCACTGGCGGGCCGGACCGTGACGGTCGTGACCGGGGGGCGCGGGCCGTCGGCCGCCCGCAATGCGGGCTGGCGGGCCGCCGCGGCTGGCGGGGGCGCCGAGTGGATCGTCTTCCTCGACGATGACGTACAGGTCGGGCCGGACTGGGCCGGCGAGCTCGCCGCTGACCTAGCCGGGCTGCCGGACGCCGTAGCCGGAGTGCAGGGCGTCATCGAGGTGCCGCGGCCGGCCGGGCGCCGACCGACCGAGTGGGAACGCGACGTCATCGCGCTGGAGACGTCATCGTGGGTGACGGCGGACATGGCCTACCGCCATGCGGCGCTGGCCGCGGCCGGCGGCTTCGACGAGCGGTTTCGAGCCTTCCGCGAGGACTCGGACCTGGCCCTCCGGCTGCTTGACCAGGGCTGGGAGCTGCGCCGGGGGCGGCGGCGGACCAGCCATCCGGTGCGGCTGCCGGGCCGGTGGCCGAGCCTGGCGGCGCAGGCCAGGCACGCAGAGGACGGCTTCATGACCGGCCTGCACGGCCGGGGCTGGCGGCCGCGGGCCGGCGAGGGGCTCGGGCGGCGGCCGGCTTACGTGGCGGCCTGCGGGCTGGGCGGCGCGTCGCTGGCACTGCTCGCGGCCGGTCGCCGGCGCGCGGCCGGGCTGGCGGCCGGGGCATGGCTGGCCATGACGGTGGAGCTGGCCGCCGCGCGCAGCTGGCCCGGGCCGCGGACGCTGCCGGATATCACCGAGATGACGGTGACCAGCGCCGTGATCCCGCCCCTCGCGGTCGGGCACTGGCTGGCCGGCCGGCGGCGGCTGCGGGCGGCCCGGTCACTGCGGCGGGGCGGCAGCAGCGGCCCGCCCAGCGGTACGGGCGCGGCGGCGTGAACACCCGCGACATGCCGGCGCTCAGGTGCGGCCGGCGGTGGCCGGCCGGCCCTGCGGGGACGGCCGGGCGGCGGGCGGCACGGCGAGGGCGGCTAGGAGGTCGGCGATCTGCGCGGCGGCACCGGGGCGGCTGAGGCGGGTCGCGGCCGCGCGCATGGCGGCCAGCGCCGCCGGATCGGCCTGCAGGGCGGCGAGCTGGGCGACCAGGTCGCGCACGCGGGGCGCGTACCGGCCGGCGCCGGCTCTGACCACGAACTCGGCGTTGCCCTCTTCCTGGCCGGGAAGGTAGGAGGTGAGGACGAGGGGGGCGGCGCAGCACGCGGCCTCGGCGATGGTCCCGGGCCCGGCCTTGCCGACGACAACGTCAGCGCAGCGCATCCAGTCGGCCATGTTGTCCACGAAGCCGCGCACGACCAGCCTCCCGCCCGCCTGGCGTTCCAGGCGCCGCAGGCGGCGGTACAGCATCCGGTTACGGCCGCAGACGACGGCGACCGTGCGGTCATCGGGCTGGCGCAGCAGGGCCGCGGCCCGGCGGTAGAGGCCGCCGGACCCCTCGCCGCCGCCAGTCATCAGGATCAGGAACCGGCCGGCGGGCAGGCCCAGCCCCCGGCGCAGCCGGGCCCGCCCGGCGGCGTCGGCACGGCCAGCCCGGAAGGCGGCGGCGACGGGCAGCCCCGTCTCCAGGCAGTGCTCGGCGGGGATGCCGTCCGCGGCGCAGCGGCGGGCAAGCTCGGCGGAGGGAACGACGATCCGGTCGACGGCCGGGTTTCGCCAGGAAAGGTGAGCGGTGATGAGGTCGGTCACCACGGTGATGACCGGGGTGCCGGGGACGATGCGGTCGCGGGCGCGCACGGCCGGGTCCGTGGTCATCCCGTGGAAGGCCACGATGACCGCGGGCTGGCTGGCGCTCACGGCCCGGTCGACGGCATGAGCTACCGGCGAGAACAGCGTGCGGCGGTTCCACGCCAGGAACCATGGCCAGCCGGTCGCATGCCAGCACCAGCCCCACAGCCAGGGTGTGAGCCGGATTCCGGGGCCGTACAAGGCGACCAGCGCGCGCAGCCGCCAGGCGGCGCCGGGGCCGCGCAGGGCGTCGCAGATCTCGGTCTGGAAGCGGCCCGGGTAGGCGCCGTCGAGGGCCTGGGCGACCGCGCGGGCGGCGCTGCGGTGGCCGCTGCCGGTATCGCCGACCAGGAAGAGCAGCCGCGTCATCTGGTTGCTGCCGGTCATGAGCGTTCCTCCAGGATGCCCGGGCGCGGCCCGGAGGCCAGCTGGCCGTAGAGCGACTCCCACGCGCGGACGGCGCGGTCGAGGTCGTGCGGGCCGATGCGGGCGAGCGCCCGGACGGCCATGGCGGCCCGCCTGGCCGGGTCGGCGGCGAGGTCGCTGAGGCGGTCAGCCAGCTCGCGGCTGCTGCCCGGAGTGGTGAGGTAGCCGCTGGCGCCGTGCTCCACCAGCTCGGGCAGCGCGCCCGCCCGGACGGCCACGACGGGCACGCCGCTGGCCATCGCCTCCATGGTCGCCAGGCTCTGCAGTTCTGCCGGTGAGGCGATGGCGAAGACGTCGGCCAGCCGGTAGAGGCCGGGCAGGTCGGCGTCGGGGACAAAGCCGAGGAAGCTGACCTGCCCGGCCAGGCCCAGCCGCGCGGCGCGGGCGCGCAGGCGAGCCTCGTCCGGGCCGGCGCCGGCCAGGGCGAGATGGGCGGCCGGGCCGAGCCGGGCGGCCGCCTCGAGGAGGAGGTCGGCGCGCTTCTCGGGGCTGAGCCGGCCCACGGACAGGATCACGGCCCGGTTCGCGGGCAGGCGGTACCGGCGGCGCAGCCGCTCGTCGGGCGGCCCCGGGCGGTAGGCGCGCAAGTCAACGCCGTTGGAGATGGCACGTGACGGGACGCGCAGGCCACGGTCGCGCAGCAGGCGCAGCGCGGTGGCGGTGGGCGCCGTGACGTACGTGCACCGGTTGGCGAAGCCGACCAGGTAGGCGTAAAACATCGTGTCGAACCCGCGCGGCCGCGGGCGGGCCGACGGGCGGGCGTTAGCCGGCAGATAGTGGTTGGTGTAGACCACCGGGATACCGCGGCGCCGGGCCGCCTTCCCGGCTAGGGCGCCCAGGGTCAGCGGGGAGTGGATGTGCATGATGTCGGGCGCGAGGCGGTCCAGCAGCCGCCGGGCCGCGGGGACGGAGATCCCCGCCAGCCGCAGCCCCGGGTAGAACGGCCACGGCGCCGAACCGCGGTATTCCACGCTGACCGGCCCGTCAGCGGTGCGGCGTCCGCGGCCGCCGGGGCTCGGGGCCAGCACCGCGACCGCATGGCCGCGCCCGGCCAGGCTCCGGGCCAGGGACCGGGTCACCGCCGGCACGCCGCCGACCATCGGAGCGTACTGATCGGTCACGATGACGATGCGCAACGCAGCCGGGCCTGCGGGCCGGCCGGGCGCACCGGGGTTACCGCTGGGCACGCCGGACGTACAGGAACACGGCCAGCGGCGCCATGACGCCGATCAGGGTGCCAGACCACAGCGCGGAGGCCGCCACCGGGTGCTGCATCGGCCAGGACGGGATAGACGCGGCCGGGTCGGGATTGCCGAGCAGGTGCCGGCAGGCGGCGGCCACGACGCTGACCGGGTTCCAGTCGGTGATGTCGCGCAGCCAGGGAGTCAGGCGGGCCGTGGAGATGAACGCGTTGGAGGTCAGGGACAGGGGCACGATGACGGTCAGGCCCACCGCCTGCGCCGACTCCGCGCCTCGGGCCAGCAGCCCGACGACGGCGCCGGTCCACGCCGCTGCGTAGGCGAAGAGCAGGGCGAGGGCGGCGGCCAGCAGCACCGGCCCGGTCCCCGCGTGGATCCGCCAGCCCACGGCCAGGCCGGCGGCCGCGGTGACGACGGCGGCGATGACCGTCATGACGAGGTCGGCCAGCGTGCGGCCGGCCAGCACCGTGGCGCGGTTCATGGGCAGCGAGCGGAATCGGTCGATCAGGCCGCTGGACAGGTCGACGGCCAGTCCGATGGCCGCCCCCTGAGCTGTGCCGCCCATATTGATCGCGAAGATGCCGGCGATGAGGTAGTCCCGGTAACTGCCGCGGCCGGGCAGGACGATGGCCCCGCTGAACACGTAGCTGAACAAGAGCACGAAGATCAGCGGCTGCACGGTCACGTTCAGGAGCTGCTCGGGGGTCGTCGCGATCCGGGCCAGGGTACGCCAGGTCAGCACGCGCAGGTCGCTGAGCGCCCAGCCCAGCCCGCGCAGCCTGGCCAGCGGGCGCGGGCTGGCGACGGACGTCATGCGGCTCGCTCCCCGCCGGGAACGGCCGGCCCGCCGGCCGGGAGCGTGGCCGGAGGGCGGGTGAGGGCGTGGAACACGTCGTCCAGGGACGGCTGCCGCAGGGCCAGGTCGTCCACGCTGATGCCCGCGGCGGCCAGCGTCGCGACAACGTCGGTGACGAGCCCGCTGCGCGGGGCCACCGGGACCTCCAGCCGCCCCGCGCCGGCCAGCTGCCGCACGGGGCCGGCCGCGTACGGCAGCACCAGCTCGGCGGTGCGGGCCAGCGCGGCGGCGGGGGTGACGCTCAGGCAGAGAAAAGCGGCGCCGATGCCGGCCTTGAGCTCGGCGGGCGTGCCGTGCGCGCAAACGCGGCCGCGGTCGATCACGCAGATCTGGTCGGCCAGCTGGTCCGCCTCCTCCAGGTACTGGGTGGTCAGGAGCAGCGTGGTGCCGGCCCGCACCAGGTCCCGGATGACGTTCCACAGGGTCAGCCGGCCGGCCGGGTCCAGGCCCGTCGTGGGCTCGTCGAGAAACAGGACGCTGGGCCGGCCGAGCAGGCTGGCGGCCAGGTCCAGGCGGCGGCGCATGCCGCCGGAGTACGTCCGCACCGGCCGCCGGGCCGCGGGCTCCAGGGCGAACAGCTCCAGCAGCTCGGCCGCGCGCCGCTTCGACTCCCGGCGCGGCAGGCGGCTCAGCTCGCCGATCATCACCAGGTTGGCGTGGCCGCTCAGGCACTCGTCTAGCGACGCGTACTGCCCGGACAGGCCGATACGGCGGCGCACGGCGGCGCTCTCGGAGACAACATCGTGCCCGGCCACGCGCGCGCAGCCGGCATCCGGCCGGACCAAGGTGGCCAGCATCCGGACGGCGGTGGTCTTGCCGGCGCCATTCGGGCCGACCAGGCAGGTCGTGGTGCCTGCGGGCACGCTCAGGTCCAGGCCGGCCACGGCCGGAGCAGAGCCGAAGGATTTTACGAGCCCTCGGGCCTCGATCATGAGCGGATGCACCATACTTATGCACTCATTCCTGGCGCTGGCAGGCGGACGGTGAGGCGGATCGTGGCGGACAACTCCCGGGCGATGGTCATCGACGCGCGGGTGAACAGCCTGGCCGGAGCGCACGGTATCGCCCGGTCGGTCATCAAGCTGGCCGCTCACCTGCCGCCCGGCGACGACGGGCTGGCGCTGCGGGTGCTGGTCAACGCCGGGCGGCCGCAGCTTTTCCCGCTGGCTCAGCTGCCGGCCCACGCCGACGTCATCAGCACCGACATCCCGCTGTTCGCGGCGCACCGGTCCTGGTCGCTGGCCCGGTTGCTGCGGGCGGCCGGCGCGGCCGTGCTGTGGGTCCCACACCCGCTGTTCACCCCGGTCATCCGGCCGTGCCCGCTGGTGGTGACGCTGCACGACTGCATCCTGGAGACCGACGCGGCCTTCGCCGGCGGCTGGCACCGGCAGGCCGGGCAGCGGCTGGCCACGGCCCTGGCCCTGCGCCGGGCCGCGGCCACCACGGCGCCGAGCTGGGCCAGCGTTGCTGAGATCCGCCATCACTATCCGTCCGCCCCGCGGCTGACTATGGTCCCGAACGGCATCGAGCCCGGGCCGTTCTCCGCGGTTGAGGGCACGGCGGTGGCCGCGGCCCGGCAGCGGTACCGGCTGCCCGCCCAGTTTGTGCTGGCGGTCGGCGCGCGCCGGCCGCACAAGAACCACGAGATCCTGATCCGGGCGCTGGACGCGCTGCCCGCGCAGGTCAGTCTGGTCATCGCCGGCTATCCCGATCCCGCGTTCAGGGACCCGCTGCCCGGGCTGATCTCCGCCCTGGGCCTGGCTTCACGGGTGGTGCTGCTGCCCGAGGTCGACGAGACATTGCTGCCGGCGGTGTACCGGGCCGCGTCGGCGTTCGCCTGCCCGTCGCTGGTGGAGGGATACGGCCTCCCGGTGCTGGAGGCGATGGCCGCGGGCGTGCCGGTAGTGGCCAGCGACATCCCGGCGCTGGCCGAGGTCGCCGGGTCCGCGGCCGTGCTGGTGCCGCCCGGCGACGCAGCGGCCTGGGCGGCCGCGCTGCGCGCCGTGCTGGCCGGGCCGCCGGCGTCCGCGGCCCGGGCGGCGGCCGCGGCGGCCGCGGTGTCCGGGGCGGGCTGGGAGCGCGGGGCCGCCGTCCTGCACGCGCTGCTGGCGGCCGTGGCCGCCGGGCGGGGCCCGGGCCCGGCGGCGCCCGGACCCGCGGCGGGCGGGACTGGGACCAGGGCGGCCTTAGGGAACCGGGCGGCTGGACGGAGACGCCGGGGCGCCCACCAGTTGAACGATCCGAGCAGCCGCATCATCGCGGGCAGCAGCAGCGCCCGGATGAGAGTGGCGTCCAGGATCAGGGCCACGCTGATGCCGGCGCCCAGCAGCTTGAGCAGGCCGACACTCGACGTGCCCAGGGCAATGAAGACGATGGCCAGCAGCCCGGCCGCGGTCGTCACGATCCCGCCGGTGCGCTCCAGGCCCATCGCGACCGCCGCCGTGGTGTCCCGGCCCCGGGCATGCTCCTCGGCGATGCGGCTCAGAAGGAAGACCTGGTAGTCCATAGACAAGCCGAAGGCCATGCAGAACATCAGCATGAGAGTGCTGGCGTCGAGGTAACCCGGTGCCGTGACATGCAGGACCGCGGCCAGGTGACCCTCCTGGAAGACCCATACCGCGACGCCGAAGGTGGCGCTGAGCGACGCCGCGCTCAGCACCAGGGCCTTCGCCGGGATGACCACGCTGCCCGTCATCAGGAACAGGGCCAGGAAGGTCACCAGCGCCATCAGGGCCAGCGCGGGCGGCAGGTGGCGCAGCACCGAGCCGACCGTGTCGACCTGCTGGGCGGTGAGGCCGCCGACCATGACGGCGAACGGCGCGCGTGCTGCGCGGATGGCGCGCACCAGGTCCTGCGCGCGCGGCGACGCCGGGTCGGCGGCCGGCAGGACCTTGAACCAGGTGCCGCGGGCCGCCGCGAACTGCCGGGCCGGGGAATCCGGACGGGCGATACGGCGGCCGCTGGCATAGGTGCCGGTCAGCGCCTGGACCTCCGCGGCGCCGGGCAGTTCCGACAGTGCCCGGGCGTACGTGGCGATGACGGCCCGCCGCTCCGGGCGGGCACCGGGCGCGACGACATCAACCGGCGCCGTGACAACCGCCGGGAAGCTGTCCCGCAGCGCATTGCCGACCTGGTGCCCCGGCGCGGCGGCGGGCAGCACCCGGTCGTCGGCCAGGCCCAGCCGGACATGAGAGAACGGCAGGATGAACACGGCGAGGACGACCGCGACCGCGACCGCGATCCGGGCTGGGTAGCGCATGACCAGCGCCGCGATCTGGTGCCACCTGCCCTCCTCGGATGGCCGGACGAGGCGCGGCAGCGGGATCGCCAGGCGGTTGACGCGCGGGCCGAGGACCGCGAGCAGGGCCGGCACCACGAGCAGCGCCGCGGTAGCGGCCAGAGCGACCACGGCGATGCCGGCGTAGCCGAACGAGCTAAGGAAGTACTCAGGGAACAGCAGTAGGGCCAGCAACGCCACCGCGACCGTCAGCGCGCTGAACGCCACCGTCCGGCCCGCCGTGCGCACGGTCGCAGCGACGGCCGCCGGGGTGTCCTGGCCGGCGGTCAGTTCCTCCCGGAAACGGGAAACCAGCAGCAGCGAGTAGTCAATGCCCAGGCCCAGGCCTAGGGCCGTGGCCAGGTTCAGCGCGTACTCTGACACGCTGGTAACCGCGCCCAGGAAGCGCAGCACCAGCAGCGTCCCGACAATGGCGATGCCGCCGATGACCATAGGCAGCGCCGCGGCGACCAGGCTGCGGAAGGCGAACACCAGCAGCACCAGGGTGAGCAGGACCGCGATCGACTCGGCCTTGACCAGGTCATGGCTGACCTGGTCACTGGCCTCCTGGGCCACGACAGCGGCGCCCCCCACCTGCACCCTGAGGGCCGCGGTCCCGCGCAGGTCGCGCGCGGCCCGCTGCGCAGTCGCGGCCTGGGTCTCGGCGTCACCGGTGGCGTACCCCAGGATCACGGCCTGCCTGCTGTCTCTCGACACCAGGCTCACATCCGGTGTGCTCACGGCCCAGAAGGACTGGACGGACGCCACACCCGGCATCCGGGCTACCCGGGCGGACAGGGCCTGCCCGGCGGCCCTGGCTGCCGGGCTGCGCACGGTGCCCCGCGTGGCCGTGCCGAGAACGACGAAACTCGGGTCCTCGGCGTGGAACTGCTGCCCGAGCACGGCCCCGGCCCGCGACGACTGGGTACCGGGATCGGTGAAGCCGCCGTTCGTCAGGTGCGCCTCGGCACTCCGGCCGCCGACGGCCGCCCCGGCCACGAACAGGACGGCCAGAACGAGAATCAGCACGCGATGACGGAAGGCCAGACGACCGATCCGGCCCATTCCGTCCCGGCCCTGAGCGTGCCGGGGCGAGGCTGGTCTCCTCACCGCACGGCCAGCATCGCCGAATGCGTCACCAACAGTGCCCCCCTGCCGGCTCGCGCGGCCGCCCAGGCCCGAACCGGAGACTGCCGGCGCGACGGATTCTCCGTGTGGCCGGTGACATTAGTGTGCGGGCTCGAGCAGACCGGGGCAACCGTCTCGCATAACCTGGGCGGCCGCTACTAATGCCTCGGGAAGCTGCCGGGACTGGCGCCGATCGCGGGGGTCAATTCCGGCTACTGTCTCGCCGCCAACAGCGTCCGGCGCTTGCCGTCCTGCAGCGGCGGCAGCCACCGGATTGCTGGTGAGGACGGGGCCAGTCAACCTTTTGGGTTGCTGCGTCGTGCAATAACTGTGTGGGAAGTCCTGTGAGGTTGGTGATGAGCGACGCCGGGCAGCCAGACATTATCGGGTCCGATGATGAGGCATCGTTCGAGGAATTCGTGGCTGGCTCGTCAGCCCGCCTGTTCACGCTGGCGCGGCTGCTGACCGGTGGCAACCGTGCCGAGGCTGAGGACCTGCTGCAGGGTGCCCTCGAGCGGGCCTACCGGCGCTGGGGGCGGATTTCGCGCCGGCGGGACCCGGAGCGCTACGTGCGCCAGATGCTGGTCAACGCCTCAGTCGATAGGTGGCGGCGGCTCCGGCGGCGCCCGGAGACCGCGCTGGCCGCCGCCGGGCCCGGGCCGTGCGCGGCGGACGCCACGGCAGCAATCGCGGACCGTGATCTGCTGCTGCGCGGCCTTGCTGCGCTGCCTCCCCGGCAGCGGGCCGTGCTCGTGCTGCGGTACTTCGAGGATCTCTCCGAGGCCCAGACGGCGGCGACACTGTCCTGCAGCGTGGGCACCGTCAAGAGCCAGGCCGCGCGCGGGCTGGCGAGGCTGCGCGAGATTACCGGTGACGCAGACGGCCGGGACGTTATCACCGGGAAAGGGGCCGGACACCATGACTGATTTCGAGCGCTGGCTGCGGGCCGTCATGGCGGCATCCGCCGAGCCTGCGCCGGCCGGTTTGCTGGATCGCATCCGCAGCCGGCACCGGCGCCACCGGCGGCGAGTCGGCGCGGCCTGCCTCGCAGCGGTGGCGGCGGCCGGGATTGCCGTTCCCCTGGCCACGCGCGGGATACCCTCCGGCTCGGCCAGCGGGACTGCGGCCAGCGGAGCCGGGGCAGGGAGCACACCTGCGGGGGCAGCGGGCGCCGTGCTGCGGGACTGCCGGTCCAATAACAACGGCACGCTGGGCTCTGGCTGGAAGGCGGAGAGCGTGCACGCCGGACCGGTGTGGTTCATCTACATGCGGCCCGGGACCACTGCACCGTCTGGTCAGCGGCTGGCAACCGGAAAGCTGACCGCGTCTGCCATGGTCATCGCGGTCAGTAACGGCCGCACGGCCACGGTGACGGCTGGCCCCGCGACGAGGGGACGATTCCGGTTCCTCGCCCGCTTCAACGATGACGGGATTCCGTACACCCTGGCCGAGGGCGCCCCGAGCCTGACGCTGGCCGGCTGCCCGGTCGTCCCGGTCCCGGCCGGGGCCAGCATCCCGGCCAGCTACGCGCCGGGACTGACCATGTTCTGGGAAGGCTATGTCACTGACCTCCGGGGCTGCATCCCCGTCGAGGTGCGCACTTCCACGCGAGACCAGCCCATCCGGGTCACCCTGCCCGCCCTGCCGGGTCCCGGAGGAGGATGCGGCACGTAACTCGCTGGACGTACGGCGCACGGTGAGTACTTGCATTTCGGTCCAGGCTGTCGTCGTCGGCGGGTGAATCCTGGCTGCACCTGCTCACATGTACGACACGCAAACTGGTTTACGGGGCCAGTGCGCTGGTGCGACCTGGCAGGCGTTGTTGCCGGCCAGGTGCCTGTCAGTGGTCGCCGGGATACCCCGTGCCATGACACCAAGGCGGCGGGAGCGGCGGGTGCGGTTGCTTGCCGACAGCATCGCGCCCTACGGCACAACGAGAATCGGGTACTTCGCGTTACGCGCGAGCGCGACCGGTACCGATCCGACGACGTGATGGTAGGTGTGCATTGCGCTGCCGACGACGATGACGACGGTGGCGTCAGCACTGTAGTCACCGTAATCA
>FSXZ01000638.1_pt1 | contig 24626 bp, 21 predicted proteins | sample 1638121 | NCBI WGS metagenome assembly FSXZ01 (sample SAMEA3914788, study PRJEB12502) | metagenome | biome: forest; material: soil | place: Canada | collected 2011-07-03 | depth 0.1 m
CTGCACCAGCCCCACCACCGCCACCACCTCCGGCGGCACCATGAGCGTCGCCTACGTCGCCGCCTACACCACCACCGGCAGCACCAGCACCGGCGGCGGCAGTGGGAGCGGGAGCGGCGGCAGCAGCGGTTCGTGCGCCGCGGCCTGGAGCAGTTCGACCGCCTACGTCTCCGGCAACGAAGTCTCCTACCAGGGCGAGGACTGGACCGCGAACCAGTGGAACTACGACGAGGTGCCCGGCGGCGCCTCGGGCGCCTGGACCAGCGACGGCACCTGTAGTTGAGCTCTGACTGACGCAGACCCCGGCACCTGTCCCACAACCCTTGACAGGTTCGCTTCGCAGGAGTTTTGTGTACCCACCGAGACATGTGGTCCAGACCATTCCCACCTTGCCGGTCTGGACCGCACGCCTCCACCCGACGCGTCCGTCTCCCCACGGACGTTGGCCACCCACCATGCCAACCGGGAGCAGCACACTGTGAACAAGCAGATGTTCGTCCGAGCCGCCGCCGCCACACTGACCGCGGGCGCCGTTGCCGCCGCGCTCGCGGTGACGACGGCCGGCACGGCCAGCGCGGCCGCCGCGTGGCCGAGCCACGTCTTCGCCCCCTACGTCGACACCGGCCTCTACTATTCCGGCAACCCGCTCACCACCTGGGCCTCGGACTACGGCACCAAGTACTACACGCTCGCCTTCGTCGACGGCGGCGGCTGCGCCTGGTCCCTGCCGAGCGAGTCCACCTGGGCGCCGGACATCACCGCCCTGCAGGCCGCCGGCGGCGACGTCAGCGTCTCCTTCGGCGGGTACACCGTCGACACCGACGGCGACGACCTCGGCGCCACCTGCTCCTCGGCGAGCGCGATGGCGACGCAGGTCGAGTCCGTGGTCACCACCCTCGGCGTCACCCACCTCGACTTCGACATCGAATCGAGCGAGCAGGACAACGCGACCGACCTCGCCCGCACCGCGCAGGCCCTCGCGCTGGTGCGCTCCTGGGGCACCGCGAACGGCAAGTCGCTGTACATCACCTACACCGTCCCCACCCTCTCCACCGGACTGACCTCGGAGGGGCTCGCCGTCATCCAGGCGGCCGCCGCGAACGGCTTCACCCCGAACGTGGTCAACGTCATGGCGATGGACTACGGGACTTCGGGCACGGAGATGGGCACGGCCGCGGACTCGGCCATCAGCGCCGTGGCCAGCCAGGTCGAGAGCACCTTCGGGGTCTCCAGCTCGACCGCCTACGGCATGCTCGGGGTCACCCCGATGATCGGCCAGAACGACAGCTCCGGTGAGATCTTCACCCTGGCCGACGCCTCGACGGTGGAGTCCTACGCGGCCTCGCACGGGATCGCCTGGACCTCGTTCTGGTCCGAGGGCCGGGACAACGGCGGCTGCTCCGGCAGCACCTCGGCCAGTTCCTCGTGCAGTGGGCTGACCCAGAACACGGGCCAGTTCACCCAGATCTTCCAGGCCTTCACCTCCGGGACCACCTCCACCGGCACCTCGGCCTCGGCCTCGGCGAGCGCCAGCCCGACACCCACGGCCTCCACCGGCGGCGGCTCCGGCACCTGCGCGGCGGCCTGGAGCTCCTCCACGGCCTACGTCTCGGGCAACGAAGTGTCCTACAACGGCCACGACTGGACCGCCAACCAGTGGAACTACAACGAAGTGCCCGGCGGCGCCTCGGGCGCCTGGAACGACGACGGCGCCTGCTGACATCCGGCGCACCGCCCCGGCCTAGCCGGGCCTAGCCGGTCATCCGCTCCACCGCGCTCCGGCGGCCATCCTCACCTGGGGGCCGCCGGAGCGTTTCGGCCTGCCCCGCGCCATGATCGGCGCACGTGCGGATGTACGCCATGGCGGTGTCCCGCCATGCGGACACCCTTCCGATTCCCCGCCCGCCTCATCAGTATTCGAATTCAACCGGGTGCTGCCACCCGGCTGATGAGGAAACGGAAGGAACCCACGTGTACGCAATCATATGCAGGAAACTGACGCTGGCCCTGCTGGCCGCGGGAGCGCTGTTCGGCTCCGCGCTGCTGCCGGCCGCCACCGCCCAGGCCGCGACCGCGAACCCGGCCGCCGCCACGGCGCAGTGGCAGAAGTCCCTCGCGGGCACCACGGAGCAGGGCGAGGGCTGTTACCAGGCCTCGTACCCGTCGCTGTCCTGGCACTCCGTCGGCTGTGTGGCCGCGCCGGAGATCCCGTTCGCCCCGGCGCTCAAGCCCGGAACCTCCGCGCACACCGGGGTCGAGACCGTCGGTGACGGCACCGACTACTCGGCCGTGGTCTCCGGCCTGATCTCCAAGGCCACCGGCACCTTCACCAACGTGAGCTCGGGCATCACCGAGAAGGGCGCCGTGGACGGCTCCGGCTCGCAGGTCTCGAACTCGTTCTCGCTCCAGCTCAACAGCCAGTTCTTCACCGGCAGCTCGGCCTGCTCGGCCAGCAAGGTGCCGGCCGACTGCGACGCCTGGCAGCAGTTCGTCTACACCTTCAACGGTGGCAGCACCGGTGAGATCTTCATGCAGTACTGGCTGATCGACTACAACGCCACCTGCCCGTCGGGCTGGTACACCTACTCCACGGACTGCTACACCAACAGCTCCGCCACCGAGGTCAGCGCCGTCACCGCGGCGCAACTGGCCACGGTCAACCTGACCGCCACCGCCGTCTCCGGCGGCAACGACGCGGTCTCGCTCTCGATCGGCTCCGGCACCGCGGTCACCGTCACCGGTAAGGACACCAAGGTCGGCCTCGCCGCCGCCTGGAACACCGCCGAGTGGGGCGTCTACGGCGACGGCGGCGGCAGCGCCGCCAACTTCGGCAGCAGCAGCACCCTCGAGGCGCAGACCGCCCTGACCGACTCGGCCGGCTCCGGCGCGCCGAGCTGTGTCGAGGAGGGCTTCACCGGCGAGACGAACAACCTCACCCTCACCGCCACGCCCGCGCTCGGCACCGCGACCTCGCCGACGATGGGCACCAAGCAGACCAACGGCACCACCTCCACCGCGAGCTGCGCCACCGTGGCCGGCTAGCCGAATCCGCGGGTATCAACCCTGATCCGCACCTGATCCGAGCATGAGCTGGGGCGGGTACGGTCCTCTCGTCACCCACGGGGAGGACCGTACCCGCCTCATCGGTTTCCGATCGCGGTGCCGGCGGCGGGCGATCCGCGTCGGCGGCCCCGGGCCGCGAGCACGGCGATATCGTCGTCGGGGGTGGAGGAGGCCAGCGAACGCAACACCTCGTGCAGCAGGTCCTCGAGCTCGAGGGTCTCCGGAACGGCGACGGAGGCGAGCCGGGCGAGGGAGACGTCGATGTCCTCGCCGCGCCGCTCCACCAGGCCGTCGGTGTAGAGCAGCAGGATCTGATCCGGCAACAGATCGACGGTGATCTGCGCGTAGCCGCCCACGCCGGTCCCGAGCGGCGGCCCGATCGGGATGGGGATCAGCCGTGTCGCCCGGCCCGCGACGAACAGCGCGGGCGGCAGATGACCCGCGGCGGCCAGCGTCCACCGGCCGCGGCTGGGATCCGCGACGGCCAGCAGGCAGGTGGCCGGGCGGGCCGACTCGTCCTGTGCGATGACGCTGTCCAGATGCGCCAGTATCCCGTGCGGCGGCAGGTCCATGCCGCCCAGTTCGCGGATGATCGAGCGGTAGTGGCTCATGTCGACGGCGGCCTCGGTGCCGTGCCCCATCACGTCGGCCATCACCAGCAGGGTGCGGCCGAACGGCAGCCGGATGATCTCGTACCAGTCGCCGCCGACCAGGTTGCGCCCGCCCAGCGGCAGGTAGCGGGCCGCGATCTCCAGGTTCGCATGCGGCGGGCCCGGCTCGACCAGCAGCGCGCGCTGGAGTTCCAGAGTGAGGCGCTGGGCGTCGGCGTACTGCCGGGCGTTCTCGACGCTGACCGCCGCCCGGTCGGCGAGATCCTGCACCAGGACGATGTCGTCCTCGGTGAAGCCCGCGTCCCTGCCGCCGACCCGGACCAGCGTCACGGCGCCCACCACCCGGCCGCGGGCGATCAGCGGAGCGGCCAGGATCGAGCCGGCCCCGGCCAGCCGGTAGGCCGCCGCGTCCGCGGCGCTCGCGGCCAGCCGCGCCCACTCGGCCTCGGCCGGGAAGTTCACCGCCACCGGACCGCCCGCGCGCAGGCTCTGCGCCACCGCGGACTCGGCCGGGGGCCGCCGCGAATCGCCGACCGGGTCGGCAGCCGAGCCGAGCAGCCGCCGGACCTCGGGGGCGGCGGCGAACGCGGCCACCCGCAGCCGCGGCGGCGCGGAACCCGGGGCGCCGCCGCGGGCCGCGGTCTCCAGCGGCACCACCTCGACCAGGGTCAGGTCGGACATCGCGGGGACGGTGAAGTCCGCGAGCTCCCTGCACGTGACATCGATGTCAAGGGTCGTGCCGATCCGGTCGGCCGCCGCGACCTGGGCCACGAGCCGGCGCCGGGCCCGGTCCAACGCGTGCAGCTGCTCCGGCGCGGACGCCGCCACCGCCGCGGTGACCCCGAGGACCCGGCCCTCGCTCTCCAGCCGCCGGTAGCGCACGTGCCAGCCCGTCACCGCGGCGTCGCCGACCACTCCGGCCGCGCCGTCCACCACCTGATCGCCCGACGCGTCGTCAACCAGGATCCGCCCGATCGCGGCGGCGTCGGCGGCGAAGGGCGTCGCGGCGACCGGCCGGCCCAGGAGCTGCGCCCGCTCCAAGCCCGTCGTCCGGAGGAGGGCCGCATTGACGTACACCCACTGCAGATCCGGGTCGATCAGCCCCAGGCCCACCGGTGCCGCGTCGGCGAAGTGCGGGGGCAGCACGTCACCCGTCGGCGCCGCCGCGCCGGCGAAATCGGTGTCGCCGCTCCCCGTCTCTCGCACGCTCACCGCGCTTTCCTCGACTGCCGTTGTGCCCCACGACGTGGAGTCAGACTAGCCCGTGCCCTGGCGTTGCGGGTGAGTCCGGGGTCTGCGTCCCCCCGGGGGGCGCCATACTCGGCCGAGCGCCTCCGGTCAGCGGGCCTGGCCGGCCGGATCCCCGCACACCGCGGTGCCCGGCAGCCACACGCCCAGCAGCGCGCCGCCGCCCGGCGCCTTGGCCGCGGCGACGCGACCGCCGTGATTCTCCGCGATCTGGCGCACGATGGCCAGTCCCAGCCCGGAGCCCGGGGTGGCCCGCGCCTCGGGCGAGCGGTAGAAGCGTTCGAAGACGTGCGTGAGATCCGCCTCGGCGATACCCGGGCCCTGGTCGGCCACCTGGAGCAGCCCGTCGCTCAGGCGCACCGTGACCGTGCCACCCGCGGGCGAGAACTTCGCCGCGTTGTCCAGCAGGTTGGTCACCAGCCGCTCCAGCGACGCGGCGTCGCCGTCCAGGTACCACGGGCTCAGGCGTAGGTCGTAGGCCAGCCCGGGGGCCCGGCGCTGCACCCGTTCGGCCGCGCGGTCGATGACGTCGCGCAGGTCGAGGCGCTCTATCGGGTGCGAGGGCTGTTCGTCGCGGGAAAGTTCGACCAGGTCCGAGATCAGCATCGCCAGCTCCTCCATCTGCGCGCGCACGTCGCTCAGCAGGGCGGCGCGGTCCTCGGCCGGCAGCCGGGTCTGGTCCGGGTCGGCCATCACCTGGGCGAACAGGTCGAGGTTGGTGCGCATGGAGGTGAGCGGCGTGCGCAGTTCGTGCCCGGCGTCGGCGACGAGGCGCTTCTGGTGTTCCCGGGACCGGGCGAGTGCTTCCAGCATGGTGTTGAAGTTGCGGGTGAGCTGGGCCAGCTCGTCGTCCCCGGTGACCGTCAGGCTGCGCAGATCTCCGGTCTGGGAGATGTATTCGGTGGCGTGGGAGAGCTCTTCGACCGGACGCAGCGCCGCGCGCCCGATCGCGAAGCCGGCGCCGGTGGCCAGTCCGATACCGAGCAGGCCGACGATGATCGAGATGACGGCGATCGTGTTCAGCGTGGACTCGGTCTCGGCCATGGAGGTGGAGAAGACGAGCGCGGAGAGCTCCGGGTTGTCCATCGTGTCGTCGCCGGCCAGGTTCGGCACCGCGTAGACGCGGTAGTCCACGCCGTTGTAGCTGACGGTGCGCAGCGAGGAGCCGGTCTGCCGCGCGGCCACGGTGACCTCGGGCTGGCCGAAGGGCGCCCACACCTGGTAGGTGGCCAGGACCTGGCCCGGCTGGCCCTGCGGGCCCTGTTTCTGCAACTCCAGGTTCTGCGGCCGGTAGGAGGAACCGTCGGCGTAGACGATCGACTCCTGATAGCCGGAGGCGGCCAGCAGCGCCCGGTCCGCGTCGAGGGCGCCCGGATAGAACATCTCCAGCGGATTCGCGGTGAACACGGTGGCCCGCTGTTCGAGCTCGCCGTCCATCCGGCTCATGATGGCCCGGCTGATCGCCAGATAGCTGATCAGCGCCCCCAGCGCCACCGAGAGCCCGACCGCCACCGTGACCAGCAGCGTGATCCGGGACCGGAACGAGCGCCGGCGCAGCCACTGTCCGGGAGACAGCCGCGCGGAGAGTCCCTTGATGTCCGAAGCCGTATTCATCACCGCGGGCCGCGACGCACTGGCCCCGGCGCGCCGTTGCGTCCCGGCTCAAGGACTGCGTTCTTCCCCATGGCGGCAAGTCTCGGCCATGGGGCTGAGAGGGGGCTGAGATCCGGTCGGTACGGTCCGGCCGGCATCAATCCCGATGAATCTGAACCCTGACACCTCGGCCCTGATGCCGGGCCGGTGCCCCGGTCACGAGCCCGCTCCGCGCAGCAGCGGCAGCAGCTGGTCGCCGACCCGGGCGATCTCCTGCCGGTACGGGGTGTCGGACAGGATGAAGTGGTCGATACCCAGTTTCCGGTAGGCCTCGAGCGCCTCGGCCACCTCGCGCGGGGAGCCGACCAGCCAGGTGCTGCCCGCTCCCTCGGCCCCGTACCGGCCGGGGGCGGTGTACAGGCAGGTGTCGAGCACCTCGCCGCGGGCGGCGAGTTCGAACAGCCGCCGCTGGCCGACGGCCGTGATCCCGTTGCCCACCCAGGCGCGCCCGTCCGCCTCGGCCGCCATCAGGGCCACCTTCTGCTCGGCGGCGCGCCAGGCCTCGTCGCTGCTCTCGCGCACCACGGTGGTGATCCGCAGGCCGAACTCCAGCGGTTTGTGCCGGCGCTCGAGCTCGTGGCCGAGCGCGGTCAGCCGGTCGATCCGGGCGGCCAGGCCCTCGAGCGTCTCGCCCCAGAAGAGCTGGACGTCGGCCTCGGCGGCGGCCACCCGCTCGGCCGCCGCGGACGCCCCGCCGAAGTAGAGCGTCGGGTGCACGCGCTCCCCGTCGAGGTACGGCCGCGGGGCCACGGTCGAGTCCTCGACCCGGAAGTGCTCGCCGGTGAAGGTGACGTGCTCCTGCGTCCACAACCGCCGGACCAGGTCCAGGAACTCGCGGGTGCGGGCGTAGCGGTGCGCGGGATCGCTGTGGACGTCGCCGTACGCCGCCAGGTGGTCCAGGCCGCTGACGATGTTGACCAGGACCCGGCCCCGGCTGAGCTGGTCCAGCGTCGCCGCGGCCGCGGCGAACTGGGCCGGCTGCCAGTAGCCCGGCCGGACCGCGATCAGGGGCTTGAACCGGCTGGTGCGCGCGGCCAGCACGGTGGCGACGGTGAACGTGTCCGGCCGGCCCCAGCCGGTGCCGAGCAGCGCGCCGCCCCAGCCGTGCTGCTCCGCCGTGCGGGCCAGCTCGGTCGAGTACTCGACCGAGCCCCAGCCGGCCACCGTGTCGTCGCCGCGGTGCCCCGGCTCGACGGTGTTCGGGATGTACCACAGAAACTCAGAACCCATATCCGCTCGCTCCTCCGCTCGGCGCGCTGTCCGATCCGCTACTCGACCGGGACCGGCACGGCGGCGCCGGACGGCCGCCAGCCGAGTTCGGGCGCGATCAGCCGCACCGTGTCGTGCAGGATCTGCTCGTAGTCTTCCCGGTGGAACTCGTACGGCAGCTCGAGGCGCAGCTCCGAGGTCCGGCTGAAGGCGGCGTCGGCGTGCAGCCGCTCCAGGATCTCCGCGGACGTGCCGACCAGGTCCGGAGCGAACAGCGTCCGGCGCTCCCCGTGCGGTTTCAGGGTCCGGTCATGCCGGCCGGCCGCGTACTGCCGGTAGCGGGCGCGGGTGGCCCGGTCCGCCCCGTCCAGCGGGACGATCACCCGGCCCAGCGCGATCCGCCCGGGCCTGGCCGGATCGAGCCGGGCGCGGTAGTCGTCGATCAGCGCGGACTGGGTGCCCACGAAGTCCTTGCCGTCCTCGGCGAACACGATGTTGCCGGTCAACAGGTTCAGCCCGTTCTGCCCGGCCCACCGGGCCGAGGTGCCGCTGCCCCCGCCGTACCAGATCCGGTCCACCAGCCCCGGGTTGTGCGGTTGCAGCCGCGGCCGCTGGATGTTTCCGGGCGAGGCGATGACGACCTCGGGCCCGCCCAGGTAGCCGCCGCGCAGATTCTCCAGCAGCCGGGTGATCCGGCCGTAGGACAGGTCGTAGCCGCGCCAGTCGCCGTCGAAGACCAGCGGCCCCAGCAGTTCGGCGTGCGGCGGCGTGCCCGCGCTGAAGCCGACCTGGAGCCGGCCGCGGGAGAGCACGTCGGCCGTGGAGAGGTCCTCGGCCAGCCGGAACGGGCTCTCGTACCCGATCGGGATCACCGCGCTGCCCAGTTCGATCCGCTCGGTGCGCTGCCCGGCCGCGGCCAGGAACACCGCGGCCGAGCCGACCCCGTGCTCCAGGTGGCGCTGGCGGATCCAGGCGCCGTCGAAGCCGAGCCCTTCGCCGAACTCGAACAGCCGCAGCGTGTCCTCGAGCCCTGCGTACGGATCCTCGTCCGGATAGTTGCCCGGGGTCAGGAAGGAGAGACTCTCGATGCGTGCAGACATGGTCCGGCCCGGTTCAGCCGCGCTCGAACGGGATCTTCTCGCCCGCCTCGACGGCGACCGGGAGCCGGTTGCCGGCCGGGGGAAGCGGGCAGGTGGCCAGGTCGGTGTAGGCGCACGGGAGGTTGGTGGCCCGGTTGAAGTCCAGGTACACCGTCCCGTCCGGGTCCGGCGCGGCGATCTGCAGCGAGCGGTTCGCCGCGTACGTGGTCACCCCGGAGGTGGCGTCGGTCAGCAGCGCGGTCAGGCTGCCGGGCGCGTGGCCGTCGAACACGGTCAGGCTCAGCGCCTGCCCGTCGAGTTCGAACTCGACCAGCCCGGGCGCGTCGTACACGTGCGCCAGACCCTCCACCGCGGCGCCGACCGTGGTCGGGCGCGGCGCGTCGAAGGGCACGAACCGGCCGGTCACCGCCCACCGCGGGTCCGGCTCGTAGGCCGGCGTGCCGGTGTATCCGGTGCGCAGCGGGTTCTCCGGGTGGCGCGGGCGCAGGATGTCGTGGCCACCGCGCTTGGCCACCTCGATCACCGCGTCGCCGGAGACCGGGAACAGGCTCGCGCGCTCGGCGATCACGCCGAACGCGTGGGCGCCGTGCACCGCCGCGCCGTCCACGATCAGCTCCTCGCCCTCCTCCAGCACCACCCGCACCCCGTCCGGCCCGGTGGACCACAGCCCCGGCGCGTCCGGGAACCGCTCCGGCGTCTCGCTCAGCCAGTTCAGGCTGGTGACGGCGAGGAAGCCGTGCGGGTCGGCCAGCCGGGTGGAGTGCTGTTCGTGCCACGCCCGCCAGTCTTCGGCGAAGGTGTCGCGCGCGACGGCGTCGGTGTGCAGATCCTGAAGGGTCATCGGTTTTTCCCTCGTCCGGAAGAAGCGTCAAAGAGCCCTGCGCCGCGCGCGGCGGGCGCCGCGGCGGTTCGGGAGTGGATCAGAGACGGAATACGACCGGGCCGGGGCCGGTCAACGCCGGGTCAGGCGAGACACAGGCAGCTGGCGACGCGCTGCAGGTCGATGTGCCGACGCGAGAAGGACACCAGCGGGCTGACGGCGGTGGAGCGCGGGGTGAGCAGGCTGCGCATGTCCGCCTCCGTCCCGTCGCGCTCTCGCTTGCGTTTTTCACGGTATCCGCGCCACGATCTACCCGTCAACAGCGGCCTACCCGGCAACGGCGGCCCGCGCGCCGTTCGGTGCCTGGTCGTTTGTTGACACGCCCCCGGCCGCGTGGTCACACTGGCCGGGTGATCGGAACCCGGCTCGTCACGCGCCACCACATCGACCTCGGTCGCGTGTGGTCCAGTTCCTGTCGCTGATCCGCCGCCTTCCGCCGGTCGAGGTTTCGCAGACTCCTGGCTCATTTTCCGGTATCCCGCCGCCGCGCGCCTCCGGGCGCCGCGGAGCCCTCGCGCCTCCACGCCTTTCCCCGAAGGGGACCCTCCGCCCATGCTCACGCCCGCCGAGGCGACCGCGCCCGCCCCCGCCGTTCCGCCGCCCGGCCACGATCTGGACCGCCCCGCCTGGGCGTCGTTGACCGGCTACCACGCCCGTTTCGCCGAGCGCCACGGCCGGGCCGTGCGCTACCACCCGGACGTCGCGCCCTTCGTCGCGCTCGCCGACCCGGCCGACCCGCGCTGCTGGGCCGACGCCGCCGCGCTGCTCGGCCCGGGCGCGAGCTTCTCCCTGGCCGGGGCGCCGAGCTGGCCGGCGGGCTGGGAGGTGGTGTCGCAGGGTGCGAGCGTGCAGCTGGTCGACACCGGCCTACCGGCCCGGCCGGATCCGGAGGCGGTGCGGCTCGGGCCGGAGCAGGTGCCGGAGATCCTCGAGCTGATCGCGCGCACGAAGCCGGGACCGTTCCGGCCGCGCACCGTGGAACTGGGCACCTATCTCGGCATCCGCCGCGACGGAGTCCTGGTCGCGATGGCCGGGGAGCGCCAGCACCCGCCCGGCTGGACCGAGATCAGCGCGGTCTGCACGGACGCGGAGTTCCGCGGGCAGGGCCTGGCCACCCGGCTGGTGCGGGCGGTCGCCGCCGGGATCCGGGAACGCGGCGAGACCCCGTTCCTGCACGCGAACGCCGCCAACACCAACGCCATCCGGCTCTACGAGTCGCTGGGCTTCACCCTGCGCCGCCGCTCGCTGTTCACCGCGCTGCGCTGGACGGGGGACTGAGCCGGTCCGCGGCGCCGCGCGCCCGCCCGAGGGCGAAGCGCGCGGCACCCGGCCGGCCGGCCACCAGATCGGCGGCGAGCGCGCCGATGGCCGGGGCGAACTTGAATCCGTGCCCGGAGAATCCGGCCAGCACGGTCACCGGCCCGTCCCGGTCGATCACGAAGTCGTGGTCGGGCGTGGTGGTGTAGAGGCAGGTGGTCGCGTCCGGGCGGGAGGCGTCGGCGCCCGGCAGCCAGCGCTCGGCGTAGGCGCGCAGCCGGGCCCGCGCGGCCTCGTCCACGCGGCGGTCGCGCCGATCCGGATCCACCACCGGGCCGACGCCGTGCAGCCCGACCTTCACTCCGTCCTCGCTGCCGAGCCCGTAGACCTCCGAGCCGAGCGGCAGACCCGCTCCGGCGTGGTGGATGAAGCTGGGCCAGGCCAGGGCGTCGGCCGCGGGGAAGTGCACCGGCTGCTCCTGGGTGACCCGCAGCGGCCCCACCCCCGGCACGGTCCCGGCCGCGAGGCCCGGAGCCCAGCCGCCGACCGCGACCACCGCCGCGTCCGCTCGGAGCACCTCGCCGCCGGCCGTGACCACCTCCACCCGGCCCCCGCCGGGGCGCCGGATCTCGGCCACCCGCACCTCATGCCGGATGGCCGCACCCCGCGCGGCCGCCGCCTCCTGGAAGGCGAGGACCGCGTGGTCGGCGTGCACGCGTCCGGCGGCGGGATGGAACACCACGCTGGTGTCGAAGCGCAGTTGCGGCCAACGTTCGGCGGCCTGATGCGGCGTCAGCAGCTGCGCGTCGTGCCCGGCTTCGCGCAGCCGGGCGTGCAGCTGCTCGATCGCCGAGGCCGGGCCGTGGTCCACCGCGCCGGTCAGCGTCAGCAGCTCCCGGCCCGACTCTTCTTCGACCCGGCGCCACAGCGGCAGCGCGCGGGCCGCCAGCGACACGTAGAAGGCATCCGCGTAGGCCAGCCGGAAGATCCGGGAACTGCCGTGCGAACTGCCCTCGGTGTGGCCGGGGACGGACCGTTCCAGCAGGGTCACGCCGTGCCCCGCGGAAGCGAGCTGCCAGGCGGCCGCGGAGCCCATGACCCCGCCGCCGACCACAACGACCTCTGCCATGGTCCGTCCCCATTCCTCAACCGGTGGAAAATACCTCAGCCATCATGGCCGGACGGATCAGCTGTTGCTCAGCGGCAGCCCGGGCGGGTTGACCAGCGAGGTGGCCACGGCCTCGTTGGACAGGTTGTACGCCGCGAGCCACTTCGCGTACTGGCCGTGCTGGATCAGGTAGTTGATCGCGTCGGCCAGCGGCTTGGCCAGCCCGTCGCCCTTCTTCGTGGTGGCCGCGATCAGGCCCTGCAGGGTGGCGCCGGCGCCGGAGAACTTGCCGGCGTTCCTGGTCGGATTGGTCGTCTTGGACACCTGGGTGATGTGGTAGGCGATCTCCGGGTTCGGCGCGAAGTACGCGGTGATCTTGCCGGAGGACAGGGCCAGCTCGGTGGAGTTCTCGTCCGGGTAGTACTTGACCGTCAGGGTCTTGCCCTGGGCCTTGAGCTGGGACTGCCACTGCAGCAGGATCTTCTCCTGGTTCGTGCCCGAGCCCACGGCCACGGTCTGGCCGGCCAGGTTCTCGTAGTTCCCGTCGAAGTTCCAGCTGCTGGACTTGAGCACCTCGAAGGCCAGGTTGTCCTGCCGGTAGGAGGCGAAGTCGTACTTCTCCTGCCGCTGCTCGGTATCGGTGATGTTGGAGAAGCCCACGTCGGTCCGGCCGCTGTCGATCCCGACGAACAGGTTGTCCCAGGTCGCGTTCGTGATCACCGGGGTGAGTCCGAACACGGCGGCGACCAGGCGGCCGATGTCGGGCTCGGAGCCGGTCAGCGTCTTCTGGTCGTCGCCGACGTAGGCCAGCGGCGGGGACCCGGCCGGCAGCGCCCCCTCGCCGATCACCAGCTGTCCGCTGGCCAGGATCGACTTGGGCAGCTCGGCCCGGATCGAGGCGACCACGGGCACGGATATCGGCGTCTCGGTCGCGGCTCCGTTGGAATGCGCGCCGACGTCCACGACGGTCGTGCCCGAACTGCTCGCGGCGGCCGGCGTCGAGGACGACGAGGCGCATGCGGACAGGCCCAGGGCGAGCGCGACCGCCACCGGCAGCGCTCTCCATGACCGAGTGAACACGGAGCGTGACGACGTGAATGACATGAGTTTCCTTCTCTCGTGACAGGGGTGAAGATCACGGCCGAACTCTTCGGCCGCGAGACTGAGGGGACCTCGGCTAGAGCACCTTGCTCAGGAAGTCCTGTGTGCGCCGGTGCACCGGGTTGTCCAGGACCTCGGCCGCGCTGCCCTGCTCGACGATCTGGCCGGCGTCGAGGAACACCACCCGGTCGGCGACCTCGCGCGCGAATCCGATCTCGTGCGTGACGATCACCAGCGTCGTACCGGACTTGGCCAGGTCGCGGACCACGCCCAGCACCTCGCCGACCAGCTCCGGATCCAGCGCCGAGGTCGGCTCGTCGAACACGATCAGCTCCGGCTCCAGGGCCAGCGCGCGGGCTATCGCAGCCCGCTGCTGCTGCCCGCCGGACAGCTGGCGCGGGTAGGCCCCGGCCTTCGCGGCCAGCCCCACCCGGTCCAGCAGCCGCTCGCCGAGCTCGCGCGCCTCCGGTTTGGCCAGCCGCTTGTGCGCCAGCGGGCCCTCGATCACGTTGTCCAGGATGGTCAGGTGCGGGAAGAGGTTGAAGCTCTGGAAGACGAACCCGATCTTCGCCCGCTGCTTGAGCGCCTCCCGGTCGCTCAGCTGCTTGAACCGGTTCCCGTGTACCCGGACCCCGATCAGTTCGCCGCCGACCCGGACGTAGCCGCTGTCCAGTCGCTCGAGCTGGTTGATCGCGCGCAGCAGGGTGGACTTGCCCGAACCGGACGGTCCGACGACGACCGTGGTCTGACCGCGCTCGACGGTCAGGTCGATGCCGTCGAGCACGCGGTGGGCGCCGTAGGACTTGGTGGCGTGGTGGATTTCGAGGGCCGCGGTCATCGTGAGGTCGCCTTCTCCCGGAATTCGCGCAGGCTCGCGCGCAGGCGCTGGAACGGCGTCGGCGGAACCGTGCGCAGCGCCCCGCGCGAATAGTGGCGCTCGACGTAGTACTGGACGATCGACAGGATGCTGGTGAACAGCACGTAGTACGCGGTCGCCACCAGCAGCAGCGGGATGATGTCACTCGGGTACGTGCTCTGCAGCGACTCGACCTCGCCGAACAGGTCGAGCAGCGAGACGTAGAAGATGATCGACGTGCCCTTGAGCAGTCCGATCAGCTGATTGACATACGCCGGGATGATGGCGCGCAGGGCCTGCGGCAGCACGATCCGCCGGAACTGGCGCAGCTTCGGCAGTCCGAGCGCGTGCGCCGCCTCGAGCTGCCCCTGGTCGACCGAGAGGATCCCGGCCCGCACCACCTCGGCCGCGTACGCCGCCTCGTTCAGGCTCAGGCCCACCACCGCGATGGTCGTGGCGGAGAACAGGTCCGTCTCGGTGAACGTGGCGAAGGAGGGTCCGAACGGCACCCCGAGGCTGAGCGTGTGGTAGAGCGCGCTGAAGTTGTAGATCAGCAGCAGCAGCACGATCAGCGGGATGGAGCGGAACAGCCAGATGTAGGTCCAGCTCACCGCGCGCAGCAGCGGGCTGCGCGAGAGCCGCCCGAGCGCCAGCACGACCCCGCCGAGGAACCCGAAGACCGCGCTCAGGGCCGTCACCTTGAGCGTGAGCACCAGCCCCTGCAGGATGACCGGCCGCACCACCCAGTAGCGGAACCGGCCCCACTCGAGCGCCTGGTTGGTGAAGAACCCGTGCGCGAACTGGGCCAGCACGATCAGCACGACGAGGGTGGCCACCCACCGCCCGGGCCGTCGCAGCGGCTGTATCCGCTCGTCGCCGATGTCTTCCAACGCGGGGCCCGGCGGCGCGGCCGTGGACGTCGTCACGGGAGTCCTCTCGAAGTATTCCGGCGTCCGTGCATGGCGAGGCCACGCCCGAGGGGCCGGGGGGAAACACGGAAGTGCGTCAGAGCACGTCTGTACGCGTCAGGAGTGTCCGGAAAACCCCGGCGCGGTCGCGACGGGATTCCCGGAAACCTTGGCTCAGCTGGTCAGCGGCGCGAAACGCCGCACGCCGGAAAGGAATCCGCGGCGGAAGAGGTCAGGCAGAACAGAGGGCGCTGGCGTGGCGTCGGAGGTCGAGGTGCCGCCGTTCCACCAGGGGCGTCTGGTCTGTCATGGCGACAGCATCGCAAGGCTTTCAGTCCGTGTCAATCTCGGTCCGGAAGCCCAACATATTCGGCCTCAGATATATCTCGCCGATATCGGGAAGTGTCCACGGCGAAAAACATGGATGTAACACACGCACAGACCGCGCACGGGAGGGTGCGCGGTCTGTCGGGCTCCGCCCGCGGTCCGGCCGGGGCTACAGCGGCGTGACGTACGCGCCGCTGATGCCGCCGTCGACGACGAAGGCCGAGGCGGTGATGAAGGAGGCGTCGTCACTGCCGAGGAAGGCGACGGCGGCGGCGATCTCCTCGGGCCGGGCGAAGCGGCCGAGCGGGATGTGCACCAGGCGGCGGGCGGCGCGCTCGGGGTCCTTCGCGAACAGCTCGCGCAGCAGCGGGGTGTCCACCGGGCCCGGGCACAGCGCGTTCACCCGCACGCCCTCGCGGGCGAACTGGACGCCGAGCTCGCGGGACATCGCCAGCACCGCGCCCTTGGACGCCGTGTAAGAGATCTGCGACGTCGCGGCGCCCAGCAGGGCCACGAAGGAGGCCGTGTTGACGACGGCGCCGCGGCGCCCGTCGGCCTTGAACTGGCGCAGCATGTGCGGGATGGCCGCCTTGCAGCACAGGTAGACCGAGGTCAGGTTCACCTCCTGCACCCGGCGCCAGGCCTCGATCCCGGTGTCCAGGATCGAATCGTCGTCCGGCGGGGAGATGCCGGCGTTGTTGAAGGCCAGGTCGAGGGAGCCGTAGGTGTCCACCGCGGTCTGGAACAGGGCCTCGACCTGCGCCGCGTCCGTCACGTCGACCTGCACGAACAGCCCGTCCACGGCCTGCGCGGCGGCCGTGCCGTGCTCCTCGCTGAGGTCCGCCACCACCACCTTCGCCCCCTCGGCCGCCAGCCGCCGGACCGTGGCCAGGCCGATGCCGCTCGCCCCGCCGGTCACCACGGCCACCTTGCCGTCATACCGCTCCACCATGTGCCGCTCTCTCTTTCGCTGGGTGTGGTCCGCGTCCGCCGCCACGTCAGTCTGTGGCGATGAAGACGTTCTTGGTCTGGGTGAACGCCTCGAGCGCCTCGGGCCCCAACTCGCGCCCGAGCCCCGAATCCTTGTAGCCGCCGAACGGCGTCCAGTAGCGCACCGACGAGTTCGAGTTCACCGACAGCGCCCCGGAGCGCACGGCCCGGGCCACCCGCAGCGCCCGGCCGACGTCCCGGGTCCAGACCGAGCCGGACAGGCCGTAGCCGGTCGCGTCGGCCAGCCGGATCGCGTCGGCCTCGTCCTCGAACGGCAGCACCGCGACGACCGGTCCGAACACCTCCTGGGTGCACACGGCCGAGTCCGGGTCGGCCGGGGCGATGACGGTCGGCGGGAACCAGAACCCCGGCCCGTCCGGTGCGTCGCCGCGGAACAGGACCGGCACGTCCGCGGTGAGGAACGCGGCCACCCTCTCCCGCTGCACGGCCGAGATCAGCGGCCCCATCTCCGTCTCCGGCAACGCCGGATCGCCCACCCGCACCGCCGCCACGGCCGGTTCGAACAGCTCCAGGAACCGCTCGTACACCGCGCGCTGCACCAGGATCCGGGAGCGGGCGCAGCAGTCCTGGCCCGCGTTGTCGAAGACCGCGGCGGGCGCGGCGGCGGCCGCCTTCTCCAGATCCGCGTCGGCGAAGATCACGTTGGCGCTCTTGCCGCCGAGCTCCAGCGTCGCCGGCACCAGCCGCTGCCCGCACTGGGCGGCGATCCGGCGCCCGACCGCGGTCGAGCCGGTGAACACCAGCTTGGCCACGTCGGGATGCTCCACCAGCCGTTGCCCGGCCACCGCTCCGCGCCCCGGCAGCACCTGGAGCACGTGCGCCGGCAGACCGGCCTCGAGCGCCAGCTCGGCCAGCCGCAGCGCGGTCAGCGGGGTGTACTCGGCGGGCTTGAGGATCACCGTGTTGCCCGCGGCCAGCGCGGGGGCCACGCCCCAGGCGGCGATCGGCATCGGGAAGTTCCACGGGGCGATCACCGCGACGACGCCGAGCGGCTCCCGGAAGGTGATGTCGATGCCGCCGGCCACCGGGATCTGCCGGCCGCAGAGCCGTTCGACCCCGCCCGCGGCGTAGTCCAGCAGATCCCTGACGTTCCCGGCCTCCCAGCGGGCGTTGCCGATCGTGTGGCCGGCGTTGGCCACCTCGAGCCGGGCCAGCGCCTCGAGCTCCTCGTCCACGCGCACCGCGAACCGGCGCAGCAGCCGGGCCCGGTCGCCGGGAGCCAGATCGCGCCAGGCCGGGAAGGCGCGCAGGGAGCGCGCGACGGCGGCGTCCACCTCGGCCCGCCCGGCCATCGGCACTTCGGCCAGCGGCTTCGCGCCGGCCGGATCGAGCACCTGGTACGGGGGCTCGTCCCGGTACCCGGCCTGCTCGGGTACGAGCTCTGTCATCGGGTCTCCTCCTTCTGCGCGGCTTGCGTTTCTTGCGCCGCCGGCGCCGCCAGTGCGGCCGTGAGCCGGGCCTGCGCGACCAGGGCCGTGAACAGGCGCTCGTCCTGCCCCGCCTCCGGATGCCATTGCACGCCCAGCACGAATCCGCGCTCGCCCAGCTGCACGGCCTCCACCGTCCCGTCCGCGGCGAAGCCGGTCGCGGTCAGGCCGCGGCCCACCACGCCCACGGCCTGGTGGTGATAGCACGGCACCTCGACGACCGACCCGAGCAGCCGGCCCGGCAGCGCGGCCGGATCCAGCGCGACGGCGGTCGTGCCGAACTCGCCCGGAGCCGGACGGTGGCCGGTGTGCCCGGCCCGCTCCGGCACGTGCTGCTCGAGCGTGCCGCCGAAGGCGACGTTGAGCAGTTGGGCACCGCGACAGATCCCGAGCACCGGCAGGTCCCGGTCCAGCGCCGCGTGCAGCAGGGCTGATTCCCACGCGTCGCGCTCGGGCCGGGTCCCGGCCGTCTCCGGATGCGCTCGGGCACGGTAGAGCCCCGGGTCCACGTCCGGACCGCCGGTGAGCACCAGCGCGTCGATCCGCGCCACCGCGGCGTACGCGGCCTGCGACAGTGCGGGGCCCTCGAGGGAGAGCGGAGGCAGCAGCAGCGGGATCCCGCCGGCCGCCGCGATCCGTTCGACATAGCTGAAGGGCAGCAGCGCCGCCTCGGCCTGCCACACGCCCCAGGACGCGCGGTCGCGGTACGTGCTCAGGCCGATCAGCGGCGGCAGGTCACGGCCGGCCGAGGACGCCGCCGTGGTCGACTGCCCGGCCTGGCCCGTTGTTCCGGGCACCGGAGTCACCGTGCTCATCTCCCTCACATCCGCTCGAATCCGCGCAGCCGCTCCCAGTCCGTCACCGCGGCGTCGAAGGCCTCGATCTCGACCCGGGCGGCGTTGAGGTAGTGCCGGACCACCTCGTCGCCGAACGCCCGGTGCGCCAGCGCGCTGCCGGCGAACAGTTCGGCGGCTTCGCGCAGCGTCCCGGGCACCCGGGGCAGGTCGGCGCGGTAGGCGTCGCCGCGGAACTCGTCCTCGAGCTTCAGCCCGCGCTCGATCCCGTCGAGCCCGGCCGCGATCATCCCGGCGACGGCCAGGTACGGGTTGACGTCGCCGCCGGGCACCCGGTTCTCCACCCGCAGCGACGCGCCGTGCCCGACCACGCGCAGGGCGCAGGTCCGGTTGTCCCGACCCCACGCCACCGATGTCGGCGCGAAGCTCCCGGCCGCGAATCGCTTGTAGGAGTTGATGTTCGGGGCGAACAGCAGCGTCAGCTCGCGCAGCCCGGCCAACTGGCCCGCCAGGAAGCCCTCCATCAACGGCGAGAAGCCGTGCGGCCCGTCGCCGGCCAGCACCGGAGAGCCGTCCTCGGTCGCGCGCAGGCTCAGGTGGATGTGGCAGGAGTTGCCCTCCCGGGCGTCGAACTTGGCCATGAAGGTGAGCGCCGCGCCCTGCTGGGCCGCGATCGCCTTCGCGCCGGTCTTGTAGAGCACGTGGTTGTCGCAGGTGGTCTGGGCCTCGGCATAGCGGAAGGCGATCTCGTGCTGGCCCAGGTTGCACTCGCCCTTGGCCGACTCGACGTACATCCCGGCCCCGGTCATGCCGTTGCGGATCGCGCGCAGCAGCGGTTCGATCCGCGCGGTGCCGAGGATCGAGTAGTCCACGTTGTACTGGTTCGCCGGTGTCAGGCCTCGATATCCCTTGTCCCAGGCCTGCTCGTAGCTGTCGCGGAACACGATGAATTCCAGCTCCGTCCCCACGAAGGCGGACAGGCCGCGCTCGGCGAGCCGGTCGAGCTGCCCGCGCAGCAGCTGGCGCGGGGAGACCGCCACCGGAGCCTCGTCCTGCTCGCGCACCACGTCCGCGAGTACCGCGACCGTCCCCGGCTGCCAGGGCAGCATGCGCAGGGTGGAGAAGTCCGGCTTGAGCACGAAGTCGCCGTAGCCGCTGTCCCAGGAGGACAGCGCGTATCCGTCGACGGTGTTCATGTCCACGTCGACGGCGAGCAGGTAGCTGCACGCCTCCGTCGCGTGCACCGCGACCTCCTCGAGGAAGTACTCGGCGGACAGCCGCTTGCCCTGGAGCCGGCCCTGCATGTCGGTGATCGAGAGTTCGACGGTGTCGATCGACCCGTCGTGGACCAGCTCGCGCAGCCGGTCGAGCGTGAGCATGCCCGGCCGGCTGCGCGCGTGGTCGTTCGTCTCCTTGCCCGCGTCCATGTACTAGACCGACCCCAGTTCCGCTTCGATCGCCGCGAGCTCTTCCGCGCTGCCCTGGACCTTGGGTCCGGTGAACCACTTGCGGGCCGAGACCAGCCACCAGATCCCGGCGAAGCCGACCACCGCCGCGACCGCCACGACGGTGTAGTTGAAGTTCCCGCGGGTGATCGGCGAGACCGTGGGCAGCATGAACAGCACCGTGATGACCACCACCCAGGCCACCGCGACGATGCCGATCGGCCTCGACCAGCGCCCCAGGTGCCACGGGCCCGGCTCGAACCGGTCGCCGAGGCGCAGCCGCAGGAAGGTGGGGATGACGTAGGCGATGTAGAGCCCGATCACAGCGATCGAGGTAACCGCCGCGTACGCGGTGCCGTTCCACAGGTCCGGCAGGCCCAGCACGAAGGCGCCCACCACGGCGAGCCAGACCGCGTTGGTCGGGGTGCGGGTGCGTTTGTTGATGCGGTGCCAGATCCGCGAGCCGGGCAGCGCGCCGTCCCGGGAGAAGGCGTAGATCATCCGGGAGTTCGCGGTGACCGAGGACATGCCGCAGAACAGCTGGGCCCCGATCACCACGAGCAGGAGCAGCTTGCCGCCGGTGAGTCCGAGCGCGTCGATGAAGATCTGGGCGGGCGGCACGCCGGTGCCCGAGGCGAGCTCGCCGCCGTAGTTCTGGATGGCGAAGGTGATGCCGATCAGCAGCACCCAGCCCGCGATCAGGGAGACCACGATCGACATCACGATGCCGCGCGGGCCGCTGACCGCGGCGTCCCTGGTCTCCTCGGTCATGTGCGCGGACGCGTCGTAGCCGGTGAAGGTGTACTGGGCCAGCAGCAGGCCGAGCAGCGCCACGTAGAAGCCGGAGGACCAGCCGGTGTTGTTCACGAAGTGCCCGAAGACGAAGGAGGCGGACTGGTGTTTGGACGGACCGAAGGCCAAAGCGCCCACGATCAGCAGCACGCCCGCGATATGCCACCACACGCTGATCTGGCTCAGCAGCCCGACCAGGCGCACGTTGAAGGTGTTGAGCAGTCCGTGCACCAGCAGCACGCCGCCGAAGATCTCGATGGTGTGCGGCGCGCTCGCGGTGACGTTCCACTGCAGGTCGAGCAGGGCGTTGAGGAAGAACGCGGCGCCGAAGTCGATGCCCGCGGTCACCGCCACCTGGCCCAGGAAGTTGAACCAGCCGGTGAACCAGGACCAGGCCGCCGAGTTGGCCCCGGCCAGCCGGGCCGACCAGTAGTAGAGCCCGCCCGCCGTGGGATAGCTGGAGCAGACCTCGGCCATGGCCAGTCCGACGATCAGCGTCATCGCCCCGACGATCGGCCAGCCCCAGGTGATCAGCGCCGGTCCGCCGGTGTTCATGCCGTACCCGTACAGGGTCAGACAGCCGCTGAGGATCGAGATGATGGTGAAGGAGACGGCGAAGTTGGAGAACCCGGACATGGTCCGGGACAACTCCTGCGCATAACCTAGTTGGTGCAGCCGTTGCTCGTCGGTGGGGCGCGGCGCGAGCAGGACCGGGTCGGACGAGGGCGGCGGCGCGGCGCCGGTGGGACTGTCGGTGGTCAAAGCACGCCTCCAGGGGCCGGTGGACTGCGGATCAGGGCCTTGCGGATGGTGGTGCGGGGGGGTGCCGATCGAGGTAATGGACGATCAGTCGTCCTTTTTGGATACCAGTGTGGGGTTCCCGGGCCCGGTGTCAAGAGCCCGTCCGGAATCCGGCGGCGCCGCCCCGGGTATCGCCTTGCGAGCCCCGGCGCGGATAGCATGCTCAGACCCGCCGGGCGCGGGCATGAGTGCTTTGATTTTCCGGGTACGCCGTGCGCCGCACCCGCTGATACCAGAGGAGAGCTCGGCTGTGGGTTCCTACCGCCCCGCGTGGGCGCCGGACATCGTCGACCTCGAGGTCCCGTCCGCGGCCCGGATGTACGACTACTACCTCGGCGGCTCGCACAACTTCCCGGCCGACCGGAAGCTGGCCGAAGCGGCGCTGGAGGCGTGGCCGGACACCCCCTACATGTGCCGGGCCAACCGCGCCTTCCTTCGCCGGGCCACCACCCACCTCGCCCAGCTGGGCATCGACCAGTTCCTGGACCTCGGCTCGGGCATCCCGACCGGCGGCAACGTGCACGAGATCGCGCAGGCGGTCCGGCCGGAGACCCGCACCGTCTACGTGGACTGCGACGCCGTCGCCGCCGCGCACGGCCGGGCCCTGCTCGAGCACGACCCGCGCAGCCGCTACCTCCAGGCCGACCTGCGCGACCCGGAGGCAGTACTCTCCAGCCGCGAGGTCACCGGCCTGCTGGACCTGAGCCGTCCGGTGGCCGTGCTGATGCTGATGTCGCTGCACTTCGTGCCGGACGAGGACGATCCGATCGGCATCGTCACCGCCTACCGCGAGGCGCTCGCCCCCGGCAGCCACCTCGTGTTCAGCCACGGCACCTGCGAGTACCAGCCCGACGTGGACGGCATCACCCAGGTCTACCAGCGGGCCAGCCACGGCATCGTGCCGCGCGACCGCGCCCAGATCCAGGCCCTCGCGTCCGGCTGGGACCTGCTCGACCCCGGCCTCGTCGACGTGATCCACTGGCGCCCGGAGCCCTCAGCCCTCGAAGACGACCCGCTCGGCGGCGACGTGGCCCGCTACTCCACCTTCGCCGCGGTGGCCCGCCGGAGCTGAGGCGCGGCGGGGCCGGAGGCGCAGTGGGGCCGGAGGCGCGGTGGGGCTGCCGGCTCGCGCGGGACGGCTCAGCGCAGGAAGCCCTCGAGCAGCGACGCGGTCCCGTCCAGATGCTCGGCCATGGCGCGCCGGGCCGCCTCGGGATCGCCGCCCAGCACGGCTTCGCAGATGCGCCGGTGCTGCTCGGCCGAGTGCACCAGGTTCACCTCGAGCATCGGAATGGCGTCCAACAGACTATTGATGCGCAGGCGGGCGTCGGCCACCGCGGTGGCCAGCAGCGGCGAGCCCGAGGCCTCGGCCAGGGCCAGGTGGAAGCGGGTGTCCGCGATCCGGTAGCCGGCCGCGTCGGCCTGCTCGGCGGCGTCCCTGCGCTGGAGCAGCAGCCTGCGTTCGGCCGCGCTCAGCGCCCGCCCGGCCGCCGCCTCGGCCGCGCCGGTCTCGACCGTGCGGCGGAACACCAGCACGTCTTGGAGCCCGCCGGGCAGCCCTTCCACCAGGTCCCGGATGCCGCCCGGCGCGTCCCCGGGCACCCGCAGCACATAGGCGCCGCCGGAACGCCCGCGCCGACTCTCCACCACGCCCTCGGCGGCCAACGCGCGGATCGCCTCGCGCAGCGTGTCCCGGCTGACCCCGAGCATCCCGGCCAGCTCCCGCTCCGGCGGCAGCCGCTCTCCGCAGGCCACCGCGCCCAGCTTCACCGCCCGCAGAATCCGCTCGACCGTCTCCTCGAACGCGTTCCCCGTGCGCACCGGCGCGAACAGCGAGGGCGACCCGGACGGCCCGGCGGCGGACGAGGCAGGCGCGGACGGCCCGGCCGACGCCACGCCACGCGCGCCCTCGGCCTGCCCGGACCCGACGGCGGAGGTCATCCCCGGAAACACTCCTCTCCACGGCCCGGCCGACCGGCCGGCTCCGACCCATCTTAAGGCCCGCCTTCCGACCATTACCGCGCCCCTGCGGCCGTATACGTATGCTCATGCCCGAGCGCGCCCCGGCGCCGTCCCGGATCGCGCGGTCCTGATGCGCGGCGGCGGACGAGTGCGGGGCCGCTAGGCTCCAGGGGCACGCGGATCAGAGGAGAGACCCATGAGCGAGAACGGCGGCGAGAGCCCGCAGCGGGAACAGCAGCGGGTGATCTACGGCGAGCTGCTGTTCGAGACGGCGTCGTCGACGATGGCGCTCGGGTTGAACCTGGCCTTCTACCGCAGCTTCGCGGCGCCGCGGATCGCGCGGCGGCTCGCGCAGACGCGGGTGATCCTGGACCAGCCGGTGCAGCGCGCCTCCGACACCGCGGTGCTGGTGTGGGAGATGGTCATGAACGGCTTCGAGCAGGAGCGGGGACGCGCGGCGCTGCGCCGGATGAACCACATCCACCAGGGCTTCTCCATCCCGCCCGAGGACTTCGCGTACGTCCTGGCGACGCTCGCGGTCGTACCGATGCAGACCATGGACCGGTACGGGTGGCGCCGCACCACCGAGGTGGAGCGCGCCGCGGCTGCGGGATTCTACGCGGAGCTGGGCCGGCATATGGGCCTACGCGATCTGCCCGGAGACTACGCCGGGTTCGAGGCGTTCATGCTGGACTACGAGCGCCGCTGCTTCGCCTATACCGACGAGGCCCGCGACCTGGTCGCCGCGACCCTCTCGCTGCTGGGCCACCGCGTCCCGAGGCCGCTGCGCGGGGCCGTCGGCCTGCTGGGCAGTACCCTGATGAGCCCCTCGATGCGCACGGCCGCCGGCGTGCGCACGCCGCCGTCGGGACTGACCTCCCTGGTACGGGTGGCGGCGCGGGCGCGGGCCCGGCGAGCCCATCGGCGCGACCCGCACCCCGGCCACCGGTTCCCGGACGGCGTGGTGGTGCTCCCGGCCTATCCGGACGGCTACGCGCTCGAGCAGATCGGCCACCCGGCCGCGGCGGCCCGCGCCTGAGCGGGGCCGAGAGCGCGGCCGAGCACGATTCACC
>FSXZ01002496.1_pt1 | contig 24620 bp, 20 predicted proteins | sample 1638121 | NCBI WGS metagenome assembly FSXZ01 (sample SAMEA3914788, study PRJEB12502) | metagenome | biome: forest; material: soil | place: Canada | collected 2011-07-03 | depth 0.1 m
GGGTCCGACCGGGGCAGCACGAGGATCGGAGGGTCATCCGCGCGGCGAGGCGTCCAGGTCGACGGCCTCGGCGTCCGCCTGCTCCCGGCGCGCGGCCTCCCGGCGGGCCTCGTCCTCGGCCCGACGCTTGCGCCAGAACAGCCAGATCGCGGCCAGCGCGGCGAGGCCGAGGACCGCGGCGATGGCGTAGGTCGGGCCGTGGAAGTCGTCGGCGACCCGCTGCCAGTTTCCGCCCACCGCGTACCCGGCCCAGGCCAGCGCGGCGGTCCACGGGATGCAGCCGAGCAGGGTGTAGAGGCCGAACCGGGCCGAGTTCATCCGGGCGATGCCCGCGGGCAGCGAGATGAAGGTGCGGATCACCGGCAGGCAGCGGCCGAAGCCCACGGCCGCCGGGCCGTACCGGTCGAACCAGGCGGTGGCCCGGTCGAGGTCGTGCTCGCGCAGGTGGATCCGCCGGCCCCAGCGGTGCAGCGCGGCCGGTCCGCCGTAGCGGCCCACGGCGTAGGCCAGGTAGCTGCCGACCAGGTTCCCGGCCACGCCGACGGCGATGACGCCGGCGAGGTCGAGGTGGGTGCCGGCCACGGCTCCGGCGGCCAGCGCCCCGCCGAAGAGCATGATCAGTTCGGACGGGATCGGGATACAGGCGGACTCGACCAGCATGAGTACGAAGATCGCCAGGTATCCGTAGTTCGCGATGAAACTCTGCATGGTCCGGGGTCCTTGGTGCTCGGAGTGGGGTGCCGGGGCGGGGTGCGGCTAGCGCTGCTCCGCCTGCGCCGGGTCCGGCGCGGGCGCGGGCGTGGGCGTGGATGCGGAGGTGTGCGCGGCGCCCGGGTCGGCCGGGGCGGCGGTCAGCAGCGGGCGCACCGGGGTCGCGGCCAGGGCGGTGACGAGGCCGGTCAGCGGGCGGCGCAGCAGGATCCAGCCGCCCAGCATGACCGCGGTGCTCACGATCGCGCCGGCCAGCACGTCGTGCGGGTAGTGCTGGCCGAGGTAGACCCGGGAGAAGCCCTCGAGCGCGGCCAGGACCGCGGCGATCAGGCCGAGCCTGCGGCTGACGATCCAGATGCCGGCCGCGAGCGCGACGGCGATGATGGTGTGGTCGGAGGGGAAGGAGTAGTCGGTGAGCCCCGGGCACGCCTGCACCGTGGCCACGGGGATGGCCTGGCAGGGCCGGTTCTCCTGGAAGACCTGCTTGAGCCCCAGGCCGGCGCCGACCGAGACCAGCGTGCCGAGCCCGATCCAGATCGCCGCCGCCATCGCGCCGCGTTCGTCCCGGGCCCGCGCGGACCACCAGGCGCCGAGCGCGAGCAGGATCAGCAGGCCGATCCCGGCGACGGTGTAGAGCTTCATCGGGCCCTGCAGCCAGGCGGTGTGCTGGGCGAAGGAGGTGAGGGACCGGTACCAGCCGTCGTCGGCGGTGGTGACCGTGTTCAGGTGGGTCGGTGCGGCGAGCGCGGTGGGCATCGGGGCAGGTCTCTTCTCGGGTACGGCTGGTGCGCTGCCCGGGCGGCGTCGGCGGACGGCCCGGAACATCTACAGCAATGTAGAAGCTGAGTCGAGCTTAGTTCAGCCCCGCGCTCCGCGCGAACCGGCGGTGGACCAAGGGTGAACGCCGGGCTTCGGGGTACCCCGTAGCAGGGTATCGCGTCATCTACACTCGCGTAGAAGTACTACATTACTGTAGAAGTAAAGTCGAGGGCTACGGCGCCGAACGGTCGGGAGGTGGGCGCGTGGATCCGTTCTCCGTGAACGCGCTGCTCGCCGCGGCCGGACCGTACGCGGTGGCGGCGGTGTTCCTGGTGCTGCTGGTCGAGTCCGCACTGCCGATCGGATTCGTGCTTCCGGGGGACACCCTGTTGCTCACCGCCGGCATCGCGTGCGCCACCGGCCGCCTTTCGCTGCCCTGGATTCTGGCCGCCGCGGCCCTCGGCGCGGTGCTCGGGGCGCACGGCGGATACCTGCTCGGGCGCGCCGGGACGAAGGCGGTCACCGGGCGCGGCTCGGCCCGGGTGCAACGGGCGGTGGCCCGGTTCGACCGGCTGGCCGGGCGGCGCGGATACGGTCCCGCGCTCGTCGCGGCCCGGTTCATCCCGGTCGCCCGGTCGGTCGCCGGCTCGGCCTCGGGGCTGGTGCGCATACCGGTCGGCCGATTCACCCTCTGGCAGGTGGCCGGCGCCCTGGCCTGGACCTTGTCCGCCACACTGGCCGGATACGCTGTCGGGCGCAGCGACCCCGGCCTTGTACGCTACCTCCCACTGTTCCTGCTCTCGGCGGCGCTCGCGTTCCCGGTCACCGCCGCGTTCGGCTACGTGCTCGTACGCCTGCGCGGGCACCGCCGGGGACGCGCGCGCCACCGCGAGACCGAGTCCGAGACCGAGTCCGCGGCCGCGCGCCGTACCGTCGACAAGGAGACCGCGCACCGGTGAGCGCCCCCGCCCAACTGCCCGGGTTCCTCCAGACCCTCGCCCCCCTGCTCGACCACTGGGGTTACGCCGCCGTCGGGTTCCTGCTGTTCGTCGAGGACTTCGGCGTGCCGGCGCCCGGCGAGACCGTGCTGATCGCCGCCTCGGTGTACGCCGGGGCCGGGCGGCTGAACATCTTCGCGGTCGCGGTGATCGCGTTCTTCGCCGCGATCCTGGGCGACAACACCGGGTACGTGATCGGCCGCTTCGGCGGACGCGCGCTGGTGCTGCGCTACGGGCGCTACGTGATGATCACCGAGGAGCGGCTGGAGAAGGCCGAGACCTTCTTCAACCGGCACGGCGGGAAGATCGTCACCGTGGCCCGGTTCATCGAGGGGCTGCGCCAGGCCAACGGCATCATCGCCGGGATCTCCGGCATGCACTGGCTCAAGTTCCTCGCCTACAATGCCCTCGGCGCCGCGCTCTGGGTGGCCACCTGGACCTCCGTCGGCTACTTCGCCGGAGACCACATCGAGGCCATCTACACCGGCATCGGGCACTACTCGCTCTACCTGCTGGCCGCCGCCGTCCTGCTCGCCCTGCTGTATTTCCTGCGACGGCGCCGGATGCGGCGCGGGCAGCGGCCGTCCGGCGAGGAACCGCCGGGCGAATGACGGCGTTTCGGGCGCGGCTGTTGCCAAACCCTGACCGCACGGGTCCCGGCCCGTGATCATCGGCTCAGACTACGAATCTACAATCACGTAAAAACAGGAAACTCGAAGGGACCGGGAGGGCGTGTGACCCGCCACTCAGATCCAGCCGACCCGCTCATACCGGTGCTGGCCGCGGCGCAGCGCGCGGGCAATCCGGTGCCCGGCGTCGATCCGCAGCACTGGCCGGAGATCGTGCGCAGCGTGCGCCGGCGCTGGAACTCGTTCGCGCACCGGCATCCGGCCCCGGCGGCCGACACCCGCGGCGCCCGGGTCGAGGATCTCGCCCGCGGACTGCTCACCCGGTGTGCCGCCGGAGGCAGAAGCCTGATCGAGATCTCCGACTGCCGCGCGCTGGCCGGCCGGCTCGCGCCGCTGCTCGGCCCCGCGCCGGAGCCGCGATGAGCGGCCGGCGGGCCGGCTCCGGTGCGCGCTCGCGCCCGCGGGTCGCCCGCCCGCCCGGCGCCACCCCGGCGAGCAGGCCCGCGCCCGGCCCGCAGCGCCCGCCGCATCCGGTGGTCGCCGCCGCCCAGATCCTGCTGGGCGTCGGCCTGTCCTGCCTGATGGCGCTGCTCTGTCTGGGCGCACTCGGCGGCGTGGTCGTCCTGGTGCTGTATCTGACGAAATAGCGCGCGGGCGTGGCGGATCGCCCGTTCGCATGAACACGTATTCATGCGATCAGGTACAGTGGGCTCATCAGCTGTCGAGCCCGAGGATCCGCCATGCCCACCGACACGATCGAGGTCCGGCCCGCCGAGCTGCTCGGCGCCCCGCACGGGCAGGCAGCGGCAGCGGCCCGGCCGGCCCGAGCCCGGGCGGCGGCGGTCCGTGCGCTGCCCGAGGTCCGCTGGGCCGCGCTGGCCACGGCGCTGTTCCTGATCGGGCTGGTCGCGCAGCTCGCGTCCGCGCCCGCCTGGCTGCCGTGGACCTGCTTCCTCGGCTGCTACGCGGCGGGTGGTTGGGAGCCGGGCCTGGCCGGGCTCGCCGCGCTGCGGGCCAAGACCCTCGACGTGGACCTGCTCATGGTGGGCGCGGCCCTCGGCGCGGCGGCGATCGGGCAGGTCCTCGACGGCGGGCTGCTCATCGTCATCTTCGCCACCTCCGGCGCGCTCGAGGCCGTGGCCACCCACCGCACCGCCCAGGCCGTGCGCGGACTGCTCGATCTCGCCCCCGAACGCGCCGTGCGCCTCGGCCGGGGCGAGGTGGAAGAGCTCGTGGACGCCGCCGAGCTGGCCGTGGGCGAGGTGGTCCTGGTCCGGCCCGGCGAGCGGATCGCCGCGGACGGCCGGGTGCTGTCCGGGGCGAGCGAGGTGGATCAGGCCACGATCACCGGCGAGCCGCTGCCGGCGGCGAAGGCCGCCGGGGACGAGGTGTTCGCCGGCACGCTCAACGGCACCGGCGTGCTGCGCGTGCGGGTGGAGCGCGAGGCCGGGCAGAGCGTGGTCGCGCGGATCGTGGCGATGGTCGAGCAGGCGGCCGAGACCAAGGCGCGCACGCAGCTGTTCATCGAGAAGATCGAACAGCGCTACTCGATCGGCATGGTCACCGCCACGCTGCTGTTGTTCGCGATCCCGCTGGCGGCGGGCGCTGCCTTCCGGCCGAGCCTGTTGCGCGCCATGACCTTCATGATCGTCGCCTCGCCCTGCGCCGTCGTGCTCGCGACCATGCCGCCGCTGCTCGCCGCCATGGCGAACGCGGGCCGGCACGGCGTCCTGGTCAAGTCCGCGATCGTGATGGAGCGGTTCGGCGCCACCACCCGGGTCGCGTTCGACAAGACCGGCACCCTCACCGAGGGCACCCCGCGCCTGGCCGAGATCAGACTCCTGCCCGACACCGAGCTGACCGAGCCTCAGATCCTCGCCCTGGCCGCCGCCGCGGAGCTCCCCTCCGAACACCCGCTCGCCCGCGCCGTACTGACGGCCGCGCGCGAGGCCGGCCACCGCCCCGCCCACCCCGAACACTTCACCGCCGTCCCCGGCCACGGCGTGCGCGCCCGCGTCACCGGCCACGACATCGAGATCGCCAGCCCCCACCGCCTCCTGCCCGCCCCCGGCCCGCACAGCCCCGCCGAACCGATCGGGCCCGCCGGACCGGGTGCCCGCGCCGGACTCGCCGAGACCGTCGCAGACCTCGAAAGCTCCGGCCACACCGCCGTGCTCGTACTCGTCGACGGCGTGCCCGCGGCCGTGCTCGCGGTGGCCGACCGTATTCGCCCGGCCGCCGCCGACGCCGTCGCCCGGATCAGTGCCCTCACCGCCGCCGCACCCTTGCTGCTGACCGGCGACAACCGCCGCGCCGCCGATCTGCTCGCGGCGCGGGCCGGGATCCGCGAGGTGCGGGCCGGCCTGCTGCCGCAGGACAAGGTGGAGATCGTGCGCACGCTCGAGGCCGCGGGCCAGCAGGTCCTGCTGGTCGGCGACGGAGTGAACGACGCTCCGGCCCTGGCCGCCGCGCACCTCGGCGTCGCGATGGGCCGCGCGGGTTCCGACCTCGCCCTCGACACCGCCGACGCCGTCGTCATGCGCGACGACCTCGCCACCGTCCCCGCCGTCATCGCGCTCTCCCGCCGGGCCCGCACGGTCGTGCGGGCGAACCTGGTGATCGCCTCCGCGATCATCCTCGGCCTGGTCGGCTGGGACCTGGTCGGACACCTGCCGCTCCCGCTCGGTGTGCTCGGCCACGAGGGCTCCACCGTCATCGTCGGGCTCAACGGCCTGCGCCTGCTGCGCACCTCGGCCTGGACCAAGGCCCTCACCGCCACGCCGCGCCGCTGAGCCCGGCTGAGTCCCGGACCGGGTGTTCGCCCAAGCCCGGCCATCCGGCTGTCCCGCTGTCCGGCCATCCGGCTATCCGCCTATGCGGCTATCCGGCCATCAGGCCCCGGCTATCCGGCCATCCCGCTCTCGCGCTAGCCCCTGCGTCCGCCGAACAGCCGCGTGAACAGCCCGCCACCGGTGCCGCCGGCTGCGCCCGTACCCGCCGACGCGACGGTGCGCGCGTCCCCGGGCGCACAGGAACAGCGCTGCGCCTGCGGCACTCCGGAGAGGACTTGCTCGACGTGCAGGCCGCAGCCTTGGTAGGTGGGCTTGCCGCAGGTCTGGCAGGTGACGCGCTGGCACATGGGGCGATTCCCTCTTCCGGTTCCCGGCGATACCCCCACGGGTACTGTCGAGAGATGATAGGCATACCGCCCAGGGGAGCGGCAAATACCCGGCGGGGTATGCTGGCGGGGCAGCAGCCGAGGATGGGAGGCGCCCGATGCAGGTCGAAGCCGAGACCGTGGCCGAGGTCACCAAGCGCTTGCGCCGGGCCGAGGGACAGATCCGCGGCGTGATCGCGATGCTCGAATCCGGCCGCGACTGTGCCGAAGTGGTCACCCAGCTGGCCGCCGTCTCTCGAGCCCTGGACCGGGCCGGCTACAAGGTGATCGCCAGCGGTCTGCAGCAGTGCATGGACACCGAGGACCCGCAGCTGCGGGCCACCAGCGTGGCTCAGATGGAAAAGCTCTTCCTCTCGTTGGCCTGAGCCGGAGCCGGAGCCTGAATCGGAGCCTGAGCCTGAGCCGGGCGGGTATGCCGAGCCTTCGGGCGGGCGCGGGGGACTCAAGGGTGGTCGTGTCCGGGCCCCTGGTCGTGGTCGTGCCCGTGCCCGTGTTCGTGGGCTGAGGTGCCCGCGGGGGCGCCGCCCATCATGCGCAGCATTCCCGGGCCGCCGGTGCGCAGGAAGCGCAGCACCAGCGCGGCGGCGAGGAGCAGGAAGACGATGTTCAGGTACGTCGTGTAGTTCCAGCTCACGCCTTGGTCCGGGACCTTCGCGCGGGCCTGGTCCGGGATCAGGCCGAGGGCGCCGAAGACGAGTTCGACCACGTACCCGGCCACCACCGCGGCCGCGTAGAAGGCGGCGGCGAGGAACGCGGCCATGCGGGCGCCGTAGTACTTCCGGTAGATCGAGAGGATCGGCAGGATCAGCAGGTCGGCGAAGATGAAGGCGATCACGCCGCCGAAGCTGATCCCGCCCTGCCACAGCACCACCGCCAGTGGCACGTTGCCGATCGAGCAGACGAAGGAGGCCATCGCCACCAGCGGGCCGATCAGCGGGCCCCACAGTTTCGCGGCCAGCGGGTGGCCGGTGAAGAAGAAGGCGCGCCAGAAGCCGTCGGGCACCCACGCGGCGATCGCCCCGGCGATGAGCAGCCCGCCGACCAGGTCGCGCAGGATCGCGGCCCACTCCATCACGAACACGTGCGCGACGGAGGTGAAGCCGCGGCGGGAGAACAGCCGCCGGGCGAACGAGCCCGCACCGTCGACGGACATGTCCATCGCCGCGTGCCCCTCCATGGAGCCCGCGACCCCGCGCTCGGCCTGCTCCCGCGCCCGGCGCAGCGCTCGCTCGCGCAGGTAGAGCCGGAACAGCAGCGCCAGCACGACGATCATGATCGGGCCGCCGGTGAATTCGGCCACGGTGAACTGCCAGCCCATCAGCAGCGCCAGGATCACCCCGAGTTCGACCACGAGGTTGGTCGAGGCGATCTCGAAGGCCATCGCCGCGGTGAAGTTCGCGCCCTTGCGGTAGAGCGAGCGGGCCAGTGCCACCGCCGCGTACGAACACGAAGACGAGGCCGCGCCCAGGGCCGCGGCGAGCGCGAGCGTGCGGGGCCGGTCATCGCCCAGCGCCCGGGCCACGGTGGACTTGCGCACCACCGCCTGCACGACGGCCGAGAGGGCGAACCCGAGGATCAGCGCCCAGGTGATCTCCCAGGTCATGGACCCGGTGATGGCCAGCGCGTGCGCGATCGCGTGCATCGGCGGGGTTCCTTCCCGAGGGCCGGTCCGTCACCGCACCTTATCCCCGCCCCGGGTGTCCGCGGCGGCGGCGCCCGGGCGCGCCCTACGCCCGCGGCAGCAACAGCAGCTTGCCCCGGGCGTGTCCGGTCAGGCTGATATCAAGGGCCGTACGCCACTGGTCGAGCGGATAGGTGCCCGCGACCGGCACCGCGAACCGGCCCGCGGCGGCCAGCCGCGCGAACTCGGGGAAGAAGCCGTAGCGCTCCTCGTCGGTGAAGGTGGCCGGGTCCTCGTGGAAGGTGTCGCGCACCCCGAGTTCGGGCGCGCTCGTCAGGTCGGAGCACGTCATGACCCGCCGGGGGTCGCCGACGAGGCGGACGAGCCCGGGCAGGGCGCCGTGGGCGGGCGCGGTGTCGAACACGAGGTCGATCGGGGCGCCGCCGAGGGCCTTGACCCGGTCCGCCAGGCCGTCGCCGTACTCGGTCACCGCGGCTCCGAGCTCGCGCAACCGTTCGGCGTACGTCCGCCCGGCGGTGGCGATCACCCGCATCCCGCGCAGCAGGGCGATCTGCACGGCCGCGTAGCCGATCGTGGTGCCGCCGCCGTTGATCAGAATCGTGTCGCCCGGCGTCAGGCCGAGCCGGGCGAGATGCCAGTGGGCGGTGCTCAGCGCCATCGGCAGCGCGGCGGCGGCCGTCAGGTCCAGCCCCTCGGGCACGGCGAACCAGTGGTCGAGTACGGCCAGGTCCGCCGCGCCGGCGCTGGGCTGTCCGGCGTAGTCGGCGGTGCCGAAGACCGCGTCGCCGACCGCGACGCCGGTGACGCCGGCGCCGACCGCGTCGACGATGCCTGAGACGTCGCAGCCGATACCCCGGGGCAGCGTGCCGGCGAACAGCCCCTGGCACAGGGCCCAGTCCGCGGGCGCGAGTCCGCAGGCGTGCACGGCCACCCGGATGCGGCCGGGACCGGGCTCGGGTGCCGGCGCCGTCTCCAGGCGCAGGACCTCGGCGGGTTCGCCGTACGCGTGGAAGCGCACTGCGCGCATCGTCGTGGCCGGGGCCTCGGTGGGGGTGTCGGCGGGTGCGGTCTGGTCGACCATGGCGGATCTCCAAGGGGGCGAACGTAGAAGCGGAACGCGTTCCGTTTCTCTCTCGGCCTATACTAGCCTGATGACCGGCAAAAGTGGAACGCGCTCCGTTTAGTCATGGCCGCCGACCCGAACCCCAGCCCGCACCAGCAGCTTCGCGCCGACGCCGCGCGCAACCGGGAGAGTGTGCTGGCCGCGGCCACGCGTGCCTTCGCGGCCTCGGCCACCGAGCCGTCGATGCGGGAGGTGGCCCGCCTGGCCGGAGTGGGCGTGGCCACGCTCTACCGCCACTTCCCGACCCGGGAGGCCCTGGTCGACGCCGTCTACCGGGACCAGGTGGGGCGGCTGACCTCGGGCGCACGCGAGCTGCTCGAGCAGCATCCGCCCGCGGCGGCGCTGCGGCTGTGGATGGACCTGTTCGCGGACTGGCTGGCCACCAAGCACGGCATGACCGACACCCTGCTGTCCATGATCGACGCCGGGGAGATCTCGCTCGCGCACACCCGCGACGAACTGCTCTCGGCCATCGCCGCGATCCTCGAGGCCGGAGCCGCCGCGGGTGACGTCCGCGCCGACGTCAGCGCCGAAGACTTCGCCGCCGCACTGCTCGGCCTGCTCGCCGTCTCCGGCCGGCCCGGGCAGCGCGAGCAGGCCGGGCGGCTGCTGGACCTGCTGATGGACGGGCTCAGGCCGCAGCCCGCGTGACATGGCCGCGCCGCCGCGCCCCGCCGGGATGGCGAAGCTGCGACGGCGCGGCGACGACGGCTGAGGCGGCGTCAGTCCTGCGGCGACGCCAGCCGGAAGGTGACGACCGGGCCGGTGGGCTCGGCGATGAGGCCGAGCGGGTCCGGTATCAGGGTCGCGCCCTCGGCCTCGGCCCGCTCGACGTTGCTGAGCTGGATCCGCCAGTGCGCCGGGGCGTCGTGCGCCTCGACCGTGATCCGGTCCGCCGCGCGGGACGTGGTGAAGGTGGCCGTGGTGGTGCCGTCGGCGGCCACGATCCTCGTGCTGGTGTGCGCGCCGTCCGGCAGTTCGAAGACGCGCAGGGTCACCCCGTCGGCGTAGTCGTAGTCAGGGCGCTGCGCCTGCGCGCCGAAGGCGATGACCGAGCCGGGGCGGGCGAGCAGCGGCAGGCTCTGGAAGCCGTGCTGCTCGCGCACCCAGGCCGGGCCCTGCACACGTTCGCCGGTGAGCAGATGGGTCCAGGTCCCGGCCGGGACGTAGTACCTGACGTCGCCGTCCGCGCTGAAGACCGGGGCCACCAGCAGATCGTCGCCGAGCAGGTACTGCCGTTCCAGGTGCGTGCAGGCCGGGTCGTCCGGGAACTCCAGGACCATGGCGCGCATCAGCGGCAGGCCCTCGCGCACGGTCTGGTCCGCGGCCGCGTAGAGGTACGGCATCAGCCGCGCCTTGAGCCGGGTGAAGTGGCGCAGCACGTCCACCGACTCCTCGTCGAACAGCCACGGCACCCGGTAGGAGCGGCTGCCGTGCAGGCGGCTGTGCGAGGAGAGCAGGCCGAAGGCGATCCAGCGCTTGAACAGCGCGGGCTCCGGCGTGCCCTCGAACCCGCCGATGTCGTGGCTCCAGAATCCGAACCCGGACATGCCCAGCGACAGGCCGCCGCGCAGGCTCTCGCCCATCGATTCGAAGCTCGCCTCGCAGTCCCCGCCCCAGTGCACCGGGAACTGCTGGGACCCGGCGGTCGCGGACCGGGCGAAGACCACCGCGTCGCCCTCGCCGCGGCGCTTGCGCAGCACGTCGAACACGGTCTGGTTGTAGAGCTGCGGGTAGTAGTTGTGCATCCGCTCCGGGTCGGAGCCGTCAAAGTAGACCACGTCGGTCGGGATGCGCTCGCCGAAGTCGGTCTTGAAGCAGTCCACGCCCATCTCCAGCAGCGCGTCCAGCTTTCCGGCGAACCACTCCCGGGCGCCCGGGTTGGTGAAGTCGACCACGCCCATGCCCGGCTGCCACAGGTCGGTCTGCCACACCGTGCCGTCGGCCCGCTTGAGCAGGTAGCCGGCCTGCGCGCCCTCGGCGAACAGCGGCGAGCGCTGCGCGACATAAGGGTTGATCCAGACGCTCACGTGCAGGCCGTCGGCCTTGAGCCGGGCCAGCATCCCGGCCGGGTCGGGGAAGATCCGGGTGTCCCAGGCGAAGTCGCACCAGTGGTGCTCGCGCATCCAGAACGAGTCGAAGTGGAACACCGAGAGCGGCAGTTCCCGCCGGGACATCTCGGCCAGGATGCCGGACACGGTCTGCTCGTCGTAGTCCGTGGTGAACGAGGTGGTCAGCCACAGGCCGAAGGACCAGGCCGGCGGGAGCGCGGCGCGGCCGGTGAGCGCGGTGTACTTGGCCAGGATCTCGCGCGGGCTCGGCCCGTGGATGAGGAAGTACTCGAGGCTGTGCCCGGCCACGCTGAACTGCGTCCGGCTGACCGCCTCGGAGGCCACCTCGTAGTCGACCCGGCCGGGGTGGTTGACGAAGACGCCGTAGCCCGCGTTGGTCAGCAGGAACGGGATGTTCTTGTACGCCTGCTCGCTGCCGGTGCCGCCGTCGGCGTTCCACATCTCGACGTTCTGGCCGTTGCGCACCAGCGGACCGAAGCGCTCGCCGAGCCCGTAGACGAAGTGCCCGACGCCCAGGTCCAGCTGCTCGCGCAGGTAGTGGCCTGATTCGGTGTCCAGCGCGGCCATGGCGTTGCGGCCGCTGCCGGTCAGCCGGCGCCCCTCGGCCAGGAAGTCCAGCGCCCAGGGCTCACCCGGCGCCGAGACCCGGGCCGTGAGCGTGCCCGAGGAGTAGAGCAGGGTGCCGTCCGGCTCGCGGGTGAGCCGGCCCGGGCTCTGCGCCGCCCGCGCCACCGCGAACTGCGGAGTGGGCTCCGGCCGGGCGAAGTGCGTCAACCGCACCGAGATCACGTCCGGCATCGGCGCGCCGAGCGTCACGGTCAGGGCCGGTCCGTCCAGCAGATCGCCGCGGCGCGTGATCGGCTTCGACGGGGTGTGCAGGACGAGTTCGCCCGCCACCTCCTCGGCATCGAGTACCTCGGCCGGATAGGCCGGCCGTACGCCGGGGCGCATCAGCCAGCGGCCATCGGTGAACCTCACGGACAGCTCCCTCGCAGTCGTTCCACGGATGGTGTCGGCGCTATCGAAGCGCTTCGACGCAAGAGCTCATGCTAGTCCGATAATCCTTGATCGAAAAGCCCTATCCCATTCATGGTCAGCTGGATGTGGCCATCGAAGCGATTCGATGAAAAGCCCTGCCGCCGCCCTCCGGCAGGGAGGGCGGCGGCAGCCGGTGTCGGGGCGGGCCGATCAGACCCGCATCATCACTAGTTGGTCATCATTGATTGATGAAGTACCCCAGCACGTCCAGCAGCGCGTCCACCGGCTGGGAGACCGAGCCGTTGTACGTGGAGACTTCGTAGAAGTCGCCCGCGCCGTTCGTGACCGCCTCGCCCTGGGCGATGGCCAGGTTCGCCACGGTCTGGCCGGCTCCGGTCCAGTTCACGGTCGAGGTGCCGGTGCCGCTCTGGCCGTTGCTCACCAGCAGCCAGCCGGCCGCCGCGGTGTCCGTGGCAGTGGTGTTGAACACGTAGCCGCCCACCACCGGCCACTCGGAATCGTCGGTCGGGAACGGCATGCCCTCCACGTTCGCCAGGTTCACCGTGTCGCTCTGGGCCGCCTTGATCGGAGCGGAGGTCCGGGTGTCGAGCACCCGCTTCGGGGCGACCGGAATGTAGACCTCGCCGGTCGCGGAGGCGCTGAAGTACCCGGTCACGTCGATCAGCACGTCCGTGCTGCTGCCCGCGGTGCCGCCGTTGTGGATGTCGATCTCGCCGTCCGTGCCGACCGGGATCAGCACGCTCGCCGCCTTGGTCGTCGCCGTCTGCCAGTTCAGGTCGGAACTGCCGGGCAGCGCGGCGCCGTCGGCGTAGGCCACCAGGAAGCCCGCGCCGGTGGTGTTCGTCTCGGTCACGTTCGCCGCGATCGCGGTGACGCCGGTGGCCGGCAGTCCGCCGAGTCCGGCGACGCCGAGCACGTCGGTCTTCCCGCCCGCGAGCTCGCCCTTGGTCCCGCCGGCGCCCGAGCGGGTGTCCATCAGCCGGGCGGGGGTGAGGAAGTGGAAGCGGTCCGCGGCGGAGGGGGCGAAGTAGCCGGTGACATCGGCGATCAGGTCCAGCTGCACCGAACTGCTCGCGCCGGAGTTCTCCAGCGTCACCGTGCCGTCCGAACCCACCTGCGCGACCACGCTGTTGCTGTAGACGGCGGTGGCGCGGTAGTTCAGGTTCGAGGTCCCGTTCTTCGTACCCGTATTCGCCTGGATGTAGCCGTTGCCGGTCGCGTCCACCGCGGTCAGGTTCAGGTCCACCGCCGTCACGTCCGCCGGGATCGAGCCGACGCCCGCGACCTTCAGCTTGATCGAGCCGTCGTCCCCGAGCTGGCCGGCCGTGCCGCCGAGGCCCTTGCGGGTGTCGAGCAGCCGGGTCGGGCCATAGGGCGTGAAGCCGTTGCCCGCCGTGGTGAACGACTTGGTCAGGGTCGTGCTGTTCCCGCCCTCGTCGGCATAGGTGAAGGTGAGCGTGTACGTGCCGGGCTGCGCGTATTCGTGCACCTGCTGACCGCCCTGGCCCAGATCCGACACCGGCGCGCTGCCGTCGCCGAAGTTCAGCGTCGCCGTCGTGGCGGGCCAGTCGGAGCTCACCGCGAGGGTGGCCCGGACACCGAGCCCGTACACCGCGGTCGGGGTCAGTGTGGCGCTGAAGGCCACTGGCTTCAGCACGCTGATCGAGGCGGTCGTGTCCGCGCTCAACGCGTAGAAGCCGCTGACCGCCGTGACGGTGATGGTGTAGTCGCCGGTCTTCGCATACGTGTGCTGATAGCTGGTGGCCGAGGTGGTCACCGGCTGGGTGCCGTCACCGAAGTCGTAGGTGTAGGTGTAGGTCGCGTTCGCCCAGTTGTCCACCGGAGTCGGGGCGCCCACGGTGATCGCCGCGCCGCTCGGTGCGGTGGCCGGTGCGGTGAGCGCGCCGACGTACAGGTCCTGCTCGAGCTGGACCGCGCCGCGGTCGTAGCCGGCCGTGCCCGCACCGGTCTCCGGCACGTTCGGGTCCCGCTGGCGTGTGTTGCCGAGGAAGTCGGTGGCCAGTTCGCCCGGCGCGTTCGAGTCCGCGGCGTTGATCACCGGTGAGGACTCGTTCTTGACCAGTCCGTCCGTCCCGAAGACGAGGGGGTCGGCGTTCGAGTCGGCCGCGCCTTGGCCGGTGGCGGCCAGGAGCGCGGCGGCCGTCTGGTACGTCACGTCGTCCCATGCGTACGCGCCGGTGTTGACGGTGTCGTCCGGGTAGACGTCGTTGTAGTTCGCGACGAGCCCCGATTCGTCCGCGGCGGACTGCACCACGATGCCCGTGGAGCTCGCCGCGGGGCAGGTGCCTTCGGCGTTCTCGCTGGTGACCGCCTGCTGGACCACGTTGTTCTCGATGTCCGCGCCGGACGCGGTGCCGTTCGCGTCGTCGGTGATCGCGATGCCGGCGCCGCAGAAGCCGGTGATGGTGTTGCTGGTGACGGCGGCGTCCGCGGAGCCGGCCACGACCACCCCGGAGGTGCCCAGCCCGCTCAGGTTCAGGATGTTCGTGCTCACGACGTTTCCGGTGCCGCTGGAGTCGATCTCGATCGCGGCGTCCGGGTAGGCGACGCCGCTGCTGATCGAGCCGCGGCTGATCGTGTCGTCCCCGGAGTCCCCGGTCACCGCGACGCTCCCGGTGGCGACGAAGCGGTCCAGGGTGACGTGCGAGGAGTCCTGGATATCGACGAGGTGCGCGGAGGTCGTGCTCCCGCCGATCTGGAATCCCTCCAGATCCACGTACGCGGCACCGTCGAGGTAGAGCCCGTAGGCGTCGGCGGCCTTCGAGGCCTGCAACGGGATCGTGGCGGCCGTGCCCGTGACGGGCTCGTAGGTGATCGGGTCCGCCGCGGTGCCCGAGGCGGTGATCTCGATCTCGCCCGAGTACGTCCCCGGCCCGATCAGTACCGTGTCGCCGGGCGTGGTCGCGACCGCCGCGGCCTGCTGCAGGGTGCAGAAGGGCTGGGCCGCGGTCCCGGCCCCCTGGTCCTCGCAGTACGCGCTGGCGGATTCGACGTAGTAGGTGGTCGCGCCGGCCGCGTGCGCGGCGAGCGGCGTGAGTGTGGTGATGGAGATCGCGAGCGTCGCGATCGCCGATATCCTGCTTCTCCCCATGAGAAAACCCCCGACCGATGAATACCGGGTCCGATGAACATACGGGAGCTTACGCGCCGGCTCCGGACCGTGCGTCATCGAGCTCGTATATAGGCTGAATCGGGTCGCACTCCTGGACCCACAGCCGGTTGGTGGTGCCCTGGGCGAGACAGTCCTCGTACACGGCGACCTTGTGGCTGATCACCGCGAGCCACTGGTGCAGCTTCGCGATCCGGGCCAGCACCTCCTCGCGGTGCTCGCGCAGCAGTTCCAGCCGGTCGGCCTCGTTGCCCGCGCCCGCGCGCACGAGTGCGGCATAGCGGCGGATCTCGGGCAGCGGCATGCCGGAGGAGCGCAGGTTGGTGCAGATCGTCAGCCACTCCACGTCGTCCTCCCGGTAGCTGCGGCGCCCGCCGGGGGCCCGCTCGACCGGGTCGACCATGATGCCCTCGGCCTCGTAGAAGCGCAGCGTGTGCACGCTCAGCCCGGTGCGCTCGGCGACCTGGCCGATGCTCAACCGGTCCGCGTCGGAGCCGGCCTGCTGGTGGGGTGGGGTCATCGTGGCCGCCCGCCTCTCGCCGAGTTGACTTCGAGTCGACTCTAGCTTCTAGCGTCGAGACATGACTTTGAGATACCGCGCTCTCGGCGGCACCGGCATCGAGGTGAGCTCCTACTGCCTCGGCACGATGATGTTCGGCGCCGTCGGCAATCCGGACCACGAGGACTGCGCCCACATCCTGAACACCGCGCTGGACGCGGGGATCAACTTCGTCGACACGGCCGACATGTACAGCGCCGGGGAGTCCGAGACGATCCTCGGCGAGGCGCTGCGCGGGCGCCGCGACGAGGCGGTGGTGGCCACGAAGGTGTATTTCCCGATGGGGCAGGGGCGCAACCGGAGCGGCAACTCCCGCCGCTGGATCGTGCACGAGGTGGAGCAGAGCCTGCGGCGGCTGGGCACGGACTGGATCGACCTGTACCAGATCCACCGCCCCGACCCGACCACCGACCTCGAAGAGACGCTGGCGACGCTGACCGATCTGGTGCGGGCCGGGAAGATCCGCGCCTTCGGCTGCTCGACGTTCCCGGCCGAGGAGATCGTCGAGGCGCACCGCGTCTCGGAGCAGCGCGGACTCTACCGGTTCCGCACCGAGCAGCCCCCGTACTCCCTGCTCGCCCGCGGCGTCGAACGCTCGGTCCTGCCGACGTGTCAGCGCTGGAACATGGGCGTGCTGACCTGGAGCCCGCTCGCCTTCGGCTTCCTCACCGGCAAGTACCGCAAGGACCGCGACGCCGACCTGAGCACCGGCCGGCCCAGCCTCGGCGCGGCCCGGTTCGATCCCGCCGATCCGCGGAACGCGGCGAAGTACGCGGCGGTGGAAGACCTCGCGGCGCTGGCCGAGGAGCTCGGCCGCACCCTGCCCGAACTCGCGGTGGCCTTCGTCACGGCGCATCCCGCGGTCACCTCCGTCATCCTCGGCCCGCGCACCCTCGACCAGCTCAAGGCCTCCCTCGCCGGCGCCGACCTCGTCCTCGAGGACGAGATCCTCGACCGCATCGACGAGATCGTCCCGCCGGGCACCGACCTCTACGCCACCGACAGCGCATGGAAGCCCCCGGCCCTGACCCGCCCCACACTGCGCCGCCGCCCCCGCGCCGAACGCGCCGCCGCCGAGGCGGCCGAGCCCGAGGCGTGACCTCTTCCCCCTGAGACGCCACGGTCGGGTGCGCATCGACCGTGGCGTCTCGGGAAAGCGCGTGGCGGAGCCGGTGGGCGGCGGTGTTGCCGGTGTGGCTCGCGGGTCCGGGGAGCCGGTAGGTTGGCGCAATGATCCAGGAGTAGTCTGCTCGATCGTCGCGCGTGTGCCGGTAAGCGGTGAACACGGTCCGCGTCACTCATCGCGAGTGGCCGGAGACGGCGCGGCATTCTGGCGGACCAGATCGAAGGCCTTGGGGGTGGATCCATGGGTGGTCATGCGCCGCGTCGGGTGCGGGTGCCGGTGGCACTGCGCCGGATGCGGATCCATCGCACCGTGATCGGCGCGGTGATCGTGACCGTGGCACTGACCACCGCGTTCACCGCGGCCCTGATCATGTACAGCAGCCAGGCCGCCGACGCCGCGGTGCGCAACGTGCTCAAGGGCGCGAGCGGCACCTCGGTCGGGTTCAGCGGCGCCATGCCGCTGCAGTCCACGCCCGCGGCCACGGCGCAGATCCGCGACGGGCTGAGCAGTGCGCTCGGCGTGCCGGTGACCATGTACGCGGCCCCGGAGCTCAACCTCACCCTCGCGGGTTCGACCTCGGCCGAAAGCCGGACGAGCCTGCTGCTCGCCGCGCCGTCCCTGGCCGCGCACGGGAAACTGCTCTCCGGTTCCTGGCCGCAGGCCGGGCAGAGCGGCGGCGCCGTGCCGGTGGCACTGGATCAGGGCGCGGCGAAAGCCCTCGGCCTCGGGCCGGGCAGCCGGGTCACCGCCACCACCGACAACGACACCCTGGCGACCGTCGTGGTGACGGGCGTCTTCGCGCCGACCGACGCGTCCGGTCCTTACTGGGGACTCGATCCGCTGGCGGGCGCGGGCAGCCAGCAGGGCAGCGGGTACGTCAGGAGCGGGCCCTTCTTCACCGACGCCTCGTATCTCAGCGGCGGGACCTTGGCGGCCGAGCAGATGCAGTGGGAGGCCGTCCCCGACATCCAGGCGATCGGCGCGGCCGGACTGGCCGCCCACGCCAGTGCGCTGTCCGCGACGCTCTCCCGCCTGGGCACCAGCTCCGAGCTCGGCAACCCCGGCCCGACCACCCGACTCCCCGAACTGCTCGCGACTCTCGCCCCGGCCGTCCTGGCCGCGCAGTCGCTGGTGGACGCGGAACTGCTGGAGCTGCTCGTGGTCGCCGCGGCAGCCCTCTTCATCGTGGTCCGGCTGCTCTCGGAGGTGCGCGAGAGCGAGGCGGCCCTGCTGTGGGCGCGCGGCGGCACCGGGGTGCAGCTGATCCGCCTGCGGGCGATGGAATCCCTGCTGCTGGCCGCGCCGGCGGTGGTCATCGCCCCGTTCACCGCGGGTCCGCTGGCCTCGCTGATCAGCAGGCTGGGCGGCGGATCGGCCGCGGCCTGGCCGCACACCTCCGTCCCGGCGGCGGCCTGGATCGGGGTGGCCGGCTGCGCGCTCGCCGCGATCGCGGTCATCCTGGCCCCCGCGTTCGGTTCGGCGGTCTCGCCCACCGCGCTGCGGGCCCGGCGCGGCCGACAGGCCGCGATGACGGCGATCGGCCGGGCCGGATTCGACCTCGCGCTGCTCGCGTTCGCCGCCTTCGCCGGCTGGCAGCTGCTCTCCGGCGGTTCGATCGTCGGCACCGACCAGTCCGGGAACGCGAGCTACGACCCGGTCGCGATCGCCGCGCCCGCGCTCGTGTTGGCGGCCGGCGCGAGCGTGGCGCTGCGGCTGCTGCCTCCGGCCGCACGGCTCGGCGAGCGGCTCACCCGGCGCAACCGCACGCTGGCGCTGCCACTGGCGTTCTGGCAGACCGGCCGGCGGCCGCTGAAGCTGGCCGGCCCGGTGCTGCTGACCATGCTGGCCGTGGCGACCGGGGTGTTCTCGCTGAGCGAGCGCGCCAGCGCCGAACGCTCGGCCGCCGACCAGGCCGCCTTCACCGTCGGGGCGGACGCGGACGCGCGCGTGCTGCCGGGCACCTTCAGCAGTTCCGAACTGGCCGCGCTCGCCGCCTCGCCCGGGGTGCACGAGGTCAGCCCGCTGTTGCGCGCACTGTTCGTGCCGAACGGCGGCGACCTGCAGACCACCCTGCTCGCGGTGGATCCGGCCACTGCCGCCCGGACGGTGCCGCTGCGCTCCGACCTCTCCGCCGCGCCGCTCAGCACCCTGATGGACGAGGTGGCCGGCCCGGCGGACGCGCACGGCGACGTCCCGGCCGTGGCCACCGCGGCCCTGACCCAGGCGCTGCACCTCGGCGTCGGCGACGTCACCGCGGTCCCGGTCGGCTCGCGCACGATCACGGTGCGGATCGCGGCGATCGTCTCCGGCTTCCCCACGGTCTCGTCCGTCGGCGGCGGCCTGATCGTGAGCGAGACCGCGACGAAGCTCGCGCCGAACGAGGTGTGGCTGAGCGACTCGTCCACCGCCACGCCGCGCGGCCTGCCCGCGGGCGCCACCATCACCTTCCGCACCCAGCTCGAACGGCAGCTGCGTTCGGCTCCGCTGACCGAGGAGTCGCTGCGGGCGCTGCTCGCGGTGGCGCTGGCCACGATGCTGCTGGCGCTGTGCGGGCTCGTCGTCAGTGTGCTCAGTACCAGGGCGGAGCGCTCGGGTGAGTTCGCGCTGCTGGACGCGCTCGGCTTCTCCCGGCGCGGCCGGATCGGCACGCTCTGTCTGGAGCAGGCGCTGCTGGTCGGACTGGGCGCGCTGGCCGGGATCGGGCTCGGCGTCCTGTTCGGAAGGGCCCTGATACCGGTGGCCACGCTCACCGCCGCCGCGGCCAAACCGCAGCCGCCGGTGACCGTGCTCACCCCGTGGGCGCAGGTGCTGGCCGCGGTGGCGGTTCTGCTGGCCGCGCCCCTGGTCACCTTCGCGATCGCCGGAGCCCGGCGCCGCGAGACGGCCGCCGTACTGAGGGAAGGGGCGGATCGATGAGCCGGCTGCTCAGAGTGCGGCGCTATCCGGGCGTCGCCCTGCTGCTCGTGCTCGGATTCCTGACGGCGTTCTGCGCCGCGGCCGCGCAGGGACTGGTGGACCGGCAGCTGACGCATTCGCTCCAGCAGTCCCTCGAGGCCGCCGGCTCGGTCGCCCAGACGGCCGACGCGCAGGGGACCGGACAGCCCAGCGCCTCCGCGCTCGCGCAGACCCTGCACACCTTCGCCCAGGGCATACCCGGCCAGACCCTGCCCTCGACGAGCCGGGAGTGGGCCGGGATCAAGCTCGTCAAACGGCTGAGCGTGCCCAGCGCCGCCGGCAACTCCACGTTCGACCTCGAATACCGCGACGCGCTCGGTGCGCACATGCGGCTGCTCAGCGGCGCGATACCCGATCAGGCCGAGGCGGTGGGCGACCGCGAGGCCATCGACATCGCGCTCACCGAGGCCAACGCGAAGTTCTTCGGCGCGCACGTCGGCAGCGTGATCTCGGAGCAGGACTACGACTTCCGGGTCACCGGGATCATCGAGCCGACCGATCCGACCTCGGCGTACTGGAGCTATGACCCGGACCTCGCGGCGCCGGACAAGCAGCTGCTCGCGGACGGTTCGGTGCTGTGGTGGAACGCGGCGATCGTCGGGCCGGACGAGATCTTCGCCCTGGACTCGATCATGGCCTCGGACGGCAGCCCGGACTCCACCACGTCCGTGTACTGCGTTCCGCTCAACACCGCCGCCTACACCGCGCAGAGCACCGGGTCGCTGCTCGGCGCCATGACCGGGTTCACCTCCGGCACCGTCGCCACCGACCTGAACCTGCAGATCACCGCCGGGCCCGCGGCCGCCATGACCACCTTCCAGACCCAGCGCGGCGCGGTGGACTCGATCCTGAGCCTGATCATGATCGGCGTGGCGACGGTCGGCGCGGCCACCGTGCTGCTGTGCGCCCGGCTGGTGATCGGCCGCCGCCGCGCCCACTTCGCGCTGCTGCGCGCCCGCGGCCTGTCCCTGCCGCAGCTCGCCCGCCAGGTACTCGGCGAACTCGGACCGTTCACCGCCGTCGCGGTCCTCGCCGCCGGAGTGCTGGCCGCGAGCCTCGCGGGCGGGACGAACACGCAGTCGATCCTGCTGTTCGCCGCGGCCGGACTCGTCGTGATCGGCGGCCCGCCCCTGGTCGCGGTGCTCGAACACCGGGGCACCGCGCGGCTGCGCGAGGACCGGTCCGACCAGGTCCGGCGCCGCCCCAAGGCCCGTCGCCGGGTGTTCGAGCTCGTGCTCGTGCTGCTCGCCGTCGCGGCCGTGGCGGTACTGCGCCAGCGCGGCCTGGGCGGAACGAGTCCGGGTTCGAACACGCTCGGCGCGCTCGCCCCGATCCTGGTCGCCGCGGTCACCACCGCCGTCGCGGTGCGCTGCTATCCGGTGCTGATCACGCCCGCGGCCCGGGCCGCGCAGCGCCGCGACGGCGCCACCGCGTTCCTCGGGCTGACCGGGGCGGCGCGCTCCGCGCTCGGCCTGGCCCTGCCCACCTTCGCCATCGTGCTCGCACTCACCCTCGCCGCGCTCGGCGGACTGGCCTATCAGAACATCGAGTCGGGGCGGTCCGAGGAGGCCTGGCTGCAGACCGGGACGGACGTCTCGATCCAGCTGAGCACCGGCACCGACCCGACCCAGGCGGCGAAGGCCGTCGCGGCGCTGGAGCGGGTGCCCGGCGTCACGCACGCCTCGGCCGTGGCCGAGCAGAACCTCAGCGGCGCCCTGGCCGACGCCGCGGTCTACTCGGTGGATCCGGGCTCTTATACGGACGTCTCGGCCGACTCGCCCTGGCCGTTCGCCGGCGCGCTGCCCGCCGAGCGCGTCTCCGGCGCCGTCCCGGTGGTGGTCTCCGCGGACAGCTCCTACACCCTGGGCCAGGTCTTCACCCTCCAGCCGGGCTCCGCCCCGACCTTCCCGGTGCGCGTCGTGGGCGTGCAGGCGCAAAGCCCGGCCCGGCCCGCCTACGGACCGGACGAGCCGTTCATCCTGGTGCCGAGCTGGGCCACCGCCGCGTACCCGGACTTCTGGCTGGTCAACGAGATCCTGGTGTCCGGCAGCGGGATCGACCCGGCGCGGGTGAACGCCGCGCTCGCGGCCACCGTGCCCGGGGCCAACGACGTGCTCTACCGCACCGACGCCCTGGACCGGCTCACCCACCAGCCGCTGGAAGGACTGGCCGAGTTCGGGTACGTCCTCGGTCTCGGCGCCGCCGGCGGCTTCGGGATCTGCGGGATCCTGCTCGCGCTGGCCCTGACCGCGGCCGCCCGGGCCCGGCGGCTGACCCTGCTCGCCACCCTGGGCCTGAGCCCGGCCCAGGCCAGGGCGATCGCGCTGGCCGAGACCGTGCCGCTGGCCGCGAGCACCGCGCTCGGCGGGCTGCTGGCCACCCTGGCGCTGCCCGCGGTCTTCGGCAGCGCCCTGAATCTGACCGTGTTCACCGGACTGGCCACCGAGAGCGGGCTGCGCCTCGGCCTGGCCGCTCCGCTGCTGATCGTGGCCGCGGCCCTGGGCCTGACCGGCTGCGGCGCGCTGGCGCAGGCCGCGCTCGCCCGCCGGCGCAACGTCCCCGCGCAGCTGAGGATGGGAGAAGACGCATGACCGAAGCGCACGCGCCCGCCGCCGATCTGGCGAGCCTGGAACGCGAAGCCGCCACCGCCGCCCGGGCCCGCGCGGACTACGGCGCCGACGCGCTGATCCTGTGCGACCGGCTGGTGCGGGTCTACGCCGCCGACGGCGTCGAGGTGCAGGCCCTGCAAGGCCTTGACCTGCTGATCCGGCCGGGCGAGCTGACCGCGATCGTCGGCGCCTCCGGCTCGGGCAAGTCGACCCTGCTCAACATCCTGTCCGGGCTGGACCAGCCCACCGCGGGCCGGGCCAGGGTGGCCGACCACGATCTGCTCACCATGAAGGGGCGCGAACGGCTGCGCTACCGGCGCGAGACCGTCGGGTTCATCTGGCAGCAGACCGGTCGCAACCTGCTGCCTTACCTGGACGCGCAGGAGAACATCGAGACCCCGCTGCGCCTGGCCGGGGTCGGCCGCTCCGCCCGGCGCGAGCGCGCCCGGGAACTGCTGGAGCTGCTGGGCATCGCGCACTGCGCCGCCCGCCGGCCGGAGCAGCTGTCCGGCGGCGAGCAGCAGCGGGTGGCGATCGGCGTGGCGCTGGCCAACCGGCCCAAGGTGGTGCTCGCCGACGAGCCCACCGGCGAACTCGACACCGCCTCGGCGGACACCGTCTTCCAGGCGCTGCGCACCGCCAACACGGAGCTGGGCGTCGCCGTGCTCATCGTCACCCACGACGAGCAGGTCTCCAGCCAGGTGCCGCGCACCGTCCAGATCAGGGGCGGGCGCACCAGCAGCGAGGTGCTGCGCACCGAGTACGGCGAGCTGGCCACCGCGCAGGAGTACGCGGTGCTCGACCGGGCCGGGCGGATCCAGCTGCCGCCCGAGTACATCGCCGCGCTCAACCTGCGCGAGCGGGTCCGGCTCGGGCTCGAACCGGAACAGATCACCGTCCGCGCGGACGAACAGGAGCCGAGGATATGAGCGACTCGCCGATCGTGCGCGTCGAAGGGCTGCGCCGCAGTTTCGGCACCGGCACGGCGAAGGTGGACGCGCTGCGCGGTGTGGACTTCAGCATCGGCGCGGGCGAACTCGTCGTGCTGCGCGGGCGCTCCGGCTCCGGCAAGACCACCCTGCTGAACCTGCTCGGCGGCCTCGACCGCCCGGACGAGGGCTCCGTCACCGTGGCCGGCCGGCGGCTCGACGCGATCTCCGCCGGGCAGCTGCTCGCGCTGCGGCGCAAGCAGGTGTCCTTCATCTTCCAGTCCTTCGGCCTGATCCCGATCCTGACCGCGGCCGAGAACGTCGGCGTTCCGCTGCGGCTGCTCGGCGTCCCGGCCGCACGGCGGGAGGAGCGGGTCGCGTCCCTGCTGCAGCTGGTCGGCCTCGGCGAGCACATGCGCCAGCGCGCCCACGAGCTGTCCGGCGGCCAGCAGCAGCGCGTCGCGATCGCCCGCGCCCTCGCCGCGCAACCCGCCCTGCTGCTCGCCGACGAACCCACCGGCCAGCTCGACGCCGAGACCGGAGCCCAGGTCATGCGGCTGCTGCGCACCCTGGTCCGGGCCGAGGGCGTCACGGCCCTGATCGCCACCCACGACACCGCCCTGATGGAGATCGCGGACCGGGTGCTGACGATCTCCGACGGCCTTCTCACCGAAGCGGAGCCGGCCGCCGTCGAACGGTAGCGGCGTTCGACGGCGGGCAGAGCTCAGAGCTCTTGCTTGCGCTCCGCGCCGACGGTGGTGTCCTCGCCGTGGCCGGTGTGTACGACCGTGTCGTCCGGGAGCGCGAACAGCCTGGCCCGGATGGACTCCACCAGGGTCGGGCGGTCGCTGAAGGAGCGTCCGGTGGCGCCCGGGCCGCCGTGGAAGAGCGTGTCGCCGGTGAAGACGGCGCCGAGTTCGGGCGCGTAGAGGCAGACGGCTCCGGGCGCGTGGCCCGGGGTGTGCAGCACCTGGAGGGTGGTGCCGGCGACGGTCAGGGTCTGACCGTCGGTCAGGTCGGCGTCCCACAGGGTGGCGTCCGGATCGTCCGGGGCGCCGTGGGTGAGTTCCCACAGCGGACGGTCGTCGGGGTGCAGCAGGATCGGGGCGATCGTGCGCTCGCGCAGCGCCGGGGCGACGCGGACGTGGTCGTCGTGCGCGTGCGTGCACACGATGGCCTTGACCCGGCGCCCGCCGACGAC
>FSXZ01001547.1_pt1 | contig 24089 bp, 27 predicted proteins | sample 1638121 | NCBI WGS metagenome assembly FSXZ01 (sample SAMEA3914788, study PRJEB12502) | metagenome | biome: forest; material: soil | place: Canada | collected 2011-07-03 | depth 0.1 m
CATCTGTGGCGCCCTCCCGTGACCGTGGTTTCTCGGTATGGGACGCCCTGGGATAGCCGGAGGTTGACGGTCCGGAATAGCTCGTGCTGAATTCCGGAGATTATCCAGATATATTCGGCCGTTTTCAGCCTTTATCGCCAGGTGATTGCCGGCCGGCCCGGGGCCGGGCGGGAATCAGGCGGCCGCCCGGCCGCCGCGCCGGCCTGGGCGTCACCCGGCCGGACCCGCCCGGGACGGCCTGAGTCCGCTCGGCCGCAGCCGGGCCATCGCCGCGCCCAGGCGGCCACCGCGAAACGGCAGACTCTTATGCCGGGCCGGGATGGTTGCGCATTACGCACTTATGCAGGAAGTGCAATAGGTAGCGCAGTGCTGCGCTCCGCCGGACGCGGGGATGACAGCACCCCCGTGCGGCCCCGCCCATGGCCGAGCCGGCGGCCGCCGCGGGCCGCCCGGAGAAGGATCAGAGCTTGGTGAGCTTGGCGCACGGGGTGGACAGGCGCCGCTCGTGCGAGCCGAAATTGACCAGCACGGCGATTCCCTCCTCGACACCGGTCACGGTGCCGAGACCGTACTTGTCGTGGGTGACCAGGTCGGCCACGGCATAGGTGTCAGCAGGCTCCACGTTCACCGGGACGTTGAACGGACTGCCGGGCAGCTGGCGCCGGGGCACGGCGCGGTAAGGAGTCATCAGTACAAGTATGCCGCCTGCCAGACCCCTACCAGGTCGAAAGGCCGCGACCCAGCCCAGATTCGCGGCCGGATTTGTGCTGTAGGAGACCAGCAGCCGCGCCGGCCGCCACCCGGGTACGCAAACGGGGGGCGGGCCGCATGGCCCGCCCCCCGCTCGCCAGCAGTGGGTGCTAGATAGCGCGCACTTCCTCCGCCTGCGGGCCCTTCTGGCCCTGGCCGGCGGTGAACTCGACCCGCTGGTTCTCCTGAAGAGTGCGGTAGCCATCGGCCTGGATTGCGGTGTGGTGGACGAACACGTCGGCGCTGCCGTCGTCAGGGGCGATGAAACCGAAGCCCTTCTCGGCGTTGAACCACTTGACGGTGCCTTGAGCCATGTCTTCTTCTCCTGCGGAACTGATATTCAGGATCCACGGTCGTGCATCCCAGGTTGGCGCGACCGCCCGCATGTCCGGAGGACAAGGCCTGAACGCACGGCGTCCGCTGTCAAAATTTCGCAGGCGCTGTGACACGGCACGAACTTCGACTACAACCGCTCGCTATTAAACACCATCCCAGCCACTCAGGCGGCTCATGCGGGCCGGCGAGCCTCACCAGCCCAGCTCGCGCAGCCGCTCGTCGGTGATGCCGAAGTGGTGCCCGACCTCATGAATCACCGTCCGGCGCACCTGCCGGGCGACCTGGTCCTCGGTGTCGCAGATAGCGCAGATGGCCTGCTGGTAAATCGTGATCCGGTCCGGCAGCGCCCCCGCGTAGAAGCTCCCGCGGCTGGTCAGCGGCACGCCCTGGTACAGCCCGAGCAGTCCGGGCGGCCCCGCGCCGGGCTCCACCGTGACCGCGACATTGCGCATCATGTGGCCCAGGTCGGCCGGCAGCCCGTCGAGGGCGCGGGCGACCATCTCCTCGAAACGGGCGGGCTCCACGTCGATCATGCTGCCCATTCTGGAGGTCGCCGCATCCTTTTGCTGGGTTCGCGCGTCTCAGCTGGTGACCTTGAGATGGACCGAGGGAAAGCGGCACGCGCGGCCGGCGCCCAGGTCCTCACGGCCGGCCGACCAGGACTCACGCCGCTGCGGGCCAGCGGGGAACGGACACGATCATGAACAGAACTCCCCGAGCCGCCGCGGTCGCGGCGCTGGCCGCCGCGGCGCTGGCCGCCGTGGCCGGGTGCGGGTCCAGCGCCCCGTCCGGCGCATCCTCCTCGACCACGCCCACGCAGGCGGCCGCCACGACCAGCCCGGCCGCCACCAGCCCGGCCGCCGCGCCCAGCAGCTCCCCGGCGACCCCGCCGCCCGTCTCCCTGTCCGTCCCCCCCGCGGTTCCCACCCTCGGCCAGGTGGCCGGCGACTTCGACCACGGCCAGGGATTCGGCCAGGTCAGGCCGCAGGAGATCTACAACGGCGGCGACCCGACCGGCCTGGTCACCAAGATCACCTGGCAGTCGTGGGGCGGCGCGACCGCCACCGGCACCGGTACCGCGACCTACGTGGCCGGCAACGAGCCGGTCGCGGCCGGCACCCAGGAGCCGGCCACGGTCGTCGCGTTCAAGCTCGGCACCTGCAGCGGCAAGCTGATGTACCAGGCCGTGGAGTGGTACTTCCCGCAGCACGGCCAGTCCTTCAGCGTGGCCCACTACGAGGACATCTGCGCTGGCACCTACGTGCCCGGCTCGTAGGCTGTTACTAGCTGCCGCTACTAGCTGCCGCAATTACGAGGAGGACGCCAGTGAGCGAGCACGGTGAGTACGGGCTGCAGGACGGCACGGCCGAGCTCCGGTCCGCCGGGCCGATCGCCTTCGGGCCGGACGGGATCTTGTTCCTGGCCGACAATGCCGCGGCGCGCATCTACGCGGTCGACGTCGCCGACCCCGGCCCGCAGGCCGGGCCGGAGCCATTCGACCTGGAGAGCGTCGACGTGCGGGTGGCCTCGTTCCTCGGCTGCGAGGCCGGCGACATCGTCATCCGGGACCTGGCCGTCCACCCGGTGTCGCACCACGCGTACCTGTCGGTGCAGCGCGGTCACGGCGACGCGGCCCGCCCGGTGCTGGTCCGCGTCAGCGGCCTCGACGGCTCGGTCACCGAGGTGGCGCTGGCCGGGGTCCCGCTGGCCTGGGCCGCGCTCGACGACGCCCCCGCGCCGGACGACGAGCGGCTGGACATCACGCTGCCGCTCGGCGACGAGGGCGAGGAGGTCACCTACGGCGACCGCACCTTCCGGCTCCTCCGGCAGCCGATCCGCACCGCCACCGTGACGGACATGGCCTACGTCGACGGGACCCTGCTGGTCGCGGGCCTGTCCAGCGAGGAATTCTCCTCCCGGCTGCGCCGCATCCCGTTCCCGTTCCGGGCCGGCGCGGAGGCCAGCAGCCTGGAGATCTACCACGTCTCGCACGGGAAGTGGGAGACGGCCGCGCCGATCCGGGCCTTCGTGCCCTACGACGACGGCGCGAGCATCCTGGCCACCTACACCTGCACCCCGGTCGTGCACTTCTCGCTGGCTGACCTCCAGCCCGGCGCCAAGGCCGTGGGCCGCACCGTCGCCGAGCTCGGCGCGGTCAACCAGCCGCTCGACCTGGTCTCGTTCCGCCAGGACGGGCAGGAGTACCTGCTGGTGGCCAACTCCGCGCACGGCCTGGTCAAGATCGACTGCCGCGACATCGACGCGCAGGCCCCGCTCACCCAGGCCCGCGAGCCGGTCGGGGTGCCCCGCGAGACCAAGGACCTGGCGGGCATCACCCGGCTGGCCAACCTGGGCGAGGGCTACGTCCTGGCCCTGCAGTCGGACGGCGGCCGCCAGCACCTGCGCGCGCTCAAGACGGCCTCGCTGTAGCCGGCCGCGGGGGAGCGGGCGGCCGGGGGCCGGGCGGGAGGCGGCCGTGACCGGGCTCTCGTGGTCACGCCTGGACGGCGCCGAGTGCCTGCGCCTGGCGGGCCTGCCCGCCGGGGCGCAGGTGCAGGTCCACCCGGCCGGGGCGGCGGCCGCCGCCGGGGTCGCCGCGGCGCAGCTCCCGCCGGTGGCCGGGCAGCTGGTGCCCGATGGCGCCGACACCTGCTTCGTGCCGAGATTCGGGTTCGCGGACGGCACGGCCTACGCCGTGACCGTGGACGGCCGCCCGGCCGGCGTGCTGGCCCGGCCGCGGCGCGACCGCCCGGCCACCGGCCGGGTCCTCGGCATCTACCCGACCGCGGAGCAGGTGCCCCGCAACCTGCTCCGTTGTTACGTGTGGTTCTCGGTGCCGATGAGCGAGGGCGGTGCCGCCCGGCACGTCTGGCTGGCTGACGACGCCGGCGCGCCCCGCCCCGGCGCGCTGCTGGCCACCGAGCACGAGCTGTGGGATGCCGGGCGCCGCCGCCTTACCGTCCTGCTCGACCCGGCCCGGATCAAGCGCGGCCTGGCCGGCCACCGCGCGGCCGGCTACCCGCTGCGGGCGGGCCAGCCGGCCCGGCTGGTCGTCGGGACCGGGCTGCTCGACGCCGCGGGGGCACCGCTGGCGGCCGGGGCGCAGCGGCGGTACGCGGTCGGGCCGGACGAGCGCCGCCACGTCGAGCCGGCCCGGTGGGAGCTGGCCGTCCCGCCCGCGGGCGGCACCGGGCCGCTGGTCGTCACCTTCGACCGGCCGCTCGATCACGGCCTGCTGGCCCGCTGCCTGCACGTGACCGGTCCCGGCGGCGCCCGGGTCGACGGCGCGGCGCAGCCCGGCCCGCAGGAGCGGTCCTGGCGGCTGACGCCCGGCGCGCCATGGGCGGCCGGCCCGCACCGGCTGGTGATCGATCCCGTGCTGGAAGACCTGGCCGGCAACTCCGTGAGCCGGGTGCTCGACCGCGACCTGAGCCGGCCGCAGGATGACCCCCGCCCGTCCGGGCCCGTATTGCGGACATTCTGCCCGGGCTGATCCAGGCCGGAATTATCACGGTTTCGTTCCCGGCGGTCCGATCGCCTGCCCGGCGCGGACGCCCGGGCATAGCATCCCGGAAGCATCGTGGCCGGCCGTGAATGCAGTGATCTGCCATTTAAAGACTCTCTAGTGGCGTTTGTCCGCTTCGGGGACCCGGTGATGCCAGCTCGTCGTCTCCGAGAAAGGCATTCTGTCTTGAGAACCCTGAACAGGTCCGGGCGGCCGCGCGGGTCGCGGTCGCGCCGGGCCAGCCTGGCCGTCGCCGCCGGCGCGGCGGGCTCGCTCGCGCTCTTCGGCCTGGCTGCCCCGGCCAGCGCCCAGCCGGCGCAGGTCAGCGTCCCGCAGGGCATCGGCGGCGCCGCCGTCATGCAGCCCACCGGCGTGTTCACGCCGGGCAGCACCCCCGAGACCGTGTCGTTCATCCTGAAGGCCCGCAACGCGGCCTCGCTGGAGGGCAGCGTCGCGTCCGGGATGCCCGGCGGCTACCTGTCGGTCCGCCAGTTCGCGTCCAGCTACGGCCAGAGCGCCGCCAGCATCGCCGCCCTGGAGAAGTACCTGACCGGCTTCGGGCTGAAGGTCAGCGCCTACGCGGACGGCCTGGTCGTCAACGCGACCGGCACGGCTGACCAGTTCAACAGCGCCCTCACCGTCCAGCAGCAGCAGTACATGGTGCCGGCCGCGCCGGCCCGCGGCGGCCAGCCGGGCCGGCCCGCGGTGGAGATTCACGGCACGGTCGACGAGCCGCTGCTCCCGGCCAACCTCGGTGCGTTCGTGCTGTCGATCCTGGGCCTGACCAACTACCCGACCTTCAGCAGCACGGCCGTGCACGAGTCGGCCCTAGCCCCGGGGGTCAAGCCCAGCGCGACCCAGACCGGCAACCTGACGCCGGCCGACTTCGCCAAGCAGTACAACCTGAGCCCGCTGTACAAGGAGGGCGCGACCGGCCGCGGCCGGACGATCGGGATCATCACGCTGGCCAGCCTGGACCCGGCCACCCCGGAGTACTTCTGGAACAACATCCTGCACATCACGACCAAGGCGAACCGGATCACGCTGGATAACGTCGACGGCGGGTCCGGCCCGGTCAGCAACGCCTCCGGCTCGGACGAGACGACCCTGGACGTAGAGCAGTCCGGAGCCATCGCCCCGCAGGCCAACATCATCGTCTACCAGGCCCCGAATACCGACCCGGGCTTCGTGGACGGCTTCTTCACCGCGGCCAGCCAGAACATCGCGGACACGGTGTCAGCGAGCTGGGGTGAGTCGGAGACCGAGATCACGGCCTCGGTCAACGCGGGCGAGGAATCCGACGCCTACGCCGTCAGCTTCGACGAGGCCTACCTGGAGCTGGCCGCCCAGGGCCAGAGCGCGTTCGTCTCGGCCGGTGACTTCGGCGCCTATACCGCGGCCGAGGACCTGGGGACCACGAACCTGTCGGCCGGCAACCCGGACAGCAGCCCGTGGGTCACCGCCGCGGGCGGGACGACCCTGCCGGGGACGATCCCGCTGACCGCGACGGACTCGGCCACGATCAAGGCCCAGCGGACCTGGGGCTGGGACTGGCTGTGGCCGCACTACGCGGACTTCGGCGCACCGTCGGAGGCGGCCTACGCCGAGGCCAACCCGATCGGCGGCGGCGGCGGCTTCAGCACCTTCGAGCCGACGCCGTTCTACCAGCAGCTCGTGCCGAGCGCGCACCAGTTCAGCGCCGTGGAGTACCTGACCCCGATCGACGTCGAGTCGGTCGCGCCCGGCCTGGCCGAGCCCACGGCCTGGCTGTTCAACCCGACGCCGGAGGTGCAGACCGGCACGGGCACCGGGCGGGCCACGCCGGACGTGTCGGCCGACGCCGACCCGTACACCGGCTACGAGCTCTACTTCACCTTCGGTGACCAGCCCGCCACGCTGGAAGACGGGTGGGGCGGCACGAGCTTCGTCGCGCCGCAGCTCAACGGGTCGACGGCGGTCATCGACTCGCTGCTCGGGCACCGGGTCGGGTTCTGGAACCCGGAGATCTACCGGCTCGCCGTGCAGCCGGGCTCGCCGTTCACGCCGCTGGACAGCGCGAGCGCGAGCAACGACAACCTGTACTACACCGGCACCGCCGGCCATAAGTACAACGTGGGCTCCGGCCTCGGGACGCCGAATCTGGCCGCCCTGGCCAGCGACTTCGGCCGCGACTAGCCGCACCACGGCCGCTGGCCGGCCCGGGCATCGCGCCCGGGCCGGCCAGCGTCGTGTTTACGCCCGGCCAGCGGTGCCTGGCCGTCCAGATAACTGGCCGGCCGGGTGACTGGCCGGCCGGGTGACTGGCCGGCCGGGTTACTGGCGGTAGGTGCTCAGGAAGGCCGCCAGCCGGCCGATGGCGTCATCCAGGGTCGCCACCGGGGCCAGGAAGACCAGCCGCAGGTGGTCGGTCGTGGGCAGGTTGAACCCGGTGCCGTGGGTGAGCAGCATGTGCTGCTGCTCCAGCAGGTCGATGACCATCTGCTGGTCGTCGATGATCTTGTGGACTTCCGGGTTGAGCCGCGGGAACAGGTACAGCGCGCCGGCCGGCTTGACGCAGTCCACGCCGGGGATGTCGGTCATCATCTGCCAGGCGTGATCCCGCTGGTCCCGCAGCCGGCCGCCCGGCTCCAGCAGGGCCGAGATGCTCTGCTTGCCGCCGAGCGCGGTCTGGATGGCGTACTGCGCGGGCACGTTCGGGCACATCCGCATGTTGGCCAGCAGCTCGAGCCCGTCCAGGTAGTCAGCGGCCTCGTGCTTGGGGCCGGAGACGACCAGCCAGCCGGACCGGAACCCGGCCAGCCGGTAGGTCTTGGACAGCCCGCCGAGCGTGAGGACGACCAGGTCGGGGGCCAGCGCGGCGGCGGGCAGGTGCACGGCGTCGTCGTAGATGATCTGGTCGTAGATCTCGTCGGTCAGCACCATGAGGCCGAACCGCCGGGCCAGGTCGAGCAGGCCGAGCAGCGTCGGCCGCGAGTACACCGCGCCGGTCGGGTTGTTCGGGTTGATGATGACCAGGGCGCGGGTGTTCTCGGTGATCTGGGCGGCGACGTGCTCCAGGTCCGGCGCCCAGTCTTCCTGCTCGTCGCACCGGTAGTGCACCGCGCGGCCGCCGCACAGGTTGACCGCGCCGGTCCACAGCGGGTAATCCGGGCTGGGCACCAGGACCTCGTCACCGGGGTCGATGAGCGCCTGCAGCGCCATCACGATGAGCTCCGACACTCCGTTGCCGAGGTAGACGTCGTCGGGGCCGACCCCGGCCACCCCGTTGCGCTCGAAGCGCTGGGCCACGGCCAGCCGGCCCGCGTGAATCCCCCGGGCGTCGCTGTAGCCCTGGGCCTCGCCGATGTTGTGCACGACGTCGCGGATGATGGCGTCCGGGGCGTTCAGGCCGAACGGCGCCGGGTTCCCGAGGTTGAGCTTGAGGATCTGGTGGCCCTCGGCCTCCAGCTGGCGAGCTCGCCGCAGGACCGGTCCCCGGATGTCGTAGCGGACGTTCCGTAGCCTGCTGGCCTGCGGCACTATCACCCTGATACCTCCTGTCCCTGCGGATTGACGAGCGCGTTTAACACTGCCGGAACCTTATCGTGCCGCCCGGCCTGCTCTGCGACGTATTTAATCGCCCGGCTCGCCCGCCCCGTCTGCGCCGCCCGCCCCGGCCGCCTGGTGGGCCTGGCCCGGGGCCAGGGGCGGCACCGGCAGGGGATGGGCGGCGGCGGCCCGGAAGCCGTCGAGCAGCAGCCCCAGGTGCCGCCGCCAGAGCTCGGGCGCGACCGGCGCGAACGCCTCGATCGTGGCCGAGCTGCCCAGGACGACGAACGCCAGGTCGGCCACCGTGACATCGGCGCGGAGCGCCCCGGCCGCCTGGGCGCGGGTCATGACCTGGGCGACCAGTTCGTGGGCCTGGCCCTGCAGGCCGCGGGTGACCGCGGAGCCGGGCATCCCGCGCGCGGCCACCTGGCGGAACCCGCGGTCGGCGGCCTGCAGCGCGCAGATCCCGGTGACGTAGGCGGTGAACCCCTCCCACGGGTCGGGCCGGGCCAGCGACTCCCGGGCGATGGCGACCGTCGCCGCCAGCCGGTCGGCGAAGACCGCGTCGATCAGGGCGGCCCGGGTGTCCGCGCCGGGGAAGCGGTTGTACAGGGTGCCGATGCTGACCCCGGCCCGCCGGGCGATCTCCTCCAGCGCGACGTCCAGCCCGTCCTGCGCGAACGCCGCCCGGGCCGCGCGCAGCAGCGCGTCGCGGTTGCGCTGGGCGTCCGCGCGCAGCGGCCGGGGCGCCGGGTCGCTGCGCGTCATGCCGCCCTCCGGTGAAGCTGAGCTGTCCCTCAGGTTAACGGGCTGGCCTCAGGCTAGCGGCTCAGGCGAAGAACGCCGTCAGCACCAGGGCCAGGATGTCGTCGGCGACGGCGTGGTCCTGCCCGCCCAGGACCTGGGACCGGCCGTCGGGCGCGGCGGCGGCGATCTCGTGCACTGACTGCTGCGCCCAGTCCGGGCTGTTGCCGCCGGCCAGCGCCAGCACCGGCACGGCGATCCCGGCCAGCCGCTCGGCCGGCACTACGCCGCCGTTGCACAGCGTGATGTCATACGGCAGCGTGTGCGCCATGGCCTCCATGCGCGGCCAGTACGCGGAGGTCCGCATGGCGGCCACGGCATCCGCGGGCGCCCCGGTGCTCAGGATGAACCGCTCGGCGGCCGCGCCGCGCTGCCCGCCGGCCACCAGCGCGGCCAGCTCGGCGGCGAACGCGGCCGACGGCCCGCCGTCGCCGGTGTACGGCGGCTCGTAGGCGGCGACCTTGGTCACCGGCAGTCCGGCCGCGGCGGCCTCCAGGACGAGGGCGGCCCCGGAGGAGTGGCCGTAGACGAGCGCCGGGGCGCCGGCCGCGGCGATGACCGCGGCCAGGTCCTCGATCTCCCGCTCGACGGCGTACGGCGGCTGGTCGCCGCTGTCCCCGCGGCCGCGGCGGTCGTACCGCCAGACGGTGAAGCTGGGGTCCAGCGCCGCGGCCAGGCCGGCGGGGGTGGACCGGTCGCAGAACGCGCCCGTCACGACGACGAGCCCTGGGCCGTCCCCCGAGCGCTCCAGCGCGATCGTGGTCCCGTCGGCGGAACGGACTGACTCCATGGCTGCTCCCCGGTGCCTCCGCCCGCGGAACTCCGCGGGCGGATCAGAATCATCGCAGCTCCGGGTATTCCGGCGGAAGTGTCGGGCCCGGGGCCTACCCTGGGGCGCATGGCTGTGACGACTGACGCACCCAGTGCCGTTGACCTTCACCCCGACCGGCTGGAGGCTTACCGCCGTGAGCTGACCGGCTACTGCTACCGGATGCTCGGCTCGGCCGCCGAGGCCGAGGACGCCGTCCAGGACACGCTGCTGCGCGCCTGGCAGGCAGCCGGCCGCTTCGAGGGCCGGTCCAGCGTGCGGTCCTGGCTGTACCGGATCGCGACCAACGTGTGCCTGGACATGCTCCGCGGCCGCCGCCGCCGGGCGCGCCCGATGGACCTCGGCCCGGCCATGCCGCCCGAGGAGGCCTCGCTGGCCCGGATGCTGCCCGAGCACAGCTGGGTGTCGCCGATCGCCGACGCGCGGGTCGTGCCGGAGGACGGTGACCCGGCGGAGATCGCGGTGGCCCGCGAGACCGTCCGGCTGGCGTTCGTGACCGCGCTGCAGCATCTCCCGCCGCGCCAGCGCGCCGCGCTGATCCTGTGCGAGGTGCTGCGCTGGCAGGCCGCGGAGACCGCCGACCTGCTGGGCTGCAGCGTGGCGGCGGTCAACAGCGCCCTGCAGCGGGCCCGCGCGACGCTGGCCGCCGTCCAGGGCGGGTCGGCATCGCCGGCTCAGGACCCCGAGGGCGAGCTGCTCGCCCGCTACGTCGACGCGTTCGAGCGCTACGACATCGACGCGCTGGTCGCGCTGCTGGCCCGGGACGCGGTCCAGTCCATGCCGCCGTTCGCCATGTGGCTGAGCGGCCCGGCCGACATCCGCGCCTGGATGCTCGGCCCCGGCGCCGAGTGCGCGCACTCCCGGCTGCTGCCGGCGGCCGCCAGCGGGTCCCTGGCCTACGCCCAGTACCGGGTCGACCCGGCCGGCGGGCATGCGGCCTGGGCGCTGCAGTTTCTCGAGACCCGCGACGGGCAGATCACCGCGATCCACGCGTTCCTCGAGGTGGCGGACCTGTTCCCGTCGCTCGGGCTGCCGCTGCACCTGCCCGCCTGACGCGCCGATGAGCGAGTTCACGGTCCGGCCCGCGGGCCCCGGCGACGCGCGGGCCATGGCGCGGCTGTTCGCCGCGGTGGCCGCCGAGCGCGACGGGATAGCCACCGAGCCGCCCGTCGACGTGGACGAGCGCGCGGCGACCTTCGCCGCCAGCCTGGCCGGGTCGGCCGTGGCCGACGCGCGCGGCGCGATCGTCGGGCTGATTCACGTCGAGCCCAGCCGCCATGGCTTCGGGGAGCTCGGCATGGCGGTGGACCGCGAGTGGCGCGGCCGCGGCGTGGGCTCGGCCCTCGTCCGGGCCGCCATCGACTGGGCGCGCGCCCAGGGCCTGCACAAGCTCTGCCTGGAGGTGTTCCCGCGCAATGCGGCCGGGATCGCGCTCTACCGCAAGTCCGGCTTCACGCCGGAGGGCCGCCGCGTCCGCCAGTACCGGCGGGCCAGCGGCGAGCTGTGGGACTCGATCGTGATGGGCCGGGACCTGTAGCGGCGGGCGCGCTGCCGCGCAGGTAGTCCAGGGCCGTGTCCAGGGCCGCCGCCAGGTGCTCGACGCTGCCGGTGGCCATGAGCACGGCCACCCCGCCCTGGATGCCCGCGATGATCGCGGCCGCCGTGCGCGCCGCGTCTATCGCGGCCGGGACCTCGCCGCGCTCCTGCATGACCGCAATGCCGGCCTGCACCTGCGCCTGCCACTGCCCCAGCAGCTCGCGGGTGACCGCCTGGGCCGCCGGGGTATGGCGGCCCAGCTCGGTGATGAGGACGCCGAGCGGGCAGTGCACGCCCTGGCGCTGGTAGCGGCCGATGACGGCGTCACGCCACGCCTGCCAGGCCGGCCAGGACGTCAGCGAGCCCAGGTGCGGCTGCTGGTCGGCCAGCACGCGGTCGGCCTCGCGGTGGGCGACGGCCAGCAGCAGCTCCTCGCGGCCGCCGGGGAAGTAGTGGAACAGCTGGCTCTTGCCGGTCGCCGACCGGCGGCAGATGTCGTCCAGCGTGGCGGCCGCGATGCCGTGCTCGCGGATCTCGTCGGCGGCCCCGTCGATGATGCGCTGCCGGGTGGCGGCCCCCTTGGCGGTGAGCACTCTCGACCTCGTTTCTGTACTTGCGGGTACATTTTAGCGGTGTCACGGTAGCCATGGTCAACCATGGGAGGGAGCCGGAGATGCAGGCGATTGTCGTGGCCGAGCTCGGCGGGCCGGAGGTGCTCCGGCTGCGGGACTGGCCGGCCCCGGTGCCCGGTCCGGGCGAGATCCGGGTGCGCATTGCCGTCGCGGGCGTGAACTTCATGGACACCGGGATCCGCCGGGTCGGCCGCCCCGGCCTCGGGGTGCCGTTCATCCCGGGCGTGGAGGCGGCGGGAACGGTCAGCGAGCTCGGCCCGGACGTGACCGGGTTCGCGGTCGGCGACCGGGTGGCCTGGGTGTACGCGGCAGGCAGCTACGCCGAGGAGATCGTCCTGCCCGCCGCGGGCGCGGTCCCGGTTCCGGGCGCGGTCCCGGACGAGGTCGCGGCCAGCGTCATGATGCAGGGCCTGACCGCCCAGCACTTCGTGGCCGAGGCGTCCAGCGTGGCACCGGGCGACGTGGTCCTGGTCCATGCCGCCGCGGGCGGCGTGGGCCGCCTGGTCACCCAGCTGGTCAAGCTCCGCGGCGGCACCGTCATCGGCCTGGTCTCGCGCCCGGACAAGGCCGGCAGCGCGCGCCGCGCCGGCGCCGACCACGTACTGGTCTCCGCCGGGGATCAGTTCACCGCCGAGGTCCTCCGGCTGACCGGCGGGGCCGGCGTCCACGTGGTGTACGACGGGGCCGGGGGAGCCACCTTCCGGGCGTCCATGCAGGTCCTGCGGGGGCACGGCACCCTGCTCTACTACGGCCCGTTCATCGGCGACGTGCCGGTCATCGGCCTGCAGGAGCTGCCCCGCAGTATCAAGATCTGCTATCCGACGTTCCGCGACCACGTACCCGACCGGGCCAGCCTGCTGGCCCGCTCGGCTGAGCTGTTCGCGCTGGTGCAGAGCGGGCAGCTCGACGTGCGGGTCGGCCGCCGGTACCCGCTCGGGCAGGCCGCGCGGGCGCACGCCGACCTCGAGTCGCGGGCGACGACCGGGAAGCTCCTGCTCGTCCCGTGACCCGATGATTCCGGCGGCCGGCCGGCGTCCTAGCCGGTATGAGCAAGGTGGACCTGGGGCCGGCGGCGCGGCGGCTGGCTGAGCTGGTCGCGCGGACCGAGGACGACGAACTGGGCCGGCCGACGCCGTGTCCCGCCTACACCGTCGGCGACCTGATCGAGCACATCGGCGGCCAGGCCCGGTCCTTCGCGGCGGCCGCCCGCAAGGACCGCGGCCCGTACACCGAGCGGGCCCCGGCCGGCGACGCGGCCTGGCTGCCCGCGGACTGGCGGGCCGTGATCCCGCGCGATGTGACCGCCGCCGCGGCGGCCTGGGCCGAGCCAGCCGCGTGGGCCGGCGTGACCCGGATCGCCGGCGCCGACGGCCCGGCGCAGGCCATCGGCCTGGCGCTGGCCGACGAGCTGGTCGTGCACGGCTGGGACCTGGCCCGGGCGACGGGGCGGCCCTACGACTGCGAGCCGGAGCTGCTCGACGCGGCCGAGGGCTTCCTCGACCGGTGCGCCAGCCCGGGCGCGCCGGGCGGCCCGGACGTCCCGTTCGGGCCGCCCCGGCCGCTGCCCGACGACGCCTGCTCGCTGGACCGGGTCATCGCCCTGGCCGGCCGCGACCCCCGCTGGGCGGCGCGCGGCCCGGCGGCGGGTGGCTAGCGCCGGCGAAATCGGCTCGCGGCGCGGCCCGGCGCATGGTTAGTTCAGGGCATGCCCCTGCACACGGCGATCGTGACCGGCGCTAATCACGGCATCGGCGCGGCCACGGCGCTGGCCCTGGCCCGGAACGACTGCGCCGTGCTGTGCTCGTACCTGCGGATCGACGCCGACCCGGCCGGCTCATCAGCCGCCTACCGGGCCGGCCGGTCAGCCGGGGCGCAGCCCGTCGCCGACCAGATCACGGCGGCCGGCGGCCGGGCCGTGGCCGTCGAGGCGGACCTGTCGGACCCCGCGGCCGCCGGGCGGCTGTTCGACGCCGCCGAGAAGGACCTGGGACCGGTCGACATCCTGGTCAACAACGCGAGCGGGTGGATCGCCGACACCTTCGGGCCGGGCGGCACCGACGGGCTCGGCCGCCCCGTGACGCCGGTCACGGCCGCCACCTGGTGGCAGCAGTTCACCATCGACGCGATGGCCGCCAGCCTGCTGATCAGCGAGTTCGCCCGGCGGCACCGCGTGCGCGGGGGGACCTGGGGCCGGATCGTCGGACTCACCTCGGCCGCCGAGATCGGCTTCCCCGAGGAAGTCTCCTACGGCGCCGCCAAGGCCGCCCAGGTCAGCTACACCATGTCCGCGGCCATTGAGCTGGCCCCGTACGGCGTCACGGCCAACATGGTCCACCCGCCCGTCACGGACACCGGCTGGATCACCGACGAGGTGCGCGAGCTGGTCGCCCGGAGCCCCGCGATGATCCACATCGCCCGCCCCGAGGAAGTCGCGGCGGTCATCGCCTACCTCGCCTCCGACGCGGCCTCCCTCATCACGGCCAACGTCGTCACGCTGCGCTGAGGGCACGGCCCGGCCGTCATGGCCTAGCGTTCCGGTCGGGAATAGGGCGGCCGGCCACGGCCTTGCTGCTGTCACCGGATGCGCACCGACAATGGCGAGGGAGCGGACCGTGCAGGCTTTTGTGTTCACCGCGAACGGCGGCCCGGAGGTAGAGCAGCTCACAGACCGGCCGCGGCCCGAGCCCGGGCCGGGCCAGCTGCTGGTGGCGGTGCACGCCGCCGGCGTCAACCCCGCTGACTGGAAGCGCCGCTCGGGGTTCCGGCGGCCGGGCATGCCGGAGCCGGTGTTCCCGACCGTGTTCGGCGCCGAGGCCGCCGGGGTGGTCGAGGCGGTCGGCGCCGGGGACACCGGCGGGCTCGTCCCCGGTGACGCCGTCTTCGGCAGCCCGGTCACCGGCGGGTACGCGGAGTACACGCTGATCCCGGCCGACACGGCCGCGCCCAAGCCGGCCGCGCTGTCGTTCACGGACGCGGCCACGCTCCCGGTGGCGGCGGCGACGGCCTGGGACGGTATCCGCCAGCTGGCCCTGCCGCCCGGCGCGACGCTGCTGGTCACCGGCGCGGGCGGCGGCGTCGGGGTGGCCGCGGTCCAGATCGCCGTGCATGAGGGCCTGACCGTCATCGGCACCGCCAGCCCGGGCAAGAAGGACCTGGTCGAGGCGCTGGGCGCCCGGCACGTCGCGCCCGGCCCCGGCATCCAGGACCGGGTCCGCGCCCTGGCCCCGGGCGGGGTCGACGCCATCTTCGACCTGGTCGGCGGGGATGCCCTGCGGGAAGTGGCGGGAGTGCTGGCCGACCGCACGAAGCTGGTCAGCGGCGGTGACGCGCAGACCGCCACGGAACTCGGCGGCGCGCCGGTGGACCGGGCGCGCAACCGCGCCGTCCTCGAGGCCGTTGCCCGGCTCGCCGTCGACGGCGTGCTGGTCCCGCAGGTGACCGCCACGTTCCCGCTGGACCGGGCCGCGGACGCGCTCCGCGAAGTCGAGACCGGCCACGCCCGCGGCAAGATCGTCATCGTCGTGCGCGCCGGCTGACCCCGTCCGCGGCGGACCGGCCGGGGCCGGCCGGAACAGCTAGGCCACGCCCCGCAGCGCAGCCAGGCCGCTGTTCACGTGGCCGCGGGCGGCGGCCCGGGAGACCTGCATGGCGTCGGCGATCTGCTCGTCGGGCAGATCCAGGTAGAGCCGGAGCGCCAGCGCCTCCCGCTGCGGCCCCGGCAGCCGCTGCAGCGCCGGGATCACCCCGGATGGCTGGGTTGCCTCCGGCACGCGGGACTCCCTCACCGGCACCGTCATCGCCGGCACTGGCATCGCCGGCACTGGCATCGCCGGCACTGGCATCGCTGGCACCGTTATCGCCGTCGCTGTCGCATCCGCGGGCCATGCCGCCTGGAGCGGAACGGCTTGCAGCACCCGCTCATCCGGCTGGCCCAGTTCGGCCGCGGGGGCCGGCTCGCCCGCCGGGACCGGATAGCGCGGGGCCACGGCCAGGACCGTTCCCGGCGGCAGCGACCGGGAGCCGGTCACCACGCAGCGGTGCAGGAACGACAGCGCCGCCGCCTGGTCCTGGAGCCGGTCCCAGTCGCGGTGCATGGCCGCGAACGCGTCCTGTACTACCTCCTCGGCCGTGCCGAGGTCGCCGGCCAGCAGGACCGCCAGCCGGACCAGGCCGCGGTAATGCGCCTGGTACATCATCGTGATCGCCCGGTCGGCGTCGGACTCGCCGGCCGCCGGGTCGCTCCCCGGAACGGCGACGCACCCGAGCCCGGGCCCGGCGCCGGGCTGCGCCGTGGCGGGCCCAGGGGGCGGCTTAGCACCCCCGGTCACGCCCGAGCGCAGCCGCTTCCTGCGGCCCCCCGCTGGCCTGCCCACTGACATGAAGCAAGAATAGGAAGATTGCGGAAGGAAAGTCAATATGCTTCCAGTCGCCCCGGCGGGCGGATCAGGTGCCCATGACGATCATGTGAGTCTTTGCAGGTAGAAGACGGATAAGTCGATCTTCACGGCCTTCCGGCGCCTCGCCGGGCGAGAATGTTACCGGTCCGTGACCCCCGGCCATCCACCGGTTGCGCCTGAATTGAGGGTGAACATAGCGGTGATGACCATCTGGATTCTTCCGGTTTCTTCCGGCATGATGGAGGCATGGCAGCGGAGGACTGGGAGCGGCTCGGCGATTACATCGTCGCCCGGCGCATCGCGCTCGGCATGCGAGACCGCCGGTCGCTGGCTGCCGCGACCGGCGTGACCGAGCGCACGCTGGGCAAGGTCGAGACCGGCAAGCGGGTATCGGCCGGCACCCTGGCCGCGCTGGAGAACCAGTTCAGCTGGGCACCGGGTTCCTGCCGCCACATCCTGGCCGGCGGTGAGCCCGTGACCCAGGGGCCCGCCGAGGTCATCCCGCAGTACGACGACCCGACTCTCCAGCACATCGCCGAGGTGCCGGGCCTGCCGCCGGACGTCGTCCGCGGCCTGATCGCGCTCGCCCGCAACTGGCGTGAGCAGGAGGGCCGGCCCGATGGGCGCGACGCCGGCGGCGACCAGGCCCGCAGGCGGGCCTGAGCACCGGCGGCCGGCGGACAGGCGGTCCTGAGCGCGGACGGCCCGGGCCCGGGCCGTCCGGGCACGGCTAAAGGCAGAGCCCGATCACCACGAGCTTGAGGCACGGTCCGGTGGCCGCCCCTGGTGCCGAGGCCGATGGTGACGGCGTCGGCGACGGTGACGGCTGGGACGTCGCGGACGATGACGGGGCGGGCGAGCTGGCCGCCGCGGACGTCACCGGGCGGGGCGCGGCGGACGCCTGGCCAGCCGGCCGGGAACTGCCCGCGCCCCCGGCCGCGGGGCGGGCGGGCGGAGCGCCCGCGGTAGCTCCTGGGGCCGGGCCCGCGCCGCCGCTCCGGCTCCCGCCCCGGCGGCCATGCTCGCCGCCCGCCGGGCCGGCCCGGGCCGACGCGGCGGCACTGACCCCCGGCCGCGACCCGAGGGAGGCTGCGGCCTGGTGCGGGACGGTGCCGGTGGACAGGACCAGCCCGGCGACTGCGCCGCCGGCGACCACCGCCGCTGCGGCGCCGGCCCAGCCCGCCGCGATTCCGGGCCGCACGCGGGCCTGGGCCGCCAGCCGCCCGAGCCAGCCCAGCGGGGCCAGCATCACCAGCACCGCCAGCAGCCGCGCCCACATCAGGCGGGCCGGCAGCAGCCGCCGGGAGAACAGCCGAGCCACGCCGAACGTGGCCAGCCCGGCACCGGCCGGCACCGCCCGGCGCGAGGTCTCCCGCCGCGACGCCCGGACCGCCTCGAGCACGGCCGCGCGCCGCTGCCGCGAGTCGAGCTTGTCCGACACGTGGATGACCAGGACGCCGTCCGCGTCGCGCTCGGTGAACGCGCGCAGCCCGGTGGGCAGGGCGATCCGCTCGACCCGGATCACGAGGCGCGGCGGCCCCGCACCGCCACCCGGTGGATCACGTTCCACCGCTCGCGCGGATCCCCGGCCGCTTTCCCCGGCTGGACCAGCTGGACCACACGATGCCGTCTTCCCTGCCACATGGAAAGCACAGACCTCCCCGGTACGGTCCGCACACCGGATAGGCGGGACAGCACCGCTGCGGTAATGAGTTGAGAACGGAACGCAGCCTACGCCTCGCCGCGTATTCCCATAAAGGTCTTCCGAACACCGATAGCGGTATTCCTGGTGCCCGCGAAGAAGGCCAGCCGGGACGCGAGCCGCGCGGCGGCCCGGGCTCCCCGCGGGCGGCCCGGAATATGCGCGCGCGGCGGCTTATGGCCGGGAGCGGCCCAGGTGGCGCTCCGGGCGGAAAGCGGCGGGCGGCGGCCGATAGCCTGCACCTGGCCGGCGGTCCCGCCGGCCCGCGGGCCGGGGCGCGCCGCCGGCGGGAGAGGGCGGAGCCGTGGATCTGCAGCTGACCGGGAAGCGGGCCGTCGTGGCCGGGGCGAGCCGGGGGATCGGCCGGGCGGTCGCCGACACCCTCGCCGCGGAGGGCGCCGACGTGGTGCTGGTGGCCCGCGATCAGGACGCCCTGGAAGCCGCGGCCGTGCAGGTCGCGCGGCACCAGCACCGGGTGCTGGCCGTCGTCGCGGACACGACCGACGACGGCGCGGTCCGCGCCATGATCGAGACCACGGCGGCCGAGCTCGGCGGGGTGGACATCCTGGTTAACTGCGCGGCTCAGCCGGGCGGCTCCGGCGGGTCCCGGCGCCTGGCCGACCTTCAGGATGACGACCTGCGCTTCGAGATCGAGACCAAGGTGCTCGGCTACCTGCACACGGCGCGGGCGGCGGCTCCGTACATGGCCGAGCAGGGCTGGGGGCGCATCATCAACATCAGCGGCCTGGCCGCCCGGCAGGCGGGCAGCGCCTTCGGCTCGATCCGGAACGTCGCGGTGGCGGCCCTGACCAAGAACCTGGCCGACGAGCTCGGCCCGGCGGGCATCAACGTCACGGTCGTCCACCCGGGCATGACGGTCACCGAGCGGACACCCGGGCTGGTCACCGGGCTCGCGCAGGCTCGCGGCATAAGCGAGGAGGAGGCGGAGAGCAGCATGTCGGCCACGATCAGCATCGGCCGCATGGTGACCGCGGCCGAGATCGCGGACGTCGTCGCGTTCCTGGCCTCGCCGCGCAGCGTCGCCATCAACGGCGACGCGATCGCCGCAGGCGGCGGGACCCGCGGCGCCATCCACTACTGACCCGGCAGCTGCCGGCCCGGCAGCTACTGACCCGGCGCCTGGTGGCCGGCGGCCGGTACTGACCGGGCCGCCCGGCCGGCCTGCTCAGTACTGGCCGGACGGCCGCCGGTAGAACGGGGCGGACTCCTTGTTGAAGATCATGATGATCGCCCCGAGGCCGGCCAGCCAGACCAGGAAGCCCAGGATGAGGGCCGCGGCCACGTTGGCCCGGGCGAACGACAGCAGCAGGTTCAGCGTGTCAATGCCGAACAGCACCGCCGACACGATCCGGGCCCAGCTCTTGCCCTTGCCGTTGGCCCAGGCCATCCAGATCCACAGGCCGATCGCGATCAGCCCGATCAGCACGGTGCCGATGATGCCGAACACCTCGACGCCGTGCACCTGGGTCGGCGTCAGGTTGGGGGACCGCTTGATGATGTCGGCCTTCAGGCTGCCGACGGTCACCAGGCCCAGGATCACGCCGATCGCATTCAGGGTCGCCCCGGCGTACATGAGCCGGACCGCGGTCTGCACCGAGCGCGGCTGCGGCTGGCCGGGACCGGGCTGATACGGCTCCGGTGGCGGTGCGGACGGATATGGCTGCATAGGTGCTCCCTGCTCGGTGCCGCCGGGGCGATAGCGGCCTGGTGAAAGCATAGTGACCGTGAATGCCGCAGATAAAATATTTCGGCCGGCTCCGGGGCTTTTGCGGGCGGCTTAGCAACCGGCAGATTCTGCAGTTTACGGCCGGGCCGGCCCGGTGACCTCCCCGGTCAGCCCGCGCCTCTTCCCGTATCGGCCGCCGCCCGGGCGGCGTCTGTGACAGGCTCGGATGCGGCGCCCGGGGGCTGCGCCGGTGTTCCCGCACGCGCCATCGTTTCGCCAAGACGCGGCTTTCCCGGCCCGGCCGGATTCCGCCGCGGGGAGCCGCGCGCCAACGGGGGGATACGGGGTGACCGTGCCGACAGCGCACGCCCGCGAGACCGGGCCAGCCGCCCGGCGGGCCGCGCCCGGGGTGCCCGGGCCGCGCGACGGGCTCGGCGGCCGCCGGGCGGGCCGGCGACCCGGGCCCGGCCGGGGCGGCGCGGAGCCGCGCGTCTCGGTGATCGTGCCGGCGCGCAATGAGGGCGACGGCATCGTGCCGGTGCTGGACCGGCTGAGCGAGGCCGTCCGGCTGTCGTGCGAGGTGCTGGTCGTGGTGGACGACCCGGCGGACACCACCGCCGGGCCGGCCCGGCAGTACGCGCGGGCCGATCCGCGGGTCCGCTGCGTCATCAACTCGTACGGGCGCGGCCCGGCCAACGCGATCCGGTTCGGCATCGACGCCGCTGCCGCGCCGGTCGCGGTCGTCACGATGGCCGATGGCTGCGATGACCCGGCGCAGATCGACAGCCTGTGCCGCCTGGTCGAGCGCGGGGTGGTGGTCGCCGCCGCGTCCCGCTACATGGCGGGCGGGCAGCAGGTCGGCGGGCCGCGGGTCAAGGGCATGCTGTCCGGCCTGGCGGGCCGGTCGCTGCGGCTGCTGGCGCATACCGGGACGCGCGACGCCACCAACTCATTCAAGGCGTACTCGACCGAGTTCGTCCGCGAGGTCGGCATCGACTCGCGAGACGGCTTCGAGATCGGCATCGAGCTCATCGCCAAGGCCCGGCGGCTGGGCCGGCCCGTGGCCGAGATCCCGACCATCTGGCTGGACCGGCAGGCGGGCGTCTCGAGTTTTGAGATCGCCCGGTGGATCCCCAGCTACCTGCGCTGGTACCGGTTCGCGTTCGGCCCGCGGCTGTCCGCCGAGCAGATCCGGGGCCGGGCGGCCGGCCGTTCCGCGCGCGAGCAGTAAGGAGCACCGGGTGCCCCAGAGGGTGCTGGTCAGCGGATCCGCGGGATTCATCGGCGGGTACGTGGTCGGGGAGCTGCTGCGCCGCGGTTACGCCGTGACCGGGGTGGACGACCTGTCGAAGTACGGCCGGGTCATGCAGTCCTACGACGGGCACCCGGGATACGCGTTCGTCCGGGGCGACGCCCGCGACGTCGGGCTGATGACGTCGCTGCTGGCGGACTGCGATCACTTCGTCGCGGGTGCGGCGTTAATCGGCGGCATCTCCTACTTCCACGCCTACGCCTACGACCTGCTCGCCGCCAACGAGCGGATCATCGCGTCGTCCTGCGACGCGGCGCTGGCCGCCCGCCGCGCCGGGCGGCTGCGCAAGGTCACCTACCTGTCCTCCTCGATGGTCTTCGAGAGCGCGGCCGACTGGCCCTCCGGCGAGGGCCAGCAGCTGGAGGCGCCGCCGCCGCAGTCCGCCTACGGCTTCCAGAAGCTGGCGGTCGAGTACTTCGCCCGGGCCGCCTGGGAGCAGTACCAGCTTCCGTACACCATCGTCCGGCCGTTCAACTGCGTCGGCATCGGCGAGGCCCGCGCCCTCGGCGACACGGAGATCACGTCCGGGAACATCCAGCTGGCCATGAGCCATGTCGTCCCTGACCTGGTGCAGAAGGTACTCAAGGGGCAGGATCCGCTGCACATCCTGGGTTCGGGCGAGCAGGTCCGCCACTACACCTACGGCGGCGACCTCGCGGCCGGCATTGTCACCGCCATGGAGCACCCCGAGGCCGTCAACGACGACTTCAACCTGTCCACCAGCGAGGGCACCACCGTCCGCGAGCTGGCCGCGGTCATCTGGCGGAAGATCAAGGGCCCCGATGTCCCGCTGCGGATCGTCCACGACGATCCGTACGAGTACGACGTGCAGCGCCGCGTTCCGTCTACGGACAAGGCGAAGCGGATCCTCGGGTTCGAGGCGATGACCTCGCTGGAGGAGATGCTCGACGAGGTCATCCCGTGGATCAGCCGGGCGGTGGCCGCGGGCACGATCTAGCCGGGGCGGTCCCGGGCGGGGCCGGAGCCGGGCCAGGCTACGGCTGCGGAGGCCGGGCGCCCAGCTGGCTGAGCGCCCGGCCGGCCAGGGCCGTGAGCCAGGCGAAGCCGGTCACGATGCTGACGCGCTGGAACAGGCCGGCCACTCCGACCAGCCGGGGCGACTGGCTGAAGCCCGAGCCGGCGGTCACCGCCGCCGCCAGCATCGACACCGCCGTCCCGACGCCGTACAGCCCCCAGCCCGTCTGGCCGTGGCGGAGCGCCCGGACGCCGGCGCCCAGCGCGGCGGCCGGCAGCCCGAGAAAGACCCCGGTGGACATCAGGATGTGCGCGGTTCCGGCGCGGCTCGGCGGGACGGTCGTGTCCGGGGACCCGGCCGGGTAGCCACTGACCGGATCCGTCCGGAAGGCGGCGGCGCCCATGAGGCCGGCGGCGGTCGCGGCCGCGGCGGCTACCCCGGCCCGTCCTGGCCCGGCCCGTCCTGGCCCGGCCGCGGTGCCGGCCAGCGATCCGGCGGCCCGTGACAGGCCTGCTGCGGCTGCGGCGTACAGAGCGCCGGTGACGGCGAAGTTGGTCACCTGCGTCGCGCCGCGGGTCCCGAGCGAGAGCGAGCTGACCGGATGGCGCAGCGGCTGGTAACCAGGCCGGGTCGCGCCATCGACCAGGAACGTCGCCACGAAGACCGGTCCCGCGACCACCCCGCAGCGCAGCAGCCACCGCGTCACTGAATCCGACCTGGCCGCCGAGACCTCGGGCATGCCCGCATCCTAGCTAGTGCTGCCGATTCGCGCGGCAGGCGTGTGTGTCGAACTTACCTGCGATTAGAGCGCATGGCAGCAAGGGAGTCGAACACAATACTGATAAAGCGCTCGCCCGGCCTGATGCCGGCTGATTAACGGCGAAGACAATGTCACGGCGTGTTGCCGGGCTATCGGCCGCAACGTGGCATAAGTTCGGTGCGCCAGCATCTCGGTGCTCCTGCAGGCAGTCCTGGCCGGGGCGAGTGAGCGCCGCCTGGGCAACTGGAGGTTCGCGTGGGACTCCGCAAGACTGCGGTCTGGCTGGGCCTGATCGATCATGATGATGAGGACCTGGCCTACGAGGAGCCTGCCGCCGTCGACGCATACGCAGATGACGACCCGCTGCTTAGCCAGGAAGCAGCCCAGAGCCCGGCGGCCGCCGAGGCGGGATCCCGGATCGCCTCCATCCGGGCGCAGAACTTCGGGGATGCGCACACGATCGGCGAGTACTTCCGCCGCGACATCCCGGTAATAATCAACCTGAACGACATGACCGGGGCGGACGCCAAGCGGATAGTGGACTTCGCGTCCGGGCTTATCTTCGGCCGCGAGGGCGATATCGAGCGCGTCTCCAGCCGGGTGTTCCTGATCCTGCCGAAGCATTTCCGCATCCTGAAGGAAAGCGGAGCGCTGAACGACAAGGAGTTCTTCAACCAGGCCTGAGCGCCTCGCGGCCCGGCGTGCGGAAGCCGAGCAGCCGCAGCGGCTCCCGCGCCCCCGGTCCCGGCACGGCAGCCGGGAGCAGCCCGGCCCGCCCGGCGGCGGCCGCCCACCACCGGGCGCTGTGCCGCTGCCGGGACACCTGCAGGTAGCCGACGTAGCCACGCAACCGGGCCGCGCGCCCGGAGCTGCCTCCCGAGGCGGGCGGCCGCGGGCCCGCAACAGGCCCCAGAACCGGGCCGAGCAGCGTCGCGCACCGCGCCGCCGGCCACTCCAGCCAGCGCACCGGGTGGCGGGTGTCGGGCACCGTGCACAGCACCGCGCCGCCCGGCACCAGCACCCGCGCGCACTCGCGCAGGACCGCCACCGGGTCGGTTACGTACTCCAGCACGCTGGACGCGATCACCGCGCTGAACGCCCCGGCGCCGAACGGCAGCACCCGCCAGGCCGGGTCCAGCGTGACCCACGTCCCGGCCGGGTCAGCGCGCTCGGCCTGCTCCAGCATCCGCCGTGAGATATCGCAGCCGGTCACCCGCAGGCCGGCTTCCGCCAGGTGCCGGGCCAGGTCCCCGGACCCGCAGCCCAGGTCCAGCACCCGCGCGCCCGGCCCGGCATGCGCGCTGACCGCCGCGGTCAGGCGGGAGCGCCGCCCGG
>FSXZ01002070.1_pt1 | contig 23827 bp, 20 predicted proteins | sample 1638121 | NCBI WGS metagenome assembly FSXZ01 (sample SAMEA3914788, study PRJEB12502) | metagenome | biome: forest; material: soil | place: Canada | collected 2011-07-03 | depth 0.1 m
CCTCAGCGAAAGGCCCGGTCATCGGGCCCGCCTCAGCGAACGACCCGGCCATCGCACCGGCCTCAGGGAAAGCCCGGTCATCGGAGCCGTGGCGCAAAACGCCGGGACGGCCCGAGCTGCATCAGCGAAACGCGCCGCAGTCTGAACTAGCTCAGCGAGAGCGGCCAGTGCCCGGCCGGACCGAGCCCGCCGCCATGCACGAACCGCCCAGCCAGACGTCAGCCCGCGGGTCCCTCGGGCACCTCGGGCACCTCGAGTCACGCCCGCGCCGAGTCCCGTCGGGGCGGACGCAGCTCCCGCGGGCGACTGGGGAGGATTGCTCACCGCCGGCGGTGAGCAATCCTCCCCAGTCCGGCGCAGCCGCCCGACGCGCGGGGCGGGTGGGGTGCATGGGACTCGTGGGCAGCGGCAGGACCTGGCCGCCGCAGGCCCGGGTGACCGGGCAGCCGGGTCACCGGGGCATCAGGAGACCGAGGCACCAGGGGACCGGGCACCAGGCCACCAGGGACCGGGGCACCACGGGACCGGGGGACCGGGGGACCGGGGCACCACGGGACCGGGGGCAGCCGGGGCCGACGGGGCGGGCGTGGGTTAGGCGTCGCCCTGGGTGATGATGCCGCTCTTGAGGCCGACGGTGACCGGCTCCACGTAGACGGGCTGGACGGTGCTGGCCGCGGGGAGCTCCTCGTGCACGCGCATCTTCAGGGGCTCGGTGGCCATGTCGATGAACACCGGGTACAGGTCGTCGTGATGGCAGGGCATGACGATCTTCGGCTGGTAGGTCTCGACCAGCGGCATGGTCGCCTCCTTGAGCTGCCGGCGGACCAGCGGCCGGCCGACGAAGCCGACGATGGCCAGGTCGCAGCCGGGGTTGGCGGAGAAGAAAGCGCGCTCCTCGTCGCTCACCGGGCCGCCGCTGTCCCGGTACACGATCCGGTACCCGTCAATGTCGATGACCAGGCACATGGTGCCCTCGGTCATGACCTCGGGCGCCATGCTGCCCCGCTCGCGGACGGCGGCGGCGTGCGCCTCCTCGTCCGCGGTGACCGGGCCCATGTCGCGCTCCCACACCTGCCGGGCCTCGATCAGGGCCTTGAGGCTGACCTGCTGCTCGGGGTGGCCGAGCTCGGCGTGGAAGCCGTGGATCACCCGCAGCGTGAACTCGGGGAACTCCAGCACCTCGCCCTCGCCGAGCCCGGTCACGCTGGTGATCTTCGCCGGGTCCACCCCGCCGCGGGTCAGCACGTCGGCGCCGAGCGGGTGGATGACCACCGGCGCCCCGGTCTGGACCGCCACCTGCGCCGCGTCCGACATGTGGTCGTAGTGCGGGTGCCCGATCAGGACGGCGTCGGCGCGGGTGACCTCGCTGGGCGAGAAGCCCACTCCGCGCATCCGCGGGCCGCGGTCGTAGAAGGTGTCGAGCAGGACCACGCGGTCGCGGAAGTTCAGCTCGTAGTTGGACGTCCCGTACCAGCGGATGGTGAGGGCGTCGGGATCTGTGCTGGCCGGCCCGCCGAGCATCGCGGGGCGGCGGTAGCCAAGCACGGAATCGGTGTTCGTCACGGGCTGACCTCCGGTCTTGTGGGCGCCGCTCTAGTAGCCGCCGCCCCGCGAGAAGATGTCCCGCGGGTTGGCCACCATCATCTGGTCGATCTGCGCCGCCGTTACTCCCAGCTCTAGCAGCCGGGGCAGCACGACGGAAGGGATGAAGCTCAGATGGTGGTCCGGCAGCTCGCGGTCGCGGACGCCGGGATCCCAGTTCAGGCTGAAGGTGTGCGCGTCGTGAGAGAGGACCATCTGGCCGGCGTAGCCGCGCGCGGCCAGGGCGGCGATGGTCTCGCACCGCTCCTTGGTGGGCAGGTAGGTGTCCAGCCCGAACCGGTCCATGCCGATGTAGGAGCCGGCGTCCATGAGGCGCATCAGGTAGTCCAGGTCGGTGCTGTCCCCGCTGTGCCCGATGATGACCCGGCTGAGGTCGACGCCCTCGGCGGCGAACACGCGCTGCTGGTCCAGGCCGCGCTGGGTGGCCACGCTGGTGTGGGTGCTGATCGGGACGCCCGTGGCCCGGTGCGCGGTCGCGGCGGCGCGCAGGGCGTGCTCGACGTCGGGCGTGAGGCCCTGCTCGTCGGTGACGCACTTGATGATGCCGGCCCGGATGCCGGTGCCGGCGATGCCCTCGGTGATGTCCCGGATGAACATGGCCTCCAGCGGGTCGGGGCCGCCGTTGGGGGTGCCCGGCCCGCGGCGGGTGAAGAACCGCGGGATCTTGTCCATGGCGTAGATGCCGGTGGCCGCGATGACGTGCAGGCCGGTGGCCGCGGCGGCCTCGCGGGTCCGCCGGACATCCCGGCCCAGCCCGATCACGGTCAGGTCAACCAGCGTGCCGACGCCCAGGCCGGCGAGCTCGGTGAGCTCGGCGCGGGCGGCGACAACCTGCGCGGCCTCGTCGAACAGGCCGGGGAAGTGGAGCGTGATCTCCGGGTCGGCCGAGATCAGGTGCTCGTGCATCAGGGTGAGCCCGAGGTCCGCGGAGTCGACGGGCCCGGCGACGGTCTGCACTTCCACGTGTCCTCCTGGTGGCTGCCCTCACCCGATCTTCGCCCACCGGGCCGGGCGGCGGAAGGGGCGGGTGGCCCCGGTCCGGCCCGGGGGGACCGCGCTGCGGCGGGCGCCATCGTTTTGCATGGTGGCGGTGATATCGGGCACAGGGCGGCCACCAGGTAGGGTCCGGATCAGGGTGGCCGGAAGGGGGGATCGTGGCGATGGGATGGTGGCGCGCACCCGGGCAGCGGGGCCGGTCATGACGGCCAGCCCGGTGTTCACCTCGCGGCTGACCGGGCGTCAGCTGCTGGATAGCGACGGCCTGCCCGTGGGCCGGGTTCGCGACGTGGTGATCCTGCCCACGGCCGGCGCCGAGCCGCCGTGGGTGCTGGGCGTAGTCGTCACGCTCCAGCGGCGGCACATCTTCATCAACCTGGGCCGCCTGGCCGAGATCTCCGACGCCGGGGTGTACCTGCGCGGCGGCACCGTGGACCTGCGCCGGTTCAGCCGGCGGACCGGCGAGATGCTGGCCTCGGACCTGTACGGGCGCAGCGTGGGCGACGGGGCCGTGGTCCTGGACGTCGGGATCACCCGGTCGGAGAACCGCCGCGGCGGCTGGGAGGTCTCCAGCCTGGCCATCGGCTCGGGCCGGGGCCGCGGGCTGCGCCACCACACCAGCGCGGTGGTCCCGTGGGACAAGCACCCGGACCTGTTCGAGGCGGGCGAGCTGGCCGACCAGCTGGCCTCGCTGCGCGAGATGCACCCGACCGACCTGGCCGACGCCGTGGTGACCATGACGCCGGACCGCCGCAGCCAGCTGGCGGCGGCCCTCCAGGACGAGGAGCTGGCCGACGTGCTGGAGGAGATGCCCGAGGCGGACCAGGTCCGGCTGCTGGCCGGCCTGAACCTGGAGCGGACCGCTGATGTCGTGGAGGAGATGGAGCCCGACGACGCCGCCGACCTGCTGGCCGAGATGCCGGACGAGCAGCGGGAGCGGCTGCTGGCCGCGATGGAGACGGGGCAGGCCGCTGACCTGCGGCGGCTGCTGCGCTACGGGGCCACGACGGCCGGCGGCCTGATGACCTCGCAGCCGCTCATCGTCGCCCCGGACGCGCCGGTGGCCGAGGTGCTGGCCCTGATCCGCGAGCCGGAGCTGGCCGTGACCGGCGCCGCGCAGGTCTACGTGTGCGAGCCGCCCTCGATCACGCCGACCGGGCGGTACCTGGGCACGTGCGGATTCCAGACCCTGCTGCGCCAGCCCCCGTCCCTCGCGGTGGGCGACTGCATCGAGGAGAGCACCTTCGTCCGGCCGGATCTTTCCGAGCGGGAGGTGGCCCGCCGGATGGCGGCCTACAACCTCATCGGCGTTGCGGTCTGCGACGCCGAAGGCCGGCTGCTCGGCGCCATCACCGTGGACGACGTCCTGGACCGCCTGCTGCCGGCGGACTGGCGGCACCATAAGGAGCCAGAATGAGAATGTCGCAGTTCTCCCCGCGGCTGCTGCCCGACCGGGCCGACCTGTCCGCCCCGCGGGGCAGCGCGCGCGGGATGGCCGGCCGGTACGACGCGGACTTCTTCGGCCGGATGTCGGAGGGCATTGCCCGGACCATGGGCACCGGCCGTTTCCTGGCCGGGCAGACGATTTTCGTCGTGGTCTGGATCGGGCTGAACTACGCCGGGTTCGTGAAGCACTGGGACCCGTACCCGTTTATCCTGCTCAACCTGGCCTTCTCCACGCAGGCGGCCTACGCGGCGCCGCTGATCCTGCTGGCCCAGAACCGGCAGGACGACCGGGACCGGGCCAGCATCGAGCGGGACCGGGAGGTCGCGGCCCGCACCCAGGCTGACACCGAGTTCCTGGCCCGCGAGCTGGCCGCGGTCCGGCTGGCCCTGTCCGGGGTCGTGACCGTCGACGACCTCGGCGACCGGATGGGCGCGCTGGAGAAGCTCATCAGCGACCGGCTTCCCGGCCGGCCCCCGGCCAACAGCATTTCCTGAGCCGCCGGGGCGCCCGTCATTTCGCCATGACGCCATGTTTGACGGCGTTATTTCGGTATTCTCCCGTGGGGGTACGACCGGGCAGCTCGCTGCCGGGACGAGCGTTGACATGGGAAATGGGCGCCGGCCCGGCCGGCGGCGGCGGGCCTGACGAACCATGGTCACGCGGGTTCCGGCCGGAAGGCGGACCAGATGGGGGAGCACGCAGCCGGGCCCGATCCGGCCACGCCGGGCGAGCCGGGACCGAACGACACGACCTGGGTGCTCTCCGACCCTGACGCGGTGCCGACCTGGCGCCCGGCGAGCAGCGGGCCGCGCCGCGCGCCCAGCCCGTCCGGGTCGGTCAGCCCACCGGGTGACGTGTTCCAGCGCCCGCGGGCTGAGGCGTCCTACTACCCGCCGACCGAGTTCTCCGCGCCTCCGCTAGCGGAGCGATCCGGGCCGGCCGCGCCCCCCTGGGGCGACATGAGCGGGTACCCCGAGCCGCCGGTCGAGCGGCCGCGGACTGAGCTGTCGGGGTACCCGGCGGCGCCGGCTGAGCGGCGGCGGACTGAGTTCTCCGGGTATCCGGCTGAGCGGCCGAGGACCGAGTTCTCCGGGTCTCCGGCGGCGCCGGCCGAGCGGCCGCGGACCGAGCTGTCGGGATATCCCGAGGCGGCGGCGGGGCAGCCGCCAGCAGGTTCCGGCCGCCCGCCGGCGCCGGGCGGCTACGTGCGGTACGGGCCGGGGGTGCCCGCGGCCGTGGCGCCGCCGGCCTCAGCGGCGGAGCGGATCTGGCGGACCGGCCCGGTGCCGGACGCGCCGCGGCGGCGGCCGCGGTGGCGGCGGGCGCTGGGATCGGCCGTCACCGTGCTCCTGCTGGCCGTGGCCGCGCTGGTCCTGTTCCTGCGCCTGCATCACCCGGCGTTCGATGTCACCGGGGCGGCGATCACCCAGCAGACCCGGAACGGGTGCGGGGTGGACGTGACCGGGCGGATCACGACCAGCGGGGGAGCGGGGACGGTCTCCTACCAGTGGGTGTTCCGGCCGGACACCCGGCCGCCGGTGCCGCTGACGCAGACGGTGATCGCCGGGCAGAAGGCGGTATTCGTGACCGTGGCGGTCGAGGGCAGCGGCCGCGGCAGCGCCGCCCAGTCAGTCACCCTGCAGGTCCTCGGGCCGCAGAAGCGCGCCGCGTCGGCATCGGTGGTCGTCCGGTGCTGACGGCGGCCGGGGGGCGAGGCTGAGATGGCCGACTGGGGCGTTCCGGGATATGCGGAGCTGAAGCGGCTGGGCTCGGGCGGGTTCGGGGACGTGGTGCTGGCCCGGCACGAGGAGACCGGGACGCTGGTCGCGATCAAGTACCTGCGCCCGGACCTGCTGAGCGACCCGCTGTTCGCGCAGATGTTCCGCGACGAGGCGCAGGTCCTCGGGGCGATGGATGACCCGAACGTGGTGCGGCTGTATGAGTACGTCGAGTCCCCGCTGGGTGCCGCCATCGTGATGGAGCTGATTGACGGGGTGTCGCTGCGGGACATCCTGAAGTCGCAGGGCGCGACCACTCCCGAGGCCGCCCTGGTCGTCCTGCAGGGGTCCCTCCTGGGACTGGCGATCACGCACCGGCGGGGCGTGGTGCACCGGGACTACAAGCCCGAGAACGTCCTGATCGGCGCCGACGGGGTGTCCAAGCTCACCGACTTCGGGCTCGCGGCCCGGGCCGGGGACCGGCCCATCCCGGCCGGGACGCTGCTGTACGTGGCGCCGGAGCAGATCACGGGCGGCCCCGCGACCCCGGCCAGCGACGTGTACTCGGCGACGGCGACGTTCTACGAGTGCCTGACCGGGGTGCCGCCGTTCGGCGGGGAGGCCGCCGAGCTCATGCGGGCGCACCAGTCGGACCCGGTGCCGCTGGATCCGGTGCCCGGGCCGCTGCGGCCGCTGGTCGCGGCGGGCATGGCCAAGGACCCCGGGCAGCGGCCGGCGGACGCGATGGCGCTCGTCGGGGCGCTGGGCGCGGCGGCGGCGGGAGCGTACGGCCCGGACTGGGAGGAGCGCGGCCGGTCGAAGCTCGGCGAGGCCGCGGTGGCGCTGGCCGCGCTGTGGCCGCTGGCCCGCCCGCCCGCGGCGCAGGGCTTCACCGTGCACCGGATCTTCCTGGGCCGGCCGCTGACCCCGCTGCGGGCGGTGATCGTGCTGGGCGCGGTCGTGGCCATCGCTACGATCGGGACCGTCGCCGCGGTCGCCGAGACCGGGCACGACACCGCGATCCCGCCCGCCAGCCACGCCGCCCCGCCGACCCACTCGGTCTCCCTGCTGCCCGCGGTCGTGACGTCCGCCCCGGTCACGCCCTCGCTGCCGGCCGACCTGTCGCCGACGCCGACGCCGACCCTGCCGGCCCCGCCGCTGACCCTGCCGCCCACGACGGCGCCGTCGTCGGCCTCGCCGTCGGCATCCCCGACGCCCAAGCCGACCAAGAAGCCCAAGCCCACGCCGAGCCCGACGACGTCGAGTGCGACGCCGACCCCGGCGCCGGTGACGCTGCCCCCGATCCCCATCCCGACGCCGACGCTGACCCGGCGAGGGTGAACGCCGCCCACCCCGGCGCCGCTGGATTCGGCCCGGGCCCGGCTGCGCCCCGTTGCCCGCCCCGCCGGCCCGGCCGGCCCCGCCGGCCCGGCCCGCCCGGGCGGCCGCCGAGCTCGTTACCTGCGCTAACAACCTGGCCGGGGGCCACCGCCGGCCGCTGATCCCGGCGGCCGGCGGCGGCACCTGACCTGGCCTGCGGCCAGTGTCCGGCTGCGTCCCTCTTTGCGGGGCTATTGCCTCCGGGTTTCCGCGCGCCTAACGTGAAAGATCATTGCCCGCATGCTGTCCGCAGGCGGGGCCGGCCGAAGCAACGAGAGTGGCGCGATGAGGCAGGCAGCGAGGCCCGGTACCGGCCGCGGGGAGGGTCACCTCCCGGCGGTGGCGCCGCCCGCTGACCCGGCGCAGGCGCCGCGCGGCCGCATGCGGGGCTAGCCAGCCGCTAGCCCCGGCCGCGGCCGCTGGAGAGGAGAAAGAGCAGCACATGGTGGCTCCCCTGGACGGCCTGAACCCATCCGATCTGGCCAATAGCGCGCCCGGCGCGCTGAACGGCATCCGGGTCGTGGACCTGAGCACCGGGATCGCCGGGCCCGCGACCGCCATGTTCATGGCCGACTTCGGGGCCGACGTGATCAAGGTTGAGCCCCCCGAGGGCGACCCCGGCCGCGGCGGGCCCGGCTTCCCGCTGTGGAACCGCAACAAGCGCGGAATGGTCATTGACGCCAGCACCCCCGGCGGCGCGGACCGGCTCGCCGCCCTGCTGAAGGGCGCCGATGTCGTCATCACCGGCGGCGACGACGGCAGCAGCCTGCCCGCGGTGGCCACCCCCGAGGCGGCCTGCGCGGCCAACCCGGCGCTGGTCTACCTGCGGGTGCCGCCGTACCTCGACACCGTGCCCTGGCCCGGCGGCAAGGAGTCCGCGGCCCTGCTCCACGCCTACGCCGGGCTGGCCCTGCGGCAGAACTCCTACTCCGGCAGCCCGATCGACCCGGCCTTCGCCTACGTGCTCTACGCCCAGGCCGTCTGGGCCGGGTCGGCGGCCATGGCCGCGCTGATCGAGCGCGAGCGCTCCGGGCACGGCCAGGTCGTCACCATCGGCGGCGTGCACGGCATGATGATCACCTCCACCAGCGCCCTCATGATTGACCTCACCGCGCCGGAGCGGAAGGCGTCCAACGGCCCCGGCGGCCCGAGCCCCCTGTACACCCGGTACCAGTGCGCTGACGGCAAGTGGGTCTTCATGGCCACCCTGCTGGTCAAGTTCCAGCGCCAGTCCATCATCACCCTGGGCCTGACCGACCTGCTCGATGACGAGCGCATCGGCGGCGAGCTGGAGAACACGCTGCTGCCCGCCAACCGGGACTGGGTGCGGGCCCGGTTCGCCGAGGTATTCGCCAGCAAGACCAGCGACGAGTGGATCCGGATCCTGCGCGAGGCCGGCGTCCCGGTCGGCCCCCTCCACCAGCAGGCCGACTGGCTGGACTCCGATGTCACCGCCTCGCTCGGCATGCGGGCCGAAATCGACGACCCCGAGCGCGGCCACGTCGTCATGCCGGCCAACCCGATCAAGATGAGCGCCACCCCCGCGACGGTGCGCTCGGCCGCCCCGCGGCTGGGCGAGCACGACGGCGATGAGCTGTGGGATCCCCGCCCGGTGCCGGCCGGGCCAGCGCCCGAGAACGGGCCCGCGCTGGCCGGGCTCCGGGTCCTGGACCTCGGGGCCGTCCTGGCCGGCCCGTACGCCGGCACCCTGCTGGCCGAGCTCGGCGCGGACGTCGTCAAGGTGGAGATCCCGGAGGGCGACAGCTGGCGGGACCGCGGCATGGCCTACATCCGGGGCCAGCGCGGCCTGGCCATCGACCTGCGCTCGGAGGGCGGCCGGGCCACCTTCTACCGGCTCGTCGAGTCCGCCGACGTCGTCCTGGACAACTACCGGGCGGGCGTGCTCAAGCGGCTGCAGATCGACTACCCGCGCCTGGAGCCGGTGAACCCGAAGGTCGTCTCGGTCTCGATCACCGGGTTCGGCGAGGGCACGCCGTTCTCCGCCGAGCCGGCCTTCGACCCGATCCTGCAGGCCCGCAGCGGCATGATGACCGCCCAGGGCGGCGACAGCGAGCCGGTCCTGAACACGGTGGCGATCAATGACGTCGTCACCGCCGCCACCTCCGTCCTGGCCTCGCTCATCGCCGTGTTCAGCCAGCTCCGCACCGGCCACGGCCAGGCCGCCGCCGTCGCCCTGGCCGCCACCTCCGCCTACGCCCAGTCCGAGGAGCTGGTCCAGGTCAAGGGCCGCCCGCCGGCGCACCGCGGCGGCCGCGACTTCCCCGGCCCTGGCCCCCTGGACCGCTCCTACGCCACGGCCGACGACGGCTGGGTCCGGTTCCAGGCTGACCCGGCCGCCGGCCCCGGCCAGCTGCGGGAGGCCGGCCTCATCGACGGCGCCGAGCCCGGCACCGACGAGGAATGGACCAGCCGCCTGGCCGCCGCCTTCGCCGCGCTCCCGCGCGATGAGGCGGTGCGCCGCCTGACCGAGGCCGGCATCCCGGCCGTCCCGGCCCGGCGCATGCTCGAGCTGCCCGAGGACGCCGACCTGACCGCGTTCGAGGTCCTCACCACCCTGGAGCGCGGCGACCTCGGCCCGACCCTGGCCCCGTCCCGCTACGCATCGTTCTCCCGGACCCGCCAGCACAAGCTGCTCATCGCGCCCGGCGTCGGCGAGCACAGCACCGAGATCCTGTCCGAGGCCGGCCTGACCGAGGAGGAGATCGCTGCCCTCATCGAGAGCGGCGCCATCCGCCAGGGCCACCCCATCGTCTACCGCTCGTTCCTCGCCTACCGGTAACACCCGATCGATTCAGAACGCTGGTAGTGCCGCCCGGCCGCCCTGCGCGGGCCGGGCGGCGCCCGGTGCCGGGCCGCCCCGGGGCCAGGGGCGCGGGTCCGGGGCGTCACTCTGGTCGAACACGTGGATGATGCCGGCCGCCGGAGTGCAGCCCGAGTCGAAAACGAGGGTTAACGCCCGGGCGGCCGGGTAGCTGGACCTCCCGACGGAGGGAGAGCCATGAACCACGGACCTGTGGAGAAGGACCCCGAGGACTGGGTCACCGGCGACGAGCCGATGACCGCCCCGCAGGAGTCCTACCTGCGCACGCTGGCCCGCGAGGCCGGGGTCGACGTGCCCGACGACCTGTCCAAGGCCCAGGCCTCGGAACTCATCGACGCGCTGCAGGACCGCAGCAGCCGGCTGCGCGGCCAGAGCTAACGCCAGCCGGCCGTGGCCGGGGCCAGCCATCCGGCCGCGGTCCCGCGGCCTCACGGCACGTCCGGGCCGCCGTCGGGCCGGGGCGCGGGGACGGCCGGTGCCAGCCCGGCCGGCGCCGGGGCCGCGGGTCCTGGTGCTCCCGGTGCCGGGGCCGCGGGTCCTGGCGCTCCCGGTGCTGGTCCCGGCGCCGCGTCCGCCTGCCGCTGCCCGGCCCCGGCGTCGGCCGCGGCGGCCTTGGTCTTCTGCTTGCTGGCCTTGTTCTGGGCTTTCTTGGCCTTGCCCGCGGCCGCCCCAATATGCACGGACGAGGCCCCGGCCAGGAAGGCGCTGAACATGGCCCCGACCAGCGTCAGCGGCTGCGTGGCGGCGGAACCCCAGTCGGTGCTGCTCAGGTACGTAGCGCTGTACACCCCGAGGGCGGCGATCACGCCGGCCGCGATCGACAGCACGCCGAGCATGCTGGTGCAGTAGCTGAGGAAGTCCCAGCCGAACGCCAGGGTGCCGGGCTTCTTCTGCCGGAGCACCCAGATGTACCAGGTCCCGCCGATGGACGCGAGCACCAGCAGTTCCAGGACCAGCTGCCAGCTCGGGTAGGACAGCGTGACGGTGACCGGGACGTCGACCCGTCCGACCCGCTGGTCCACGATGCTGACCGTGCCCTGGTAGGTGCCGGGATCGGCCAGCTGCCCGCCCGAGCGGTCGACGCACAGGTTCAGCAGGACGCGCCCGTTCTGGTACCAGGCCGCCACCTTGATCCGGTTGGCCGGCAGGGCGGCCTCGTCGCTGCGGAGAAAGCTCTGCTGGCTGACGGCCAGGTTCGGGTACCTGAGATCCCCGGCAATGGCGCCGGTTATCCCGTACTGGATAACCAGCGTCTTGGTGGCCGCCGCGCGGTTAAAGGCCAGGGTCGTTACCTGGCCGTTGATCAGCACCAGCTTGGCCGGCTTGGCCTGGGTCGGCGCGTTTCCCCTGGCCTGGGGCGGATGCGCGAACCGGCAGGGCGGAGAGGAGGGCTCGCCTGCTCTGGCGGCCCAGACTGGGCAGACGGCCAGCAGGACCCCCGCCAGGAGCAGGGCCGCGATCGCCCCGAGCCAGGCCGGAAGCGGCTTTTTCGTAGCATTCTGGTTATTATCGACAGCCATTGAAGCCCCCCGGCCGCGTGCTATTCCTCACTTCTCCCGCGTGGCAGTCTAATGGCGTAAATGACGGCTTCCGGGGCGGAACGCTGGGTCCGGCCGGCCATTCTCCCGGCCCGCCCGGATGGCTATCCGGCGGGAGTTACGCCCCGGCCGGGGCCAGCACGATGTCGAACCGCACCCGCGACCACCCGGCCCCGCCCAGGTCCCGCCCGTCCGGCGCCGGCGTTCCCGGCGCCTGCGGCTCGAAGTCCATGACCAGCGAGTCCTTCACCCCGAACACCGCGTCAGTGGCCAGCAGCTCGTCGCCGCGGACGAAAATGTGCGTGACCAGCGTGCGCTTCCCCGCGGCGCTGACCATGAAGTGCAGGTGCGAGGCCCGCATCGGCGTCCGCCCGGTCGCCGCCAGCAGCTGGCCCACCGGCCCGTCGTGCGGGATCGGGTAGGGCGTCGGCGTCAGCGCCCAGAACCGGTAGGCCCCGGCCCGGTCACTGAACAGGTGCCCGCGCGCCGCCGTCCGGTTGTCGTCGTACTGCACGTCGTAGAACCCGTCCGCGTCCGCCTGCCACACCTCGATCCGGGCGCCGGCGACCGGCTGCCCGTCCGTGCCGGTCACCGTCCCCTCGACCCAGCACGCCTCGCCCGCGGCGCCCCCGCTGATGTCCCCGCCCGCCTCGATCTCCGGCGAGCCGTCCACGAAGAACGGCCCGAACACCGTGGCCTCGGTCGCATCGGCGTACGCCTCGTTGTTGATCGCGATCGTCTGCATGGACGCCCCGAGGACGTCCGACAGCAGGATGAACTCCTGGCGCCGGTCGTCGGTGATGTGCCCCGCGGCGGTCAGGAACGCGATGGCCTGCTGCCATTCCGCCTCGGTCAGCCGGACCTCGCGCAGGAACGCGTGCAGGTGCGCGACCAGGGCCTCCATCAGCTGCCGCAGCCGCGGATCTTCCGTCTTCCGAAACGAGGCCGTGACCAGCTCGACCAGCTCCCGCTCGCGGGCCTGCTGCCCGGCGGGCACCCCGGCCGCCCCGCGGCCCGGCTCGCTGTCGCTCATCTGCCGCCCTCCTCGCTGATCGCCGCCGCCCGGCCGGCCGCCGCGAACCCATCGTCCCGCAGTGCGCGCGGCACGCACCCGCGCCGCGGCCGGCACTCGGGTCCGAGGCGGCGGCTCACCCGGCCGCCTCCCGCCCCAGGAGCGCCGACAGGGCCGCGCGCAGCGCGCGCCGCGGGTCGGCCGGGAGGGCTGCGCAGCGCCAGCCGACGTGCTTATCCGGGCGGACCAGGAGCGCGCCGTCCTCGCCGATCTCGCGCTGGCGGGCCCAGTCGAAGTACAGGTCGGTGACCGGCCGGCCCGGCCCGATGACGACGGCCTCGAGCGGGACGCGCAGGTCGTGCGCGACCTGCCCGGCGGCCTGGGCCCAGGCCTCGCCGGCGATGCCGGTAAGCAGCGTGAACCGGGTCACCGGGGCCAGGTCGAGAGTCGAGACCCGGTCCGTGCTGCTGCCCACCCAGGCATGGGGCAGCCGCGCGCCCGGCACGGTCGAGGGCTGGTAGTACAGCTCCGGATCGCGGACCGGCGCGGGCCGCGGCGAGCCGTCCGGGACGACGGCGGCGGAGGTGTAGAACGGCCCGAACTCGACCCCGTGCGCGTTGAACTCGTAGTTCTTCAGTTCCATGGCCTCGGCGATGGCCGCCCGCTTGGCCGCGCCCTGCGGGGTATTGGCCTTGCGCTCCTCGATGCCCGCGATCATGTCGGCCTCGGTCGCCGCCGAGGTCACGCCGAGCGCGTCGAAGAGCTGCACGAACTCGCGGCTGGACTGGTTGGCGCGCAGCACGATCTGCCGGGCCACCGGGGCGCGCTCGGCGGAGTACGTGTCCAGCAGCGCGGGGCCGGCCTGGCCTCGCAGCACGGCGGCCAGCTTCCAGGCCAGGTTGTAGGAATCCTGGACCGAGGTGTTGGACCCGAGCCCGTTGCTCGGCGGATGGCGGTGGATGGCGTCCCCGGCGCAGAAGACCCGGCCCGACTGCAGGTGCGTCGCGTACAGCTCGTTGTTCCCCCACAGCGACGTGCCGGTGATCGTGACCGGGAGCTCGGGCAGGCCGAGCAGGCTGCGGACGATCTGGGTCGCCGCGGCCTCGTCGACCACCGGCGCGGGCTGGCTGATGTCGTAGCCCCACACGATCAGCCACTCGTCCCACGGGCGGACCATGCGGACCAGGCCCGCGCCGATCCCGCCGACGTTCGATCCGGGCTGGATCACCCAGTACAGCACCGACGGGCGGTGGCTCACGTAGGACGCGATGTCGGCGGTGAAGGTGATGTTCATCGACCCGGCGATGTCCATCCGCCCCTCCATCGGCAGGCCGATGTCGGCGGCGACCGCTGACCGGGCGCCGTCCGCGCCGATCAGGTAGCGCGCGCGGATGCGGTAGACCGACCCGGTCAGCCGGTCCCGGGCGGTCACGGTGACGCCGCCGGCGTCCTGCTCGTGGGCGAGGTACTCGGTGGAGAAGCGGGCCTGGGTGCCGCGGGCGGCCGCGTTCCGGACCAGGATCGGCTCCAGGTAGGTCTGCGGGATATCGCAGGTCAGGCACGGTGAGGCCAGCCGGTAATCGGACTGACGGCCCGGTGCCGTGCCCCAGGTGCGGATGCGGCCGATCTCCTCGCCCGCGATCGACGTGCAGAACACGGTGTCGCCGATAATCTCGTGCGGCGACGCGTCCGCCAGCACCTGGTCCTCGATGCCCAGATCGCGGAAGATCTCCATGGTGCGCTGGTTGGTGATGTGCGCGCGCGGCGTGTTGGCCGTCCACCGGTACTTCGTGATCATGATGTTAGGGATCCCGAGCGTGGACAGGCACAGCGCGGCCGCCCCGCCGGCCGGCCCGGACCCGACGATCAGCACATCGGTCTCGACCGTCCCCTGCGGAAGCTCGGTCTCGGCCTGTCCGTCATCGAAGGCGGGCATCGCGGCCCCTCTCCTGTGGCCCGGTCCTCCGCTGGGCCGGGCGCTCCGGGTCAGTTTCGCCGGTCCCGCCCGCGACCCCCAGCCCGGGCGGCAGACATGGCGGAAATGCCTAGTTCCGCGCGGGGCGCGGCCGTCCTTCCGGGCCGGGGCCGGCCGTGACCCGGGCCGTCGCGGCGGACCGGGCCGCGCGGGCGACCTCGCCCGCGCGCTGGCCGAAGTGCTGGCGGAAGGCCTGGGAGAAGTACGTGGCGGAGGTGAAGCCGCAGCGGGCGGCGACGTCGCTCACCGGCCGCGCGGCGCTGCCCTGGCCGGCGGCGCTGCCCCGGCCGGCCGGGACCGCCAGCATCGCGCGGGCCAGCTCCAGCCGGCGGGCCAGGATGTGGCGCGGGACGCTGATCCCGTCCGCGGCGAAGATCCGTGACAGGTGCCGCTCGCTGATCCCGGCCGCCGCCGCTACCTGCGCGGCGGTGAGGCCGGGGTCGGGCAGGCGGGTCTCGATGAAGGCGCGCGCGGCGGCGCGGTAGGCGGCCGGCTGCCCGGCCGCCGGGCCGGCGGCGAGCACCGCGACTAGCTCCAGCACGGCGCGCTCGTCGGCCGCCACCGGCTGCTGGCGGCGGGCCGCGCGGCCGGCCATCCGGGCCAGTGCCCGGGCGTAGAGGTCGTTCCCGCGGGCGAAGTCGGCCACCACCGGAGACCGGAGCGAGGCCAGGCCGGTGCCCGCGGTGAAGGCCAGCCGGGGCACCGTGATGGCCAGCTCCTCGAGCCCGCGGGCGAACCCGCGCGCGAACGGCCGGTCCGTCTCGCACAGCAGGACGTGGCCCGGCCGCAGTGCCCGCCGGCCGCCGTCGTGCTCGAACCAGGCCTCGCCGCGCAGGGTCACGTACACGGCGATAGCGTCCGCCGGGGTGCGCCGGATGTCGCGGGCGGCCCGCTCGACCACGTGCGGCGAGGCGGCGACCCGGGCCAGGCGAACCTGGCCCGCCTGCACGTTGAGCTCGGTCGCCTCCAGCGGGCCGGCCCCGGCCGTGCCGCAGCTCAGCCCGATGAGCGCCGCCGCGTTGTGGCCTTCCCACAGCTCGATCCGGCGGGCGGCGGGCAGGCCGGCGGTCGAGAAGACCGGCGGGGCCGGGACCAGCGCGGCCGCACCCGTCACGGGAACCACCTTCTTTCACGGCCGCACCGGTCATAGCCCGTCCCACCACGGTAGCGCCGCGGTGCCGGGCGGGCCGCCGGCCTGCGCGTACCGTAGGCGTCATGGGCGTTCTCCGGCTCCTTGACGAGCTGCCCGCGGCGATCGCCAGGCCCCCGGCCCCGTTGTGGCTGGTCATGGCCCGCAGCCTCGGGGAGCAGGGCGGCGGCGGCCGGACCGCGCTGGCCTGGCGGTGGGCGCTGACCGGCGGCTGCCCGTCCCCGGTGACGCTGACCAGCGCGCCCGGCCGCCCGCCCGGCCGCGACGAGCTGCTCGGCGAGGCCGGGGCCCAGGCCGAGCTGGCCCGGCCGGGGGCCGACCCCGGCGATCAGGTCATGCTGGCCCGGGCGGTCCTGGAATGGCTGGCCGGCACGGCCGATGCGCTCCCGCTGCGCGGCGCCGGGGCCAGCGAGCCCGAGCTCATCGAGGGGGCCGCGTTCGCCCCGGGCCAGGCCCAGGTGGCGGCGGCGCACTCCTGGGCGCTGCTCGGCCGGCACCGGTACTCTCGCTCGGACGCGCCGGGGCCGCTCGCCGGGCGGCAGGCGTTCGCCTGGGCGGTGGGCACCCTGGAGCTGCTGGCCTGGGCCGGCGGCGAGGCGCCCGGCGGCCGCCTGCTCGACGGGCCGCCGTCCCTGGGCCAGGTGGCCCGGGAGGTCGGCCGGGGCATGACCGGCATCCGGCTGGCCCGCGAGGCCCGGGACCTGGCCCGGGCGCGCCGCGTGGAGGCCGTCATGGAGACATTCCTGTGGCTGGCGGGCTGGAGCCCCCAGCCGCCGGTGGACCGGCACGGCCACGGCACCTTCGAGGACTGCCCGCAGCGCGCGGCGCCCTGCGCCTGCGACGCGGCGGGCCGGTGCCTGGACGCCGGCTGCGCGGCCTGCGCGCGGGACCGCTGCGTGCACGGCTTCACCCCCGACGAGCTCAGCTCCCCGCTGGCCGGCTGACGACAGGGCCGCCCGGGCTCTGCGCCGGGATGACCGCGGCCGATCACCTAGCTGCCGCCCTGGGACCGGTCACGCGACGGCCAGTCCCGGACCGGCGACCACCCGAGAACCTGCCGCACCGCAGTGGTGTCAAACCGGCCAGGTCCGCAGAGGGTGAGCCTGGTGTGGCCGTCCAGCCCCGCCGACAGAGCACGCAGGACCGCGGCCGCCACGTCATCGGCGTGAACGAAAGCACCCAGCCCGGCGTCTTCCTCGGTAACACGGAGTAACCCGGCGTCGTCCAGGATCATTACCGGCCGCAGGACGATCGTCGGGATGCCCGTTCGCGACGTCCACGCGGCACACATCTCCTCGGCCAGGCGCTTGGACATCCCGTAGGGACGCGCAGCCCGCACCGGGTGAGCGTCATCCACCGGCAGGTAGGCAGGAGTGCCCTCGCCCTCAGCGAACCCGAACACCTGGGCCGAGGAGAAGTACACGACCCGGGACACCGCGTGAGCCTCGGCCGCTTGCAGAACATGCCAGGTACCCAGCAGGTTCGTCGCCACGATCTCGGCGGGAGTACCAGCGGAGTCATGGGCGATGGCCCCGGCGTGCACCACTGCCTCGCAGCCCCTCATAGCACGCAGGACGGCCGCCTCGTCACGAAGATCGCTGCCATCGGCCAGATCGAAAGGCTCTACGGCCCAGCCCGCCGCCTCCAGGACCGGACGGGTCGCCCGCCCCACTCCGCCCGACGAACCCGTCAGAAAGACCCTGGCCACCCGCAAAGCCTGCCCGTGGAGTCGGCAGATGACCAGCGAATTCCGGCGGTGAGCGCGGCGGGGGCTGGGCCGCGAGTGCGCGAGGGCTGGTGCCGGGCTGGCTCGTGGCTAGTATCGGCCGGTGGACGTTTCCCTGCATGATGTGCACCAGGCGCTGCTCGAGCTCGGCAAGCTGCGCTTCGGCGAGATGGGCGTCGAGGACGGGATCCGGGAGGTCGTGCACACCACGCACGCGATGTTCGACGTCGACGGGGCCGGGCTGATGCTGGCCGACGGCGACCGGCACCTGCGCAGCGTCGCGGCCTCCGACGAGCGGTTCCGGCACCTGGAGGACCTGCAGGTCGAGCACCAGGAAGGCCCGTGCGTCGATGCCTTCGAGAACAAGGAGCTGGTCGGCGCCGAGGACCTGACGGATGACCAGCGGTGGCCGCTGTTCAGCGGCGCCGCGGTCGAGCGCAAGGTGCGCGCCGTGCTGGCCAGCCCGCTGCCCTACAACCAGGACGCCGTCGGGGTGGTCGCGGTGCTGTCGGAGGACCGGCGCCCCTGGTCCCCGGAGGGCGAGCTGGCCCTGCTGGCCTTCACCGACCTGGCCGCGCTGCTCATCGCGGCCATGATGCAGGGCGAGGAGCAGAGCGGCCTCGCGCTCCAGCTCCAGGGCGCCCTGGACTCCCGGCAGGTCATCGAGCAGGCCAAGGGCGTGCTGATGGAGCGGCATAGTCTCGCCCCGCGGGCTGCTTATGACCGGCTGCGCGCCCGGGCCCGGGCTGAGCGCCGCAAGCTCGGCGTGATCTGCGCCGAGGTCGTGGACAGCGCGGCGCGCGGCAAGTAACCAGGCGCCGCCGGGGGCCCGGGGGACCGCCTCGCGCCTGCGCGGCGTCCCGCGCGCCGGAAAGACGTCCCGCGCCTGACGGAGAACGTGCCGCGCGCGGTGGCTTGAGCGCCGCCCGGTCTGCGGCATACTGGTGAGAGCCGTCATTCAAGCCGCCCAGAACATGCGGCCCGCCTGACGTCGATGCTGTTCCCGCGTCTCGCCGGGTATCACCCGCCGGGCGCCCCCTGACAGCAGCCGGCCGACTCTACCGTCGCTCCTGCTGAAGGGTCCCCCCCATGATCATCCTCGGTATCATCCTGCTCGTCCTCGGCTTCGTCCTCAAGATCGCGGTCTTGTGGAGCATCGGCATCCTGGTGCTGGTCGTCGGCCTGATCCTGGTGCTGCTGGGTGCCATCGGCCACGCTGTCGGCGGCCGCCGGCACTACTGGTGACCCTGCCGTGGCGGGATCCCGGCCCGTCTCGGTGGAGGCCGCCATCACCCCGGGCCTGACCACGGTCGTGGTCACCGGGGACCTGGACGCGGCCACGATGTCCGTCCTGTCGGCCCGCCTCGACCAGGTCATGGCCGGCCGCCCGCAGCGGCTGGTCTTCGACCTGGCCCAGGTCGGCTTCATCGACTGTGCCGCGACGCGGCTGATCACCGGCTCCGGGGCGCTGCTGCCCGGGGGCGGGCGGCCCGTCCTGCGCCGTCCCAGTCCAGCGGTCCGGCGGATCCTGGACCTCACCGACCTGGGCGCCGGCTGCGAGGTCGAGGACTAGCGCGGTCGCGGTCGCGGCCGGGCGTCGCGGTCAGCCCTGCGGGGTGCTGGCCGGGCGCCCGGCCCCGGCCTGCTCCAGCCGGGTCCGCTTGCCCATCCGCCAGAAGAGCACCCCGATGGCGGTGAACGCGAGCACCGGGATGAGCTCGGTCCACAGGTAGGTGAACCGCTGGGCGTGGGTCCAGCCCTCCGGGGCGAAGTTACCCCCGAACCACGCGCTGCCCAGCCCGGGCGCGATGAGCTGGACCGTCGCGATGGCGACCAGCACCATCAGCACGACGGTCAGCGTCCGGTAGGCCGGCATCTTGAACGGCCGCGGCGTGTCCGGGCGGCTGCGGCGCAGCTTCCACAGCGCCGGGTAGATGAGCAGGTAGCTGATCAGCGTGGTCGAGATGGTCACGCCGAGCACCGCGTTGAAGTACTTGGCCGCGTCACCGCTGGTGATCTGGTGGGCCAGCACGACCACGATGGTGGCCACGATCCCGCTGAAGATGTTCACCCGCACCGGGGTGCCGAACCGGGCATTGATGACCCCGAGCGGCCGCGGCCCGGCCCCGTCGTAGCAGGACACGGCCAGCGCCCGGTCCGAGCCCATGATCCAGGTCGTGCCCGACGTCAGCAGGCACAGGATGAACAGGATGGCACTGGCATCACCCAGCACCAGGCCGGCCCCGCTCAGGGTGGCCGTCCCGGACGCCGCGACGTGGCCGCCGTAGACGGTGAAGACGTCCTGGATGGCGCTGATGAACCCGCTGAAGTTGGTGATGGCCGCCGGCGGCAGGACGACCAGGATGCCGAGGACGGGCAGGGCGTACAGGAAGAAGCTGCCGATGGCCGAGCGGCCGATCGCGAACGGGACGTCGCGCTGCGGGTTGGTCATCTCCTGGCCGGCGCTGCTGGGCAGCTCGAAACCGACGTAGTTGAACAGCAGGACGCCGGTCAGCAGCACGAAGCCGCTCTCCGAGGGCTTGTACCCGCTGGCGCCGAGCCCGTGCGCGCCGTGCTTGGCGGCGTAGATGATGACCGAGATCGTGAACACCCCGAGCAGGATGAAGCGCGCGAACGCCCCGGCTGTCGGCAGCCACTTGCCCGCGCTGAACGACAGGATGGCCGCGACAATCGAGAGCCAGACAAACACCAGTGCCACGATGAACCAGGCCGCCGTGGGCAGCGTCTTGCCGTCGTTGAAGAAGACCTGCACGGCGCCGATGCACGAGATGGTCAGCGACCCGCCGATCCACACCGGGTTGGTGATCCAGTACAGGAAGTTGTTAATGGCCCCGACCAGGTGCCCGAAGGCCAGCCGCGTCCACAGGTACGGGCCGCCTTCCTGGGGGAAGGCGGTGCCGAGCTCGGAGAACAGGAGCGCCTGCGGGACGAAGAACACGACCGCGAAGACCATCATCCAGGTGAAGGCCTGGCCGCCGCCCTGGGCCACGGTGGCGATCGTGTCGACACCGACGATGGTGCAGATGAGGAAGAAGAGAATGTCGAAGCGGCCGAAGTGCCGCTGCAGCTTCTCGGTCTCCGCCGCCGCCGCGACGGTGAGGTCGAGGGTGTCAGTCATCGTGGGGCTCCCCGGCTAGTCGCTAAGGCCCTCATGGTCCCGGCGCCGCCGTTCACGGCGATTTCTGCCGCGTTAACGATGTATGACTAACCTGTCTCGCCAGCCAGCGCGGGACGTGACCGGAAGGCCCCGACCATGCCCCAGGACACGACGCCTGACCAGCCCGGACCGCACGCCGCGACGCCGGGCGGCAAGCCGCGGGCCCGGGCGCTGGGCATCCCGTTTGACGGCACGCCGGGCCGGTGGAATGCCATCACCGACGTGCCCGGCGTGGAAGTCGGCTACGCCACCCTGATCGATGGCGCGGCGGTGCGGACCGGGGTCACCGCCGTGCACCCCCGGGGCGCGGCCGGCGCCGCCGACCCGGTCACGGCGGGCTTCTTCTCGCAGAACGGCAACGGGGAGATGACTGGCGTCTCCTGGGTCGCTGAGTCCGGGACCTTCGCCGGGCCGGTGGCCATCACCAACACCCACGCCGTCGGGGTGGCGCACGGCGCCATCATCGCCTGGGCCGTCCGCCGCCACCCGCGGATGGCCGACGCGTGGCTGCTGCCCGTGGCCGCCGAGACCTGGGACGGCTACCTGAACGACATCAACGGCCAGCACGTCACGCAGGCGGACGCGCTGGCCGCGCTGGAAGCGGCGGCCTCCGGGCCGGTCGAGGAGGGCTCGGTCGGCGGCGGCACCGGCATGAACTGCTACCAGTTCAAGGGCGGCAACGGGACGGCCTCACGGGTGGTCTCCCACCGCGGCACCGACTACACGGTGGGGGTGTTCCTGCAGGCCAACTTCGGCCGCCGGGACGAGCTGACCCTGGCCGGCCGGCCAGTGGGACGGCTGGTCCGGGCGGCCAACCCGATGGCCGAGTTCACCATCGCGCCGCCGGGGGCGGGCTCGGTCATCGCGCTGGTCGCCACCGACGCGCCGCTGCTCGCGCCGCAGTGCCAGGCCCTGGCCCGCCGGGTGACGCTCGGCCTGGCCCGCACCGGCACCACGGGATCGCACTTCTCGGGCGACCTGTTCCTGGCCTTCTCGACCGGCAACCGGCGGGCCATGATGCCGGGCGCGGACGACGGGGGCTACAGCCACCTGACGTTCATTCCCTGGAGTTTCCTCGACCCGTTCTACGCGGCCGTGGTCCAGGCCACCGAAGAGGCCGTGGCCAACGCGCTGGTCGCCAACGAGGACATGACCGGCCAGCACGGCCGGGTCAGCGTGGCCCTGCCGCGCGACCAGGTCGCGGATATTTTCGCGCCCGCCCGCCCTGATCCCCGGCCCGGCCGCCCCGATTCCCCGGCCGCCTCTAGGTAGCGCGGTCACGGTGAAATAGCATCGGAATGGCCGGAGCTGTCCGGAGACTGAGCTTGGAGGCGACGTGGCCACAACCAAGACCTTCGGTGATGCCGAGGTCAGCGTGGGCGATGACCTGGTTGCGACGGTCGAGATCCGCCGCCCGCCCGACAACTTCTTCGACGTCGGCCTGATCACCAGCCTGGCCGACGCCTACTTCTGGCTGGACGACCGCGACGACGCCCGGGCCATCGTGCTGTGCGCCGAGGGCAAGCACTTCTGCGCGGGCGCCGACCTGGCCGGCCGGTCCCGGCAGCCGAACCCGGTCGTGAGCGGCGTCAACAGCCTCTACCAGCAGGCCACGCGGCTGTTCGACGCCAAGACCCCGGTCGTGGCCGCCGTCCAGGGCGCGGCCATCGGCGGCGGCCTGGGGCTGGCCTGCTCGGCCGACTTCCGGGTGGCCAGCCCGCTGGCCCGGTTCGCGGCCAACTTCGCCCGGCTCGGCTTCCACCAGGGCTTCGGCCTGACCGTCACGCTGCCCGGCATCATCGGCCAGCAGAAGGCGCTGGAGCTGCTCTACACCGGCCGCCGGATCGGCGGTGAGGAAGCGGCCGCGATCGGCCTGGCCGACCGCCTGGCCGAGCCCGACCAGCTGCGGGCGGCGGCCCACGAACTGGCGGCCGACATCGCCGCGTCGGGCCCGCTGGCCGTGCGCTCCATCCGCGAGACGATGCGCGGCGACCTGGCCGGGCGGGTCCGGGCGGCCACCGACCACGAGGGCGCCGAGCAGGACCGGCTGCGCAAGACCGCCGACTACGCCGAGGGGGTCCGCGCCAGCTCCGAGCGGCGCACGCCCCGGTTCGAGGGCCGGTGAGCGCCCCGGCCGACCAGGCCAGCGCGAGCCCGCTCACCGAGGAGGAACTTCGCGCCGAGCTGAAGGAGTGGCTGGGCGAGAACTGGGACCCGGAACTCAGCCTGGCAGAGTGGCGGGTCCGGCTGGCCGACGCGGGCTGGGCGTTCCCCGGCTGGCCCAGCGAGTGGGGCGGCCGCGGCCTGCCCGTCGCGCTGGCCCGCCTGGTGCCCGGCGAGCTGGCCGCCGCGACCGTTCCCGGCCCGCCGGAGGGGGTCGGCGCGGGGCTGGTCGCCCCGGTCATCATCGAGCAGGGCAGCGACGAGCAGAAGGGCCGGCTGCTCCCGCCGATCGCCACCGGCGAGGTGACGTGGTGCCAGCTGTTCAGCGAGCCGGGGGCCGGCTCGGACCTGGCTGGCCTGTCCACCTGGGCGGAGCGGGACGGCGACGAGTGGGTCGTCAGCGGGCAGAAGGTGTGGAACACCGGCGCCTTCCAGGCGGACTTCGGCATCCTGCTGGCCCGCACTGACCGGGACGTGCCCAAGCACCGCGGCATCACGTGCTTCGTGCTGCCCATGCACCAGCCCGGCGTGACCGTCCGGCCGCTGCGGCAGATGAACGGGCACCAGTCGTTCAACGAGGTCTTCATGGACCGGGCGCGGGTGCCGGCCGGCAACATGATCGGGGAGCCGGGCAACGGCTGGCGGGTCGCCATCGCCGTGCTGGCCCACGAGCGGCGGCTCAACGACCGGAACCCCGCGCCGGCCGGCGCGGAGGGGCGGGCCTGGGACGAGGCGCGGGCCGAGAAGGCCGTCGCCGCCGAGCCGCACAAGTGGTACCCGCAGCGGGCCGGGCGCCCCGACCTGGTCATCGAGCGCGCCCGGGCCACGGGCCGGGACCAGGACCCGGTCGTCCGCCAGGAGATCGCCCGGCTGATGACGCTGGTCTGGACGGCCAAGTGGACCGCCGCGCGGGCGGCGGCGGCCCGGGCGGCCGGGCGCCCGCCGGGGCCGGAGGGCTCCCTGGGCAAGCTGGCCTCCAGCGCGATCGCCCGCCAGTGCGCCAAGGTCCACGCGCTCATCTCCGGCGCCTCGGGCCTGCTGGCCGGGCCGGAGTCCGAGCTGGGCGGGGTCATCGCGGAGATCCTCATCTCGGTGCCCGC
>FSXZ01002663.1_pt1 | contig 23450 bp, 22 predicted proteins | sample 1638121 | NCBI WGS metagenome assembly FSXZ01 (sample SAMEA3914788, study PRJEB12502) | metagenome | biome: forest; material: soil | place: Canada | collected 2011-07-03 | depth 0.1 m
AGTGTGGACGACATGCTCACCACCTGGCTCCCGCTGATGCCGATTCCGCGGCAGATGGGCGGTTTGGCCGTACTGCCGGGAAGCAGCCGGGGCCGGCCCCGGCTGCCCAGGCTGCTCGCCGCGGACCAACGCGGCTGGGCGACCATGGACTACGAGATAGGGGCCGTGCTGGTATTCCACTGCTTGACCGCACACGCGGCCCTGCCCAACCGCTCCCACACGCTGCGGCTCTCGCAAGACAGCCGCTGGCAGAGCGCCGACCGGCCGGCACCGGCCGCGATGGTCTACGGCCGACCCCGCCGAGGCGCCGCGAAACGCGAACTGTACTCCCGGCTGCTGCGCTCCGAACCGTGATGGGAGCCGATACCGCCGATAACCGCCATCGTCGACGAGAAGCAGAACGAGAACAAGCGACCGGACTCGCGCCTGTCCATCGCGCCTGAGCCCTATACCACCGGCTTTCAGGCCCGGTCCACTGAGAGACCGTGAACAGGGCCTTCGGTCGTCTTAGCAGATCCACGGCCGCACGAAAGTCTGAGTGTCCCGGATACGAGACGGCCGGATACCGTGGTTCGGTGCAGCGTGGACGACCCGACGATTCGGCTCAGTTCGTCAGCGCCTTGACTACTCCGTCGTGGGTCTCGAGCCAGTACTCCCCCGCGTCCGCCGGCCAGGACATCCGATCGCCCCGGATCGGTGACTGCACGATGGCGCCACCTGCGCGGTCTCGGCATGCGGGCTCAGGCGAGGGCGGCCGCCAGCAGGGCGAAGGCGGCGATGATGACGGCGACGCGGACGTAGTGGTAGCGGTCCCAGCGGTGAGACTGCTCCTTCCAGTCGGCGGGCCGATTCTCGGGGGTCCAGTTCATACTCTGGTTGTTGATAGGGACGAGTAGCAGGACCGACATGAGCACGCTGACGATCAGCAGTGCGGCGGCGGTGACGACGAGGCCGGCGCCGTGGTGGTGCCATCCGGCGATGGCCCAGACCGCGCTCAGGACGAGCGAGCCGATATACCAGAACGGCATCACGGCGCCGAGCATCCGGCCCCCGTGGGCGCGGCCGAGTTGGCCGCTGTCTTCGGGGAGTGCGTTGAAGATCCGGTTGAGGACGAAGGCGACGGAGAACTCCACTCCCACCATCAGGCCGACGACCACGGTGGTGAAGACCTCGAGTGCGTTGAGCATGGTGACCTCCCGGGTTCTAGCGTTGCTAGATGATGAGGCAACGCTAGACCAAATGCCGCTCGTTTGTCTAGCGATGCTAGGATCGGATCATGTCGGTACAGGAACGCAAGGAGCGCGAACGGGCGGGCCGCGAGCGCCTCATCGTGGCGACAGCCCGCGAACTCGCCGAGCAGCAGGGCTGGGACGCGGTCACCACCCGCCGGCTCGCCGAGCGCATCGAATACAGTCAGCCCGTCCTCTACAGCCACTTCCGCGGCAAACGCGAGATCATCGGCGCCGTCGCCCTCGAAGGCGCCGCCGAGATGGCCGCGGCGGTGCGTGCCGCGGCCTCCAGCGCGAACACCCCGCGCGCCCGGGTCGCCGCCCTCGCCCGCACCTACCTCGACTTCGCCGAACGCAATCCGGCGGTCTACGACGCCATGTTCCAGCTCGACGGCGGCCTGGCGTTCGCGAACGAGGACACTCCGGAGCCGCTGAAGGACGCCTTCGCCGCGCTGCTCGAAAGCCTCGAAGAGGTCACCGGGGACGGCGTCCACCCGGGACTGTTCACCGAGGTGTTCTGGGCAGCCCTGCACGGGCTGGCCACCCTGACCCGAGCGGGACGGCTGCCGCCGGAGGAATCCGAACGGCGGGTGGAACTGCTGGTGGACCGACTCGCCATAGCTTGACGCACTGTCCGGGCGGGCGGACACATCCACCGTGAAAGAAGAGCCGTTCACCGCAAGCGAGGGCAGTGTCTTGGACGAGTGACGCGGGGTAGCTCGTGGTCCTGGCGTTCCGATTCCCGGCCCGGCGGATCTGCCAGATCATCGCTACCGATCACTCCAGCTACTTCGCCTGGGCCCGAGCCGAGAAGACCCGAACCGCCCGGAGGCTCGACGACGAACAGCTCCTCCAGCTGAACATCGAGGTGCACACCGCCGGTCGCGTCCAGGTATGTGGTGTACCGCTCCTTCGTCGATCCGCATGCTCAGCAGCCGCGCGCACGGGCGTCGCGGTAGGCGGTATGGGTGCCGCGCGCCTCCTCGCACCCGGCCAAGGCGGAGCGCCGGCGACCAGTCGAGAACGGGCCCCGAGATCGGCCGCAGCGTGCGACACCGTCGAAAACCGGCGGCGCGGGACAGCAGTGGTCCCCACGAGCGAACCGGGCACACGGGGGACTTCGCGAACCGGCCGCGCAGCGCCGCGCCCCGCGCGTACTCTCGGTCTGGCGGCAAGATATTCTGCGTTCTCCCGGCCAGGCTCTGCGCACCGGCGCGCTCCCGTCCATCAGGCCGCGCGCGAGCGCAGCGCCCGGCAGCCACGATGCCGGCCGGCGCCGCCGTCGCACCCTTCGAGGCAACGGCGGCGGCTACCAGTCCTCCAGATTCAGAGACCGCATGGCGGCGGCGTAGCGCTCCCGTGCGCGACCGGCCTCGCCGTGCGCACCGGCCGCCTCCAGCGTCTCGATGATCTCGCCGTGGCAGCGTTCGTCATAAGGGTCCTTATCGAGAATGCGGTAGAGGCTGCGCAGGGCGCCCGCGGTGTCGCCGAGGCCGCGGTGCAGCCCCACCAGAACCCTGGCACAGTGCAGATAGCTGGCGCGGGCCGTCTCGCGGACCGCGATCGTCCAGTCGTCGTAGGGCTCGTCTTCGAGGAAGTCTCCGGTGTACGCGCTCTGTGCCGTGGTCAGCACGTCGAGCGCCCGCGCGAGCTCGCCGGCCTCGTGCAGGCGCAGGCCGAGCTCCGTGTCGGCGAGGAAGCGCTCCACGTCGACCGCGACGCGGCGGGTGTCGAGGGCGACGCTGCCCGAGTCGGCGACGATGAAGTAGTCTGCGTCGTGGCGCCGGTCGGGGTCGAGCACTGATCTCACCGTCGAGAGTGCGACGGACAGCCGGTGCCCGACCGGTCCGGCGGCGTCGCCCCACAGCAGATGTGCGATCTGCTCGCGCGGAACCGCCCGGCCGCGGCGGGCGAGCAGGATCCGCAGCAGGCCTCGGGCCTTGCGGGACTGCCACGCCGCCGCGGGGACCGGTTCGCCGTCGATCAACACCGTGAGCCGTCCCAGAGTCCTGATCTCAACCTCGCCCGGGCCTCCGGCGTTCGCCGGGCGGGCGGGGGCCGCGATTCCGGCGGCCGACAGGCGCTCGTGGGCCCGCCGGCCGGCGACGCGCACCGCCGCGCTCGCGTCCTCGCGCGCCGCGAGGACCGCTCGCACCCGGTCGGCGTCCCGAGCGGCGCCCACGTCCTGCCAGATCCGCAGCGCCTCACCCAGGGCGCGCCGGGCCGCGCGCGGTTGCGCCGCGGTCGCGGCGGACAGTTCGAGCGCGCGCGCCAGCCGGAACCGGTCGCCGTGCAGCCGCGCCTGCCCGGCCGACTCCTGCGCGAACCGCGCGGCGCCGACCGCGTCGCCTGCGCCGAGCACCGCGTGCCCGACGGCGAGGAGCGCCGCCGCACGCATCGGGCCTTCCGCGTGGTGCAGCGCCTGCCTGGCGGCATGCGCCGCCGCGGTCGGTTCGCACTCCGCCAACGCCAGGGCCTGGCCGGCCAGTGCCGACACCAGGACATGCCGGTCGCCCGCCTCGGCGGCAATGCATGCCGCCTCCTCGTAAGCCGCGCGCGCCGCATGCGCGCTGCCGCGGACGCGGTGCACGTTCCCGATGCCGAGCAGCGGATACGCCCGCCACGACGAGCCGGTGCGGCGTTCGGCCGCCACGGCCCGGCCCAGGCGCTCCAGCGCCTCATCGAGCCTGCCCAGGCGTTCCAGCGCCGATCCGGCGAGGGTCAGCGCTGTGCCGAGCAGCGCGTGCAGGCCGGTCGCCTCGGCCAACGACACCGAGCGCTCAGCCGTCACGAGTGCTTCCGCCGTCCTGCCCTCCCCCAGCAGGAATCCGGCGTACGCGGCCCGCACCGCCGCTTCCCGGATCGCGTCGCCGTTCGCCACGGCGATCTCCAGGGCGGCCGTGTAGTGCCCCTGCGGCGCCGCGCTCCCGTCACGTACCTCGGCGGTCAGGCCCAGCGCCACGCGTGCGGCGATCGCCGCACGGTACTCGCCGGAGTCCAAAGCCGCCCGGTGTGCCTGCTCGGCCGCGACGGCCGCGTCCTTGGCCTCGCCGGCGGCCCAGTGCGCGAGGCTGATCCACGCCGTCAACCGCGCATGCTCGGCGCGCTGCCCGTCGCCGCCGGTCCCGCGCGCGAAGACCCGCAGGGCGGCGCGGGGATCGCCCGCCCGAAGGTCCAGAAAGCCGAGGCGTCGGGCCAGGCTGGGCGAGAGGTGTGGCGTCGAGCCGCCGGCCAGGAGACGGTACTGCACCCGTGCGCCCTCGGCGTCGCCTGCCAACGCCAGCGCCTCGCCGTACACCTCGCGAAGGGCGTCGGTGCGCGATTCCTCCGGCAACGACTCGACGAGGCCGACGAGCGCCGGAGGCCCGCCGCGGGCGAGGACGCATTCGGCGTGCGCGCCACCGGTGCGCACCGCCTCGGCAACCTGGACCACGTCCCGGTGGTCCGCCCCGGCGGCGAACTGCCATCCGATGGCGTTCACCGGCATCGGCCGCGAGCGCCCGGCGCCGTCGGCGACCTCGTGCCGCACACCCCACCTCCCGGCCCGTCAAGCAGAACCCTGACATGAAGATAGGCCACGGACGCGGGCTTGTCCGACGTCGCAGAGTACTTTCTTTCCCGGCCGGACTCCGCTCGCCGGAGCGCGTGCGGGCCCGGACCCACGAGGGTTCCCGGCCCGCACGATGTGCTCACGCCCGCGACCGCCGGATCAGGCCGGCCGCTGTTCTCCGGCAGGTCCCGGCTCCCGGCGCGCTGCCGCGGGCTAGCCTCGCGGAGCCTTCGCCGGCGGGGACGACGAGGAGGTGGACGGGGACACGCTCGGCGACGGGCTCGCCGAGGCCCCGGACGTGTCCTCGCTGTACGCCACGTCGGTCGGCGCGGCCTCGCCCTCGTACGAGGCGGCCGCATCGTCGCCGAGCACCGCGACGTCGAGCGTGCACGCCTCGAGGAGGGTCGGGTTCGTCACGCCGTCGGCCTCGCACACGGCCTCGCCCTGGCTCTGGTCGCCCGACGGGAGTTCGTCGGCCCAGAACGCGGCGGTCGGGTCCGCGTTCTCAGCCGGCTCGTCGCAGGCCGAGACCAGCGAGCTGCCCGCCGGGACACGCCAGCTGTCGCCGTAGACGTCGTACAGGGTCTGTAGGTCGACCGGGGTGTCGATCACCTCGCCGGAACTGGTCTCCAGTTCGCTGTTCGATCCGGGCGCGTTGGCGAGCAGCCCGGACACCGTCTCAGGGTAGGAGCCGAGTCCGACGGACACGTCCACATACGTGCCGTTCATCGTGGCCTGCATGCTGTCACCCTGCGGATCGGTCACCAGGTAGACCTGGCCGTTGCGGGTGATCGCGTCGCCCGAGGGCAGCGTCAGCGTCTGGCCGCTGGCCAGATCGGTGGCCGCCCCGTCGACGACCAGGCCGTCGTCCGAGGCGCACAGCGCGACGCTGTCGGCGCCCATCTGGGTGCCCACCGCGGCGTTGACCGCTGCCTGCGGCCAGGTCGGCGCTCCGGAGATCTGCTGGGTCTGTACCGTCATGGAAGAGGTCTGCGCCAAGGTGAAGGTCCCCTCCGCCTGGAAGTCGTAGTAGGTGCCGCCGAAGGTTTGCAGGTGGGTGTCGCCGTTGCCGGAGGCCGCCGCGCACGACTTCTGGGATTCGGCCGCATAGCTCTGTCTACTGCGGATAGCCGGCAGCGAGCCGGAGGTGAAGGCCGGGGTGCCCACCAGCGAGAGGTTGTTCGTCTCCTCGCTCCATCCCGTGTTCAGGCACGTCGGCGCGGCGTTCGAGCCGTAGCGGGTGGCCGTCTGCGCGGGGATGCTCGCGCCCTCGTTGAAGTTCGCCCGCGTCCCGTCGCCGTCGCCGCCGACCAGGAACTCGGTGGCGTTCCACACCTTGGACAGCTCGAGCAGTCCCGGCGTGCTTACGGTGTAGAGGCCGGCGCCGCCGGTCGAGAGGGAGACGGTGTCCTGCGCGGCGGTGACGGTTCCGGTCAGGCTCATGTTGCCGAGGTTGGTGATCGCCTGACCGGGCAGCTCCTCCGCCGGGCTGTCCCGGTAGCAATCCTTGTCCGACACGTCGTCATACGTGGTCCAGCCGTTCGGGCAGGCCCCGTCGTAGCCGACGAGCCAGAACTCGATGAAGACCGAGCCCGGCTCGCCGGCGCCCGGGTTCGAGAAGAGGAACTGCTCCCAGCCGGTGCAGCCCGCCTGCCCTGTGCAGAGCGGGGTCTCGAAGGGCGAGGAGTCCAGCTGGAGCGAGAAGGAGTTCGCGACCTGCTGGCCGGTCGTGGCGTTCTCGCCGGTCTCGCCGGTCACGTTCTGGACGCTGGGGAAGGTGCCGGTGGCGGACGTCAGCAGCCCGTTGACCTCGGCGGAGTAGTCCTCGCCGTCGCCGACGACCTCGGGCTCGGTCTTCGCGCGCGTTCCGGCGGTTCCGGCGACGGCGGACGAGGCGCCGCCGGACTGCACTGCGCGGGAGAGCGCCGCACCGGAGTCCACCGCGCCGGAGTCCGGGACGAAGCGGAGATCCGGCGCGGCCGTGCAGGCGGCGCCGTGCCAGGCCAGCGCGGGGAAAGCGGCCGTGTAGCAGCCCTGGGCCGGCGTGGCGACGTGCGTCATCTCGGCGCGCCAGCCGCTCGCGGTGAGCGGCGCGGCGGAACCGGCCGACGCGCCCGCCGCGGAAACGGCGGTGGTGGCGAACGCGAGCGCCGCGGCGGCCGCGAGGCCGACGAACAATCGGGGTAGCTTCCGGCGCACGGCGCCGAGGTGGGTAGCGGAACGGTTTCGGGAACGCAAGGCGGTGACCTCTCTCGGGGCAGTCGACTCGCACCCACGGCGGCCGGAGACCCTGCTCGGATACGGCGAGCCGGCGCAGGCGACCGCGGGCCCGGCGTGCTGCCGAGCCCGGATTCGGTGCTGAGGGTGCGCTCGGCCATCATCGCCGGACGGGTCAATGTCGCGTCAAAGTCACAAGAGGTCGCAGGATTCGATCGGCCGGTATCGATACCGTCCCCGAATCCTCGGCTTGACAGCACTCTAATCCGTCACTCCAGCACCGTTCACCCGTCGGGGGGGTCGATAGGAGCCGTAATAGTCCAGAAAGCCTTCACAGGGCCTGATCAGCGGTCTCGTGGATCGGTCGACGGTCAGGCGGCTGGCCGGTACTCGTTGATCAGGCCTGCGATGGCCGGGCGGCGCTGGATTCAATAGGTCGGGAGCGGGATTGTCCGGGTTGTCGCTCGGGGCGAGTTGGTCACGGCCCTGGTGGGGACGGTGATTGTTGAAGTGGGCTTCGAAGCCGGTGAGCACCTTCTCGGCGTGGCCGCGATCGAGCAGCAGGATGTTGTCGGTGCACTCTTCGCGGACCGGGCGCACGAACCGCTCGGCGTACGGGTCGCAGTTCGGTGATCTCGGCGGGATCTTCTCAACCACAATGGCCTCGGCGGCGAACACTGCGTCGAATGCGGCGGTGAACTTCCCGTCCCGGTCGCGCGCAAGGTGAGTGAAGTCGCCGGCGCGATCACCGAGATCGATCACGGGTTTCCGGGCCTGCTGGGTCACCCGGGGTGGACGGTGCGGGTGCGGACTTCGATGATGAAGAAGGCGTACAGGCGGGTGAGGTTGATCGTGTCGAGGTGGAAAAAATCGGTCGTCACCACGCCTTGCGCCTGAGTTTTGAGGAACGCCGACCACTCCCGGCGAGCTGGGCCCCGCCGCGAATTCTCGCCGCCGAAACGATGATCAGGTCGCGGAGCTCTTCGGGGATCGGCGGCCTGCCCGGCGGCCTCGGCTGTGCCCACCTTCGTGCCACCATGCGCTGGTGCCAGGCCAGCAGTGTGCGCGGGGAGACGATCCGCTGCTCACGCAACGGCCGCGGTAGCAGCCTGGCCAACGCGGCGAGCAAGGCCCGGTCCGCCCAGTCCGGCTTCGACGCCGGCACCTGGCGGCGCAACACAGACACCTCGTGTCGGAGCAGAAGAATCTCGACGTCCTTCACAGCCGACGACCGCGCCGGCAAAACCAGCCACGCGAATATCCGACCGACGACACGTAAGGCATTCGAGGGATCATGGAAAGAGATCGTGCGACACGCGGCGACCACCGCTGACCAGCCACCGGGAGTCAACCGCCGGAAGCATGAAACCGCTGATCAGACCCCCTGAAGGCATTCAGGACTACCACGGGTGCTCGCCGCGATCCGCAACCAGCTCCTCCCGCTGGGCATGCTCACCCGTTTCAGCGGCAAGCCGTACGCGACGGGCTTCCTGTACCAGCCCCTCGGCTACCACCGCGCCGCCTCCAACGCCTCGGGGCTCTCGTCCTCGTCGAGCGGGATCGGGGCGTCGAAGACGTCGATGACGAGCCTCGAGCCCCCGGAGCTTTCGACCTCCTCGTCGTCGCTCAGGTAGACGGTGTGCACTCGCGCCCACTGCCCGGCTCTGGCGGCCGCGTCGGCCACCGCGAGCGCGCCGCGCACCACGTCGTCGCTGCGCAACTGGATTCCCCAGCCGACGCCCCCATCGGGGTCGCGGTCGTTCGTCATCCGGATACCCAGTCCGATCATGAGGGCGCCGCGGACGTACTCCTCGAGTTCCTCGTCTACTTCGCCGAAGCCGGCTTCCCGCACGATCTCATGGGGGCCGTAGATGTTGAACGCCCCCAACTCCCGGGGACAGCGGATGGCGAGGAACTGCTGCACGGCCATGCGCACCGGGTTCAATCGGCTCGCGCGCCTTGTCGGTGCTACGTGCCGAGCATGCCCAGCGCCAACGCGCGTTGGAGTTCTGCGGCCGCGTCTGCCATGCAGATTTCGAACGTGATGTCGGTGTCGGGGTCGGTCCATTGATCGAAGGCTTGCTCGTAGACGGTCAGGGAGAGCCGCACGAGGTACGCCGCCTGCCGCTGCGGTACGCCTCTCTTCGCCAGGAGCGCCGTGAGCTGGTCGTGGAGCGTTAGGACCTTGAGCACTTCCCGCTCGCGCAATTCGGGGTTCGCGGCGATGACGTTCTGGCGTGTGCGTGCCAGGCCCCGGTCTTGCGGGAAGAGCAGCGCGGAGCTGGTGAGCGCGTCGAGGAGAACCCGCCATGGTGCCACGTCGGCGGGGGCGTGCTGCACCTGCTGCTGCAGGTGCGCGAGGAGCCTGTCGGTTCCGCCGAAGAGAGCTTCGCGCTTGTCGGGGAAGTACCGGAAGAACGATCGCTGCATCAGGCCGGCTCGTTGCGCAATGTCCGCGACGGTCGTGCCGTCGTAGCCGTGTTCGGCGAACAGGTCGAGAGCCGCGGTCTCCAGGCGCAGTTGCGCATCCGGCTCCCATCGTGGCATGCCCCCATAGTACCCGATGACAGTTTGTGTTATCGTCGCGATGACAGTTTGTGTCATCGAGAGGGCGACGTGAGAGCTGTACAGATTGACGAGTTCGGCGGCCCGGAGGTACTCCGGTTCGTGGAGACCGATGCGCCCGCCCCCGGGGCCGGGCGCATCCTGGTCGAGGTGCGCGCATGCGGCATGAACCCCGCCGACTGGGTCGTGCGCGAGGGCGCCCTCGGCGGGCCCCTGCCGCAGGGGACCGGCTTCGAGATCGCGGGGGTCGTGGCCGCGCTCGGCGAGGGTGTCGAGACCGCCGCCGTCGGGGACAGCGTCTTCGGGGTCCTGAACTTCGGAGGCGCCACCGCCGGAGCGGCGCAGTTCGTGCTGCTCGAGCACTGGGGGGCCGTCCCCGACGGGATGTCGTTCGAGCAGGCGGCGGCTATTCCGATGATCGCCGAGACCGCGGTGCGCGTCATCGAGGAAGTGGGCTTGGCCGAGGGGCACACCGTGTTCCTCAACGGGGGAAGCGGCGCGGTCGGGCAGCTTGCCACCCAGATAGCCGTACAACGCGGAGCGCACGTGATCGTGACATCCGGCGAGGCGAAGGACGCGCTCATGCACGAACTGGGGGCGAAGGTCACGCGCTACGGGCAGGGCCTTGAACAGCGCGTGCGCGACCTTGCTCCCCAGGGTGTCGACCGCGTCGTGGACATGGGTCCAGGCGGCGTGCTCCCCACGCTGATCGCGATCGCCGGGGACCCCTCGCACGTCTTGACGATCACCGACTTCGAGAACGCAGCTCGATTCGGGGTCCGCTCCAGCGGCCGCGAGGGAACCGTCGTCCGCCTGGGTGCTCCCCAGATGGTGGCCGACGCCGTCGCCGCCGGATCCCTGAACGTTCCGGTCTGGCGCATCGAGCCCTGGGAGAAGATCGCCGAAGTCCAAGACGACATCAAATGCGGTCGCGCGAGGGGCAAGACGGTCCTTCGTGTGAGCGCGTGAGCCATCGGCTCGCTCGCACGCAACCGCGCACGAGCCGACCACGACGGCCCGTTCCGCGGCAGCAGCGTGCGGGTGAAGGCTCAGGGCCGCGCCGAACACCGCCCGCGGCACCGTTGTCGTGTGACGAAGCCGCCCGCGGCGCTTATGGACGTAGAAACTCCTGCGCGGTCGGCGCACGGAGGACGAGCATGTCAGAAAGGGCGAGCATGCCAGAGTCAGTCAGCTTCACCGATCACATTGCCGAGTCGGCCGACGGCACCGCCGTCGCCTATCGACAGGCCGGCCACGGACCGGCGCTCGTCGTGGTACACGGCCTGTTGCGCAGTGCGCAAGACTACGGTCGCCTCGCGACCCGCCTCGCGGAGCACTTCAGCGTCGCGGTGATGGACCGCCGCGGACGCGGCGCGAGCGGCCCGCAGGGCCCGGATTACTCCCTGAAAACCGAGGCACACGACGTTGCGGCCGTCGTGCAGCGCACCGGGGCATCACTGCTGTTCGGACACAGCTACGGCGGAGCCGTGGCACTCCAGGCCGCCGCGGCGCTCCCGCAGTTGACCGCGCTGGCCCTGTTCGAACCCGCCGTGCTGGTCGACCGCACCATCGAGACCGCGCTGCTCGACCGACTGGCCGCCGCACTGGCCGACGAGGATGATGCGCAGGCCCTGCGCACCGTCTTCCGGGTCGTCGAGGACGGCCCGCTGCTCGTACGCGTCCTGCTGCGCATTCCGTTCCTCGCGCGGCAGATATTCGCCAGCCCCGCCGGCCGACACCTGCACGACCTGCTACCGACCACCCCGGCCGAACTCGGGCAGATTCAGACGACCGCCGACACCCAGCTCGGCAAAGACTTGAACGTCAAGACCCTGCTCATACGCGGCTCCCGCGGACCACAATGGGCCGACCACACCATTACGACACTCTTCAACACGAACGCCAGCGCCGAGACCGCCACCCTCAACCGTGTCGGCCACAGTGCCCCCTGCGATGACGAAGCACCCGACCGAGTCGCCGACCTACTCATCCACTTCTTCCGCGACACCGCGCACCGATGACCCCACACGGCAACCGATGATAAGGATCTTCGATATCGCTCATCGACAAAACCCGCAAGCTGCTCACCGAGTGCACGCACCCGACCGAAATTTGCCCGCGGAGGCCACACCACGCACCCCTCAACCGGCATGGATGCCGAAGTGACGTCGAACCATGCGCACTCTCCGGTGGCCCATCCTGGGGCCAGCCCGCCGTCCAGGGCCCGCTCGGCCTGGCGGCGGGCAAGCTGGGGCTTGGTGGCGAAGGCATGATCGGGGCGAATCCCGCCTTCGCCATCCGTTCAGGGTCACCGAACCATTCGCGCTGGACGCACAGGTTGCGGTCGACCAGCGCGTGCCCGGCCGACGTGGCGTAAGAGGCATACACCGCGACCACCGCGTTCTCGATCCGGCCCGCGGTGCCGGTGTACTGGCGTCCGACTCCGGCACTCGCGGTGCCGCGCTTCAGGTCACCGGTCTCATCGAAGATCAAGGTGCCACCCGGGCCGAGATACCGTGCGACGAAGCCGCGCACCTGGTCGCGGACCGCGTCCTCGTCCCACACTCCGCGCCCGAGCAGGCGCTGGAACCGGTACGGCCTGGTGTGCCCGACGGCCTCGGCCAGCGCCCAGCAGTTGCCGGCGACACCCGGCTCGAGCAGCCCCCGCACGTGCGCCGTCGCGTTAAGCCGGGTTTCGCGCCGCGCGAAGACCGGTGCGAGCAGCTCGGCAAGATCCCGGACGTTTCGCGCGAACGCCCCGTCTTCTACACTGGCGGCGCAGGCCGCCCGATCTTCAGTTTGAGTCACACCAACATGATCACCGGGTGGCCTGCTGCCGCTCACCGCACCCAGACAATCCGACGGGCCAGAACCTCCTGCGTGTCAACGGAACTGACGTCGCGCCAGGCCGAACGAACCAGATCAACGCCGTGGAGGACCGCCGTCATGAACGCACCGCCGTATCTCTCTCCGGAGGACGAACAGTTCGCCGCGAGCACGACCACCTTCGGTGCGATGGCCATCGTCGCGACTCCCGATGGAGTCGTTCTGCACCTACGAGACGACAAGCCTGAGATCCCACATCCCGCGTGCTGGTCCTTATTCGGCGGTGCGGTGGACGACGGCGAACTGCCCGACGAGACGATTCGCCGGGAACTAGGCGAAGAACTCGCACTTCACGAGGTGACCCTGCGCGCCCTGTGGCGAGTGGTCGACATGGACGGCGACGGGCGCCAGCTGACGATCTTTGAGGCGAGAACGCCGCGGTATGCGCGAGAGATGACGCTGGCCGAGGGACAGGCGCTGGGCGTCTTCGATCTCGCTTCGGCACTTGAGCTCCGCCTCGCAGCCTTCTGCCGACGAAGCCTACTTCGCTACGCATCACGGGCATAGAAGCAGCACGACCGGCCGCGCTACGAACGACACCGGAGCATCAGATCACGAACGACAACTGAAGTACTGGTACTACAGTTACAATCCCCGGCCCAACTAAGGCCATTGACTCACGCCGGGGTGCTTGGCGACCCGAAGCCTGCCCCGACGAGGGACCCTCCGTCTACCGGCGTCACCGACCCCGTGATGAACCTTGAGTTCGGCGACACGAGCGTCGCAGCCAGGTTCGCGAACTCGCGAGGCTCCCCGATGCGTCCCAGCGGCACCCTGTCACCCAGTCGATCCTTTGAGAGCTCCGGCCGCCTGTCGATCATCCTGTCGACGAGCCGCGTGTCGAATAACCCAGCCATTAAGGTGTTGACACTAATGTTGTGCCTTCCGACCTCGAGGGCCAGTGTCTGGGCGTATCCAATCACTGCCGACCACACCGTCACTGGGGCGGCCATGTTGATGGCCGGTCGTTGTGCGACCGCTGAGACGATGTTGAGGATGCTGCCGCCTTCGCTCGTCATGTACGGCAGCGTGGCTCGTACGGACCTCACCACGTAGTAGAAGTGCCGCTCGAAAGCCGTCACCCAGACGTCGTCAGTCAGCTCCGAGATGGGGAGAACGGGCGGCCCGCCGTCGTTGGTGACGAGGACGTGCACGGCTTCTCCGAACCGATCGACCGTCGAAGCCGTGACGCGGTCGATGTCGTCCGCCTTCGAACAGTCGGCGCCGAGCCCGAGGACCTTGCCCTCTCCGTGCCTGCGAGAAAGGTCTTCAGCGGCCGCAGTGGCCTTCTCCGCGCGGCGCCCGAAGATCGTCACGAAGGCACCCTCGTTCAGCAATCGGTCGGCGATCGCGAAGCCCAGCCCGTCGCTTCCGCCGCCGACGATGGCTACCTTGCCTGTTAGTCCGAGGTCCATCAGTTGACTCCGATCGAGGCCAGGAACGATTCGGCGTTGCCATGAAAGACGTCGTCGAGGACCTCCGGTGAGAAGCCCTGCTCCTGCCACTCGTCGACCAGCCGCTCATGGCTGAGCATCGGGTAGTCGGCGGCGAAGAACACCTTCTTGCGGAGTCGTTTGCCGAGCTCGGTTTTGAGCTCCTCGGGGTAGTAGCGGGGAGCCCAACCGTGCAGCTCCATCCAGACGTTGGCTTTGTGCAGCGCGATCGCGATCATCTCCGACTGCCAGGGCCACGCCACCCGTGCCGCGATCACGTTGAGGTCTGGATAGCGGGCGGCGATCCGGTCGACGTAGCGGGGGTGGCAGGTCTCGAGCTCGAGGCCCAGGCCACCACGGGTTCCGGCGCCGTTCGCTGACATGCCCACGAGCATCAGCACGGGACGGTTGGCCTCGATGCACAGGTTCAGGCACTTCTCCCAGGCCGGCTGGTCCGGCGTGCCGGCCGCAGAGAACGGGTGAAGTCCCATCCCGACCAGGCCCGGTCCGTCACTGAGGCAGCGCTCAAGTTCCCTGACATGATCGGGCCGGGTCGGATCGATGCCGATCCAGTTGCCGAGTACCACGTCGGGGTACTTGCGGGCGTAGTCGAACGCGTAGTCATGCTGGTCCCGCATCGCACCGACGTCCATCTTGTAGGTGTACGCGAGGTCGAGCATCACCTTGGTGTTGGCCTGGCGGAACCGGGCCGCTTGCTCTTCTTCGCTGACGAAGGTCATGTCCCACTTGAAGTAGCCGCGCACCGCCTCCCGGGCCTCCGGAGTCTCGAAAGGACTGCCCTTCCACCCTTGCTCGGTCCCCCAATGGGAGTGGAAGTCGATCAGTCGGGGCCGCGGTGCGGTCATCGTGCTGCTCCTTCGGCCGCGGCCGAGGCCGCCCGTCGCGCCTCGACGTCGCTGGTGAGGTCGTGTTTGAGGACTTTGCCGGTGGGCCCGAGGGGGAAGGACTCGAACAGTTCGAGGCGCTGGGGGAGCTTGTACTTGGCGATCTCGTCCTTCATGAAGGCGATGAGGTCTTGCAGGGTGGGTGATGTGCCGGTGCGGGGAATGACGCAAGCGCAGGCGTTCTCGCCGAAGTAGTCGTCGTGGATGCCGACGACTGCGACGTCGGCGACGTCGGGGTGCTTGACGAGGATTTCCTCGAGCTCGCGGGGCCAGATGTTCGCGCCGCCGTGGATGATCACGTCCTTGGAACGGCCGGAGATCGTGAGCCTGCCGGCCGTGTCGATGAAGCCGCGGTCCCCGGACCGGAACCAGCCGTCCGTCGTCCGGCTCTCCTTGTTCTTGTCCGGGTTGCGGTAGTAGCCGACCGAGATGGTCGGGCCGGTTTTCACGATCTCGCCCTCGACGCCCACAGGTACTTCCTGGTCGTCGGAATCGAGAATGCGTACCCGCATGAAAGGATACGGGCGGCCGACTGTGCCGACCCACTCCTGGTAGGGCTCGTCCGGATCGGTCCACGAGGTCACGCCGGTCTCGAGCATGCCGTACAGATCGATGACCGGGCAGCCGAGCCGCTCGTTGGCCTCGCTGAGTACCTGCACGGGCGTTGACGACCCTCCCGTCTGCACGACACGCAAGGAGGATAGGTCCCTGCCGTCGAGGCTGTCGTCCCTCAGGACGGCGAGGAGGGCAGAGGGTGCGGCCAGGAACGTCGTCACCTGATGGCGTTCGACCAGGTCCAGCAGCGCGGTCGGCGAGAACTTCTCCATCAACACGCCCCGGGCTCCTGCATTCGCCACCTGGACGATGGTGCCGAAACCGGCGTTCAGGCCTACGGGCAGGAGCACGAGGATGGTGGCATCACCGTCGATACCCCTCTCCTGGTTCTCACGGCGAGTCATGGTGAGCGTGGTGTTGGCGGTGTGCATCACGGCCTTGGGTTCGCCCGTCGTTCCCGAGGTGAACGCGATCCGCATGACGTCGTTGGCGTCGCCGGGCCGGTCAGGCGCGGGGTCGGCGGGGTCCAGGTCGCGACGGAGCTGGTCGAGTGTGATCCAGGCGTCGCCATCGAGCGCGATCTCGGATTCGGCGGTGGTGACGGCGACCGTGTTGACCAGCCGCGGCAGCCGGCCCCGGATGCGGTCGATCATCTCGGTGTAATCAAAGCCCCGGAACGTGTCGGGCACCACGATGGTGTGCGCCTCGGAGAACTCCAGGATGAACTCGGTCTCCCGTGCCCGGTAGTCCGGCGGGAATTGGCAGAACACCGCACCCAGACGTACCACGGCAGCCAGCACGAACACGAACTCGAGACGGTTCGGCAGCTGCACCGCGACGACATCCCCGCGCCGGACACCGCGACGGGCCAGACCCGATGCCACCTCGCCACTGATCTGCCACACCTCGCCCCACGTGACCTGCGAGCGGTCATCGACATACGCGACCTTGTCGGGAAAATCCAGGGCATTGCGCCGGAACACATCGGCGAGGGTCTCGTCCGACCAGTAGCCCGCAGCTGCGTACTCCTCGATCAGCTCCGGCGTGAGAAGCGTGTCCTGCCGAGTGATGGCCATGACGATCCCTTCGACGAATGCTGCTCCGTGATCGGCTCGAGCGGACCCTCGAGAGCACTTACTGACACGTCTATCATGAACTGTGCAGACGACTATGCCGAGGCCCCACATAGGTGTCAAGACCGACGGGTGAAGCGCACTCTTAGGTGCCGCAGGCTTGCCTGAAGCATCAGGACTCCGCGTCACGTTCAGTGCGGACCGGCGACGCGCAGGTCGATGCGCCGAGAGACTTCAGTCGCTGCGGGAGACCGACTCGGAATCCGCGTCGAGCGCTTCGAGCACTGCGTCGCCGTTCGCCCTGGCCCACTCGGTCAGCACGTGGATCGGGTCGATCAGTGTCGCCCCGAGCGGGGTGAGCTCGTACTCGACGCGGGGCGGCACCTCGGGGTAGGCGTGGCGGCGGATGAGTCCGTGCGCTTCCAGCCGTCGGAGCGTCTGGGTGAGCACCTTGCGCGAGATGCCGCCGATCAGGTCGACCAGTTCGCCATGACGCACCGGGCCCTCGCTGAGCCCGTAGAGCACGACCGCGGCCCACTTGTCGGCGAGCAGCTCCACCGTCAGACGCGCCGGGCAGTCGGCGAGGAAGCCGTCGCCGGGATCAAAACCGCTCATGGCGCCTAAGGTACCTACCGGTTCCTGTCGCGAACATAGGCTGGCTGCTCCCCCTTCCCATGCCAGGAGCGTCATGCGAGTCATCACCCAGCACGAGTTCGGCGGTCCCGAGGTGCTCACCATCGTGGACGCCCCCGAGCCCCAGCCCATCCCGACCGAGGTCCTCGTCCGCGTCAAGGCGATCGGCCTGAACCCGTTGGACACGCGCATGCGCGCCGGCGAGTTCCCCGTGCAGCCTCCGTTCACCCTCGGCTGGGATATCAGCGGCGTGGTCGAGAAGGCGCCCCACACGTGGCGGCTCAGGCCCGGCGACGAGGTGTTCGGGATGCCGCTGTTCCCGCGGATGGCGAACGGGTACGCCGAGCTCGTGTCGGCGCCCGCGTTGCACCTGGCACACAAGCCGGCGGCGCTCTCGCACGTCGAGGCCGCGGCGTTGCCGTCGGTCGGGCTGACGGCATGGCAGGGCCTCGTCGACCTTGCCGGCGTGACGGCGGGCGACCGTGTCCTGGTCCACGGCGGTGGCGGCGGGGTCGGCCACGTCGCGATCCAGATCGCGAAGGCACTCGGCGCACACGTGATCACGACCGCCGGCGGGAGCAAGCGGGAGTTCGTCGAGGAGCTCGGCGCCGACGAGGTGATCGACTACACGACCGTCGACTTCACCGAGGCGGTCCGCGACATCGACATCGTGCTCGACACGATCGGTGGTCGCACCGTCGAGCGGTCGCTCGAGGTGCTGCGCCCAGGCGGTCACCTGCTGACAGCGGTAGCCGATGACGATGTGGAGCTCGCCGCCCGCTACGAGGCAGCCGGCATGCGCTTCAGCGGCATCGTGCTCGACCCCGATCCAGTCGGCTTGCGCGGTCTGGTCGAGCTCGTCGAACAGGGTAAACTCCGCGTCCACGTGCAGGAGACGTTCCCCTTCGAGCGCGTCGTCGATGCGCACCGAGCGCTCGAGGGCGGCCACCTCCAGGGCAAGCTCGTCCTCACCGTCTGACTCCATCGAGGCGTTCCCGGTTGTCGCTGTATCAATCTCCGGGAGAACACCCGTCGCCACGCCCCCATGACAGCAGGAGTTGGCACAACGAGTTGTGGCGGATTCCCGGGCATCTACCGTGCGTTCGACAGCCGGTGAAGCCGCCGAGCAGGCCCTTTCGGGCGGCGCGCGGGGCCGGTCGCACTACGCTAATCCCCGTGGCCACGCAGAAAGAGCGCAACGCCGAGACGCGGCGACGGCTGCTGTCCGCGGCCCGCGAGGTGTTCGCCGAGAAGGGCTACCCGCACGCCAGCGTCGCTGACATCGTGAAACGCGCCGGACGCGCGCACGGTTCGTTCTACCTGCACTTCGCCAATAAGGAGGCGGTGCTGCAAGCCCTGCTCGAGGACGCGATGGCTCAGTCGTCGCTCGAGTCGAGCACCTTGTGGCGGTGGGACGAACCCGAGACGGGCGTGCGCGAGGCCGTCCGCAGGTTCATCGAAGCGTATGGCGAAGATCGAGATCTTTGGCTGCTCCTCGATCAGCGCAGCAGCCTGGAATCGAGCTTCAAGAAGTTGAGCGACCAATGGTTCCACCAGCTCGTGTCCAGCATCATGCACGGCATGGCCTCCGCCGCGACCCCTGCACTTATGCCTGGTCTTGATCCTGAGACTCTCGCGCAGATCCTCGCTGCCATGCTCTCCGACAGCACTCGCGCCTTCTACCAGGAAAACTGCAGCTGGACGCTTGATGAGATGGCAGATGAGATCGCCACGATCTGGTCACTCACCCTCGGATACGACGTCACATCATCCCCGACCGCGGACACCGTGTAGGAACGACGCGACACCTCGTGAATGGTGCCGCCCCCGGGGCCTAGGGCCTGTCCCGTAGATCTTCATGCAGCGTCGGCGGCAAGGACTTCCGGCCCCTCACTGAGCCGTACCGGCCTTTTCGGCGTCTGCTGCACCGGTCCGCTCGGCAGAGGAAGTCGTTTGACGCCTCGCGCCCACGCACGCTTGTCTGTCCCGGTGCGAATCGTGGACTTGACCGAGCAGTATGCCGCTGACATCGTCACCTGGCGCTACCCCGAGCCCTACCAGCATTACGACCTCTGCGGCGCGGACCCTGCGTACTTCCTCGATCCAGCCAACGGCTTCTATGCGCTGGTGGACGAGGACGACGCTCTCATCGGCTACCGTTCCTTCGGCCCCGACGGCCAGGTCCCCGGCGGCGCGTACGACGACGCGGCCCTGGATACCGGCGGCGGACTGCGTCCCGAGCTGACCGGCCAGAACCGGGGACTGGGCCGACGCGCGATCACCACCGGCCTTGCATTCGGGCGCGAACAGTTCCACCCCGCCGTCTTCCGGGTGACGGTCGCCGACTTCAACATCCGCGCCCGCCACGTGGTCGAGTCTCTCGGCTTCCTCTACTCCTCCAGCTTCGCTGCCACCACCGATGGCAGCCGCTTCAACATCCTCCTTCTCAAGAACCAGGATCACAGCGGTTGATCAGGTGACGGGGTCGCGTAGCCAGATGCGGATGGATGCGACGTCAATAGTGCCCTGGTAGATGCGGTCGCGCTGGTCGTACCGGGTTGCGACGGCGCGGTGCCCACGCAGCTTATTGAAGGCGCGTTCGACGGAGTTGCGCTCCTTATAACGCTCGGCGTCGAAAGCCGGAGGCCGGCCGCCGCGCGATCCCTTCTCGCGGCGATTGGCTGCCTGATCGGCCTTGACCGGAATGACCGCGGTGATCCGCCGTTCGCGCAGGTGGGCACCGTTGGCTGCCGAAGAGTATGCCTTACAGCTGCCCCCGGGCGGCAGGTCGCGCGGCGGGGCATGGCGAGCCCCGGCAGCGTGCTGGTGGGCGCGCACCACAGTGGAGTCCACGCCAACGGTCCAGTCCTTGCCCTCTGATTCGTCGCACCCCGCCCTGAGCGCATCGAGGATCTTCTCCCAGGTTTCATCGAGCAACCAGCGCCGATGCCGGTTGTAAACCGTCTTCCAGTTCCCTTACCACGGCGGTAGGTCGCGCCAGGCGCACCGAGCCCGGGTCCGGTGGAACACCCCGTTGATCACCATTCGGTGCTCCAGCCACCGCCTGCCCCGCGGCGGATTTGCCGGCAACAATGGCGCCAGCCGATCCCACTCCTCGTCAGTCAGGTCGTGCCGCCGAAGACGCTCGTCATCCACACAGAGTTCTTACACCCTCGGCCCGTCAAGATCCAAGGCACAGGACCTGACTCACCCTCGGATCGGTCATCGCGGCGCTCGCGAACAGCATCGGACGCATGATCGCCACACGAGGTGCTGCGGCGATCGTCGCAGTGGTCTAGGCCGCGTTCATGGCGAGCGTAGTCACCGCTACGGTCTTCGCGGATTGCACGCCCCTTGAAGTCGGGTTACACGCATGGATCCATGGCTCTGACCGCGGCGTACGCGATCGCCGCCGCAGTCGCAGTTCTGATCCCGAGAACACGCGACGCGACATCGCGGAGCGCTTCATCGCTGAGCCCGAGGTTGGCATGATCGCCGGTTGGGCGCGTCGGACAATCTCGCGCGCGGGCGGTGACGACATTGACCGGCACGTTACGCTGCCGTTATACTGACACACCTGTCACTAAGTCGTCCAGGTCCACTGGACGCGCACCATGTTTGGCTTCTCGGTCGATGGTGGTCACTCGTTCTCACTCTGGCTGATCCTGCCCACAGGCGCTGCCCGGCCCTGCCAGCCGCACGCCCAGACTCCAAGAAGGACAGAAGATGTCTCTGACGACACGCGAATGGCACTTCGTGCAACGACCTGTCGGACTCCCCGCTCCCGAGACGTACAGGCTGGTCGAGCGTGATCTCCCGGTCCTGCAGCCAGGTCAGTGTCTGGTGAGGAATCTCGTCCTCTCGGTCGACCCCTACATGCGGTCGCGGATGGACGACGTGCCGTCCTACGTCCCCCCTTTCAAGCTCGGGGAGGCCCTGACTGGTGGCGCCGTCGGTGAGGTCATCGAGACACGGAGCGATGATGTCCCTCTGGGATCTTGGCTCGTGCATCAGGTCGGATGGCGAGAGCACTCAGTGGTTGACGCCACGGCAGGTCGCATCGTCGACAAGGGGCGGTACCCGAGCTCCTACTATCTTGGCGTACTCGGGGGGCCTGGCTTCGCGGCCTTCGTCGGACTCTTCCGCAGCGCGGGCTTCCAGCCCGGGGACTGCGTCTTCGTGTCCGGCGCGGCAGGTGCCGTAGGCAGCATGGTAGGACAGTTCGCCTCGCTGGCCGGCGCCAAGCGAGTCGTCGGGAGCGCGGGGAGCATCGAAAAGGTGAAATACCTCGTCGATGAGCTGGGATTCGACGCGGCGTTCAACTACAAGGACGGTCCCGTTCTGAATCAGCTGCAGAGCGCGTTCCCTGAAGGATTTGACGTCTTCTTCGACAACGTGGGGTCCGATCATCTGGCCGCGGCGATCGAGGTGCTCAATGAGTCCGGCCGAGTGGCGGTGTGTGGAACCGTCTCGACCTACAACTCGGCCGGGCATGACGCAGTGCCGGTGAACGCGTTCAAGATCGTGGCCAAGCGGCTCCGTCTGCAGGGGTTCATCGCGTTCGATCACGAGGACCTTCGGGAGGAATTCGGTTCTCAGGTGGGAGCGTGGCTGGAGAGCGGCCGACTGACGTATCGCGAGACGGCCAGCCAAGGAATCGAGGCCGTTCCGACAGCGTTCACGGGCATGCTCACCGGCGCAAACACCGGAAAGGCGATCATCCGCTTGGCGGATGACCCGGTCTGAATCAACTGCCCGGGCCGAACCCGACCGACACCTACGCTGCCGTTGACCGGCTCGCCCTATAGTGAACGTCACCGATGTTGCCGTACTGGTGGCCCGACTAAGTCTTCCCGGTCCAGAACTCGTCGAGAAGCACACGGATACACGCGAGCGTAGGAGGCGCAACGGTGAGGCGGACCCAGAGGGAACGAAACGAGCAGACGCGTCAGGCACTTCTGGAGGCGGGAAGCTCGCTGCTTCGCGAAGTGGGTTACGCCCGCACCTCGGTCGCTCAGATCACCCGGCGAGCAAACCGCGCACACGGCACGTTCTATCTCCACTTCGACAACAAGCGAGATCTGGTGTCCGTCCTCCTCGAAGACATGGCTGAGGAAGGCCGGCAACGTGCTCGTGAGATCTGGCGTATTGCGCCCGGCATCGAAGGGCTCTGGATGACCCTGCGGGAGTTCTTCGCCCTGATCACACCCGAGCGCAGCCTGTGGCTGTTGCTTGAGGAGGTCATCGCGCTCGAAGAGGATGCGGCACCGCTCAGGTCGAGGCTCCGACACCTCTACGTCGAGCCGGTCCTCCGAGGCCTCCAGGCGCGTCCGGACGGTCGCGTCTCGCAGGCGGCGAGCCTCGAACTGCTCGCCGACTTACTCGTGTCGGCGGGCTTGTACTTCGCGCGCACCGGAAGCCTTCCCGCCTCGCCTGACGTCACCGCACTGCACATGACAGCCGTCTGGTGCAATGCCATCGGGCAGCCGATGACCGAGACAGACTTGGCACACCTGCGAGGCATGTTCGTGGCAGGATGATCATCTGTCCGCCGACTGTCGGTCCACTTGGGCGAGCTCGTACCGCTGGAGCGCGCCCGGTGGATGGGGCCTCCCCCCGGGTGATGGACACGCTGATACTGGATCTTGGTTGATCTGGAGGAAGCGAGAAGAGCGCCGATGGCGATGAAGGACTACTCGGAGGAGTTCAAGGCCGATGCCGTGGCCTTGTACGACTCCACACCGGGGGCGACGTACAAGGGCATCGCTGCTGACCTGGGTGTTGCCCGTGGGACGCTGCGTGCGTGGGTGCTGGCCGAGCACGAGCGGCGCGGCGTGGACCCGGGGCTCGAGCCCGAGGTGCTGCGGCCGACGCCCGCACGGGTGCCGCGCGGCGCTTTGACACCCGAGGCTGCACGGATCCGGGAGCTTGAGGCACGGGTTCGGGCGTTGGAGGCCAGTGAGCGCAAGCTGGCGACCGAGCGCGACATCCTGCGCAAGGCCGCGAAGTATTTCGCGGGAGAGACGAACTGGTGAGGAGCCGTAAGGAAACTACTGCCGGATTTGGCCGTGCGTCGATGATTGCCGTGGTATACGAGCTCTCATGGGGATATCGGATGAGGCCCTGGCGCTGCTGGACGTGAAGTTCGCCGCGCTGCTCCCGCACCTGGACGAACGTCGGCGCCGGTTGTATCTGGCCTCTGAAGCCCAAGCGCTGGGACACGGCGGGATCTCGGCGGTGGCCAGGCTCGCGGAGGTCTCCGAGTCCACCCTCGTGCGCGGCCGCGGGGAACTGGCCGGCGCAGCGGTGATGCCGGGGCGGGCGCGTCGGCCGGGCGGCGGGCGCAGGCCGGCCACCGAACGCGACCCCGGTTTGGCCGCGGCGCTCGAGGCGTTGATCGAGCC